>LNAP01001727.1_pt1 | contig 22894 bp, 20 predicted proteins | sample 602601 | NCBI WGS metagenome assembly LNAP01 (sample SAMN02440304, study PRJNA202911) | soil metagenome | biome: Subtropical and temperate rainforests or woodlands; isolation source: soil samples (1 kg each in a 20% v/v slurry with milli Q water) were... ...
CGCCAGTTTTTTCAGTTCGGCAGAGTCGACGTACGGCAACACCGTGGTCACGGGATAGGATGAATCGCTTGCCCAGTAACGGTCAAAATCGGTGGATACTTCATTGACTACCGGACCCACTGCAAGAACATCCAGGTCGGCGAACAGCACCCCATCTGTCGCGCCAAAATACTCGTCTCCGACGTTGCGGCCGCCGATGATGGTGGCTTGATTGTCGGCGGTAAACGACTTGTTGTGCATGCGCCTGTTCGCGCGCGAGAAATCAGTGACATACCCGATCCAGCGTGGCTTGCGAATCGTAAACGGATTGAAGAGGCGAACTTCGATATTCGGATGAGCATCAAGCGCGGCGAGTGTTGTGTCGAGGCCGGACGTGTTGTTATCGTCAAGCAAAAGCCGCACGCGAACACCGCGATCGGCCGCTGCATGCAATGCTTCGAATAGCAAAGTGCCTGTGAGGTCATTACGCCAGATGTAATACTGGATATCCAGGGTGCGTTCAGCTGCCTGCGCCAAAAGAGCACGGGCGGCAAATGCATCGCGTGCATTTGACAAAGAATAGATGCCTGACTTCCCGGGATGTTGTTCTGCCTGAGGCGATATCCCATTACCCAGCCTGGTCGATTCAGCCTCGGCTTCGGGCAGAGCTATTGTCTGGCTGCGGTTTTCAAGCGATGGCAATGGGTTGCACCCTCCGATCAGGCCTATGCACAAGCAAAGGGAAAAAATGCAAAGTGCGGCGCGTGTAGATACGTTCATTGTGCCGGGCTCCCGTGCATCTATGGTGTCATATTAACTAAAAGGTTATCAGCTAAATGACATCTTAGTCACTCGGCGGGCCAATTCAGTAATGGTCAGACGGCACCGAGCCGTTTTGATATCTGTTTTGCCGTGCGCACCGCAGGATCGCAATGGTTTTTGGGCTTGAAGCGAATATTTGTGCAGCCGCATGCCAAGCACGATGGCATGTCTCATGGTTGAGTTATGCCATCGTGCACGTATCAGTATTGTTTAGCGGGGCTTTTTACAAGGTCCGAGCGTAGCAGCGGCGAAAGTTATTCCGAGGACTCTATCGCCAGTTTCTTTATCTTGATACCGAATAGCTTTGCCACCAAGGCACGCAGCAGTCCGAATGTCATAATGAATACGACCAGCGCCCAGATACCGACCGCAATCGGGCTGTCGTAGAACACTGAGATATCGCCCAGACTCATGAACAGCGCCTCGCGCAAATGTTTTTCGATTAATGGCCCGAGCACCAATCCTACTACTAGCGGTGCCAGTTGAAAATCGAACTTATGCAGCACATAGCCGATGCACCCCATTAGCAGCAATATATAGACATCCAGCATGCTGTTGCGCACGCTGTAGGATCCGATTACTGTCAAGACCAAGATCATTGGCAGAAAAATATGGTGTGGAATTCGTAAAAGACTGACCCAGACGCTGATTAGTGGAATGTTAAGAATTAACAGCATGACATTGCCGATCAGCATCGATACGATCACACCCCAAAAAATCTCGGGGTTATTCGTCAGCAGGAGCGGGCCAGGCTGCACGCCATGTACCATCAGGGCGGCCAGCATTAATGCGGTGACCGAACCGAACGGAATGCCCAGTGCAAGCAATGGCGCCATCGATGAGGTCGCCGCGGCGTTGTTGGCGGTCTCGGGGCCGGCTACGCCTTCAATGGCCCCCTCGCCGATTTCGCTGCGATATCTGGAAACGGCTTTTTCCAGGCGGTAACTGGCGAAGCTTGATAGAGTCGCAGAAGGTCCCGGCAGCAATCCAAAAATGAAACCGATAATGGTGCCACGGCCATAAGGAGCCCATGATCGACGCATTTCTTCGCCTGTTGGCAGCATCTCGCGCAATTTGACAGCAAGTGGTTTGACCTGTCGATCCAGCGAAGCAACCACGGTCATGATTTCTGCCAGTCCGTACAAGCCCACGACCACTGCGACGAGTTCAACGCCTTGGCTAAGATCGTTGATGTCAAACGTGAAACGGTTTTGAGCTGTGACCTGTTCTTCGCCGATAGTGCTTAGCACCAGGCCGATCGCCATGGGAAAAATGCCGGCAGCCAAGGAGCCCCCTGATACTCGCGAGAGAATTAGCAAGCCACCTGCGGTCAGCGCAAAAAATTCTGCCGGCCCAAAAAGAATCCCAAAATCCGCCAGCATTGGCGAGAACAGCATGACGCCGGCCACTGAAACTGTGCCGCCTACGAAAGAGCCGATGGCGACAATAGACAGCACACCGCCCGCCCTGCCTTTTTTGGTTAATTTGTAACCGTCAATGCAGGTCATTACCGAAGACGATTCACCTGGCATGTTCAGTAATATGGCGGTAGTCGAACCGCCATATTGCGCACCATAATACATGCCGGCCATCATTATCAGGCCGGCGCTCGGGCCCAGAGAGTAGGTGATTGGCAAAAGCATGGCTATGCCAGCTACGGGACCAAGGCCAGGAAGGACACCAATTGCAGTACCCGCAAGCGCGCCTGCAAATGCCGCTAACAGGTTTTGAGCCGTCAGGACAACGCTTAAGCCATACAGCAAGCCATCGATAGCATTCATATTGTGATCTATCCTTGTTACGCGAAGAGCGCACCGTATGGCATCGGCACTTTAAGCAGGTAAATAAAGACTGCATAAAGCGCGCCGGCCATTATTAGCGAATACGCCGCAATGCGCGGCCAAGAGAGTGTCGACAGCACACGCATGAGCGCGATGCAAAATAGTGTGCTGCTAATCAGTTGGCCCAGCCAAGGCAATATAAGGAAATAGCCCAGCAGCAATGCAATCAGACTTAACAGCCGTATAAGGTCTGCACCCTTTGGAAAGGTAGTCTTTTCGGTGTGCTCCATTTTCCAGCCTTCCCACATTGCCGCAAGGCTGGCCAGTAGCAGTAGTATGCCGGCGATGACGGGAAATACTGCCGCCCCAGGCTGATCTAACTGCCCTGCGGGCAATTGAAGAGATAAGCCCAGGTATCCGGCGGCAAAAAAAGCGCCGATGCCGCCCAGAGCGAGATACCCTTTGCGCTTTTGGCAACTAACGACGGTCACTTGGCAGCTCCCGCCTTAGCCTGGTCGAGCCATTGAATCAGACCTGAAAACTCTTCACCCAAAGCCCGCAGTTCGGAGGCTGTTGCTTCGGGATTTTTGGAGTCAATGATATAACCGTTTTTTTGAGCAAACGCTTGGAATTCTGACGTTTGTACTGCTTTTTGGGAGGCGGCGACCAGTTTGTTCAGAAGGTCCTCAGGCATACCTTTAGGGGCGATCACACTATAGCTGGCCGGCAAAGTTGCGTTGTAGCCGGCGTCCGGTACGGAAGTCGCCTCGGGAGCAAGTGGATAGGTGCCTTTGGCAAACACAGCCAGTACTTTGAGCTTGCCCGCCTGAGCTTGAGCGATAGGGTTGCCGCCGTAGCCAATGCCCGCTTCCACCCGGCCGCCCATGACCGACAACAATACTTCTCCGCCACCGCCTGTGAATGGAACAGTGGCCAGCTTCACATCGGCGCTACGGTTAAGTTGCTGGATGACCAGGTCGCTAATGGATCGTACGCCCGAAACGGCAACCCGTATTTTGCCTGGCTTGTTCTTGGCGTCGGCAAGAAACTCCTCGAAGTTCTTCCACGGCGCATCTGGACGCACCAGTAATAGCGCTGGTACATCGGCCAGTTTAACGAGCGGTTGATAATCGTCTGGTGACTTGTAGGCTAGGTTGCTATTGACTAACGGTTGGTATGCCAGAGCCGCGCTGTCTCCAAGGCCCATGGTGTAGCCGTCTGCTTTGGCGCGTACAACCAGGTTGGTACCGATGGTTGCAGATCCGCCTGCGCGGTTCTCAACGTTTATATTGCCAGGCAACGCTTTTTCAAGCTGCGCAGCGAAAGCGCGGCCAAGAGGATCGGTCGAGCCGCCAGGATTGAATGGAACGATGAATGTGATGTCGCGCGAAGGAAAATTCTGTGCTTGCGCCGTGGCGGTGGCCATTACTGCCGCTACTAACAAACCTCGCATAACCGCGGTTAGAACTTGTCTCATATCTCTTCCTTTTTATAACGTGCTTGATTTAAAAAAACAGTTTTTTGATGTAGGTAATGTTGTTATGTGTTTTGCTCTAAATGGAGGGCCGGTGTTGATGCCATGAGGTTGCCCGCTCATAACCCGCTGCAGTACGCAACAGAGTTGCCTCATCAAAGGCGCGCCCGATAAACTGGACTGCCAGAGGCAGGCCGTCTTTGGAAAGGCCGGACATCATGGAGAGCGCCGGATGGCCGGTCAGGTTGAACGGCGCGCGCGCCTGGCGAGGATAGGTGCGGACCGATTCGGCGATGTCGTCAATTCGGCAACTTGGGTCATGCGAATTGACCGACATCAAGACGTCAACATCACGGAAAACATTGTCCACCGTATCGATTAACTGCATTCGGCGCTGCTGTGCTTGTACATAATCGCTGGCGGTGAAGAAAGCGCCGGGCATCAGCTTGCGGCGGGACATCTCTGCGTAGTCGCCGGGACGTTCACGAAGCCACTTGCCATGAATGGCCCAGGCCTCGGAAAGAAAGATGGCTTGTCTGACTACGCCGAACTCCTGCAGTCGTGGCAGATGGACATCGCTGACGAGCGCCCCTTCGTGACGAAGTACGTTTGCGACTTCGTCCAATGCACTGGCCACCTCGGGATCAGCCTCTATGTCGGTTTCGTGGAAATGGCGAATGAATCCGATCCTTAGACCACGTAAACCGCGCTTCAGATCGGCATCATAACTGCGCCGGGAGACAGCTACGCTTCCGGGGTCTTCAGCATCATGGCCTGCAATGGCATTGAGCATCAACGCGGTATCTGACACTGAACGCGCCATGGGGCCAATATGGTCCAGCGTAAATGCAAGTGGAAAAGCGCCGCGGCGCGATACTAAACCGTAGGTCGGTTTTAAGCCGACGACCCCGCAATTGCCGGCGGGGTTGCGGATGGAGCCACCAGTGTCTGTGCCTAATGCTAATGGCAACAGCCCCCCGGCCAATGCTGTGCCGGAACCGGAGGAGGAGCCTCCAGGGTGGTAGTCGATGTTCCAGGGATTGCGCGAGGGGGGGTAGGGCAGGTCGAAAGAGGGACCACCAATAGCGAACTCGTGCAGCGCCAGCTTGCCCACGATAATGGCTCCTGCCGCGCGCAGTTGAGCAATGACACGGGCGTCGGCCGATGCTTTATGATCAAGCCTGATCTTCGAGTGACAGGTGGTGGGCTGGCCGGCTATATCGATAATATCCTTAACTCCCAGCGGTACACCGTGCAGTGGTCCGCGAGTATTGCCGGCTGTGATTTCTTTTTCCGCCGCCTGGGCTTGTCTGAGTGCATCGTCTTCATTTATGTGGATGAAGGCTCTGAGCTGTCCGTCATGCTCTGAGATGCGATCAAGAAGGCTGCGTGTCAGCTCGACCGGGGACAGTTGCCGCTTTGCATAGGCGGCGCCGATTTCGGTGGCGGTGAGCCAGTTCAAATCATTCATACGGTGTTTCTCGCCTGCATTGGCGGCCATGGCTCGCTAACGACGTCAATGGGTGTAAGCGCTGCCAACGCATTGCGAGCCTGAGCGGCGGTTTTCATTGCGATCGCCACATCTTCGGGAAACTCCATGGCTGCCTTGCTCAGGCCTGCCTGATGTATAAGCACGCGAGCCTCAAGTTCGGGCTCAGAAGCGTACTGTTTGTTCATAACGCGAATCCTTGTCATTAAATAGCGGGCGCACATCGGACGGATGGTTGCGCCAGGTTTGAGAGTTTGTTGCACGCTAAGAAAGCGTATCGACCGGGAAGTAGACCTCGCCAGCAAGAAGGCGCCGAGCAGTGCGTAGAAGCTTCGCACTGCTCACCGACACTTTGGGTGTTCCGTGGCCGTGCACCCCCATCATGACTTCCATTTGTCCTGAGGGATGCTCAACTACCACCCGTTCCCGAGCAGTTGCCACGGTGCTAACTTCATGCGCCACTGTGCCAGGAAGTACGGCCGCTGCGCCCAGGCAGATGGCACCGGTTACTGCGAATGAGGTGTGGCAGGTATAGGGCATGAAGTAGCGAGCGGCGATGGTGCCGCTGCCTTTCGGCTTGCTTACAAGGGTAATTTTTGGCATTTCGAGCCGAGATACATCGCCGAGTCCCATTGCCATTCCAGCCAGCTGCCTGATTTTTTCCACGCGATCCAGCAGGGGCTGATTACCATTAATTTCGTCTGTTGTTTCGTACCCGGTTAGTCCAAACTCCGAGGCTGCGGCGATGGCCATGGGCACGGCCGCGTCAACACAACTGACCCGTATGCCGTCAAATACATTGACCACCTGGCCTGTTGGCAGCAGTGCGCCCGTCTTGGAACCGACGATATCGAGCCAGTCCAGCCATACGGGTGCTGCGGTCCCCGATACACCATCAATGACTGCGTCCCCTTGGTAGGCCACGGTGCCTCCCGGGGTTTGAACCGTCGCGGTGATTTGTTTATTGGTATTAACGTTATAAATGCGTACTTGCGTCTCGCCGTTTTGCGCGGCTACCAGTCCTTCATCGATGGCGTATGGCCCGACGGCCGAAACCATATTCCCGCAGTTCACTGAATAATCGATGGTGTTCTTATGGACGCAGATCTGTCCAAATAGATAGTCCACATCTATGCCTGGCCGCAGGCTCTTTGAAATGATGGCGACTTTATTGGTCAGCGAGTCGACTCCGCCGATGCCGTCGATACGGCGAGGCTCAAGCGCGCCCATCAGCCGCAACAGGCAACGGTCGCGCGCCTGTGGATCAGCCGGCAAATCTTCAAGTCTGATAAAAGGCCCTTTTGAGGTGCCGCCGCGCATCAGCACGCATGTCATCGAAAATTGATCTGACAGTCTTTCCATGAGTCCTCCCCTGGGCGACAAAGTAACAAGGGGTTAAAGGAGGGGCAAGCGAGATTTGGTCAACGCCCCCATTCCGATAATTCGTGTGTGGGCTGGCGGCAGGCCGGACATTTGATGGAACGTATAAGCAGTTCATGTGTCGCGGCCGCTATTCAAGTATGAAGCAGGTATGATTAGCCTATGAAATGCGGACAGAGACAATAAATTAAAGTTCGCGTTAAATAGTGTTCTGTTTTGCCTCTCGCCTACGGCGGCCTCGTTCAAAATCAACAGTATTTTTAAGAGATGGGCGTATGCTTCGGTACGATCTATACAGCATGCAGTTACTCGCTTCGATTGCAGAGACCAAAAGTTTTGCGAAGACTGCAGCCTTGGTTCACCTCACTCCTTCCGCGGTTAGCAAGCGAATTGCGGAACTTGAGTCCCGTTCGGGATCGCGGCTGGTAGTGCGAACATCGCAGGGGGTCGAAATCACCGACGCGGGGCAGGCGGTGGTTCGCGGTACTCACGACATACTGGACCGCATCGGTGTTATGTCGCGTGATGTTGCAGAGACGGTATGCGGCGAAGCCGGTGCAGTAAAAATAGCATCGAACGCGACGGGATTGCTGCTGGGCCTTGTCGACGATTTAAGGGCCTTTCGCGCCCGATACCCGCTGGTGACGATCAAGATCGAAGAGCGAATCACTACCGAAGTCATCGATGCTGTTGAAAGCGGCCGTGCAGATATCGGCATATGTGCCGCGCATATTCCCCGCAGGGGATTGTCTGCCGTCGATTATCGCTGGACGCCGCTTGTGGTGCTTGTTCACCAGGAACATCTACTGGCAACACGACAAAGCGTGAGTTATCGCGAAGTAGCTACCTACCCGCAGATCGGGCGGCCATTTGGCAGCATGCTGCCGTTTGAACCGCCTGCAGACCAACCCTCTGCCATACGGGCGGCCGAGGGGTTGGAAGCTTCTGCCACAAGTTTTGACGCGGTAATCGAGCTTGTTAGAACGAACGTTGGAATAGCGGTGCTTCCGGCAGCTACGCTGGCAGGACGCGGTGCGCATGGCGTGCGTGCCATACCATTGAGTGACGCCTGGGCAACATTTCCTCTTGTCGCCTGCCACGATGCGCCTTTATTAAGCAATCCGTCGGCAAAGTTGCTGATCAATTGGTTATCACGGGTGGCCAACTCCTAATTACTCTAGGCCAGTCATGGAGTGCGACAGGATGGTTAATGTTCCATGCTTTGCACATGGCGTTAAAAAGGCTTGGCTGACTCAAAACTTCTTAAACTGTTCACCATTTCGAGTAGTTGGGGGCCGACTTCGTTTTCGAGTTGGCCAGGCTTGACTAAGTGTGATGACAACACGCAGTTAAATACGAATAAATCACCCAACACACCTTGATGGCGATAAGGGACGCCCACTGTGCATACGTCCGGTCTGTATTCCGCATAGGAATAACAAAATCCCAGGGTTTTCCACTTTTCAATCATCGCTATTGCCGTCGCGCCAAATTTCTCCCATTGATCCGGTGTTTTTATGCGGATTTCATTGAGCAGGGCTTTTCGGTCTTCTGGCGTGCTGGCAGCGAGGAAAGCTCGACCATTGGCAGTGCCAATAATTGGATGAGACATTCCAATATCTGAGTACTGTTGAGCTTGTAGCGATTTGCTGCGGCTAGTTTCTACATAGACGATACTTAATCGATCGCGCATTCCCATGGACACCGATCCACCGATCTTGTCGGCTAGATGTCGCATTGGAAAACGTACCAATTGTCGCAACGGTATGTTTGCCAACAAGGGATACGACAGTGTCAATATTGTCGTTCCTAATGAATATTTACCCGTATCGTGATCGTTGCGCAGATATCCAAGTTGAGAAAGCGTATAGGTAAATCGCGAAATCGTTGGTTTGGGAAAACCTGTGATGTCGGATAGTTCGCGGTTTCCCAAAATGGGCTTTTCTGGGGTGAAGCAGCGGAGAATTTCCAGGCCCCGCGCGAGCGTGGTAGCGAATTGTCTGTCTGTGTTCATAACCGCATTCAGGCCTTGTTTTTACACGTTGTTCTTACATCCAACCAATAAAGCACCCAAAAACACATGGCTGCGTACGGCTTGGCGAAACAGTGTTCAGCATATCAAAACACATTGGGGACAACAAGAAGTAGGCTAGCTACTATTTCCACGTGTTAAGGCAAAGACCCAAAAAGAAACACTCCAGAGGAGGAGACTAAATGAATTTCGCTAAAAATTTCGTTAAGAGCGTGCTATGTTGCACCGCGCTGTCAGTGCTTTCATTGTCGCCAGTCTATGCGGCCGATTATCCCAATCGATCCATCAAGCTTATTGTTCCATTCGGACCCGGTGGTATTACCGATATTATTGCCCGTCAGGTGGCAAAAGGGTTAAGTGAGAAACTAGGCCAATCAGTTGTTATTGAAAACAAACCAAGCGCAGGTCATATAGTCGCGCTGCAAACGGTCGCTCGAGCCAAACCCGACGGCTACACTATTTTACTGGGCTCCAACACGGGCTTTACCTCTACACCTCACAGGTATAAAAACCTGGACTTCGATGTGAACTCGTTTCCCGTCATTGCGCCAATCAATATATCGCCAACCGTGCTCTTGGCAAGGCCGGAGTTTCCAGCGGACTCCATGACGGACTTTGTCAAACTGGCTAAGTCCAAGCCAGGGGTACTTAACTATGGTTCCTTTGGCGTCGGCACCAGCGCCCATTTGGGCATGGAGATTTTCAAAAAGGACACAGGTATTGAAGTGACACACGTGCCCTACAAAGGCGATGCGCCAGGGATTATGGCTCTTTTGTCCAAAGAAGTGGATGTTGTATTTAATACCTTGTTCAGTGCACAAGAGCGAATCCGGTCGGGAGAGGTTAAGGCTCTTGGCGTACTCCAGGCCGATCGCCTTGTTAAGTACCCGTCCATCCAAACTATGGTCGAGGCGGGTTCGAAAAACGCTGACATGCCTGTTTGGATCGCATTTTTTGCTTCACCTGGCACGCCAAAAGAGATTGTAAAAATCCTTGGAGATGCCACACGCTCTGTTGTCTCATCTGCCGAGTTTGACGAGTTTTTGGAAAAAAGAGGCAACATACCAATGGCGTTGAGCAACGAAGAGTTGCTCGAATTCATCCGAGTCCAATCGGACAGGATCGGCCCCATCGTAGGCTCGTTAGGTTTGCAGGCAGACTAACTGCGTCGTTGCCGTAGTAACAATCTATTTGACATTTTTAGTAAACATTTTTTGGCCGGCGCTGCCTTTGGCGGGGAGACGCGTGCTCGAATAAAGGGGTTAGTAGTATGCGTGTGATTATTGCTGGATATGGAATTGGCGGCGCTGCGTTAGCGCTGGGTTTACAGCAGTTTGGAATCGATTGTGTTGTTCTGGAGCAAGCCGAGAAGCTGGAAGAGGTTGGCGCTGGTGTTCAGCTTAGCCCAAATGGGGTTGCTGTATTGAAGAGGCTGGGAGTTCTGGGCAAATTGGAGAAAGTTGCCTTCGCACCCCGTGAGCTTTTGTACCGAGACTGGCAAACAGGTGAGGTACTTTTAAATAATCCTCTTATGCCTCAGATCGACCTGCACTTTGGTGCGCCTTACTACCATGCGCACCGGGCGGATCTGCTGGGTGTCTTGCGTGATCAGCTTGACGCGGGGCGCGTCAAGCTGGGCAAGCGAATTACGTCTGTTGAGCAACGTAATGACCGTGTTTTTGCTTATCTGGCCGATGGCACATGCGAGGAAGGCGATGTATTGATTGGCGCAGATGGTATTCACTCACTAGTCAGGACGCAAGTGTTTAAGGCTGACAAGCCCCAGTCGTCGGGATGTTTGGCATGGCGGGGCCTGGTGGATGCAAAGGCGGCTGCTCATTTGGATATCAAGCCTTCAGCCCATGTGTGGATGGGCCCTGATTACAGTGCGGTCATTTACTACGTGTCTGGCGGCCAAAAAATTAATTGGATCTGTATTGGCAGTTCGCCTATGGATCAGAAAGAGTCTTGGTCGGCAACGACAACTACTGCTGAAGTGCTTGATATTTATAAAGGCTGGAATCGGGAAGTTACTGATTTAATTGCCTTGACCAGCAAGCCATTTGTTACGGCGCTATACGATCGTTTGCCATTGTCGAGCTGGGTGAAGGGGCGCATTGCGCTCATGGGTGATGCCGCGCATGCAATGTTGCCTTATCACGCACAAGGCGCTGTGCAGAGTCTGGAGGATGCCTGGGTTCTGGCACGGCTTCTGGATGTGGAGCGTAATCAGGATGTAGAACAAACCCTGACACGCTACGAGCAGCTACGTATGGATCGCACGGCGCGCATTCAAGAGCAGTCACGAGTGGCTGAGCGACGCTATCACATGAGCGATCCAACTGAGGTAGCTCAAAGAAATGCGCGTATGCGTAAATACGACTCGCAATTTAAGGGTAAGTACCTCCCGCAACAAGAATGGCTTTTTGGATATGACGCGGACCTGGCGGCTCGCGGCCAGGATGATGAGTGGCGCTCATTGCGTGAATGGTGAGACTGGCAGGTATATGGAATTTCAGGAGAGAGCATTGAGCTATCAGAATATTATCTATGAAGTAACGGGGCCGATCGGCCGTATTTCCCATAACCGTCCCGCCGCTCGCAATGCAGAAAGCCATGGGTTGCTTGAGGAGCTTGATGATGCTCTAAAAACGGCAGTAAACGACGAGAGTGTGAAAGTGATCATTATTGACGGCAAGGGTGATCACTTTTCGGCTGGGCACGATTTAAAAGAGGCGACGGCAAAACGAAGTAATTTTACGGTGGAGCAGCGTTGGGCTTTTGAGGAGCGCGTGTATTTTGGCTATGCGATGAATATTTGGGATTGTCCTAAGCCGACCATTGCACAAGTCAACGGAGCATGCATTGCAGGCGGCTTTATGGTTGCCAATATGTGTGACTTGATTGTGGCGTCCGACGATGCGTTTTTCTCTGACCCTGTCTGTCATTCGCTTGGCGCAGCCGCGGTGGAGGTCCTGATTCATCCTTGGGTTTTGGGGGCGCGAAAAGCCAAAGAGCTTCTTTTCATGGGCGGACGATTAACGGCTCAAGAGGCGCTCGCCATGGGCATGGTGAACAAGGTGGTTTCCAAAGATGACCTGGAGCAGGAAACGACCAAGATGGCAGAGCAAATTGCGCGTTGTGACCCATTTGCTCTAAGGCTGGTCAAGCGTTCGATTAACCGTTGTCTGGATATACAAGGCCTGCGCAACTCTTTGAATGCACATTTTGATACCCATCAGTTAAGTCATTTGTCTGAAGGGTTCCAACGCAGCCGTGATGAAGGGATGGCCAAGGCAATCCAGCGAGTCACTACAACTGCGCTATAGCCGTTGTAGCCATGTGTAAAGTGCAGCTAGAGAGCATTGTTGACGGATTTCGTGCTTTGTATGCGGGATGGCAGGGTGAGACATCCATCGCCACAATGCGGCAAGATTGGGAGGCGTTTTTGTCTGTTCCCGAGGTATCGGCAAAGGTTGAGGCCGTTAACGCCGACGGAGTAGCTTGTCGATGGGTGATGGGGGAAAACTCACATCGGGGACGAGTCATTTTTTACCTTCACGGAGGGGGCTATCAAATTGGCTCTGTGGCGTCGCACCACAATGTGATGGCACGGCTTTCTACGGTTAGTGGTCATCACGTGTTCGCGGTGGAATATCGGCTGGCGCCCGAGCACCGGTTTCCCGCGGCGCTTGACGATGTGTTCACCGCGTATCAGTGGCTATTGGAACAAGGGGCGTTGCCGTCCAATATTGCGTTTTGTGGAGACTCTGCCGGCGGCGGTCTGGTGGTTGCCTTACTGACATTAATCCGTGATCAAGCACTGCCACTTCCCTGCGCTGCTGTATTGATGTCACCGTGGGTCGATATGGAGGCTTCCGGTGATTCATATAGGCTGAATGCGAACCATGATCCTGTTACTCAGAAAGGCATGATCCTGTTAATGGCTCGCGCCTATATGGGGAAGAACGCTAACTTCAAAAATCCCTTTGCATCGCCGATTTACGCTGATCTTGCTGGCTTGCCTCCTATGCTGATTCAGGTCGGACAGCACGAAGTGTTGCTGGACGATGCAAGAACATTGGCTAATGCCGTACGGTCAGTCGGGGGCCAAGTTAGCTTAAGTATCTGGCAAGAAATGATTCACACTTTTCAGCTTTTTACCGGGCGTTTGGATGAGGCCGACGCAGCAATAGCAGAAGCGTCGCAGTTCCTGTGTGCCCAATTGAACTAGTTATGAAGGAGTAAAAAGATGAGGAAGGCTCTTGAACACATCAAGGTTTTGGATTTATCACGAGTGCTAGCCGGCCCCTGGGCAACCCAGACATTGGCCGATATGGGCGCGGAAGTAATCAAGGTGGAGAGGCCCGGGGTAGGAGATGACCTGCGCACTTGGGGGCCGCCCTTTCTAAAGGATGCTGACGGGCGTGACACAAAGGATTCTGCGTATTTTCTGAGCACTAATCGGGGCAAACAATCCATAACCTTGGACCTGGCCTCGCCAGAGGGTCAGGACATTATTCGAGAAATGGTGAGTAGCGCGGATGTATTAGTTGAAAACTATAAGGTTGGAACACTGGCACGCTATGGTTTGAGCTGGGAGGATTTGCGGAAGATTAATCCAAGGTTGGTTTACTGCTCTGTAACCGGTTTTGGACAGTCTGGACCATCAGCGTCCTTGCCGGGCTATGACTACGTCTTTCAAGGTATGGGCGGATTGATGAGCATCACTGGGTTGCCGGATACAGAACCCGGTGGCGGGCCATTGAAGACAGGTATTCCAATTACTGACATGGTGACAGGAATGTATGCAGCGACTGCGATTTTGGCCGCTTTGGAGCATAGAAATGTGAGCGGAGAAGGCCAACATATCGACATTGCGCTGCTTGATTGTCTTGTGAGCGTAACGAGCTGCGCAATGATGAACTATTTTCTGTCCGGCACTATTCCTCCGCGCTTGGGAAATACGCACTCCAATATGGTGCCTTATCAGGTTTTTCATTGCGCAGAAGGAGATATTATTGTGGCAGTAGGAAACGATAGCCAGTATGCTGCTTTTTGCCGGGTCATCGAACGCCCCGACCTGTCGACGGATCCCCGTTTTGTTTCCGCGGCGCAGCGTAGTATAAATCGCGAAATTCTAATTCCAATGGTGGCTGAAGCTATGCTGGCCCGCTCAATGATGGAATGGACCTCTCTTTTAGAGGCGGTCAATGTTCCATGTGGGCCTATTTATAACTTACAGCAAGTTTTTGAAGACCCACAGGTCCAGCATAGACAGCTGCGCGTCTCGTTGCCGCATGGCTCTGGTGTCAATGCACCAGGCGTTGCTAACCCGATCCGGTTTTCTGCGTCACCGATTACTTATACGTACTCGTCGCCCATGCTGGGTGAGCATACTGATACCGTTTTAAGCACGTATGCAGGACTTTCTGTTGAGCGGATTGCCGAGTTACGGTGCAAGGGCGTGGTGTGACATGGCGCTGCTTGACATCGGGTTCCACGGGGCAACTGCTGTACTGACTCTGAATCGCCCAGATCAGCGTAATGCGTTAAACGATGCTATGCGGTTGGAGTTAACCCATGCAGTGTCTGTTTTGCGAGAGAACACAAGTGTGAAAGCTGTCATTTTATATGGCGCTGGTGGACATTTTTGCGCTGGAGGAGACGTGAAAGCGATACTGGGCCGAGAAAGCGGGGCTCGCAATGCTTTTGATACACGTGAGCGGATACGCAATTTGCATCGGTGGTTTGACGACTTGGTGGATTTTGAAAAACCTGTCATAGCAGCGATAGAGGGGGTTGCATATGGAGCCGGGTTGTCTCTCGCACTTAGCGCCGATTTTGTACTGGCCTCAGCCGAGGCAAAATTTTGTGCCGCTTTCATTCGACTTGGCCTTGTGCCTGATTTGGGGGCTATGTATTTACTGCCTCGTTTAGTCGGCCTGGTACGGGCGAAAGAGCTGGTTTTTTCCGGCCGAGTCGTTGACGCGGAAGAAGCGGCACAGATAGGCTTGGTGTATGCCGTATCCAAGTCGAACGTCCTTGAGGATGCGTTAGTTTTGGCGGCGCGATTTCACGAGGCGCCGACTGCGGCACTTGGCATTTCAAAGTTGACAATGAATCATGCTTTCGAGTCAGATCGCCAGGCAATTTATGTGCAAGAGGCTATGGCCCAAGCACTTTGCCGAACAAGCGACTTTCATCAGGAGGCTTTGGGGCGTTTCATCAATAAACTACCCGCGTTATATCAATGGCAAGAGCTCTGACATATCCGGAGTGTGGAGCAGTCTGCGTCTTTCGTGGGTAGCACATATCTGTTGCAAGTCAGTGGATCAAATGATTGAACGCCAAAATAAATTATGTATGTAGACAAAATGGCGTGTATTTAAATATCCGATTCAGTAATACGTAAGGATAATGATTCTTATTTACTTTAAAATTGCGATTCATAGCTTAATTTTCTGACCGAAGTCCAGTATCTGTTGCAAGCGCCCATGTTTGGCTTGTCGTCACGCTGGTTACGGCCTAATTTTTGGAGTGATCGCAATGGTTAAAGTTAGTCGCCGCACCTTGTTGCGCAATGGCGTCATGCTGGGGGCCGCTGCTGTTTTCGGTACACGCACTATGCGTTTTGTCCACGCCGCCGAGACGCAAACCTTAACTCTGTACAACGGGCAGCACGCCCGTACGACGGCTGCGCTGGTTGATGCATTTACTAAAGCCAGCGGCATCCAGGTCAACATACGCAAGGGCAGCAGTTCGCAACTGGCCAATCAAATTATCGAAGAGGGTGTGCATTCTCCGGCGGATGTTTTTTACGCAGAAGAAAGCCCTCCGGTGGCGACATTAGCTAAAAGAGGGCTGCTTGCGCCGCTTGATCCAGAGACGCTGAAGCAGGTTCGCCCCGGCTATATCGCCAAGGACGGCAGCTGGACTGGCGTAAGCGCCCGCTGCCGGGTGGTGGCTTATAACCGGGCAATGGTAAGCGAAAGCGATCTGCCGGCTTCGGTACTGGATATGGCAACTGAAAAATGGCAGGGCAGGGTGGCGTTCGTGCCCACCAGCGGCGCATTTCAAGAGCAATTAATTGCAATTGAACTGTTAAAAGGCCGGCCTGCCGCGCTCGAGTGGTTGAAAGGACTTAAGAAATACGGACGCATCTATAACGGCAATATGGCTGCCATGAAGGCGGTCGAAAGCGGGGAAATTGCTACTGCACTGGTCAATAACTATTATTGGTTTGCGGTGGCCAAAGAGGTAGGTGACGCTAATATGAAGTCGGCGTTGTTCTATATGGATAACCAGGATCCTGGCGGCCTGATTACGGTGTCGGCGGCGGGTATTCTTAAAAGCTCCAGGAATCAGGCACTGGCTCAGAAGTTGCTGGCGTTCATGGTAAGTGCTGAAGGGCAAGAGGCTATTGTTGGATCGGTGGCCGAGTATCCGTTACGTGCCGGCGTACAGTCCCCCTTTGCATTAAAACCGTTCGACCAGCTTGATCCTCCGCACGTTGCACCCGCTGATCTGGGCGATGCGGCCGATGCATTGGCCTTGCGGCGTGAAGCAGGACTGGCTTGAGTTCTGGCATGTTATCCATACGCAGGCATACTCCGACGCCTTCGCTTTGGTTTGTCGGTGCGGCGTTTGTTCCGGTTGCCCTGACTATTCTGCCTTTGATCTATGTAGTGATTCGCGCTACGCAAGCGGGTCTGGGCGGTATCTGGAGCGAACTAATTCGCGGACGTACTTTTACTTTGCTCATTAATACAGTGGTGCTGGCCAGCAGTGTGACCGTGGGTGCAGTCTTGATCGGCACGGCAGCCGCCTGGTGTGTCGAGCGCTCCGATTTACCCGGCCGGCGCTGGTGGCGTGCCGTGGCGGCGTTGCCGCTTGCTGTGCCGGCTTTTGTTTCAAGCTATACCTGGTCGTCGATTGATGTGGTGTTTCAGAGTATGCCCGGCGCTATTCTGGTCTTGACTCTTGCCAGCTACCCACTTGTCTATCTGCCTGTGGCGGCGGCTTTACGCGGCGTTGACTCCAGCTTCGAAGATGTATCGCGCTCGCTGGGCGATGGGGCGTGGCGCACTTTTTTGCGTGCGTTGCTGCCGCAGGTACGGCCTGCGTTGGGGGGCGGCGCATTATTGGTGTTGGGCCATATGCTGGCCGAGTTTGGCGCGCTGGCCATGTTGCGCGTTCAGACTTTTACGACTGCTATTTTTGAGTCTTACGAGCTGCAATTCGACAGTAATTCGGCCGCTTTGCAATCTGCGGTATTGATGGCTCTGTGTTTGCCCGCCGCCTACGGCGAAATGCGTTTGCGTGCCGGCAAGCGCGTGGCCAGGGTGGGCCGTGGTAGTGCCCGGACAGCGCACAAGGTTGCTCTCGGCCACGTTACGCCATTTGCCGTCGTCGGCTTTGCCCTGTTGGCTCTGATTTCCATAGGGGTGCCCCTTGCAACATTGGTCTATTGGCTGGTGCAGGGCCGCTCTATCGGCGAAGGATATGTGGATATCTGGCCTGCGATTGAAGGGTCCCTAACCCTGTCTCTTTCGGGCGCTGTGCTGACCAGCGTACTGGCCCTGCCGCTGGTATTGCTTGCGGTGCGTCACCGCGGACGACTGTCGTCGCTGGCCGATCGCCTGCCTTATGTTATTCACGGCCTTCCGGGCGTGGTGGTAGCACTGGCCCTGGTGTTCATGGCGATCCGCATCATGCCTGCGTTGTACCAGAGCTCGGCGCTATTGTTGTTTGCCTATGCGGTTTTATTTCTTCCGCTGGCGCAGTCATCGCTACGCGCGTCGGTGGAACTCGTATCCCCGCAAATTGAACAGGTCGCACGCAGCCTGGGTCGTCGTCCGCTGCATGCATTCTTGTCGGTGACTTTGCCCAATATCGCGCCCGGCATAGGGGCTGCCCTTGCTTTGATGATGCTTGAAATTGTTCGTGAGTTGACGGCTACGCTGATGCTTGCGCCAACCGGGGTGATTACCCTGGCTACGGAGGTGTGGTCGCATACTTCCGATTCCGAATACGCGGCAGCCGCACCTTTTGCCGCGTTGTTGATTCTTGTGTCGGTTGTGCCCGTCTATGTCTTCACGCAGCGATTGTTATGTTATGGGGAGGCGCAATGAGCCAGGTAAAAATCGAACACGTCAGCAAGCATTATGACGATGTTGTTGTATTGCGGGATGTGGATTTGACGATACCGGATGGCGGAGTCCTGGCTTTGCTGGGGCCGTCGGGGTGTGGAAAAACTACGCTATTGCGCTTGATTGCGGGGTTTGACCGGGTGGATAGCGGTGTTATTACCTTTGACGATCAAACCGTTGCGTCGAATGCTGTATGTGTTGCGCCGGAGCGTCGTGGAATTGGTTATGTCCCGCAAGAGGGAGCACTGTTCCCGCATCTTACGGTGGCGGGTAACGTGCGCTATGGACTGTCTAGACGAATCGATCAAAAGGCCAGGGTCCTTGAGGTTTTGAATCTGACAGGGCTCGCCGGGCTGGGCGAACGCTTCCCCCATGAGTTATCGGGCGGTCAACAGCAGCGGGTTGCGCTGGCCAGGGCGCTTGCACCCGATCCTGCGCTTATTTTGCTGGACGAACCGTTCAATGCATTGGACCTGGATTTGCGCCGCAGTATGTGCGAGGACGTGGTTGCCGTATTGCGCCAAACGGGTACGACAACTGTGCTGGTAACTCATGACCCGGCAGAGGCATTCGCTACAGCCGACCGTGTTGCCGTCATGCAAGGGGGGAGGGTTATGCAGTGCGCGCGGCCGGATCTGGTGTACTGGCAGCCCGAGAGTCCCTCGGTGGCACGCCTTACAGGTGCATCAATTTTTCTGCATGGCGACTGCCGTGGGGACGAAGCCGCATGTGCATTGGGGCTTTTGCCTTTGTATGCCGGCGCCATCCGGCCCACCGGTAAAGTCTGGCTGATGTTGCGGCCCGAACAGGTGTCGCTGGCTACCAAGGGACGGGGTGTGCCTGCTTATGTAACACATAACTCTTTTCGCGGCGATCACAGCCTGCTTAGCGTACAGTTGGGTGATGTGCGGTTTGGTTTGCGCACACCGTCGATATCAGCGCCTACACCCGGAACGGAAATATTTTTATCGGTCCAGGGGGCTTGTGTGGCGTTTCCTTATCAAGATCATTTTTACCGATGAAAGCGTTCAATCGTCAGGCCTTCCATGTCGATGTCGCTGGGCAAGCCTGAAATCAGGTCCGCTACGATTTTGCCGGTGCCGCAGGCTTGCGTCCAGCCGTTGGAGCCTTGACCACTGTTCAGGAACAAATTTTTCCAGGGCGTTCTGCCCAGAATGGGTGGGCCGTCAGGGGTCATAGGCCGTAATCCTGCCCAAAAATCGACGTGGTCCAGATCGAGTCCGGATGGAAAAAATTCAGTAGCAACACGTATAAGCAGTTTTTTCCGGGCTTCGTTGAGTGTTAAGTCGTAGCCGGTCAGCTCGGCCATTCCCGCCAGCCGCAGGCGATTGCCCAGGCAGGACATCATGACTTTATTATGTTCGTCCATAAGAGCCATTTTTGCGATGGCGGACTTATCGGTAATTGGAACGGTGATCGAATAGCCCTTCAGCGGATACACCGGCAGCTTCATGCCCAATGGTGCAACAAGCAATGGTGCGTAGCTGCCCAGCGCAACCGCGTAGGAATCAGCCGTAATGGCTCCTTGCGATGTTGCTACCCCGCAAATTTGGTCGCCTTGCACATCAAGCGCATGCACCGAGGCGCCATACCTGAAGCGAACCCCTTTACTTTGCAGGAAAACGGCCAGCTCGTTGACGAATTTGTAGCTGTCGCCGGACGCGTCCGCCGGCAGATGCAGGCCCCCGGCGAACTGGATTGCCGAATTGGCCAGCGCCGGCTCGATATGGTTGATGTCGGCATTGGATAAAAGTCGCCACGGCACGCCATGTTCTTCTAGTGCTTGTGCGGAAATCCGGCCCAGTTCCAGTTCGGCAGGTGTTTGAAATACCTGCAGTACCCCGGCGTCCTGAAAGTCGAAGTTCTTGATGCCCGTATCGGCAACTACATCCTTAAGGCATTTGTAACTGTAATGCGCAACGCGCTGCATGCGCAGTTTATTGACCCGGAATTTGTCGGCCTGACAGTTGTGCAGCCACTGCCTGATCCAGCTTAGCTTGCGGCGGTCAAGCCCAAGGGAAAAGCGGATGGGTGAATTGCGCTGCAGCGACAGGCGCAGCACTTTGCTTATCATGCCAGGCGCCGCCCAGGGGCCGGCAAAGCTGGGGCATATGCCGCCTGCATTTCCAAAGCTGGTTTCCAGACCCGGACCCGCCTGGCGATCGATTACTTCGACCTCGTGTCCGTTACGCCACAAGTAGTAGGCCGTAGCCATGCCTACTACGCCTGCACCCAGCACCAGAACCCTCATTGAACCACCTTGATTGACAGCATTGAATTTCCGTTTCCAGATCAAGCGTGAATGTGAGGACGAAGCGTAGACATTACGGGTGTAATTCCATTTATCAATCAATCGTGAGCACGAAGGCGAAGCGCAGACAGTACATTTGTATGGCTGCTGCGCCGACGCCGTTCACGGTTGATTTGGAAATGGGGTAAGGCAAGCGAAGTCGACAAAGTACACGTTAATATAGAAATGGAACAAGATTAATTGACGGAGATTTCAGCTTCTTTTATGGTGGCGGCGTAACGCACCATTTCAGCATCGATAAATTTGGAAAAATCCGCCGAGTTTTTGTAGATGGACTCGAAGCCATATTGCTCCATGCGCGACTTGAAGGCGGGGTCGGCAACAATTTTAGCGGTTGCCGCGTCAAGTTTGGCGCGCACAGGTTCAGGCAGGTTGGCCGGCGCCCATAAACCGTACCAGGAATAGAATTCGAAATCTTTTATGCCAGACTCAAGCATAGTGGGAACCTCTGGCAATTGCGGACTGCGCTGGGCGCCGGTAACCGCCAACGCTCGTAGTTTGCCGCCTTGCACAAGGGGCAGCGAGGACAGCATGGGGTCCATTATGGCCGACACCTGTCCGCCTACCAAATCTTGCAGGGCTGGCGAAGCACCTTTGTACAAGACAATCGGGATGTCGGTCAGGCCATTTTCGTGGCGGAACTGGGCGATACTAAGGTGGCTTGCTGAACCGAAGCCGGTGGTGGCAAAGTTATATTTGGTGGGCGAGGCTTTAAGCAGCTTGATAAATTCACTGACGGTCTTGGCCGGTACCTGGGGATTGACGCTGAAAATCAACGCGCCCTGAGCCAGCATGCTGACCGCCGTGAAATCTTTCACCGCATCAAACTTAATGGTTTTGCTATAGAGCAGCGGATTGATTGAGTGTATCGATGCATTGATATACAAAGTATATCCGTCGGGTTGTGCGCGTGCGACATGGGCCGCGCCTATCATGCCTGAGGCGCCTGCCCGGTTTTCAATAATCACCGTTTCGTTTAATTGGTCTTTGAGCTTATCGGCAAACAAGCGAGCGACGCCGTCGACGGATCCGCCTGGCGGGTGCGGCACCACAATGGTTATGGGGCGGGAAGGGTAGTTGTCTTCGGCGCGAAGTACGCCAGAGTATGCGGCTCCTGCAACGCCGATTAAAGCTATGGCGCATTGTAAAAGGGTACGGCGGTTCAAGTTTTGCATGTGTTGTCTCCTTGCTTTTTTATAGTTGAATACGACCAAAAAATGTTATGCCGTTTCTAAGTCAAGCATGAAGCCGAAGCGCAGACATTGTTTTTGTGCGGCTGCTGCGCCGACAAAGCGCATGTTCGATATAGAAAAGGAATTCGCTTAGCGTTAGAAAGTTCCTGGGTAGCTTCCGCCATCGATCATTAGACTTTGTCCGGTGATGTAGCCGGTGTGGACCGAACAAACGAACGCACACAGCGCGGCCAGTTCCTCGGGGCGGCCGTAGCGGCCGGCCGGGTTATTGCTGCCCCGTTCTTCCCACAACTGCTCGAAGGTCTTGCCGCCTTCTTCCAGCATACCGGTAATGTGCCGCTTTTGCGCATCGGTGGCAAACACGCCCGGCAACAGGTTGTTGATCGTAACGTTATGGCGCACTGTTTGACGCGCCAGTCCGGCCACAAAGCCCACCAGTCCCGATCGCGCGCCGTTGGATAGCCCCATTTCCAGCTGCGGGGTTTTGACGCTGCGCGAGACGATGTTGACGATGCGACCGAACCGGCGGTCGATCATGCCATCGACGGTGCGCCGTATCATTTCGATGGGTCCCAGCATCATGGAGTCCAGCGCCTGGTGCCAATCGGCAATGGACCAGTCGCGAAAATCACCCGGCAAAGGGCCGTCGGCATTGTTGACCAGAATATCCGGCGCCGGGCACGCAGCCAGGGCGGCGTTTCGGCCGTCTTCGGTGGTGATGTTGGCCACCACGTAATCAACCGGATGACCTGTCTGGCCCTGGATTTCCGAGGCGGTTTGTTCAAGCGTGGCCAGTGTGCGCGCGGCGATGACCACGTGCGCGCCTTCCTGCGAAAACCGCTGGGCGCAGGCGCGGCCCATGCCGCGGCTGCCGCCGAAAATCAGCGCTGTTTTACCGTTAATACCGAGATCCATCGTTCTGCCTTTCTGTTATTCCATTGCTAGATCAAACGTGAACGTTACTGACGTTGCATGCCGCGTAAAACTAAGGTTGGCGCTTGGTTTTCGCGTTCACGCTTGAGGCGGCTATGGACGTAAATGTTAAACCGACTTCAGCTCGGGCGAGCTCCATCCGTATTGCTGGTCCAGGCCCAGCTCTTTGACTATGCGCAGCCCCTTGCGCAGCGCTTCGCTGTCAAGGCCTTTAAGCGGCTTGCGCAATTCGCCGGCGGGCAGGCCCACGGCTTTCATGAGCGACTTGATGGCCACCGGATTGATGGCCGAATAGGAAAAGTGCAGCATGGGCAGCAGGCCCAGATA
>LNAP01002692.1_pt1 | contig 22894 bp, 16 predicted proteins | sample 602601 | NCBI WGS metagenome assembly LNAP01 (sample SAMN02440304, study PRJNA202911) | soil metagenome | biome: Subtropical and temperate rainforests or woodlands; isolation source: soil samples (1 kg each in a 20% v/v slurry with milli Q water) were... ...
TCGAGAAAGCCGAGATCATTGAGTGATACTGCTGATTTCAGACTTGCATCTGGAAGAGGAGCGCCCGGACATTACCCGGGCGTTTCTGGATTTGCTCGCTAGACGTGCCCGCTCAGCGAGTGCGTTGTACATTCTGGGCGACTTTTTCGAGGCGTGGATTGGCGACGATGCCATGACGCCGTTCCAGCGTTCCATCTGCCAGGCCCTGCGCGACCTCAGCGACAGCGGCACGGCCATTTATCTGATGCACGGCAATCGCGACTTCATGCTTGGCCAGGCCTTCTGCAAACAGGCCGGCTGCACGTTGTTGAAAGACCCGAGTGTCGTGCAGTTTTACGGCGAGCCCATGCTATTGATGCACGGCGACAGCCTCTGCACCCGCGACGTCGGCTATATGAAGCTGCGACGTTACCTGCGCAACCCGATCACCCTGTTTATCCTGCGGCATCTGCCCTTGCGCACGCGCCATAAACTGGCGCACAAGCTGCGCAGTGAAAGCCGTGCGCAGGTGCGGATGAAGGCCAATGACATTGTTGATGTCACACCGGAAGAAGTGCCGCGGGTCATGCAGCAATATGGCGTGAAGACCTTGATCCACGGGCATACCCATCGCCCGGCCATCCACAAGTTGCAGATTGGCGAGCAGGCGGCCAAGCGTATTGTGTTGGGGGATTGGGATCGTCAGGGCTGGGCGTTGCAGGTGGATGAGCAAGGGTTTGCGCTGGCGCCGTTCGACTTCGCCCCGCCGCCACAACTGGCAGCACCCGCAAACTAACGGCCGAACACAAAACCCTTGTGGGAGCGGGCTTGCTCGCGAAGGCGGACTCACATTCGGCATCTCTGTTGACTGTCACACCGCTTTCGCGAGCAAGCCGCTCCCACATTGACCGCGTTTTGCCTCAATGTCCTGCCGAGGCTGGCCCCGCCTTTGCCGCAAACGGCGGTTTTGCCAGCCACACCAGCAGAATCAACCCCATGAACGCCCACCCCAGCAACGTGAAGTAATCCACGGTGGAGAGCATGTACGCCTGGCTGGTCAGCACATGATCCAGTTGAGCGTAGGCCGGGTTAGCCGCCCCGCCGAGCGTGTTCAACGCCTCTCGGGTTGCCGGTTCATACGTGGTGATGCTTTCACTCAAATACGCATGGTGCTGATCGGCCCGACGAATCCAGATCCAGGTGGTCAACGACGCCGCAAAACTACCGCCCAGGGTCCGCAGGAAGGTCGCAAGGCCCGCACCGTCGGCAATCTGGCTCGGCGGCAAGTCTGACATCAAAATGCTCAAGGTCGGCATGAAGAACAGCGCCACGCCAATGCCCATGAACAATTGCACCAGCGCGATGTGCTGGAAGTCCACTTCGTTGGTAAACCCGGCGCGCATGAAGCAACTCAAACCGATGCAGAGGAACGCGCCACCGGCCAATAGTCGGAGGTCGAACTTGTGCGCGTACTTGCCGACAAACGGCGACAGCAGCACCGGCAAAATACCGATCGGCGCCACCGCCAATCCGGCCCAGGTGGCGGTGTAGCCCATCTGGGTTTGCAGCCATTGTGGCAGGATCAGGTTGATACCGAAGAACCCGGCATAACCGCCCACCAGCACGATGGTGCCGATACGAAAGTTGCGGTAAGCGAACAACCGCAGGTTGACCACCGGGTGTTTGTCGGTCATTTCCCAGATCACGAATACCGCCAGCGCAATCACTGAAATAGCCGCGCCGATGATGATGAAGTTCGATTCGAACCAGTCCAGATCATTGCCCTTGTCGAGGATCACCTGCAACGCGCCGACACCGATGATCAAGGTGATCAAACCGACGTAATCCATTGGCTGGTAACTGGTCACCACCGGCCGCGCCTTGAGCTGCGAGCGCACGACCATCACCGCAAAAACCCCGATCGGCACGTTGATAAAGAAAATCCACGGCCAGCTGTAGCTGTCGGTGATCCAGCCGCCGAGGATCGGCCCTGCAATCGGCGCCACCACCGTGACCATCGCCAGCAACGCCAGGGCCATGCCTCGCCTGGCGGGCGGATAAACCGCAATCAACAGCGTCTGGGTCATCGGGTACAAGGGACCTGCCACCAGGCCTTGAAGCACCCGAAAGCCGATCAGCTCCGGCATCGAGGTCGAGATGCCACAGAGAAACGAGGCCAGCACGAACAGCATCGTCGCCCAGAGAAACAGCTTCACCTCGCCGAAACGCCGGCTGAGCCAACCGGTCAGCGGCAGCGCAATGGCGTTGCTCACGGCAAACGAGGTGATGACCCAGGTGCCCTGCTCCGAACTCACGCCCAGGTTGCCGGAAATCGTCGGCAAGGCCACGTTGGCAATGGTGGTGTCGAGCACCTGCATGAAGGTCGCCAACGACAGGCCGATGGTACTGAGCAGCAGGCTGGGCGGCGTGAAAGACGCGTTATTGCTCATCGCAAATCCTTTGGAGCTGAATTTTTTGGAGCGGGGCTGGCGCTGCGCCTGTTACAGACGCAGCTGACCTTGTGGGAGCGAGCTGTGGCGAGGGGGCTTGTCGGAACGCCGCATCGCCCCGTTGGACTGCGCAGCAGTCCCATCTTCTAGGGCCGCTTCGCGACCCAACGGGGGCAAGCCCCCTCGCCACAAAAGCTCGCTATCACAGGGTCGGTGTGATGACCAATCAGCGGTGCGCGGTTTTACTGACCGCGGCGCTGTTGTCGTGGATCAGCTGGGTGATCATCGCGTCGGCCTCGGCCAACTGACGGTCATAGATGCCGGTGCTGAACGAAGCCTTTTGCGGCGACTGTTGCGCCAGCACCGGACCACTCTGGTCACGCAGGTTCACATCGACCTGAGTCGACAGGCCGACCCGCAATGGGTGCCTGGCCAGCTCTTCGGCATTGATGTGAATCCGCACCGGCACCCGCTGGACGATCTTGATCCAGTTACCGGTGGCGTTCTGCGCCGGCAGCAAGGCAAACGCGCTGCCAGTCCCGGCGCCGAGGCTGTCGATGGTGCCGCTGTATTTGACGTCGCTGCCGTAGAGGTCGGCCTCGATGTCCACCGGCTGACCGATGCGCATGTCACGCAGTTGGGTTTCCTTGAAGTTGGCGTCGATCCACAGTTGATCCAGCGGGATCACCGCCATCAGCGCGGTGCCCGGCTGGACCCGCTGGCCCAGTTGCACGCTGCGTTTGGCAACGTAACCGGTGACCGGCGCGATCAAGGTGCTACGGGCATGGGTCAGGTACGCCTGACGCAATTGCGCGGCGGCGGACATCACGTCCGGGTGCGACGACACCACGGTGTCATCGACCAGCGCGCTGGTGGTCATGAGCTGTTGTTTGGCGTTGGCCAAGGCGTTTTGCGCCGAGGTCAGGTCATCGCGGGCATGGGACAGTTCTTCCTGGGAAATCGCCCCGCCAGCAGCGAGGTTTTTCCGGCGATTGAAGTTGTCCTGGGCCTTTTGCACTTCGGCCTGTTGCGCATTGACCTGGGCTTTCATGCCGTCGACATTGCTGTACAAACCGCGCACCTGGCGCACGGTGCGGGCCAGATTGGCCTGGGCACTTTGCAGACCGACTTCGGCGTCGTTCGGGTCAAAGTTGATCAGCACCTGGCCTTCGTGGACCAGGTCGCCATCATCGGCACCGATGCTGACCACGGTGCCAGTGACCAGCGGGGTGATTTCCACCACGTTGCCGTTCACATAGGCGTCGTCGGTGCTTTCGTTCCAGCGACCGTAAAATTCTTGATAACCCCAGACGCCGAGCCCGGCGAGGATCACCACGATGGTCAGTGCAAACAGCATCACTTTGCGCTTGCGTGGATTGCTCGTGTCTTGAGCGTTGTCAGGGGCTTGGGATGTATCGACAGTGGCCATGACGGGTACCTTGAATTAGTTGTGCTGCGTGGCTGGGGTTGCGTTGGCTGCGGTCAGGGTTTCGCCCTGGAAGCCGCCGCCCAGCGCTTGCATCAGTTGAATCGACAGGTCGATCTGCTCGGCATTCAGGTTGGCCAGTTGACGCTGGGCCTGGAGCAATTGCTGCTCGATGCTGAGCACATCCAGGTAATTACCGATACCGGAACCGTAGCGCTGGACCACGGTGTTGTAAGAATCCTGGGCAATGTCGGTGGCGTGCTGCTGGGCGCCGATTTGCCGGCCGATATCGCGCAACTGGTTGATGGTGTCGCTGACATCGCCCAGGGCTTTCACCAGACTTTTGTTGTACTGCGCCACCGCGAGGTCGTAATCGGCGTCGCGGGAATCGAGGTCGGCCCGCAAACGGCCACCGTCGAAAATCGGCACCGAGATCGTCGGCGCGACATTGAAGAAGCGACTGGCGGAACCGAACATCGCATCGCCCAGCAATGATTCGACACCGGCCGCCGCGCTCAGGTTGAGGTTGGGGTAAAACTGAGTCTTGCCCGCCGCGATGTTTTTGCTCGCGGCTTCAACCCGCCAGCGTGCCGCCACCAGGTCCGGGCGACGACCAAGCAACTCCGCCGGCAGCACCGACGGCAACGCCACGGCGCTGGCCTGGAGAACTTTCGGTCGGACGATTTCATTGCCGCGGTCCGGGCCTTTGCCCAGCAGCACCGCCAAGGCGATTTTCGCGCTTTGCAGGCGTTTCTCGGCGTCGATCAGGCTGGCTTCGGCGCTGGCTTCCAGGCTTTCGGTCTGCTGGAACTGGTACTGGCTGTCGATCCCCGAGCTCAGGCGACGCTGGCTGAGGTCGAGCATTTGTTGGGTGCGCTTGAGGTCTTCGCTGGCCAGGTCATGGATGATGTGCGCCTGCCCCAGATCGCTGTAGGCGCGGGCGACATCGGCGGACAAGGTCAGCTGCGCGGCCTGCTGATCGACTTCGGCGGCGCGGGCCTGGCCCAATGCGGCTTCCCAGGCATAGCGCTGGCCGCCCCAGAGGTCGAAGTTGTAATTGAAACTGGCACCGAGATTACGCACGGTGGAATAGGTGCCGCCCTGCCCGCTCGGGTCCTGATCGCGGGCCAGACGCGAACGGCTGACGCCGGCGCTGGCATCGAGGGTCGGCATCCGCGCGGCGTCGGCGGCATAGGCAGCGGCGCTGGCCTGATGAGCGCGGGCGTCGGCGATTTGCATGTCGGGGCTGTCGTGCAAGGCTTCGCGGATCAGGCCGTCGAGTTGCGGATCGCCGAGGCTTTTCCACCAGTCGCTTTTCGGCCATGCCGCGGGCGACAGCGTCACGCCGTTGAGGGATTGCCCGGCCTTTAGATTTTTCGCATCGAGGCTGACGCCTTCGGTGGTCAGGCCGCTGTAACTGGCGCAGCCGGCGAGGCTCATGGCCAACAGCACCAGGCTCAGGCCGCTACGCAGGCTTTTACTGTTCATGGCCACCTACCCGCAGCAGGGTGATCGAGTCACCCGCGGCTACCAGAATTTTCTTCAGGATCTGTTCCAGGGTTTTCAATTCTTCCGGGGTGATGGCGCCGGCCAGTTCATTCATGGCGTCGGCGCCGATCTGCGGCAACTGATCGGTCAGTTGCTGGCCCTGTTCGGTCAGCACCAACTGAACCTGACGCCGGTCTGCCTCAGAGCGTTGGCGGGCGAGGAAACCTTTTTGTTCCAGACGATCGAGCATGCGGGTCATCGAACCGCTGTCCAGCGACAAATGACGGCACAGTTCGGCCGGGGTATCGACACCGAACTGGGCCATGATGATCAGCACTTTGAACTGCGCGGCGGTGATGCCGTGGGGTTCCATGTGCGTGTCGATGATCCGGTCCTTGAGCAGCGCGGCGCGCCCGAGCAAAAGGCCGAGATGGCAATTATGGAAATCGTATGAGGTGAAATGTTTCATCTGACCACCGATTAGCTGCCTAGGCAGAGAATGTATGTCGAGATGTTACTGCCTAGGCAGAGAATGTCAACGCAATAGTTAGGATGCTTTGTATTTGGCTGATAAGTGGCGACGGGATTTGTAGTGACCGCACTGCCGCCTTCGCGAGCAAGCCCGCTCCCACATTTGATCGCATGCTTATGTAGCGACTCGGTCGAATGTGGGAGCGGGCTTGCTCGCGAAGGCCGCGACTCGGTTATGAAGTGGGGCGGGCCTAGAAATCCCGCTTGTAGAAGATGTCCAGCGAACTGGCCACGCCGCTGGCGGCTTCGAGGTAGACCTTTTTGCTCAGTTTGTAGCGCAAGGCGATGGTGTTGGCCGGTTCGAACACCCCGACGCCATAACGCAGGCTGAGTTTTTCCGAGATGTTGCCGCTGGCCACCACGGCGGTGCTAGTGCCGCTGCCTTGGGTGTCGAGCTGGAAGTCCTGAATGCCCAGATCCTTGGCCAAGCCGCTGGTCACGCCGGAGCTGCCCATCAAGCCCAACCCGAGGGCGGCCTGGGCGAGCATGTTGTTGTCTTCACCGGTGGTGCTCAGCGGACGCCCCAGCACCAGATAGGACAATGCCTGCTCCTGACTCATCGCCGGTTCGGAAAAGATCTGCGTGGTCGGCTGCTCGGCGCTGCCACTCAGGCGAATGCCGGCAATGACATCGTCGGTCTGGCGAATCGCTTCGATGTCCAGATACGGCTGATCGATGGGACCGGCAAACAACAGGCGCGCCCGGCGCACCGTCAGTCGCTGACCGTAAGCGCGATAACGCCCGTCGTTGAGCCACAGCTCGCCACGGGTGTCCATGTTGTCGCCGATATGCACCTGGCCTTGCAGGTTGGCGGTCAGGCCGAACCCGGCAAAGCTGAGTTTGTCCTGCCCCACCACCACATCGATGTCCATCGCCATGGCCATCGGCGGTTTGCCCTCTTCGGTCTGCTGACCGACGATCACCGTGTCATCGGAGACCTTGACCGTGGACGGCGGCAGCTCGCGCACGATGATCTCGCCCTTTGGCACCAGCACTTTGCCGACGATTGCCAGTCTGTCGTCCTTCATGGAGATCTTCAGGTCCGGCGCGACTTCCAGCGCGGCGTAGGGTTCTACGGTGACCGGCAACTGCGAGCCCTTGAGCGCCAGATCCACCACCAGCGCCTGGCCCCAAGCGATGTTGCCATTGAGGCTGCCGTGCCCGGTCTTGCCGCTTTTCCAGCCGCCGTTCAGTTGCACGGTTTCGCCGGCAATCACGGCTTGAAGTTGCAAGGCTTCGAGCGCCATTGGCAGTTCAGGCCCGGAGATTTCGCCGTCGCGCAGCTCTAGATTACCGTTGACCAGCGGTGCCAGCAGTCCGCCGGACAATGTGCCGCTGCCGCTCAAATGCCCGGTGAGTTTCTCGACCATCGGCACAAACGGCCGCGCCACCGACAAGTCCAGGCCACTGAGGCGGAATGAACCGGTCAGCGGTTTGTTCTTCGGCAGCGGGTTGATTTGCGCCTGAACCATCAGCTCACCGAGCTTGCCGCCGACAAAGTTGAGGTCGGTGTCGATGCGTTTTGGCGTGAGTTTGCTGGTGAGTTTCAGGGTCTGGTACGGGAAGTCCAGCCATTGCTCCTTCTCACGCATACGCAAGGTGCCGCCACTGGCGTCGATGCTGACCAGACCGTTCGGACCGCTGGCCGGCAAGTCCAGTTGCAGGTCGGCGTTGAGCTTGCCCTTCCAGGCAAAATCCTTCGGCAACCACTGCGCGAGGCTGTCGATGGGGAACTGCTTGAGGTGATAACGCAGCTTCGGCTCGGGCATCAAGCGCTGGTCTTCGCCGCACAGGCTGGCCGGGCCGGACATCCAGCAATGGGCGCCGAAGTTGATTTTGCCGTCCGCCAGTCGCTCAAGCTTCGCCGGATTTTGCAGTTTCCAGTCCTGACCGCCGGCCTGGATATCGCCACTGGCCAGACGCCCGCGCCAATTGCCCTTATCCAGCGTGCCATCGAGACCGATCGCCAGCTTCAGCTTCGGTCCTTGCAGATCGAGGGCGAGTTTCTGGTTTTTGATGTCGCCCTGACCGCTGGCGGTCAATGTGCCCAGTGACGTGTCGCCGGTCTGAATGCCGCTGCCCTTGAGGTCGATTTTCGCCCGCTGGGCGCTGTCGAGGGTGGCGTCCAGATTAAGGCTTTGCAGGCGATTGTCTTCGAAGGCCAGTTGCGTGCCTTGCAGACCGAGCTTGCCTTGTGGCGCTTTGAGCGTGCCGGCGACATCGACCCGGCCATTGAGCTGACCGCGCAGTTGCGGCCAGAGCTGGGCCAGACGCGGCAGCTTGATGTCGATCCGGCCGGCGAGTTTCTGTTGCAGGCTGCCCTGGCCGTTGATGCTGTTGTCGCCAAGGCGTATCTGCAACACACTGAGGTTCCATTGCTCGCCGCCGCCATCGGCCTTGGCTTGCAACACCGCCGGTTGCCCGCGCAGCTTGCCTTTCAGGTCCAGGTCGGCGGTCAGGCTGAGCGTTTCGTTCTTCATTTCACCTTTGCTGCGCAAGGGACCGGCCAACGTGCCCGGTAGCTCCGCGAGCCAGTACGCCGGGTTGATTGCCGAGAGGTCCAGCGCCGTATCCCAGGCGATACCGTCGGCGAACTGCAGATTCAGGTGCCCTTCGGCCTTGCCCTGCCCGGCTTCGAGTTTGAATTGCGGCAGGTGGATTTTGGTCAGATCGCCGCTGAACGGACTGTTCAGACTGAACGCTCCGGCCGGGCCATCCAGTGCGGCTTTGAAGTTACCGATGTAGTTGCCGTCAGTATAAGAGACCTCACCGTTGAAGCTGCGCAGCGACACTTGCGGCTCGTCGATCAGCGGATAGAGACGGTGCCACGGGAAATCCAGCCAGTCGATTTTCGCTTCAGCACTCACGCCTTTGCTCCAGTCCACTTGCCCGATGAGCTTGAGGCTCTGTTTGTCGTTGGCCGTCAGGTCAAGGCCAGCGATCTGCGCGCCCTTGGCGTCGACCTTGCCTTGCAGCAACAGCGCAACCGGGCCTTGCTCTGCGGGCAATGTGGCTTTGCCGAGCAACTGGTAGCCGTTTTTCAGGTCGCCGTCGCCGGTGAGTTCCAGTTGATTGAGTTGCAGGGTGTCCGGTAGATCGGCGCTGGCCTTGAAGCCGTCAGCGGTGATGCGCACTTTGGCCGGCAAGTTTTCCGCCAGCGGTTGCAGCTCGCCAGTGAGTTGGCCGTTCAGGTAGCCGCTGCTGTCGGCTTTCAGGTTCAGGGTTTTCAGCAGATCGCCGTCGACCTTCAAGGCCAGTGCCCAGGGTTCGGTACCCGGAGACGGCAGGGTCAGTTTGCCTTCAGCGGTCAGCGACCAGTTGCCGCTTGGTTGCAACAGGCCGGACAGGTTCAGGCTCAGTTCATCACGCTGCAAGTGCACCGAGTCGATCTGCAAACCCTTCTCGGTCCAGTGCGCTGCCAGTTGCAGCCCCTTGAGTTCTTCACTGCCGTTGAACAGCAGGCGGCCGATTTTGACGTCGCCCAATTCGATGGCCAGCGGCAATTTCAAGTCCGGCAGACTGATCGGCCCGCTGCTTTCCTCTTCCACGCCCGGCGGAAATTGCAGGCTGACCTGCTCGGCCTGTAATTGCTCGATGCACAACGTCATGCGCATCAGGCACAGCGGCGACCAGGCGAAAATCGCTTTATCCAGCTCGACCCGGCTGCTGTCCTGCTGCCACACCAGATGATCGGCGCTCCACTGCCCACCCAAACGGCCCTGGAAATTCTCCACGGTCAAACCCGGCACAAACCCGAGCGCCCAGCGACTGCCCGTCGGAGTACCCAGCACGGCGACCAGTGTCAGAACGATCAGCATCAGCAGCGCCGGGATCGCCAGCAGCGTTATTTTCAAACCACGCTTCACAGCTCAGGCCCCATGGAAAAGTGCAATCGAATGCCGCCGTCGTCGTCCATCGCGTGGGCCAGGTCAAGGCGAATCGGCCCCACCGGTGAAACCCAGCGCACACCAATACCGACCCCGGTCTTGAGGTTCGGCAGTTCGAGTGTGTTGAAGGAGTTGCCTTGGTCGATGAAGGTAGCAACCCGCCATTTTTCGGCGATGGAATATTGATACTCGACGCTGCCGGCCACCATGTAACGGCCACCGATACGGTCGCCATCGGAGTTTTCCGGAGACAGGCTCTGGTAGTCGTAACCGCGCACGCTCTGATCGCCACCGGCGAAGAAGCGCAAGGACGGTGGCACTGATTTGTAACCATTGGTGGCGCTGCCGCCGACCTGCACCCGACCGAGCAAGCGGTGTTTGTCGAAGACCGTGGTCAGGCCTTTAACCAGCGCCGTGCCGTAGAGCAAGTTGGTGTCCGAACCCAATCCTTCCTTGGCGACTTTGGTTTCGAATTGCAGGCGATAACCGTTGTGCGGATCGATGCGGTTGTCGCTTTTCAGGTAGGAATAACTCACGCCGGGCATCAGCAAAGTGCTGAGCCCCGAATCGTCACCGAGTTGGTATTCCTCGCGTTGCCACTTGAGCGACACCACCCGCTGCCAGCCGCTGGGCAACTTGCTGTGCCATTCGGGGCCGAGGGTCAGCAGTTTGCTGAGGGTATCGGTGCCAGCGATTTCTTCATATTGATAACCACCGGCAAAGCGCAGTTTGTCGGTCAATGGTGGGTCCAGCGGAACGTCGTAAAACAGCCCGACGTTCTGCCGTGGCGCCGAAATCTCGGCCTCCCAGCCGTAACTATGCCCTTGAGGATTGACCCAATGCCGCGTCCAGTTGGCTTTGACCCGTGGACCGACGTCGGTGGAAAAGCCCAGACCGAGGCCCATGGTCCGTGGCTTGCGGGTTTCCAGTTTGACCGCCACCGGGATCACGTCATCCTTGGACGCGGTCGGCGCCGCGTCGACGCGCACGCCCTCGAAATAACCGCTCGATTGCAGCGCCTGATTGAGTTCGGCGATCAGTTCGGAGTCGTAAGGCGTACCGGCCTTGAACGGCACCATGCGTTGCAGCAGGTCTTCGTCGAACGGCGTGTCGCCTTCAAAACTGACCTTGCCCAGCGCATAGCGTGGGCCGCTGTCGTAGATCAATTCGATGTCGGCGACGCCGGCGCGCGGGTCCACCAAGAGTTTCTGGCGGGTGAAGCGCCCACTGAAAAAGCCGTAGCGTGAGGCCTGGTTCTGGATCAGCCGCTTGGCGTCTTCGTAACGGCCATGGTTCAGCACCGCGCCGGGTTTGAGCAGATCGCTTTTCGGTACTCGAAAGGACTTGAAGGAGGCCGCCGGGCCGTCGATGCGCACCGTGACGTTGCGCAAATGGATCGGCTCACCGGGGTCGATGTTCAGCACCAGGCGCGGCGTCTTGCCGCCCTTCACGTCGCTGTCGATTTGCGGCTGGTAATAACCCAAGGCCTGGGCGGCCTTGCGCGCCTGTTCTTCGGCGCCGCGACTGAAGCGCAGCAAGGCTTCTTCATCGCGCTCGCCGAGGCTACCGATATAGCCTTCTATATTGGCCTTCAGTTCATCGTTGGACGGTTTGATCCGCACATCCAATTCACTTTGCGCCAGCGCCGCGTAGCTGGAAATCAGCATCAGCACGCCACTGGTAAATCTTCGTGGAAACTTCATAGGCGCGGATGCTATCACGAGCTTGGGAGCGTGATAGAGCCTGACCTGCCGCGAAAGTTCTACCCTTATGCCGTTGCTGTTTGTAACACCTGCGGGTTGGCGTGGAAAAACACGTGCTCACGAATCGGTCCTACGGCCACTTCGCCGATTTCCTCGTAGCCCTGACGCTTATAGAACTCCAGATAACGAGGATTCCCGGTGTCGAGGATCACGCCTTGGGAGTGTTCATCGACCGCGCACCAGTTATGGACCGCCTGCAGCAATTGTTCGCCGAAGTGCTTGCCCTGGAATTGCGGATGAACCCCCAGTAATGGCAAAACGTGCACCGAGTCGGACGGCACGCACGCCATCACGGCGGCGTGGTAATCGAGGTAGCGTCGGGTACAGCGAAACCCGGTGCTGAGCACCATCCGCAGGCGCCAGGCCCAGCTTTCGGTAATGCCCAGGCGGCGTTGTGGTGGTGCGATCAGGGCGATGCCGATCAAGCGGTCATTCACTAGCAGGCCGATGGCTGGCAACTCCTGAAGAAAGTGTTGCTTGACCAGTTCGCGCACCGTGGCCCGTACTCGCTGTTCATAACCGGGGCGTTCGGCTTCGAACAAGTAGCCGAACGTCGGCTCGTGCCGGTACGCCTGATACAACAAGGAGCGTGCTTCGCGGGAATAGCCGCTGTCGAGCATGTGAATGTCGGCGATGGCGGTCGAGGTTTCGGGCATAACGGCGGATCTCCCTGGGCGCGGCTCAGAAGGCCGCGTTCTTATTGGTACGAGCCTTTGGGTGGCTTCACAGTTCCCCACACAGGTATAGACCAAGCCGGGATCTTCATCGACTGGGCTGACGCGTTCGCGGGCAAGCCTTGCTCCTGTAGGAGCGAGGCTTGCCCGCGAAGAGGCCCGATCTGCCAACACATCTCTGACAGAACACAACGAATCGCCTCACCCCAAGGCTGGCCCCATTCCTACATGTCAGCTAGCATCGCATTTTTGCCAGGACTGCCGACCATGAAGATCGTCTCCTTCAACATCAACGGGCTGCGCGCTCGCCCGCATCAGCTGGCGGCGCTGATTGAAAAGCATCAACCGGACGTGATCGGCCTGCAGGAAACCAAGGTCCACGACGACCAGTTCCCCCTGGCCGAGGTTCAAGCACTGGGTTATCACGTGCATTTCCATGGGCAAAAAGGCCATTACGGCGTGGCCCTGCTCTCGCGCCAGGCACCGATTGCCTTGTACAAAGGTTTCACCACTGACGAAGAAGACGCCCAGCGACGCTTCATCTGGGGCACTTTCGCCGACGCCAATGGCGTGCCGGTGACCATCATGAACGGCTATTTCCCACAGGGCGAAAGCCGCGATCACCCCACCAAATTCCCGGCCAAGCAACGTTTCTACAGCGATTTGCAGCAATTGCTGGAAAGCCAGTTCAGCAACGACCAGCCGATTGTGGTGATGGGCGATGTGAACATTTCCCCGGAAGACTGCGACATCGGCATCGGCCCGGACAACATGAAACGCTGGCTGAAAACCGGCAAATGCAGCTTCCTGCCGGAAGAACGCGAATGGATGGCCCGCTTGAAGAATTGGGGCCTGGTGGACAGCTTCCGTCACCTGAACCCGGACGTTGCCGACCGTTTCAGCTGGTTCGACTACCGCAGCCGCGGTTTTGAAGATGAACCCAAGCGCGGGCTGCGGATTGACTTGATCATGGCCTCCCATGGATTGTTGCCGCGAGTGAAGGATGCCGGCGTGGATTACGATTTGCGCGCAATGGAAAAGCCCTCCGATCACGCACCGATCTGGCTTGAGTTGAGCTGATCCTACAAAATCTACACAAAACCAATGTGGGAGCGGCGGTGCGACGATTCGACTTGCTCGCGAAGGCGCTGGGTCAGTCGACATCAACGTTGAATGATTGACCGCATTCGCGAGCAAGCCCGCTCCCACATTTGTTAATTGTCATCGTTCAGAAACCTTACTGACTTATTCTCCCGGCACTTTCCCAGGCTTATAAGGTGCCGGCATGACGCTGCGCGTGTTGTTTGTGTCGATGCTCGCCGCCCTGCTGCCGTTAACGGTGTCGGCCAGCGATTTGCCGACGCCCGAACGTGGCCCGGTGTTGCGCATCCAGGGCTCCAACACCATTGGCGCAGCGTTGGGCCCGGCGCTGGTCGAGGGCTTGATGCGCGAACAGGGCCTGCTCAAGGTTCATCGCGAAGCCCCGGACAAAGCCAACGAACAACGCATCGTCGGCGAAACCGTTCAGGGACGCCGAGTCGAGGTGGAAGTCGCGGCCCATGGTTCCAGCACCGGGTTCAAAGCCCTGAGAATCGCCTCCGCCGATCTCGCGGCTTCGTCGCGCCCGATCAAGGACAACGAACGGCTGGATCTTGAGCCGCAGGGCGACCTGAAAAGCCCGATTGCCGAGCAAGTCATCGCCATCGACGGGCTGGCAATCATCCTTCATCCGCACAATCCGCTGAAGCAACTCAACACCGTACAACTGGCGCGAATCTTCAGCGGCGAAGCGAAAACCTGGGAAGCACTCGGCGGCACCGGCGGGACGATTCATCTCTATGCGCGGGATGATCAATCAGGCACCTATGACACGTTCAAGGAACTGGTCCTCAGCCCGCGTGGGAAAACCCTGAGCGGCAACGCGAAACGCTTCGAATCCAGCGAGCAATTGTCCGACGCCGTCAGTCTGGACCCGCAAGGCATTGGCTTCATCGGTTTGCCTTATGTGCGCCAGGCCAAAGCCGTGGCCATTGTCGATGGCGACTCCCAGGCCATGCTGCCGGTCAATAGCCTGATCGCGACGGAAGATTACCCGCTATCCCGTCGGCTGTTCTTTTACCTGCCGCCAAATGGGAAAAATCCCTGGGCCAAGGCCTTGGTGAAGTTTGCCCAAAGCAGCAAAGGTCAGGCGATCGTCGCAGCCAATGGCTTTATCGCACAGACCGTTCAGGCCATGGCCGTCACACCGAATGCGCTGATGCCCGAGGGTTATCAGGCACTCAGTCGCCATGCCCAGCGGCTGACGGTGAATTTCCGTTTCGAAGAAGGCAGCGCGACGCTGGACAACAAGGCCCGACAAGACCTGTCGCGGGTACTCGACTATATAAAGCAGCACGACAAAACCAATCGGCAGGTGACGCTAGTGGGGTTTGGCGACGCCAAGAGCGACCCGGCGCGGGCCGATCTGCTGTCGAAACTGCGGGCCATGGCGGTGCGGCGAGAACTGGTGAAAAGCGGCGTGGTGTTTCGCGAGATTCGCGGGTTCGGCGCCGAGATGCCGGTGGCGACCAACAGCGGGGATGAGGGGCGGATCAAGAATCGGCGGGTTGAGGTTTGGGTGTATTGAACCAGACACCCTCGCGGTGAAAGGTCTGACGCATTCGCGAGCAAGCCCGCTCCCACAGGTGACCGAGTTCTCTCAAGGGAGTGCGGTCAAATGTGGGAGCGGGCTTGCTCGCGAATGGCAGGCGCCGCGGATTTACTGACCGCTACGCATCATTTCCTTCGGCACATATTTGCCGATCTCGAACTTGCCGATCGCCGCGCGGTGCACTTCGTCCGGGCCGTCGGCCAGACGCAGGGTGCGTTGCATGGCGTACATGTAGGCCAGCGGGAAATCGTTGGAAACCCCTGCCCCGCCATGGATCTGGATCGCCCGATCGATCACCCGCAATGCCACGTTCGGCGCCACGACTTTGATCTGCGCGATTTCGCTCTTCGCCACCTTGTTGCCGACGGTGTCCATCATGTACGCCGCTTTCAACGTCAGCAGGCGCGCCATGTCGATCTCCATCCGCGAGTCGGCGATTTTATCGATGTTACCGCCCAGACGCGCCAGGGGTTTGCCGAACGCAGTGCGGTTGACCGCACGTTTGCACATCAGCTCCAACGCACGCTCGGCCATGCCGATCGAACGCATGCAGTGGTGAATCCGGCCCGGGCCGAGGCGACCCTGAGCAATTTCGAAGCCGCGTCCTTCACCCAACAGGACGTTTTCGTACGGCACCCGGACGTTTTCGAACAGTACTTCGGCGTGACCGTGAGGCGCGTCGTCGTAACCGAACACCGGCAGCGGACGCACAATCTTCACGCCAGGGGTATCCACCGGCACCAGAATCATCGAGTGCTGCGCATGGCGCGGTGCATCCGGATTGCTCAGGCCCATGAAGATCAGGATCTTGCAGCGTGGATCGCAGGCCCCTGAGGTCCACCATTTCTTGCCGTTGATCACCCATTCGTCGCCATCACGCACAGCGCGGGCGGCCATGTTGGTGGCGTCGGACGAGGCCACGTCCGGCTCGGTCATGGCGAACGCCGAGCGAATCTCGCCGCGCAACAGCGGTTCGAGCCAGCGTTGCTTCTGTTCTTCATTGGCGTAACGCACCAGCACTTCCATGTTGCCGGTGTCCGGCGCGGAACAGTTGAACGGCTCAGGACCGAGCAGCGAGCGGCCCATGATTTCCGCCAATGGCGCGTATTCGAGGTTGGTCAGGCCGGCGCCGAGTTCGGATTCAGGCAGAAACAAATTCCAAAGGCCTTCAGCTTTGGCCTTGAGTTTGAGTTCTTCCATGATCGCTGTCGGCTGCCAGCGATCGCCCTCGGCGACCTGGCGTTCGAACACCGCTTCAGCGGGATAAACGTAGGTGTCCATGAACGCGGTCACGCGCTCACGCAGTTCTTGCACTTTGGGCGAATAAGCGAAATCCATGGGCAGCTACCTTCTAAAGGGAGGTTGTTCAGGTCATGCAATCGATGCTAGAACAGCGTTGATAATTTACCTAGCCTATTCTCGGCGTGTATTAACATTCATCACCGATATATGATCGACTGATCGAGCCACCTTCCTAAAACAAGAAGCAGAGAGCGCAGCGCAATGAATCTGAGCAAGGTCGACCTCAACCTTTTCATCGTCTTCGACGCGATCTACACCGAAGCCAACCTGACGCGCGCCGGGCAGATTGTCGGCATCACTCAACCAGCCGTCTCGAACGCTCTGGCCCGCCTGCGCGAGACCTTCAACGATCCGCTTTTCGTGCGTACCGCCCAAGGCATGGTGCCCACACCGATGGCGCAGAACATCATCGGCCCCGTGCGCAACGCCCTCTCCTTGCTGCGGGTGTCGGTGCAGGAAAGCCGCATCTTCAACCCGTTGCAGGCGGTCAAGACTTACCGCATCAGCATGACCGACCTCACTGAAGCGGTGATCCTGCCGCCGCTGTTCCAGCGCCTGCGACGCCTGGCGCCGACGGTAATCATCGAAAGCTTCTTGTCCAAACGGCGTGAGACCACCAAGGAATTGGCCGCCGGTCGTCTCGATTTTGCGGTGGATGCGCCACTCAACACCGACCCGCAGGTGCGTCACGTCAAGTTGATGGAGGACCGTTATGTGTGCGCCATGCGCAAGGGCCATCCGTTGGCGGGCAAAGAGAAATTCACCCTCGACGATTATCTGTCCCTGACCCACATCCATATCTCCAGCCGCCGCAGTGGTCTGGGTTATGTCGATCTGGCCCTGGGCAAAATGGGCATCCAGCGCAAGATTGCCCTGCGCTCCCAGCATTACTTGATGGCGTCCCAGGTGTTGCAGCAGACCGACATGGTCATGACCGTGCCAGAACGCTTCGCCCGTCGCCATGACTTGTACGCGGTGAACTTGCCGGTTAAAGAAGTTCCGCCGGTGGAAACTCACCTCTACTGGCACGAAAGCACCGACCAGGACCCGGCCAACCGCTGGATGCGCGAGCAAATGATCGAGTTGTGCCAACAGGTTACGGCGCATGAGAAGAAGCTCGATAAGGTGTAAGGCTTTGGACCGCATCATCGTTCTTCGCGAGCAAGCCCGCTCCCACAGGTGATCGCAATCCCCTGAGAGAACGCAGTCACCTGTGGGAGCGGGCTTGCTCGCGAAGAGGCCGGTGATAACAACGAAGATCCACGCCCCTTGACGTAAACGTCAACCTGCCATTAGCTTAGCGCCATGACCTTTTTCGAGCGCTTCCATGAGCAGCCAGACCTATAGCATTTCCGACCTCGACATCACCACCCGGGCTATTCGCTTCTATGAAGAGCAAGGCCTGCTCAGCCCCGAGCGCCGCGGCCAGGAACGCATTTACTCGCCCCGTGACAAGGTCAGCCTGAAGCTGATTCTGCGGGGCAAGCGCATTGGTTTTTCCCTGGCCGAATGCCGCGAGCTGATCGAGCTCTATGACCCCTCCAGCGGTAACACCAAGCAACTGCACAGCATGCTGGCGAAAATCGCCGAACGTCGGGAACAACTCGAACAGCAATTGCTGGACATCGAACAGATGAAACTGGAACTCGACACGGCCGAAGAGCGCTGTACTCAGGCGCTGGAACAGACAATCAAGAGCCAGCAGGCCGTCCAATAACCGTACAACGATTTAATGTGGGAGCGGGCTTGCTCGCGAAAGCGGTCTGTCATTCAACACTGATGTCGGCTGGCCCGACGCCTTCGCGAGCAAGCCCGCTCCCACAGTAGATCGTCGTTCGCCCACTACTACAGGTGAATCCTCCATGTCCCTACCCACCCACGTACGCCTGGTCGAAGTCGGCCCCCGCGACGGTCTGCAAAACGAAGCCCAGCCCATCAGCGTTGCAGACAAGGTGCAACTGGTCGACGCACTGACCGCTGCAGGCCTGGGTTATATAGAAGTCGGCAGTTTCGTCTCTCCCAAATGGGTGCCGCAAATGGCCGGCTCCGCCGAGGTCTTCGCGCAGATCCAGCGCAAGCCGGGCGTGACCTATGGCGCCCTCGCCCCCAACCTGCGGGGCTTTGAAGATGCCATCGCCGCCGGGGTCAAGGAAGTCGCCGTGTTTGCCGCAGCGTCCGAATCGTTTTCCCAGCGCAACATCAATTGCTCGATTAGCGAGAGCCTCGAGCGCTTCGTGCCGATCATGGACGCCGCAAAGCAACATGGCGTCAGCGTGCGCGGTTACGTGTCCTGCGTGCTGGGCTGTCCTTATGAAGGTGACATCGCACCGGAACAAGTCGCCCGGGTTGCTCGTGAGCTCTATGCGATGGGCTGCTACGAGGTTTCGCTGGGAGACACCATCGGCACCGGCACCGCTGGCGCGACCCGCAAGATGTTCGAAGTGGTATCGGCCGATGTACCACGTGAAAAACTGGCCGGGCACTTTCACGATACTTACGGCCAGGCCATGGCCAACATCTACGCCAGCCTGCTGGAAGGCATCGGGGTGTTCGACAGTTCCATCGCCGGTCTCGGCGGCTGCCCATACGCCAAGGGCGCCAGCGGTAATGTCGCGACCGAAGACGTGGTTTACCTGCTCAACGGCCTGGGTATTGAAACCGGAATCGACCTGGACGCCTTGATTCGAGCCGGCCAACAGATTTGCGCGGTGCTGGGGCGCCCTACCGGTTCGCGCGTGGCCAAGGCCCGCAGCGCACAGTGACAGTGTGAATGTGTCCGGGTGTTACCGCGTGTTCTGAAACGTGGGCGGAAACGAGTAACACGGAAACAAATTGTCGGGTTTGGGTTGGATGAAAAACCCTACTAAAAACTCAAGGCATTGAATTTAAAGGATTTTTAAAAGTTGGCACGGCTTCTGCTATCTCTATGGCATAACAAGAATAAAAACTGCAAACCAATAAAAATAAGACGTAACGACTCTGACATAACAAGAACAACACGGCAGAGACGCAGCTAACAGATTTTTTTGGAGAGGATGTGCTTTTCAGGGTGCTTTTCGAAGTAACCCGCAACCGGGCAGAGAACAATAAAACTACCTTCAGGTAGCTCCCGAACTGGTTGGATCGCTTAGCGAAAAAGTAGATCAGCGCTCAAAAAAATACGTTTGCTCTTGATCCCGGATGGGGATCGACAAAAACAGCGGTAAAGGGCCACGGTTGCCAAAAACAACAACAGACCGCCCCTCAATAATAAAAAAAGAGCACGTACGACAAAATTAAAGGGGAGCTTCGGCTCCCCTTTGTGCTTTCTGCCCTTTGTATACCCCCCCCCGCGCAACACCCTCTGACTGCCCCGCTCGTCGAAACTGTCATAAATGGCAGGTCAAATCAAAACCCGGATCTCCTATAACTCGCCTTCCCTTCGGGGATTGCAGGGACGCTCATGATCCATGCCATGAAGGTCTGGAGCTGTTCCGTTGGCCACCGCTGTTCGTCAACGTCTCTGGAATGAGTACACGTCCCTTTACTGGATAAAAGGAGACGAACATGATCACGTTGAAAACCTTCAAGCTGCCCGCCAAGGTAACGGGCAGCACCGCCGATATCACGTTGGGAGAACAACTGATCCGCGCCTGGCGGACAGATGGCATTTTCCAGATCAAGACCCGTGTCGAACAGGATCGCAAGACGCAAGCGGCAATCGCCGTCAGCAAGCGCTTTTTCAAGAAACCTCAAACCTTCAAAAGCGGTTGCATCAACGATTCAGCCTACAGCGGCTATATCGCTTCCGGCGAGGAGATCACTGCCGGCCAGGCGGATTACTCGGAGATTTTCACCATTTGTAAAGACTTGCCCGAGAGTGATCCGCGCGTCCAGAAGGGCTGGCCTTGCCATGGTCCGGTGCCATGGCCCGATAGCGTTTATCACAAACGCATGAAAGCGTTCATGGACGAGCTCGGCGCAGCAGGCGAGAAACTACTCAAGCTCACGGCGCTGGGCATAAACCTGCCAATCACCACCTTCACCGACCTGACACGCGATGGCTGGCACCACATGCGCGTATTGCGCTTCCCGACCGAAACCTCTAAATCATCCCGTGGCATTGGCGCGCACACGGACTATGGCCTGCTGGTCATCGCGGCCCAGGACGACGTCGGCGGTCTGTACATTCGCCCACCGGTCGAGGGCGAGAAGCGCAACCGCAACTGGCTGCCGGAAGAAAGTTCGGCAGGCTTGTTCGAACACGAGGAACCCTGGACTTTCGTGACACCCACGCCAAGGGTGTGGACGGTGTTCCCTGGCGACATCATGCAGTTCATGACCAATGGCTTCCTGCTTTCCACCCCACACAAGGTCAAGCTCAATACTCGTGAACGCTTCGCCTGCGCGTACTTCCACGAACCGGGTTTCGAAGCTTCTGCCCGACCGTTGTTCGAACCAGGCAGCCAAGAGCGCATTCATTACGGCGAGCACTTCACCCATATGTTCATGCGCTGCTACCCGGATCGAATCACCACCCGACGCATCCACGAGCAAAATCGCCTCGCGCGGCTGGAAGAACTGAAAGCGCGCGACAAGCGAGCGCCGCAATTTGCAACCCACTTATAGGCTGAGCGTGCCCTGGCCGGTATTGCCGGTCAGGGCATTCAAACCTCGTGGCGATCCGTTGAGGCCAATTCCTCAATGCTGATCTCGCGCATGCGGAATTTCTGGATCTTGCCAGTCACCGTCATCGGAAACTCCTCGACGAACTTGAAGTAACGCGGCGTCTTGAAGTGTGCGATGCGCTCCTTGCACCAGGCTTGTAGTTCCTGCTCGGTGGCGCTGTGGCCGGGGTGGAATTTGATCCAGGCGACGATCTCTTCACCATAACGGGAACAAGGGATGCCGATCACCTGCACGTCGGCTACCGCCGGGTGGGTGAAGAAGAACTCTTCCAGTTCCCTTGGGTAAATATTCTCACCGCCGCGGATGATCATGTCCTTGTTACGCCCGGCGATGCACACGTAGCCTTCGTCGTTCATGCTCGCCAGATCGCCGGTGTGCATCCAGCCCGCCTCATCGATAGCCTCAGCGGTGCCTTGCGGGTTGTTCCAGTAGCCGAGCATCACGCTGTAGCCTCGAGTACACAGCTCACCGATGGTGCCGCGCGGTACCAGATTGCCCGCCTCGTCGATGATTTTGCTTTCCAGTTGCGGCTGGGTTCGGCCAACGGTGGTGACGCGCAATTCCAGCTCGTCTGACGGACCGGTCTGCAAAGACACAGGGCTGGTTTCCGTCATGCCGTAGGCAATCTGCACTTCGCTCATGTGCATTTCATTGATCACCCGGCGCATCACCTCGATCGGACAGGTCGCCCCGGCCATGATCCCGGTGCGCAGGCTCGACAAATCAAACTCGGCGCGCTTGGGCTGATCGAGCATGGCGATGAACATGGTCGGCACGCCGTAAAGCGCGGTGGCTTTTTCTTCGGCGACGGTGCTCAGCGTCAGCAATGGATCGAAGGCGTCGTTGGGGTAAATCATGGTGCTGGCGTGGGTGACGCAACCAAGGTTGCCCATGACCATGCCGAAGCAGTGATACAGCGGCACCGGAATCACCAGCCGATCATTGGCCGTCAGCCCGAGGCTTTCGCCGACCATGTAACCGTTGTTGAGAATGTTGTAGTGGCTGAGGGTCGCGCCCTTGGGGAAACCGGTGGTGCCGGAGGTGTACTGGATGTTTACCGCTTGATCGAAATGCAGACTGTCCTGGCGTTCGCGCAATTGCTCGACCGACACGCTGGCCGCCAGATCGGTCAGCTGCGACCACGGCAGGAAACCCGATGGCGGTTGCGCATCCAGGCTGATCACCCCGCGCAGTTCCGGCAGGCGTTCGCTCCGCAACTGGCCGATGGATTGCTCCGCCAGTTCCGGTACCAATCCTTGCAACATGCCGTGATAGTCGGAGGTCTTGAAGGCCCCGGCACAGACCAGCCATTGGCAACCGGACTGCTTCAACACGTATTCGAGTTCGGAACTGCGGTAAGCCGGATTGATGTTGACCAGGATCACGCCGATTTTCGCGCTGGCGAACTGGCTGATGCCCCACTGGGCACAGTTCGGCGCCCAGATGCCGAGCCGGTCACCGGCCTGCAAGCCCAACGCCAAAAATGCTCTGGCGTGCAGGTCGACGGTCTCTGACAGCTGCTGCCAGGTGTAGCGCAACTGCTGATGGCGCACGACCAGCGCCTCCCCGTTCGGGTACTGCGCGACCGTGTTATCGAACGCCTGCCCGATGGTCATCGCCAGCAAGGCTTTGTCCTGGGAACCACGGGTATAGCTGCGCTGCGGGCTTGCACTGGGTTGATCCATGACGACCCCTATTGTCTTTATTAGTGGGTTGCCGAACGTCACCTGTGGGAGCGGGCTTGCTCGCGAATGCGGTGGGTCTGTCGACATGAATGTTGAATGACAAACCGCTTTCGCGAGCAAGCCCGCTCCCACAGAGTCGGTCCGCTTTACCGTGTCGAAACTGGCTCTACTCTCGCTCAAGTTGACGTTAACGTAAAGGGTCATTGACAGCCATTCGTCACAGGCTTACGTTAACGTAAAGGTGAGAGCCGAATCACTGCCCTCCCTACCCTACAAAAAAGCCAAAAGGTGCCCCATGAGCTACCCATCCCTGAACTTTGCCCTCGGTGAAACCATCGACATGCTGCGCGATCAGGTTCAGTCCTTCGTCGCCAAAGAGATCGCCCCGCGC
>LNAP01001728.1_pt1 | contig 22884 bp, 21 predicted proteins | sample 602601 | NCBI WGS metagenome assembly LNAP01 (sample SAMN02440304, study PRJNA202911) | soil metagenome | biome: Subtropical and temperate rainforests or woodlands; isolation source: soil samples (1 kg each in a 20% v/v slurry with milli Q water) were... ...
TCAGAATAAATGGCTGAGCTATCGCCAACAGGTTTGAATAACCCTTTCTAATCTTGGCTCAAAAAAAACGGCTGGCTCTGAAACGGTTGCCATTTGCTTCTGTCAGAATTTGCCATATTTCTGGAGAGTATTGTCTTCTTAATTAAATGAGTGAAGTTCTACGATTTGCAACCATCGGAATTGATGGGATGACGTGTTCCTCATGTAGTGGAACTGTGGAGAATGCACTTAAAAGTGTGAAGGGAGTAAAAAGTGCGAACGTAAACTTGACCACCAATACCGCTTTGGTGAGCTACGATAGCATGCTTTCCTCCACTAAAGATCTTATGGATGAGATCGAATCGGTCGGTTTTGATGCTGAAGTTCTAGTCGATGAGCTAGCGAATGATACCGTGAACCCAATGCATTCTAATAAGACAGTTGTCAGCAACGAGAACTACTTAGTGCTGGGAATCGAGGGTATGACGTGCTCATCTTGCTCTGGCACGGTTGAAAACGCCCTTCGCTCCGTTACTGGAGTCGTGTCATCTTCTGTGATTGTTGCATTGACCACAAACACGGCCACTTTGCTGTACGATCCCTCCAAACTGAACGCAAAGCAGATTGCCAATGCAGTTGAAGATGTCGGTTTCGGAGCTGAAGTGCTGCAAGACGGCCCGCACCACGAGACTTCAAACGAGAAGAAAGGCTCGATGCCAGGATCGGGCAATGTCAATAATGCCAGTTTCCGCGCTGAAGCGGGAGTGCTCAAAACAGTCCTGCTGTTGATTGAAGAGCGTTCTACGGAGCTTGCGGATAACAATGCAAATACAAATCAGACGAACGGAGAGCACCACCGACTGTTCACGGAAGAATCTCAGCATGGGAATACTGTTAGGTGAGCTGACATTTATTTTTTCCTCTACGCTGATCGCATATTAAAACAAACACTCAATTGTCTTCTCTGTGTATATTTTGCTTAGAAACACTCGCCAACGCTCTCTGACGGACGCCTCTGACGTCGAAACCAGTATCACGCCTTCTCTGCTTGCTAATTTGGCAGACGCGATTTCATCGTTAAATGGCGTCGTTAGTGCGGACTTGCACGCCAGTGAAGCGCAGATTAAAGTTTCGTTTGATGATTACCTTACGGGGCCGCGTGATTTTACTGTTCTATGTGGTGACCACGGCGTGAGCTGCACGGTCAGTTCGTTGGGTGGGTTTATGATGGCCAATCGACTGCTGAAATCGCAAGCAAAAGAAGCCCGAAAGTTGTTTTCGCAGTTGATGCTGGCCTCTGCACTCACCGTGCCAATCTTTTGCATCACCATGATCTTCGGCATGATTCCATTCTTCCAGCCATTCCTAGCCTATGAAATTATCCCCGGGTTGGCGGTGAATGGGGCATTGTTGTTCGTGCTATCGTTTCCCGTGCAGTTTTACGTGGGTCACCAGTTCCATTCCAAGGCCTATAAAACCCTCAAAACAGGCTCCCTGGGGATGGACTTTTTGGTGAGTACCGGCACAATGGCAGCGTATGTCTACAGTACAGTGGGGTTAGTACGGGGTATGGTAGCAGGTGTGCCGAATATGCACGATGTGGAGTACTTTGAGACCTCGGCGGTGCTTATAACTGCGGTACTGCTGGGCAAGTACCTGGAAGTGTATGCCAAGGGACAGACCGCTGCGGCCATTCATAAGCTGTCCAAACTCAAGGCACACAGCGCGCGGCTGGTTAAGAGCGGCACCACTGCCAACCTTCACACCACGTCAGAGTCTATCAGAACTTCGCAAACAGCAGTACAAGATACCGACGAAGAGGAACAGGTCATCGACGCATCTTTGTTGCACCGGAGGGACGCTGTGCGGCTGGTGGCGGGAGAAACAGTCCCGGCAGATGGCGTGCTGCTGCCAGGCACCCGCATTGGCGTGGACGAAGCCATGATGACGGTGAGTGTCTTTACACGTCTTTACACTTGTGCTTCTTTTTCTTTCTTTTTCTTTCTTTTACAGATTTTGAAGTTTTCTTTTCTACAATGTTTCCAATTTGTGTGTAATCGAATGCGTTTAGTATATTTTAGTATTTTTCAACAATTCGTTTGGTAGAATATTGAATCTGATCACTTTTTTGTCTGTTTTGCTATTTGTTTTCTACAGGGTGAGAGTGCCTTGGTGTCTAAGAATGCAGGTGACAAAGTATTTGGAGGGACCATGGTGGTGGAAGGCAGTGCTTTGATGCAGGTCACTGCCTGTGGGGACGACTCAACCTTGGGTAAGAATTGTCTTATTTTTGGGTGTGATTGTGTGTGTTAATTCTATGAGTAGCATGAAAAGGATTGTGGTGAATGTTCCTTCTCTGCGTTTTGTTTCATTTTTTGTTCCGTCGGAAATCTGAGGAATGCTTGTAACGTTATTCCACAACCGTTCTTCTTTTTGTTTTCACGTTCTGTATTTGTTACCTGTCACAATACCCTCACTTTTTATTGTGTAAACTCACTTGTTAACTACTTTTCTGTACCTGTAGGCCGTATTATCACCACCGTTCAGGCTGCCCAGGCGTCCAAGCCTCCGATTCAGGAGTTAGCCGATCGCGTAGCCAAGTACTTCGTGCCGGTGATCACGGGCATCTCGCTGTGCACCTTTGTGACATGGAGTGTGGCCTATGCAGTAGGTGCAGTGCCAAAGCAGTGGTACGCCGAGGCTGGTGGGCCCTATCTGTTTGCTTTCTTCTTCGCATTGGTACGACTTCATTGTTTCGTTAAGTTTTTGTTTTTTACCTAATGTTTGACCGTATTTGAATGTAAAATTTATAGATGCTTCCATAATTTAAATGCCGTTATTACACGATATGTTTACAGGCTGTGTGGGTGAGTGCATGCCCTTGTGCTTTCGGACTCGCCACTCCTACGGCCGTGCTGGTAGCTACAGGAGTCGCAGCCAAACATGGCATTCTGATTCGCAAAGGCGCAGCTTTGCAGTATGCCAGCAACGTAAGACCTTTCTTTGTGCTATGTTACATGTGCATGAGAGTTGTTTTGGTGGGAATTGTAGTGAAGTGGACACTTACCTAATTAGTCTTGTATTAAACTTTATTCTTTGACCTAATGTTTGCGTATAGGTGAACGTGGTAGCGTTCGACAAGACTGGCACGCTGACCAAAGGCAGCACCGAAGTGACCGATTTTCTCTATTGCGCCAATCCCAGTGCTCCACTTACTACTCCCACCACTGTACCGGTAGATAGTTTGTACGACACGTTTGAACCATTGAACATCCCTGCACTCCTTACCGGCAGCGTTGTTGCTGATTTCAGTGAGGCCCGCTACCTGCTGCAGTTAATGCTGTTAGCAGAGTGCCGGTCCAGCCATCCCCTGGCCAAAGGTATCACTGCCTTCTGCAAGGCACAGCTGGCACAGCTCGATAGTGGTACTACTCTATCGAATAGTAGTGTGTTGCCTGCTGAAGAAGACTTGTTGTTTGATGTGGTGCCTGGTCTGGGCATACACATGCACACAACAGATACTACTACAACAACCTCTACTACTAACGTAAACACTAGTCACACTTCTAGTGTTTCTACTAGTGTTCTCGTAGGTAGTGGCAAGCTTCTACAATCTATGAACGTCGCTATCTCTCCAGCGGCCGAGCGCACCGCCAGTAGCTACCGAGCCGGGGGAAAAGTGGCTGTTTTTATGGCAGTCAATGGACGACTCAGAGCTATTGTGGGTAAGTGCTGCTTTTTTTTTATTGCTATAAGGAAGTTCATCGCTGAGAACACGGAGTACAAGTTTTGTTTCAATGTAAATATATTCATGCTGTCTAATCATTCCTACAACCTGTTTTCTATTTCTCCTTCATCTGATACTTTAGGTGTGTCCGATGCAGTACGACCCGAAGCGGCTCATGTGGTCCGCAGTCTGCACAGCCAGGGCATCGCCTGCTACATGATCACGGGAGACGAGGCCACCACGGCACATGTATGTACTTTGCCATTATTTCATTTGCAGTGTTGTGTGACCCTGCTGATTGTTTGCCATTGAGTGACTGTGAAAGTGAGAGAGGTTGAGAGGTTTTCTTCATTCATATGTAAACACTCGTTTTAATTTCACTTTATATTGTAGGCTATCGCACAAGCTGTGGGTATCCCTAAGCACCGTATTTTAGCCCGCGCCAAGCCCGACGACAAGAAAAGTTACATTGAGTATCTGCAGGCCGCGCATAGGTTAGAAACTTTCATTGTGTTTTAGTGTTTCTAGTTGGTATATACCACAGCGCTTTTTGTTGAAAGCGTACACAAATTCTGTACGATGTAGCATGTTTTATATATCATCGTTTTTCGGTTCCTATTTCACAGAGACGGTTCCTCGCCGAAGAAGTTGAATGTTGCCTTTGTGGGTGACGGCACCAACGACTCGCCCGCACTGGCTGTAGCCCAGGTAAATATAACTTAATTATATGTGTAAGTTCTACCGATAGTATGAGACCTTGAATGAACCGAATACGTTATAGTGTCGTTCTATGATTGTCAGCGCTATTCTAGCTTCTATCATGTTATTCTTTGCGTTTATAAGCATAGCTTTTCTATGTTTTTTGTTCACCATATATAGGTGGGAATTACCATGGCAGGTGGATCGGACATTGCGGTAAGTCGTCAAAGCATTGTTCTATGTCATTTTTGTCTTTTGAAACCCCAGCAATTGCCACATCTCGCGTGTTATCCATTTTAATTGGTTACACTAGGAATTGAATAATGAAGCTTGTCTCTTTCTTTTACTAAATGTGCTATTTGTTCAGGTGGAAGCAGGAGATATGGTATTGTGCAAGAATGACCTGCAAGCCCTGCTAGTCGCCCTGGATCTTTCTACACAGACCATGCGCCGCATCCAGGTACGCAAATGTACTTTGTACCAACTACAAAATACACTTTGGTTCCTTGTCTGTGCTGTTGCATATGAATGAGTTGATAGAACTATTGTACATTTGTGCGTACGTTACATTTTCCTTATTTGAATGATAATCACACTGTTTCATACACTTGCACTGCTCATAGATTAACTATTTCTGGGCGCTGGGCTACAACTTGTTGTTGGTGCCTGTCGCCGCCGGAGCTCTGTATCCCGCGTATCACTTTGCCTTGGCGCCGATGCTGGCAGGAATGGCCATGGCGGCGTCAAGTGTGAGCATTGTGCTTTCCTCGCTGCTTTTGGTGCGGTACCGGCCTTCACAACGGATGGAAGAGAGGGCTGTTAGCACCAGTAAGTCGTCCGGTAAGCGATGATATTCTACATATGCGCTGTACATTATAACTGCTCCCTGTTTTTAAACTTACTGGTTCTTCCTTCTACAAAACTGGTACACGTATAGGAGTTGGAGGTAACACACTGTCCATGGAATTGCAATGTGACTGTCCTGCCTCCTCGGCCCACGAGCTACTGATTGAGCCTCTCTCTCTGCTACAACGTATTCTTTCCTTCCTATGCTGCACTAGCACCTCCAGTCACAGCAGCACCACCGTGACGGATGTGGATACACTCCTTTCCCCAACTGAGTGGCGCCGCGCCCAGGAAGAAGGAGGTGACGAGGGAGAGTTCCTAGGTCACGACCGTAGTCTCCGTAACGGTTCAGACGATCCTGAGGGAGACAGAAGCACCAGTAACAATAGAAGGGGCAAGTTCGGTGCGAGAAAGTTGTCTTTTTTGAGCTATGTGTTTAGTCCTTTTAGCGCCAACACAGACGCTTCCAATAGCGAATATGTAGCAGTGGCAACGCTCAGCGGTGAGGCTGATGACGGAGGAGATAATGGCGACGTAGAACTAGGCGATCTTACGGAAGATGGCTTTATTAATAGCTCCAATAAGAACATTAAAGGTAACAAAGTCACTGGCAAGGTTGCAAAGGTGCGCGCCAGTGGTTGTGGCTGCGGCAAGGGCAACTGCAAATGTGGAGTAAACTGTCGCTGTGGTGAGGTGGCGACAGCGCCCGCAAAGGTGCTCTAATAATAAACACCTTGAAACTATCGAGTGTTTGTGTTGTTAATTTTTGAAGAAGCTTTTTGATGCCTTGAAGTAAGTACAGAGAATTTTGTCCGTTGTGAGAGTTTGTCAACTGAAAATTGAACTCATTGCAAATGAGTCATTTGCATTCTTTTGACCCACGAGAACTGTGTAGAACCTGGAAACCATCAAACAGCTTTCAGCGTCATTCTTTAAGCCTCCAACTTGGAGCATCGCAAAGTTTGGGATAGTGGGAATGCAATGCGTGGTGGAGGTGATCGCTTGCACACTCTCTCCAGTTCGTCCAACAAAGTGTTTTGCACTTTGTTGGACGAACTGGCTGTGTCAGCTCGGTGCTCATGAGTGACTTCGAGAACACTGGTGGCGGCAAGCTCATGTTAAAGAACTCCGCGCCGGAGCGGTGGAGCAGGCTTCGCGAGCTATTTCCAGTAGCATCCTTCTCCGGAGGCATCCGTTTGAGCGACCAAAGGCTGGACCTGCTGAGTAAACTATTGCATATTGTTCCAAATCAAAGAATGTCTGCGGCCGAGGCTCTAAAACATTCCTGGCTGGTATCAGAATTGCCGTGACCAGATCAGATACGTACATTTCAGTCCGGAATGTTGAAATAGTATTTCTATGTTCTGATAATCAGCTGCTTCGATGGTTGCAGAACTCAATTGTTTTAAAGGAAACAGACTTCAAATCTGAGCAACTTCATCAACAAAATAATGAAGCTTCCTATGCAATGAGAACAGAATACTGTGGCGAACGCACAATATCAAATCGTGGTGTCTACAGTTATTTTTAAAAAAGGGGGTTCTAAACAGCCGGCACGTCTACTGTTCGAGTAATTCCACAGATTTACCCGCCTTCTCGCCCCAGTTCTTCAAAGCATTGTGCAAAACTTCACCGTCGACAGCATCATCGCATACAACATCAACAAGCTTCGTATCAACATCTGCTTTTACTTCCGTTACGCCTGCATAAGTTAGAAGGATAAAAGGAGAGATGTTATGCATATGCACAAAAAAAATTCAAGGTTTCAAGCGTTTAGTAAGTTACCTTCGATCTTGGAGAGAATTCTAGTCACTGCACTTTTACAGCCTCCGCATGTCATACCCACCTTGAATGAAACTGTCTTTGTCATGATGTACAAGCTATTTTCAGTTGCCATTCCTATGCATACATACCAGCAGCACTGCGTTCCGAATCGGAACAACATTTCGAGAGTGAAAAGCTTGAATTTGCACCCACTAGGAATTTGTTGACTTTTCTTGCCTTTTTCTCCGCGGAAAGCTGTTCGGCAGCTTTAACAGTGGCTTTCCTAACTCTCGCCATCATAGATAGGTACACTATCGACTAATAGATGGACTTTATGCGGGAAGTTGCTTTGCTTTCGCATTGCAATTTGTGGCTGTGTGCCGAAACGGCATCGTCAAATCTTGTTCCGAAAGATCAGCACTCTTTTAAATCGAAGAAACGATGCTTCCGATACATACAATGCTTTATTTAAATCGTAGCATATTGTACGGCAGCCGTATCGGTCTTTGAAGGTTTGTGAAAATTTTTAGGAACTTATTCTTGATAAGATGGAGGGAACATTTCACAGAAGGGAGCTTAAGGCACCAAGTGTGTCCTTCAGCTCTTCAGAAGGTAGAGATATCTTCAAGGTTGCTCTTAATGAAGGACATCTAGATGGTTATTTCCACTTGGCGGAGCACTACATAACTCAGGGTCATCCCGCCTTCTGTGGCGTGGGATCCCTTACTATGGCTCTAAACTCCCTTCTTTTAGACCCGAAGCGTGTATGGCAGGGCGTATGGCGTTGGTTTGATGAAAGTATGCTGGACTGCTGCGAACCCTTGGACATTATTAGATTAAAAGGAATTACCCTTCCAAAGCTATCGTGTCTGGCACGGTGTAATGGCGCCAAAAGTACGCTGAAGTACGGGGACTCGGTTACGATTGACGAGTTTCGTGCGGATATCCTTCTCGTATCTACTTCGCCAACAGCCGGTGGTTCTACTTCCAAAAATGCTGCATCAAATTGTGCCTGGTCCGGACAGACAGGATGCGAACAACTTTCCGAAGAAGTTGCAAAAGATAAACAAGTAAACACAAGTGTTCGCAATGTGATGATCGCTTCTTATTCTCGGAGGGACCTCGAGCAGTCTGGGTCAGGTCACTTTTCCCCGATCGGCGGCTATTGTGCTGAACGGGACATGGTGCTGATCATGGACGTCGCCAGGTTCAAGTACCCACCACATTGGGTGCCGTTAGCCACCCTTTTTCAAGCCATGCAGCGGGTGGACCCGGAAACAGGGAAATGCCGAGGCTACGTGTTGCTGAGCGCGCTGCCGGATATGAGTCACAAGTGTGCCTGTGCCTCTGTCCGTGGCGAGCCTAACGATAAGGTTCACGCTTCTCTTTCTGTAGAGCCAAGTGGGTTGTCGACGAATGTGACTGCTTTTTCTGCCGTGATGGCGCCGGTCGCTGAACCCACGTCAGCCTCTCCTTTGGATGATGTTAATAGAAACATATCGGCCGCATCTTCAGCGAGCGCGGCTGACGACGCGTGCAGTCCTGCGAATCGACTTCACACACTACTGCAACATCCTTGTCCCCATTGTAAATAAATAAGACTACTTCTGTTGTAAAATGTTTGCACTTTCGTCTTTGTCGCTGTTGTTAGATGAAGACCAAAAGCACTAATAAATGTCGCTGCTGTATGAACAAGCAACCGAGAAACTTTGATTAGCATGAATTTTTTTGGTACACAACATCTTCCAAATCCTGAATCACGTGGTAAAATTTTGATAAATACAAGTCCAGAAGTAGCTTTGACCCACCAGATGAAATGCCACTCATGGACTTACCTAAACTCGAGTTTGTAAAAAGTCGAGTTTTGGTCCGGTATAGGGTCGGCCTTACTGTAGTCTTCGAAATGTAAAATTGTACGTACAATCCTGTTTATGCCATGTAAGTTAATCCCATCAACACGATTCCACGTCACTATTCTGGTCAACATGGTGCTCAGCAGTGAAAGAGTATCCTTTACGATCGGTACCTGTTTGGTTCACACCTTAAGTTACGGGATTCCAAATTTAATCCTATATTTTATTCATGTGAACAAATGGTTTGCCAAGTACAAGATTCAAGGGTCTGACGCGTTTCCTGAGCCTGCTCTCATCAGAGAATGCATCAAGGATAATCTCGTGGGTCACTTGGTTATTGTTCCACTAGCTGCATACTTTGGTTTTCCTGTGTTCCAGTCGTTCGGAATGACCGTCTCCGGTCCGCTCCCATCGGGGCTCACAGTCCTGCGCGACTTCGTTGTGTTCATTGCCATCAACGACACCCTATTCTACTGGGTGCATCGCGCTTTGCATCACAAGTCGATCTACAAGTACATCCACAAGAAACACCACGAACCCAAAGCCCCGATTGGAATCTTCTCAAAGTATGCCCACCCTGTGGAGGACCTCCTAGTCAACATTCTTCCCACGATTCTCGGCCCCTTTCTGATCGGAACCCATTGCTACGTGTTTTGGTTGTGGCTGGCCATTCGTCTGTTTGAGACCGTCGATGCTCATTCCGGATACAGCTTTCCATACAATCCTTACCACATGTTCCCTTTCCAAGGAGGTGCCGACAGGCACGATTTCCATCACTCCCATAACGTGGGCTGCTTTGGATCCTTCACTATCTTCTGGGACTGGATCACCGGCACGGACAAACAGTTTTTGGAGTTCTACGCAAAGAAGCAGGCAGAGTCCAAGAAGGCGGCGTAAATAGGTCAGTGTGGGAAGTAAAACTAATGAACAGTTTTATCGCGGCAGGTGACGTTGCAGTTCAAAACTCTAAAAACTGATAATGTGTTTACATTGTTTTACGGCACGTATGCGCAATATGTGTGCGTTTTAAGAATATAATAATGTTTGGTTATGTCGCTTGGTTTCCATTTTTGGTCAAGTCTGTGCCGTTAAATGTTCGCTACACGTCTCGTGCTCGTTAGTCTGCTTACGTGCAACAAAAATTTAATCAGTAGTTGGTTTGCGTATTTTCAAAACTTTAAATACTTTACTTGAATAGTAAAACAGGAAGAAAGACATTGTTAGCATTACGACTTTATTTCAAATATTTTTGAATACTGCAGAAGTGCTACGTCGTACTAATGAGATATCTCCCAGTTGTTCACCAGCGCATAAAACATGGAGTTTTCGTTGGCCAATAGATTGGCCGGTGTGTCATACTCCGCAGCCACGCCGTCGTCCATCACCAGCACCTTGTCACTGTCCATAATCGTGTTCAGCCGGTGGGCCACGGTGAGACACGTAGCGTGCGCAAACTCCGAGCGGATGGTCTGCTGGATCACCGCGTCAGTCTCGACGTCCACCGCGGCCGTGGCTTCGTCCATGATGATAATCTTCGCGCGGGACAGCAAGGCACGGGCGATGCAAAGCAACTGGCGCTGGCCCACGGAGAAATTGGAGCCATTCTCGGCCACCTTGTCGTCCAGGGAGCTGATGGAGTTGGACAAAAGGGTGCGCTGCAGTCCCTCCCAGATCTGCACGTCGGTGTACTTGCCGAAAGGGTCCAGGTTGGAGCGCACCGTGCCTGAGAACAGCACTGGGTCCTGGGGAATCACCGACATCACGGAACGCAATGTGTTCAATCCTACATGGGCAATGTCGACACGGTCAATCAGAATGGACCCGCCCTCGAGCTCCACCAAGCGTAGCAGCGCAGTTAGCAAGGAAGACTTGCCTGCACCCGTGCGGCCCACAATGCCTACTTTCTCACGTGCGGCGATACTCAAGGTCAGTCCCTTGAGCACCAGCGGCAGACCCTCGCGGTAGCGCATCGTCACGGTGCGCATCTCAATCGCCCCCGTCGTGGGCCACTCGACGCCACCGGCTCCAGGAGCGCCGCGGAACTGGTGATGGTACTGGCGCATCTCCGTGGGGGTATTGGCCGTCATGGGATCCTCAGTCAAGAAATGCGGAGCCTCCTGGGGCATTGTGGCGTAGGTCTTGACGCGCTCCACCGAGACCATCTGGGATTCAAGGTCCGAGGCCATGCGTACGGTCAAGTAGAGGGACTGGGTCACAGAGAGGGCAAAGAAGATCGCCAGACCCGCCAGACCTGTAATACAAGAGACAGACAACATCGTCAAAACGGTACCATATTATCTAAAACAAATATACTCTAAAACAGTACAAATTCTACGCTTAAAATTGACAGGAAAATAATAATTATATAAGATACCTGCAAAGGCTTGACGCTGAGTGTCACTATCCACCGGTCCATCCGTGGCCGTGGCAGGACTGCGCGCCAATACGGCAAAAAGTGCAGTTAAGGTCACAATTAATGTGCCCGCAAACTCCAAACGCACCGCGAGCCAGCAGTTCGCACTGAAATTGAGGAAATAGGACTGCACGTTGCTGTCCAGCAGGCGGTTGTTTTTCTCGACCAGGCGGCGCTCGCTGCCGTACGCCCGGATGGTCGCCAGCCCGTCCAGCGTCTCGGAAAACAGTGCATAAATGGGAGAACTAGATGTGGACTGCAGGCGAGACAGCTCACGGGAGGTCTTGATGTAATATCGCTGTGCGAAGTAGTAAAAACCCGCAATTGGGATCAGACCCACCATGAACAACGGGGTGATAATGGAGATGTACATAATGGTGATGAGGACTTTCGCCATGGTCTGCAGGTACCCACGCACGGTCTGCGGGATCTGCTCGTCAATCGTGTAGATATCCTTGGAGAAGCGGTTTATCACGCGGCCCAAGGGGGTGGTGTCAAAGAAAGACATCGGGGAGAAAAGCACAGCAGAGAGCAGCTCGAGAAACAAACTGCGACCGGCGTTGAGCGCACGCAAACGTACGTACAATTCGCGCACAAAAGCCAAAACGATGAGCAACAGATTAATGAGCACGTAGATATTCAAATAGAACCAGGGAGAGCCCTTGCCGTTGTGCTCGGACCAATAAGACAGCCACCACGAGGAGATGAGCACGATATCCTCGCCTGCGAAGAACAGAAACACAATCAATACACCGACACTCAGTCCACCGGCCGCGATCGCCCACTTGCCGTAAACCTCAAAACTCACATTCCCGACTTCCCTGTCCTCGGTGGTAATCAGACTTGCGGACTTCATCATAGACACCTTACCATCCTCCACCTGCACTGAACCGCTGCGTTTCTTGCCTCCAGGGGTGGACGCGGACAGACTACGACTGCGAGACTCGCCTACACCTGCACTCAAAGAACCACCGGGAAGAACCGCGTCAGCAACTTCTTCAAGATCCATCTCGTCAGATTCTGTCTCACCGTACCTGGTGGAGCTGCTGCTGGTATCTTGCATCGTGGCGATCATCTCCGTAAAACCTTTGCCGTGCTTAAGCAACGTGTCGCACTGACCCGACTCGCTGATGCGGCCATCTTTCAGCACCAAAATGTGCGACGACTGCTTGAGGAACTGCAACGCGTTGGTCACGAGAATGACACACTTGCCGCGGCGCTTCAGGTCCATGATGCATTCTTCGAATAAATGCTGGCTTACGTGTGCGTCCACCGCGGACAATGGATCATCGAGAAGGTAAATATCCGCGTTTGCATACACCGCGCGGGCAAGACCCACGCGCGCTTTCTGTCCACCAGACAGGTTGATGCCACGCTCGCCAATCTCGGTGTCGTGTCCCGCCGGAAGCACTTTAATATCCGGCAGCAGGGCACACATACGCAATGTATCCTGGTACAGCGCTTCGTCGTACGGGTTGCCATAAACGATGTTCTCCTTCAAAGTGCTGTTCTGGATAAACGCAACCTGCGCCGCGTAGGCGATGCTGCCGTAGACAGCGACATTGCCGAAGCAGCACCGCATATCACCAAGCAATGCACTCAACAGGGAGGACTTGCCGGAGCCCACCGCCCCAACCACAGACACCAGCTGGCCAGCGCGGGCCTGGAGGTTGATGCGGGACAACGTTAGCACTCTGGCATGCTTGCCAGCCTCCGTGGGCGCTCCACTGGGGTTGGGGCTTCCGGCACGGCTGTCGGGGTCGGAACGGGGCGAGTTTGCATCCTGCTCTAGCACGCCAATATCCGAGGCGAAAGAGGAGGTGTGAAAAAGCGCACCACCATTGGCGCTGGAGTTCAGAGAAGAATGATCAGTATACTTGCCACTGAGCGTGGAGGTGTTCTCCACCGAGGCCATCCTGCGGTACGTAGCGAGCTCCTTCTCCAGCTCAATAATCACCCGCTCGGACTCCAATACATGCGCTTCGGACACAATACTGAGGAACTCAGCCTCACTTAATGGTTCCGCCGAAGCTTTGGCAGGGACAGGGGCCACGGCAGCGGGCTTTGGCTTACCATCGGAATTGACCGAGGCGACACTGACGTTGCTATTAGAGCGTGTGATCATAGGGTTGCTGGTGAGACTCAACTGGCTATTGAAACCAACCACCCCTGCGGCAGAGCCAAGGCGACCGCAGGTGACCGTGGCCAAAGCCTGGTTAACGGTTTCCTTCATCGCACTCACGGCGCGCTGCAGCATGCTTACTTTGGGGGTCTTGTTGGCACCATCAGAGGAGGTATTGTGTTTGCGTTTCACGCCGGATTCCCACACCATCGTAGCCTTGTGTAGCAAGGCGCCGGTTTTGCGCAGGGGATAGGCGAAAATAGGCTTCTTTTCGCCCTCGAGCAAAAAGCTTTGCACACGGTCCACACTCACCTTCGCCTCCACCAGGTTGTTCAGCACCTAAATTGAATATATTTATTGATTCAAAAAGTCAAGAATAAACAATAAAAGAAACCATCAGAAATTTGTCACAGACTTCAAAAATTGCATCACAAAAGAGTGTAGAGGTACGCATAAATAATTACCTGTGGCAACATGAACAATGGGAAGCGCAGTAGATCAAACAGGGCCAGCGAAGTCAAGGCTGTGGCCACGTCCAGCGTATTGCCCAGCGCGATGTACGACATGAAGGTGAAAATGCTCACCAAGAGCGGGATGGCTGTGTAGAGGGCACTGGACATCGACACTGCGATGGAGTATCTGTGGGGGGAAAGCAACAATAAAAAGAATTGTGAAAATTAGAAATACTGCACGAAAGAAAGAAAGAAAAAAAAGTACCGAGAAAGGATCGCCTGTGGATGGTACGTACGGAAGAGATTTATAGTCATTAATAAAAACAACAGAACTCACTTTCGAAACAGGATTAATTCACGCTCGCGCACGTTCGTAATTCTGTTTTCAAACTCCTTCTCCCACGCTAGCAGTTTAATCATCTTCATACCCGAAAGCACCTCGTTGGTGAGCTTGATCCGCTCGTCACGGACACCAGAAAGGGCCTTTTGGAGAGTTTTCAGGTACACAGAGACCCGTTGGGTGAGCGGGATAGTGAAAATAATCAGCGCCATGCCTGTGTGACAAGGAATGTTGCGATAGGAAGAAAATCAAATTTGATTCCATGCTAGGGAACAAAAAAAGATACCAGCGGGCAAGCAGGGAGATCAAAAAGTGCACATTATACACTGAGAAAGACACACCCAAGAGCAAATAAGAAGAAGAAAAAACATTCAACGTTGTGCATAGGCTAACTGAACTGACGTACCTGCGAAGCACGAGGCACCCATTTGTCGGTACAGGAAGAACATCGCGACGGCAATTTGATACAATGTATACCAAACAGCGTGCAGATACGGCGTCAAGTCCTGTAAAAACATAAAGAGAATGCACACAAATTGTTATTTACGCCACCATATTGTTATGTACGCTACAAAAACACATGGTTACCTGCAACCGCGTGGAGTCGACAGACATCAAGTTAGTGATTTCTCCCAGGGTCTTGCGGCTCAACGATGCCACGGAGATCACCAGCGCTTTGTTGTAAATAGCCGACACGACTGAGGAGCGAAGATTCATGCCTACACGGAAGCAGGACCTACGTATGCATAGAAGTAGAAGTAGCAAGAAAAGTACACAGTTCAGCAGATTTTATAAAAGACGGCGTATTAATTGATGCGACACTAACCGCTGATTTATGAAACAAAACAACGCAACTAAAATTTATTAAATCGCTTACCAGAAATGCTGCCGTAGACACATCGACATGACCAGATTGGATGCGAACAGACCGAACACATACCACAATCCCGTAGACATAGGCTCGGAGGGATCATTCAGAAAGTTTATCAACGCATTCAAAAACTGGGGGCCCACGAACAAAGAGGAATCGTGCACCAGCTTGGGCAAGGCAGCAAATAGAAAAGGTCTCCCGAAGGCATGGAAAAAGGCCCACGTAAGAGATGGCTTTTCCGCTGTGCTCAATTGAAGCAACCATCCCAGCTTAAATCTTTTGTAGACGCCTGCCGCGCAGTCCTCATAAGGGAGCTTGTAAAGATCTTCCATCTCTAATGGCTTTTCATTGCCTTTCTTCAACAGGTTCTCCATCCAGCTGAACGTCAAAGTGCTCCATGCGTCGCCAACCCAATCAAGTGCATTTTTTATAACACCTTTATCGCCAGTATACAAGACTGTCCTATAGCCGTTTAAATTTCGATCAACTTCACTGAAATTGCCGATGCAGGAGGAATCTCTGTCAAATGTAATTTCACCATCTTCGTCCTCGTCTTCGATTGAAAACTGGCCGTGAGCGCTGCTGGTCATGACCTTTTTATATTCCTTGCCTTTAAGGCCACTCATTTGAACATCTTTGCTCATTTCTTGCAGAGTTTCCGCCTCTAATGCACGTTAAAACAGGGCCAGAATTCCTCCACAACTGCAGGGAACCCTTTGCGCACGTCATATTTTGAATTGCCCATAAATAGAACTAAATCGTCCAAACAAGCTCTGTACTAGCTTTTGGCCTGACGATTGCATGTTCTTTTGTGCATATCGGTGGGTATTGTTACATTCGCAGCTCATAACTCATCCTCTCTCTCCCTGTTTTCAATTTCATGCATTTGCAGACAATAAGGAAATTTGGCCTGCAGCAGCATCAAATGCTGCACTGGCTGCATGGCGTTATGAGACCCCTCCCATTGCAGACACTATGAATGAAAGAATAACCCGTCAATTTACCTGCATCAAAAGCGGATATGGGACATACGCAAGTGTTCGTTCAAGCCTATCGGAATGTCTATAAAAGATTGAAAGTCTTTCTCCTCTTGCTAACATTTCTGTCTCCTTTAATGGAGCCATGCAACGTAAAAAGCCTAGATTCGTAGGGCGATGTCCCAAAACCAAGATTGAGCCGCAGGGCAAGGTGTGGAGCGATTTTAAGGCGTTTTTGCATACACACTTGGAGCCAGCGTCTTTCCGGACGTTTTAGCAGTGCTTGTCTCACTACAAAGAGTTTGTTGGTAAGGCCTTTACCCAGTCGAAAGTAGAGGGCTTTTGCCGCTGCTGGCGTGCACCCTTTTTCTCCTGAAATCATTCTCTCCACTACTGCTGTAGTCCTGCTTTCTGTCACCTTTCTGCACGCCGGCACACCTGGACGAAGAGGACGCACATCGCGTGCTGAGTAGCATTTGACATTCCCGCAGATATCGTGCGCACCGGCGGTCTTGTACTCAAGGACGAGTTCCATCGCGTGTTGTAGGGATATCCCAACGGTCCACATTCTGTGATGAAGATGACCGGTAAACCCCTAAACGAAATGTGCACATCTCGTCATCAACAACCCTGTCTATTTAAGTGAGTTGAAGAAGCGCGCGAGCATTAATGGTCCTACTTTCAGCAGTGCCGGTGCTTGTCAGAATCAAGATGCGGTACTTGGAGATGGATTTGCGGAGGAAGCAGAGCATTCAGTAAAGAGAGCGCGGCGGCCTCCCCGCATCCTCTGCGCATCTATCAACTGCAGGAAGATTCAGAGTAGTGAGGAGCTTGGCTGGTCCTTTTGCAAGACCGGTCGGACCCAAAATCATTTGGGGGAAGCGTTGCATGTGTTGCAGAACGATGCCTGCACATTGCACAGTGTGGTAAGAAGTGAGTGAAAACATCATTTAGTTCGACTTTTTAGCGGTTGTATATTGCAATCGTTTCAATCTAGTACCTACGTTGGTGCAATTCAATGATTGAAAATGGACTTTTGAAAGTGGTTACAAGCTATTTGGACACATAAATTTATTCTAAAGGGCTTTGTGAGTTCTTGCCCATGCATGGAATCGATTTCGAGTAAAGAAAAAATACATACACTTTGTTTATGATGTACTATTGTCACGAAAAAGCCAATAAGGATGAGAAAACGTATCGAAGAACGGCGATTGCAATCTGGAAGTTCGCAACGGAACCAGCTAAACTCCGCGTGGCTTCAATATTGCCCTAAAAGTATGAAACTCATTCACTAACTTTCTTGTGCCTTCTGTACATTATGAAGATATAAACCACAACCAAAAAGCGGACTAAGCGGGATAGCCAAATAGTTGGTGTCATTTCTTGACAAAATTTCACTTTTGGATAGATTAATACATAAATATACCAAGAAAGGAGACATTCCTTATGACTACACATGCGCAATGGTGTATGGCTCACATATGCAGAGGCATCAACAAACATTTACAATAGAGGGTTGTTGGTGGTGTTGCCGATGATCTTGTTGCTCTTGTTACTTTTGTCTGTCAAAACGTGTTCACTGTCATCCTCCATGGCCATGTACTGACAGCAAGGGTCCACGATTTCTTCCTCCTCTTTGCTACTGGTGCGGCCGTTAAAGCCCTTGTCTTTGTCCGAGTAGGTGGCATTCTTCCCATCATTAGCGCTGCGGGGCACAGAGGGTTTGAAGTTGAACAAAGCGTGGCCAGTGCTAAGACCCACCACCACGCATACAAACAGCTCCACCTGTAGTAAAGAAAGCAACAAAATGGATTGAAAAAGTCGAAGAAGAGTAAGAACGGAAGCGTTAAACCATTGAGATAAAACTTACCTGATAGGCCATGACGATGAGCATGCAAAAGTAACCGAACATGAGCTGCACTGCATAGAGGAAGCACATGCTGAAGATCTGCGGCAGCGCAGGCAGTGTCTTCACGTGTGTGCGCGCGAGGCGTCGCAGATAGGACAAAAACTCTGTGAAGATGCCCAACAGGAACACTCCCATACAGGCAGCCGCGAACTTGCCTAAAAGTAGTGTGTGGTTTTAAACAGTCTAAATATGATGCTTGCAAATGAATGAAAGTCGCACAGTTGGACGAGAAGACTGAACGATACACTGTGCTTATGGTAAGTTTTACAAACCGCTACGCCTTTACCTTGTGTGTCCAAGATCCAGTCGGGGAACCACAGCACCAAACAGCTGGGCGTCTTGCTGCCTCCTTCAGTACGGTACTCCCCTGTCACATACGAGATGAAACCCTCCATGTACATGCTGACACCCGTGCTGCCCTGGCAGAATCCTCCAGGGTCCACGTACTCCTAATAAAATTAAAAGGGAGAGAAAAAAGTATTGAATGAGATTAAATGCAAGAGTGCGTTTTGGTGCGAATCGCTCAATTCCACATTCAAGAAGCAATGAAGAAGGTACAAAAATGGGTTTAACCAAGTTGTGTGGTTGTACTCACCGTGCCCACGCAGCCAGGATGGTTGGCGGACACGTGCAGATCCGGATCTGCCGGCTGGCCATCGGGCCCCACACAAGTCACCTCACTCATGGGGCAGGTCAGGTTATACGCCGCAATGTCCTCGCAGGTGTGCCAGCACCAGATCTGACCCGCCAGGCAGCTGTCCATGACCTTGATCCCCGTACGCAGCGAGGCATACGAGGGATAATCCAGCTCAGTCTGAAGAGAAGCCAAGGGAGCACGCAGGGCCTGGGCCGAGGGCAGACCTGCGGAGGACACACCCAGGGGAGAGGCGGCAGGCAGGGTCAGCGTGTAGACCACCCCGTCACCACGGGCAGCGGCTGCGCGGGCCAGGGGATCACGGGACTGGGCGATCATGCGGCTGCGGAGGTCACCGTAGGACATTTCGTAGTCAGCCAAGTAGGCGGTAGAAGGAGGCAGGAACATGCGTCCGTACCTAGAAAAAAAATAAAATGAAAATAAAATGAAATTTAAAACTCATTAAAATTTAAAAGGATAGCAAACGGGGTCGATTTTGATAACAGACAACTTAATAAACATAATGCTTCATATCATTAAAATCTACTAAACATGAAGAAACTCACCAGAATCGTGGACTGGATTGTGCCATAGTCAACGCATGCGGTACGGCACGCATCTTGAGCCCTCTGAGATTGGGAGTCAAAAACTGCTCTGCACCTTTACCCACCATCATCACCAACGACGCGTCCCCGACGACGTCCGTTGTGGCAGGGTCGTGCCACAGGGCACCCGCACTGCTGCCTTGCACCATGATTGTGCGCTCCAGGCCGTTGCGGTCGAGATACTTGAAGTCAGCCGGCAGAGGAGTGGCCGCACTGTGCGTGGGCTTGAGGTCCAGCAGGTCGTCGCTGTACCAGGCCGGGACAAAGAGCAGGAACAGGCCCGCGTCGGTGTGGAAGTCAAGGGCATTCTTGGCCGGCACAGTGGATGGCGGAGTGTACGAGTGGAAGTGCTCCAACTGAGTAGCACCCTGGGCCGACTCGGCAAAGCCCTTCCAGAACATTCCGGGATAGTTGCGGAACGGATACTCCGTAGTGGCCGTGCGCATGTAGTCATACCCACCGGAGGTATCGAAGGCGCGGTCGTAGAAGAGGGGAGCACCGACCTTCCCGGCCTCTTGAGAAAGGACAGCATCGTCCAATGCGAACATCAAGTGAGAACTGGCTTTGTCAACGATAATTCTCAAATTCTCCAAGGCTTTGTCAAGCTCTGGACAAGCTTTAATAAGAGCAGGAGAAATCTTGGAGTGGATATTTCCTGGCTTGACTTGAGTACCGATGGACTGGCGCTTAGTGCCATCAGCCAATGTCTCAACAGTTAGGGACGGTTCGCTGTTCTCGTCCAGGTACTTTAGGGGGTGGGATTTCTGCATGCACGTGTGAACAGCAGCAAAGGCAGTTCGGCGAGCCACTGCAAGCTGCGGAACATTGCTGATTTCAAGAATCCCGTCAGCGGTGAGAGAGTTGACGAAGAATTCGCGTTTGTCTTGTCCTTGGTTACTTAAATCATGGTGCGAGATAGTGCTAAAGCCTGTAGCCACCTCGCTAGCCAAAGCGAATGGCAAAAGTAAAAGCCACACACTGTTCATTTTTCCTATGAATATGAAAGTCTTTGTGGGCGATGATGGCCAGATCACGGCGGGACTGGCCGGGTTTTTGACTTAACCCTCTCTCCGACAAAGTGACCACATCACTTCGTCATGAGCAAATAATTCCAAGTTGATTGTTCACAAGCTACACGGCAGATTTGTAATTAAGATTTTCCAAAGTATTCCATCGTACAAGTATACTTAAAGTTACGGCTTAGATTCTGGCAGGTATTTATGCCCACAACGATAAGTTTCTTGTTGAAGTGGCTTTCATCTGCGGACTTGCTTTTAAAAACGAACATTTTGTAATTCTGATGAACATTCAGAAACTGAATTTCTAATACACTTTCTTTGTTCTAACTTTAGAATGAGCCTATCAACCCCAGTTCAGAATGAGTGGCTAGTCCTTGACAAAATTATTGCGGGTGTCGTTCAGTGGGGATCGGAGCTTAAACTTCACCCTGGAAACAATGGCAGACAGATGACTTGCTTGCTGAAAAGCTTTGCAGTTTCTTGCGGCATGACCGAATTGGTTTACAAAAATTTATTTGATGCACGGAATAAGCTAAAGAGAGCAGTCATGGAGGGCCACGGGGTATCCTTTCCCAGCCGGAGCCTGTGTACATATTCAACCAGAAAGATACAAATAGACTTTGCGAGCAATATTCCGTGCTTCTATGAACTATTCTGCAACGCTCTACCACAGCAGCATCAACATCCGATATTTGAACTAAATGACGTTGCTGTTGAGAACCAAGTTCCATTATTTCCGCCTCAAAATGCAGACATGCCGGCACCGCCCCAATCGCCCACAATAGTTGATTTAAGGAAACAACGCCACATTACAGTCAAAAACGCAAATAATAAACAATCTTATTGGGTAAACATACCATCAGCAACGGAGGTGATTAATAATGAGCAGCACTTTCGCTCGGTGTGCAACAAACTAAAGCTGAAGACAGTCCTAAAGGAGATTGCTGGGACAACTGCACAGGGAGTGTATTTACTAACAAAAAGACTGCACAAAATAGATAAAGCGGAAAGTTTGAGAGCAATGGAAACGCTGGGCCTGAAGCCGTTTGTAACGCTGAGCCCTGCGGCGACAGTCGCGGCCAAATCGTACGCAAACATTTCCGGCAAGGCCCTGATAAAACTGAACAGTTTTCTTCGGCACTACAACCATAAAAAGTCTATATTTGCTCCACGCTCTCGATGCAAGCTGATTAAACCAAAGCACACTGTCCCACCAGTACATGGACAGTACAAGTACAAAGAGTCCTTGGGGCACGGACTTTTCAAGTGGGTCAACGTGCGGTATTGGGTGCGCAGTCCGGACAAAGTGTTTGAAGCCACACTAAAGAACATGCGCGACGCTCCGGTACCAGATCCACGACCACTTGGTGTGCCAACTGGGCCTGGTGTGGATGCAATTTCAGTGCTGATTCAGGGTGACCATGGAGGTGACAGTATGAAATTTGTGCAAGTATTTATTGGTCGTGATGGCGACAATCAGCGCTACACTACCCAATTGGCCTCACTAAACGCCACTGAGTCTCACGCCATCTTGAAACACACAGTAATGACGACAATAAATGATGGAGTACGGCGCTTAAATAATAACTTGCTACTTCTGGTGACGTGGGGTGTGGGCCAGTTTGATTTCGTGCTAGTGCCCGTTGGTACGCCGCAAGATGCGCTGGACTTTCTGTGGATACAAAACAATAATGTGCGCCATTTGCGTGTAATTTGGCCCGACGGCAGTGCAGACTTTGAGCGCACAGACATTCCAAATAACTTTGATACGCACTCAGTATACAGACAGGGCTGCCTATGTGAAAAGTGTGGTAATTGCAAATCAAACCTATGGATTCAGAGGGTGTGAGGGACTGCTGACAGAGATAAAAATTGAACAATATGAGCTGCCGAGTGTGCACACACTATTGGGCCAAGGTAACGACATGATGACGAAAATACGAGGTTTTATTCACAAACATCTGGAAGAAATACCTGATGTACCTGATGGGGTAGATGCATCGAAGTTGAAATATCACAAACCAATGCTGTTTGCGTTTCTGGACAAGCTACGCACAGATTATCATGTGGATCCGAGTAAATTTCACAAAGGTGCGCTAGTGGGAAACGATATACACAATATGCTAAACAATGCCAGCGAGGTGATAAACAAGACTAGTGTCATATTTAAGAACCCTGAATATCAAAAGACTGGTGTAGACGCTGATATTAACAACACTATTGACTTATTTTTGGGGAGAATGCGAGAATTGATGATCGTATTTGGCGTGGTGTACATGTTCATGGCACAGACTACTCGCTTGACGGCTCATGAGATACTAGTATTTGAGGATTTATGTGTTATTTATGGTAAGATGTGGCGGAGATATTTTCAAGGATGCAATGTCCCTCCCAAGCTTCACCAAGTCGAAAGCCACTTTCCAGACGATATGAAGAAATATGGATGTTTGGGGATAAGAAGTGAAACGGCTGTGGAGAAAATGCACCAGACTGTTAACCAATCTAACCGAATGCTATCTGCAGTAAGGAACTACGAAGTGAAGAACAATAGTATGCTTAAAACGAGGGAGGCCAATGAGATGCCGGAGGTTTATGCTATTACAGTTGCAACTTTAAGTGGTGTAAAGCGACCTAGAAGCCCGGATAAAGTGCTAGCCAAGTCAACTATTATTGC
>LNAP01002752.1_pt1 | contig 22866 bp, 28 predicted proteins | sample 602601 | NCBI WGS metagenome assembly LNAP01 (sample SAMN02440304, study PRJNA202911) | soil metagenome | biome: Subtropical and temperate rainforests or woodlands; isolation source: soil samples (1 kg each in a 20% v/v slurry with milli Q water) were... ...
GACAACGGCGCGTTCTTCCGCGCTCAAATGGTTGTAATGCCTGGACATGCTGACACCCTACTGGTTAGTGGGTGTTGCACTTGGAAATTGAGTCTAAGCTGCCTCAAGCCGCGAAAACGGTCATTGCAAGCAGGGTCCCCGATGCCCAGCAAGAGGCGGGTTGCGCTGACCCGATAGATGTTCGAGGTCTCCTTTCCCTGATCAAAGACAACTTTGAACAGTGGCGCTACATCCATGATCATGAGGAGTTGGGCACCGTGCCCTATGACCAGCTCTTTCTGCTTCGCTCCCTTCTCCACCGCGCCTGCTTGAACAAATAGCGGTCCCAGAAAGCCACCGCTAAGGATAGGCCGATCACCACCGCTGGATAGACACCTTGGTCGGGGTCATGGACCCAGCCGCTCTCCGCCCAGGAGTAGGTGCCGGCCCGTATCGCCTCTCGGCGAGTTATTCAGGCCTGGTCGCTCGGTGGTCAATCGGTGTTGGGCGTCAGGAACGCAGAAGCCCCGGCTTTTGGCCAGGGCTTCAGGGACAATTCTCGACAGTTGCAGAATTAGGGCATCCGTCTGTGCAACTTGTCAAGGCCTGAGGTGCAACTTAGTGTCTGCATTCTTTCAAGGAGGACCTTCGCCCATGTACGTGACTTTCAATGAAACCCATCTTTTCGCAGCCCACATCGCCTCTGTCTCCGTACCGAAAGAGCTAATGCACATGGGCGGAAGCACCCACCTGGTGACGGTCAAGATGTCCAACGGTGATGATCACGCGGTCAGGTTCAAAACCCGAGAGGAAGCACAGACAGCCGTTGATGCCATCATCGGCTCGATCACCGCCTAAGCGGTTTGCGTCCTCGCGCCTCCGATCCGATCGACGGCGCGCTACAACTCCCGGCGGTACAGCCAGACCGAAAGCGTACTGCCGTACCTCTCCTCCACCATGCGCGCCTTTACAGCCTGGCTGGCCGAAACGGTGAACTCCGTGCGGAGAATCAGCGCGCGCATCGGGTACTGCCGCGCCATCGATGCCAGCGCCCGATCAACCCAGCGCAGCTCGTCCGGCGTGCCCGTGTCCACCGCGATCTCGGCGTTGTCGTCGGGCTTGTCGGCATCGTTGGCCGAGCGTACCGGATCGACGGCCCAGGTCGGCAGCACCTGCATGCCCTGCACCCCCGAACGAGCAGCCATTAAGCGGCGGCGGGATAGGGGTTCACCAGCGTGCGCACCTCCAGGTTCACGTCCCGAGTGCGCAGCTTCTTCTTGGCCTTGGCCAGGGCAGTCGCCTTCATTCGTCGTCTCCTGCGACCATGTCACGGGTGCTGCGGCGCCGCCCGCGCGGCTTCGGCAGGTCGAAGTCGTCCTGTCCGCCGGCGGATGCCGCAGCGGCCTTGACGGTGTAGTTCGGGCGCGGCCCGGTGCAGTCGTCGAAGGAGCTGCACTGCAGGCGGTGCTGCAGGTAGCAGGTGCCCGTCGCGCCTTGGCGGTTCTTTGCCACGATCAGTTCGGAGATCCGATCCGCACGGTGCCCGATCGGCCAGCCGCCGTTTCCCTACCCCTGGAACGAATCAGCCGCGCACTGCGGCGAAGGAGACAAGATGACCAGCACCACCGAAATCACCCAAGCCCCGCGCCGTCTACTGCGCCTGAAGCAGGTCCTGGACCGGAGCGGGCTGCCGAAATCGACCATGTATTCGCGCATATCGGCCGGAACCTTCCCCAAGCAGGTGCCCCTAGGCTCCTCGGTTCGGTGGTTGGAATCGGAGGTCGAGGCCTGGATTCAGGCCCTGGTTGATGAACGGGACCACCGCAGCGAATCCGGGGGTACTGCTGGGGGTACCGACGGCGACCAGCCGCGCCTTGCAGCGTAAGGGTCTTGGCGTTTACTCAAGTAGAGCCCGCCTCCACCAATGACGGGTTCGAAAGAATCCGAAGAAGCCCGGGAATCCTTACACAACAAGGGTTCCCGGGCTTTTTAATTTCCGGCATGTGCTGTGCGCAGCCAGCCTATGCCTCGGCAAGATTGCGCTGCAGCAGGCCGTCCGCCAATGCCGCGATCTCGTCTCCCCGGTGCACGCGGGCGAGCCAAGCCGCTGGGATGCCGGCCACGCCGTAGAAGGCACCCGCCAGCTGACCCACAACCGCCGCAGTGGTATCCGCATCATCACCGAGGTTCGCCGCCTCCAGCACCGCACCAGCGAAGGTGTCGTGCTGGTGGAAGCACCACAACGCGGCTTCCAGGCTGTCCACGACGTAGCCTGTGCCACGTATCTGGTCGCGCTTGGCGCCCCGGTATCCGCCAGCGGCGATGTCGCGCAGACGCTGGCTGGACACCTCGATGGCGGCCAGATCCAACACCTCCGTCTTGTCGCACCCCGCCAGCGCGCGTTCAAGCGCCACGGCCAGCAGGCGGCACGCCTCCAGACACTCCCCCGCCGCGTGCGTCGTACGGGAACTCAGCACGGCCATGGCCTGCAGCTCCGGCATCCCGGCGAACCGAAGGACGACGGGCGCCAAGCGCATGATCGATCCGTTGCCGGCGCTATCGGGATCGGTGTTGCCCGCCAGAGGCTCCCCGGTCACGAGGTAGGTGTGGATCGCACCGCGTGTTGCCACGCCGATATCGAAGCAGGTGCCCGTCGAGCTCCAGTAGCCATGCTGATACCAATTGGCGTAGCGGTTCATCTGATCCCGCGGATCGGGATCAGGCTCTCGGCCAGGCACAAGGCCATGGACGTGTCGTCCGTCCACTGCCCTGGCTCCAGATCAAAAGGCCCGCCGCCCACCATGTCCGTCAACGGTTCGAAGCTGCCGCGTGGCTTGAACTCCAGCGTGGTGCCAACGGCGTCGCCTGCGGCCAAGCCGAGCAGAGCGCCTCGGTATCGATTCTGTAGGTCCATAGGGCGATTCTAGGACAACGGCGCCACCCGCGATGCAGGCCCACTGCTTTAGGCGCGCGGTGAACACGCCGCGCAACAACACGCAAGAGCTGCTGCAGCCGGTAACGACCCAGCCCGTCGCATGTCGGGGAAACCCCGACTAGCGAGGCCTTATGACCTCTGAGAAGGTTGCTCAACTGCTCGGACGACATATGCACGTGCTGACCGATCTGCTTCTGGCCGCGCAGGTCGCCCATGTTCCGGTGGTGGATCCGGGCAAGACCGCAACCGATGCCACGCCGCAGGCCGGCGGCGGACCGCCAGCGGCAGGCCACACAGCCAAGAGCTCGTGCGGCGTCCTGGTATGCCTGCTCCGCCTCGGTGGCGGCCCTGATCGCCCGGCGCATCACAGTGGACTAGGCCACTTGATCGAGATGCAGCAGCCCGGCATCCTCTTCTTCGAACTCAATGGATGGGCCCCATGAAGACCTATTGCTGGCAACTGGAACCACTCGGCTGGCCGTGTCTCGGACAGTCGGAATGGGCAGCATGGATTCAAGTGGCAGGTGCATTTGTGGCAATTGTCTTGGCCATCTACGTGCCAATCAGGATGCGGCGCGTAGAGGAGCTCGACCGCATGGAATCGATTATCTCTTCGATGGAAATGATGGGCCAGCTTGCTAACCATTACGCGCAGACGGTAGGCGATTTAGCCAATGCAATGGGTGGCGCTCCAATTGAGCTTGGCATCACGACATCTGCGTGCCGGAGCCATCTAAACAACCCTTCGACTCCGGCTGCGTTGCTCCCCAGCTTAGGCCATATCGAGCATGCCGGACGGTTGGTGACCGATCACTGGAACATGGCCACCAGCAACCCCGAGTCGCGTAGCAACGCGCTCTTCGTCGCAACTGCGAAGGAGCGCTGCAGCAGGGTAACGCTGCATTTGAATGGAGCACGAGCGCAGGTTAAGGCATGGCGACGCCAACACCGGGGCGCTCTTCTTTTCGCATAGCTAGCGGAACATCAGTCAGCCTTCCTGCTGGTGCTTCGGCTTGACTTGGTCTTCCACAGAATCTCGTCATAGGCTTCCGGGTGCTGTTGGTCGAAGGCGGACAGCGAGCCGCGCTCCCTCTTATATTCGCCCAGCTATTGGAGCCAGCCATCTGAAATGCAGAACCGGCTCGGATCGATGCCATGCGCGCGCAGATCTTGGCGATGGTGAACCTGATCAGCGTGCTTCGAATTAAGTCGCAACATCGCTATCGCTAGAAGCCGAACTCGTGCCCGCCTTCCTCCCACACAGCGGGGATGTCGAAGCCTGCGGTTTCACGGCAGATCTCCCAGCCACCGACCGCCGTCAGACATTCGATCAACCGCACGTACAGCGCGGCTTCTGTCCGATACAGAGCCTTGGTTTTTGCCACCTTCACGGACTCCCCCTGGGGTTTCTGGATGATCAGCTCCACCGCCTCTCGGCCCCCGGGCTCACCCTTTAGGTCCAATCAAACGAGAACAACACAGTGCGGCTGTCCGGCTCGTACAGCATCACGATGGCATCGGGGCCGGTGGCACACCAGTTGTAGCCGGCAACCGTGGCGACCGCGAAGAACGGCCTGCCCGCTCGGGTGATCCGCACATTCTCTGCATCGGCCGCTTGATCACGTTCGTACATCAACGGATCCAGCCACAGCTCGAACGCAGAGGGGATGGGCGCGGTCTCGGTCCAGTTCCCGTCGGGGATCTGTCCGCCGAGCGTGTCCAGGTAGGCCTGCTCATTCGGCCCGCCTTCGCCAAAGTGCGAATAGCTGGCCAAGCGGCCATGGTCCTTGAAGTAGGCCTTCGCCCTTGCGTAGCTGTCGCGCATTTCGCCGATGTGCTCCACCAGCTCCGGGTCCTGCACCCTGTCGCCCAGGAAGTAGCCTTCTTCGCCGAGAAAACGCATGCGGTTGTCGGTCGTCAGCTCGAACGCGATCCAGTTGGTGCCGATGCACGCGTTGTGATGCGCCTCGGTCTCTTCGCCTAGGCATCCTTCATAGGGTTCGACTGGGCACAGCATCGTGGCCACGGTACCCGCCAGTTCCGGACGCAGAATGCCCAGGTCCACGGAGATCAGCGGCAGTAAATGCGCCGCCAACCAGGCCTGCCCCGGAACGAATACGTCGGCAGGAAATGGGGTGAGGCCCGGCTGGAGCTCGCGGATATCGGTCTGGTAGAACATGGCGGTCCCTGCATAAGAATAAGGCGGACGATACGTCGTAGTGTGCACGCTGCCGACGAAGGCAGGAAACGCGGCGGCTCCGCCGGCGCCGAAAGTACCGTGCCGTGCAGCCCGATGGTGTGGCGTCCGAAGACGGCGAGCAGCGCCCGCCGCATCGCATCAGGATGGGCGCACACCAGGAGACCCCCATGCACCGTTGGCATCTGAGCGGCCTTGACCACCGCCAATTCGAACACCTCTTTGAGGGGGATGACAGCGACCTCGCAGCGCGCGGGATCGTGCGCTGCGTGGCCACGCAGGACCACGGATTTCCCTGCCGCATCAGCCTGGTCGACGCGCGCGTTGGCGAAGAGCTGTTGCTGCTTCCCTACACGCATCTGGCATCCAGCTCGCCCTACCGCGCATCCGGACCGGTCTTCATCCGGCGCCAGGCAGTACGCTGCATATCGCCACCCGGCGTGGTGCCGCCGTATGTGCACCGCCGGCAGATGTCGGTACGCGCCTACGACGCACGTGCGTTCATGCTCAGCGGGCAGATCTGCGAAGGCAGCGAGGTAGCCGCAGCGTTGGACCAGCTGTTCGATGATCCCCACGTGCATCAGGTCCATCTGCACAACGCCGGGCGCGGCTGCTTTTCCTGCCGCGCCGAACGCAGCGATACCGAGGATCAGCGCGACGCGATGCCACCGTCGGCCGCGATCAACCCATAAACGTCGAAGTCACGGGCAACACCCCGCACCTGCCGAAAGTGGCGCAGCCGGCCTTCGTGCTGGAAACCACAGCGGCGCAGCACGGCGGCGGAAGCCACGTTGGTGTCCAGCACGCAGGCCTGGATGCGATGCCAGCCGAAGGCCGCCAACGCCCATCGGCTGACCGACTGGCACAGCGCGCTGGCGATCCCCCGCCCCCAATACGCAGGGCAGAGTTCATAGGCGATTTCTGCGGTGCCATGCGGCCACTGGATGCTGTGGAAACCGATGCTGCCCACCAAAGCGCCGGCGCGGTCGACGACTGCCATGCGGATCTGGGTAGGCGCACTGGTTGCTTCCAGCGCGTCGAATATCGGGGCCAGATCGTCCACGGAGGAGAGCTGCCAACTGGTGTGCGTCAGTACGCCCGGTTGCATCAGGCAGGCATACCAGGCGTCGGCGTCGTCCCGCACCAGGGGACGCAGGCTGACCTCGGGGTGCCCGGAAGGTGGAATGCTGTTGCGCATGATGCTGGGTGCCGGTGTGGTTTGCCTCAATCTGCCCGGGTAACATCGGATGGGTCAACCCGCGGCCGCGCTCAGGTGCTTATGGAACAGCCGCCTCTCCTGCGGGTCGGGCGCGCGCTCCAACAGCGCCTGGTATCGCACCTGCAGCGCGTCGTATGCCGAGCGCCGGTGCAACAGATACAGCGCGGGATAGTCGGTGTTGGCTTCGATCCATTCCGCTGCGTCCGCCGTGCGGAACCACTCCAACGATAGCGTGACGCTCGCGGACAGCTGCGCCTGCCAGCCCGGCACTTCGTCGAGGCTGTCGAACGTGCGCAGCCAGATCCAGAAGCGCGCGTTGAAGGCTTCCAGCGTCTCAGCGCCATCCCGGAGGCTCCGCCAATCGGTCAGCTCCGCCACCACTTGGTTGGACACACGCGCCTTGATCGTGGATTCAACCAGAGCGGGCGGCCAACTCTCCGGATAGTCGAACGCCTCGTCGCACAGTGCCTGTTCCAGCACGGCGTTCACCCCTGCCATCAGCGTGCGATCAAGCAGGCCGAGGGTCAGGTGGAGCGAGTACCACCCTTTCTGCTTGGACAACCCCACCGTGTAGCGGTGGGTGCGGCCGGATGCACTGATCCGCTCGAAATGGCGCCCGCGCTTGAGCACGAATCCCGCGGCCGCGAACTCGGCGGCGACGGCATCGGTCAGGGTCTTCAACATTGCCTGGGTGGCCTGGGTCACGCGTTACGCTCCTTGTGACGACGCTGACGGGTGCTCACGGCAGGGTGAACTTCCGGGCCATGCGCAGCGGCCACACGGAGGTGAACTGCGCGCCGCCCACCAGCCGGTAGGCGGCCGAGACGCTGTGCAGCACCCCAAGCCGGTCCAGCACGTCCTTGGCCCGCCGGAAGACAGAGCGCGGGTCGTCGGTGAGCATGAACAGGTTGATCTCCTTGGCACTGATGTCGTGGCCGTCCAGCGCCGCCGTCGTGCCCAGGACCTGGCTGAGCTCGGCCTCCAGGGTGGCCAGGAAGGCCTCGTCGTCCAGTGACTTTCTCCAGAACTTGATCACAAGCTGGTAATCCATCGGGGGGCCTGCCGTTCAAGAAGGGAACCGCCAAGGTTACCCTCCCTGGCGTCATCGACAACACCTTGATGTGCAGGCGATCATGCTCCGGTCATCCCCTCCCGGACTGCGAAGATTGCCATGGCCCCCTTCCGTTCGATCCTGTTGACCGCCCTGCTCGCACTGGCTCCGACCCTGGCCGGCGCGGTCGACAAGGTCACCACCACGCCGGTGCAGTTCGCCAAGGGCACCAGCAGCGCCACGCTGCGTGGCACCGTTGCCGGCTACGACACCGTGCGCTACACGGTTGGCGCACGCGCCGGCCAGACCATGACCGTCACGCTGGCGGGCAGCGCCAACGCCAGTTTCAACGTGTACGCGCCGGGCGTGGTGCCCGGCCAGGGCGAGGCACTGGGCAGCACCGATGAGAAGCGGCGCTGGACCGGCACCCTGCCCGCCTCCGGCACCTACGTGGTGCAGGTCTATCAGATGCGTGCGCAGGCACGTCGCGGCGAGAAGGCACCGCATACGTTGACCGTCGCCATCCACTGACCATGGATTTCCTCAAACTGCTCCGGTCGCTGGAAGAGTTTCTCTACGAACTCTGCACCTGGTTCCTGTTCTTTCCGCGCACGTTGTACCGGGTCATCGTGCATCCGCGGCGCATGGCGCAGTACGTCAACACCGAGCTGACCCAGAAGCTGGACAACCAGTTCGACGATGCGATCAGCCCGCCGATGTTCCTGATGCTGGCGGTGCTGGTCGCACACGGTGTGGAGCTGCTGATGCACCAGCAGGTGACCGGGACCGGGCAGCTGTCGCGCACGGTGTTCGGCAACGAGGAAAGCCTGCTGCTGTATCGCTCGATCACCTTTGCGGTGTGGCCGCTGATCAGCAGCGCGCACCTGCTGCGGCGCAAGAAGGTGGCGATGACCCGTGAATCGCTGCGCCGCCCTTTCTTCATGCAGTGCTACCTGACCGCCCCGTTTGCGGTGGCGTTGTCGACCAGCATGGTGTTCGTGCGTCTTCCGGGCGCGCTGTCCACCCAGATCGGCATTGCGGTGTCGGTGCTGTCGCTGCTCTGGTATGCCGTGGTGCAGGCTGGCTGGCTGAAGGTGGCCCTGCAGCGGTCGTGGCCGAACACGGTGCTGTCCACTGCATGGGTGCTGATGCTGGGCATCGTGATCAACAGCCTGATCGGCTGGATCCTGCTGGCGAACTGAGCGTGCGGCAGTGCAGCGTTTACTGCACGCCGTGCCACATGCTAGATAAGCCCTGCGCATGTGCGCTGCAGAAGCAAGGAACCTGCCGATGAAACTGCATTTGGCCGCGATGGCCGCATTGGTAGTCACGTTGGGTGCAACCGGAACCGTCGGCATGGCCAAGGCCTCGCCACTGGACGGTCATTTCACCGAGTGCGTCCCGTTCATGGTCGCCAAGTACGTGTACCACCAGCGGTGCACCACCTATTACCTGGACGAGAACGGCAATCGCCACGTTGCCAGTGTCTACCACATCGACCAGGACGGGCAGTGGTACGTGCCCAACGAGTAAGACGGCGGCGTTGAGCCGCACGGGGTAGGCGCGCTCCGCCTGCCCCGCCAGCCGCCAATGCGTGCAATTCCCCCTGGCCCCATTCCATGCGACCCTTCGGGGGAAACGTTTTCATGGGATGGAGGGATTCCAATGTTGTCTCGTTTTCGTCGTACCGCGCTGCTGGCGCTGATGGCCTTGTCACTGCCGGCCGGCCACGCACTGGCTGAAACGGCTGCCCCGCTGCGGGTGATGTCATTCAATGTGCGCACCCCCGTGGATACCGAACCCGGCCGCCGCTGGGACGACCGCCGCGATGCGATGGTCAGCTTGCTGCGCGAGCAGCACCCGGCGGTCTTCGGCACGCAGGAACTGGTGCAGAAGCAGGCCGATTACCTGGTGGCCCACCTGCCCGGGTACCGCTGGTTCGGCAAGGACCGTCGCGGCGGCAGCGGCGACGAACACATGGGCGTGTTCTACGACAGCGCGCAGCTGACGGTGGTGGAACAGGGCGATTTCTGGCTGTCCGACACGCCCGATGTCCCAGGCAGTATCACCTGGGGCAATCTCATGCCGCGCATGGTCACCTGGGCGTTGTTCCAGCGCCAGGCCGACGGCAAGCAGTTCTACCTGCTCAACACCCACCTGCCCTACCGCGACGAGGACGAGCCGCGCCGCGTGCTGGGCGCCAAGCTGATCGCCACGCACCTGGCCACGCTGCCCAAGGACATCCCGGTGGTGGTCACCGGCGACTTCAACAGCGAACCGGGCAGCACCACCTACCAGGCGTTCACCGCAGCGCTGGGCGATGCCCGCAAGCTGGCCGCCAAGGTGGACGGCCCGCGCCTGACCTTCCACGACTTTACCGGCAAGCCGACCGTGGAACTGGATTGGATCCTGGTGCGCGGCTTCAAGGTGGACCGTTTCCAGACGCTCGACGATGCGCCCGGCGGCGTGCTGCCGTCGGATCATTATCCGGTGCAGGCCGAGCTGCGCTTCCCGGCGGCAACAGCCCGCTGAGGCAACCCATCCGGGCCGTGCCGCACTCCGCGGCGCGGCCTGGGCATTGCGGCAGCCGCGGCGGATTCGGACAGCGCTGGCCGGGCCACATCACGCCACGTCGATGCCCGCGGTGCGATACCGGCACCCTCCCACCCTGGAGGTGCCCACCATGGCCCACCGCAGCCGCCTGGCCGGTTTCATCATCGATTGCCACACCACCCCCGCCGACGAGGCCGCTGCCTTCTGGTCGGCAGCATTGGGGTATCGCGCCCAACCGGCCTACAGCGAAGACGGGGCCGAGTACGCGGACCTGGTGGGCGCACCGGCCGGGCTGAATGTGGAAGTGCAACGGGTAGAGCACGCGTCACGCGTGCATTTGGACATCGAAAGCGACGACATCGACGCCGAGGCCGCGCGGCTGGAAGCACTGGGCGCGCGCCGGATCGGCTTCGTCAAACGCTGGTGGGTGATGGAAGCCCCTACCGGACACCGGTTCTGCATCGTGCGCATGCGCGATGGGCAGGAAGGCGCAACGGCCAACCACTGGGACTGATTCAACGCATGCGTTGGCGGGCGCTTTCCCCCAACAGCCGGCACAGCGCCAGATGCTGGTCGCGCGCCTGGCAGACCCGGGCCACGATGGCCAGGAACACCCCGATCAGAAGGACGCCGATGGCCAGCAGCGTGTCGGGAAGCCTGGCAAAGCCAAGCGCCACCATCAATGCGGCGAGCACCAGCAGAATGATCGCGCCGGGCGACAACGCAGACTGCCCGTTCTGGGCGGGCGCGGCGTCGCCTCGCCACGGGTTGGGTGTGATCATGGAAACGTCCCCGGTAAGAGGGACGTTTTGTATCACCTGGATTGATGTGTACGGCAGTGGCAAAGCCGCCAATGGCCTATTTTCTGGCTCACTGTCGCGGCAAACTCTGACGCAGCGCACAGGTGAGGGCGGCCAGGCCGCCCTCACCTGCCAGGTCAGCGCAGCGTGCCGGCAACCGCCGGCGGTGCTGCATCCTGCTGCTGGCCCCAACCACCCAGAGCCTTGTACACCCCAACCACGCTGACGTTGACCGTGGATTCGGCCGCCGCCAGTGCGTCGTCCGCCGCCAGCTGGGTGCGTTGCGCATCCAGCAGGGTCAGGAAGTCTTCCGAACCCTCGCGGTAGCGGATCTGCGCCAGCTGCTCGGCACGCCGCGCGGCCTGCGCCTGCTCGGCGACGATGGCCAGCCGCGATTGCTGCTTGGCATACCGGGTGAGCGCGTTCTCGGTGTCTTCCAACGCCAGCAGCACCGCCTTCTCGTACTCGGCCGCCACGCCATCGGCCTGCGCCTTGCTGGCACGCAGGCGCGCCCGCACGGTACCGAAATCGAACGCGGCCCAGCTGATCGACGGGGTCACCGACCACGCCTTGTTGGCACCGTTGACCAGGCCGCTGGCATCGCCGGACAGGAAGCCGACGAAGCCGGTCAGGCTGATCCGCGGGAACAGATCGGCCGTGGCCACGCCCACGCGGGCGGTGGCGGCGGCCAGGCGCCGTTCGGCACTGCGCACGTCGGCCCGCTGGCGCAGCAGGTCGGTGGTGTCACCCAACGGCAGCTGCTTGGCGTAGGCCGGTACTTCGCGCGGCTGCAGCAGCGCGTCCAGTGCATCCGGACGCTGCCCCAGCAACACCGCCAGGCGGTGCCGCGACTGCACTTCAGCCACTTCCAGCAGCGGGATGTCGGCCTCGATCGCTTTCAGGCGTGCGCGGCTGCTCTGCACGTCCAGCTCGCTGCCGGCACCCAGTTCCCAGCGGGCCTCGGTCAGGCGCTGGGTATCGCGCAGGTTCACCAGCGTGCGCTTGGCCACGTCGATGCGCTTCTGCGACCCACGCAGTTCGAAGTAGTTGCGCGCCACTTCGGCGGCCACGGTGACCTGGGCATCGGCAAGGTTGTCCTGCTCGGCCCCCAGGTCCGCACGCGCCGCTTCGGCGGCACGGCGCTGGCGACCGAACAGGTCCAGCTCCCAGCCGGCGTCAAAGCCGAGCTGGTAGGTTTCGCTGAAGACACGCTCGCCGCCCACGGTGGCATCGGGCTGCTTGCGGCGGTCGTAGCTGCCGCCGGCGGTGACGTGCGGCAACTGGTCCAGCCGCTGTTCGACGAACACCGCGCGCGCTTCACGCACGCGGGCCATCGAAATGCGCAGGTCCAGGTTGGTGCCCAGTGCGCCGTGCACCAGTTGTTCCAGCACCGGGTCGTCGAACTGCGCCCACCAGCTGGCCACCGGCGAGGCGGAAGTGAACACCGGCGCGGCGGCGCCCTGCAGGGTCACCGGCGTAGCCGGTGGCGCCTGGTAGTTGGGGCCGACGCTGACGCAGCCGGCCAGCAGCGCGCTGGTCACGGCCACGGTCAACAGGCGGATCACCATGGCAGCACCTCGCCCAGGTAGGTGAAGCTGCCGTTCGGGCCATCGGCACCGATCAACGCCATGCCCACGCTGGAGCGTGCGCCTTCGCTGATTTCGATCTCGCCTTCGCCACCGTTCATGTCGGTTTTGACGTAGCCGGGATGCACGGTGTTGACCTTGGTAGTGCCCTCGCGCAGCTCATAGGCCAGTTGCACGGTCCAGGCATTCACCGCGCTCTTGGAGGCGTTGTAGGCCGGTACCGCGAAGCCATAGATCGGCGAACCCGGCTGGCTGTGCAGGGTGAGCGAGCCCAGGATGCTGGACACGTTGACGATGCGACCCGCCGGCGAGGCGGTGATCAGCGGCAGGAACGCCTGGGTCACGGCGATGACCGCGAACACGTTGGTGTCGAAGGTCTCGCGCCAGGTCTGCAGGGTCTGCGCCGACGGAGCCAGCTTGATGTCATCGAGCAGGATGCCGGCGTTGTTGACCAGGATGTCCAGGCGACCGTGACGCTCGGTCACGGTCTGCACGGCGGCGGCGATGCTGGCGGCATCACCCACGTCCAGCTGGATCGCCTCCACCGGCAGGCCCTCGGCCTGCAGCTTCAGCGCCTCGGCCACGGCGACGTCGCGCTTGCGCCCGGCCAGCAGCGTATGCACGCCGGCCTGGGCCAGCTGGCGGACGGTTTCCAGGCCGATGCCGCGGGTGGCACCGGTGACCAGGGCGATCGTTTGGGTAGCGGTATTCATGTATGAAACCTCGCGGGGGATGGGATCAATGGTGGATGGTGGGTTCGCCGTGGGTCACCAGCTGCCCGCCGCCGTTACGGCTGACGAACTTGCGCAGGGCCACGTAGAACACCGGGGTCAGGAACAGGCCGAACAGGGTCACGCCCAGCATGCCGGCGAACACCGTGATGCCGGTGACAGAGCGCACCTCGGCGCCAGCGCCGTGCGAGAGCACCAGCGGGATGGTGCCGGCGATGAAGGCGATGGAGGTCATCACGATCGGGCGCAGACGCAGGCGGCAGGCTTCCAGCGCGGCCTCCACGATGCCCTTGCCACCCATCTCCAGCTCCCGGGCGAACTCGACGATCAGGATCGCGTTCTTGCACGCCAGGCCCATCAGCACCACCAGGCCGACCTGCACGAACACGTTGTTGTCGCCACCGGTCATCCACACGCCGAACAACGCCGACAGCAGGGTCATCGGGACGATCAGGATCACCGCCAGCGGCAGCGACCAGCTTTCATACAGCGCAGCCAGCACCAGGAACGCGAGCAGGATGGCCACCGGGAACACGATGAAGGCGGCCTTGCCCTGGGTGGCCTGCTGGTAGCTCAGGTCGGTCCATTCGGTGGCCATGCCCACCGGCAGCACCTTGGCGGCGATGGCGGTGAGGTTGGTCATTGCTTCCGCCGAGGACAGCAGGCGCGGATCGGCCTCACCGGCCAGGTCGGCGGCCGGGTAGCCGTTGAAGCGCAGCACCGGGTCCGGGCCGAAGGTTTCCTTGACGGTGACCATCGAACCGATCGGCACCATTTCACCGCGGTCGTTGCGGGTACGCAGCTTGCCGATGTCCTCGACGCTGTCACGGAACTGGCCGTCGGCCTGGGCGATGACCTGCCAGGTACGACCGAACTGGTTGAAGTCGTTGACGTACGACGAGCCCAGGTAGGTCTGCAGGGTGTCGAACAGCTCGGTCAGCTGCACGCCCTGTGCCTTGGCCTTGACGCGGTCCACTTCGGCATCCAGCTGCGGCACGTTGGCCTGGTAGCTGGTGATCGGGAACGCCATGCCCGGCGTCTGCGCGACCGCACCCTGCATCGACTGCACCGCGTTCTGCAACGCGCCGTAGCCCAGGTTGCCCCGGTCCTGGATGAACATCTGGTAGCCGTTGCCGTTACCCAGGCCCAGGATCGGCGGCGGCATCATCGCAAAGGCAAAGCCTTCCTGCAGCCCGGCGATCTTCTGGTTGATCTCGGCGTTGATCTGCGCGGCGGTGCGGCCATGGCGCTCGTTGAACGGCTTGAGCGGAATGAACGCCACGCCGGTGTTGGGCGTGTTGGTGAACTGCAGCGCGTTCAGGCCGGGGAACGAGATGGTGTGGGCCACGCCATCGGTTTCCTGGGCGATCTTGGCGACCTTGCGCAGCATTTCATCGGTACGCGCGATCGACGAGCCTTCCGGCAGCTTCACGCCGGCGATCAGGTACAGCTTGTCCTGCGTCGGGATGAAGCCCGGCGGCACCAGCTTGAAGATGAAACCGGTACCCACCAGCAGCACCGCATACACCACGAACACCGCACCGCGGCGACCCAAGATCTTCGACACGCCGCGCTCGTACTTCTCCGAGCTGGACTTGAAGAAGCGGTTGAACGGACGGAACACCCAGCCGAACAGACGGTCGATGATGCGGGTCGGGGCATCCTTCGGCGCGCCATGCGGCTTGAGCAGGCGGGCGGCCAGGGCCGGCGACAGGGTCAGCGAGTTGATCGCCGAGATCACCGTGGAGATGGCGATGGTGACCGCGAACTGCTTGTAGAACTGGCCGGTGACGCCCGACAGGAACGCCATCGGCACGAACACGGCACACAGCACCAGCGCGATGGCGATGATCGGGCCGGACACTTCACGCATCGCCTGATGCGCGGCCGCCAGCGGGGTCAGGCCTTCTTCGATGTTGCGTTCAACGTTTTCCACCACCACGATCGCATCGTCGACCACGATGCCGATGGCCAGCACCAGGCCGAACAGGCTCAGCGTATTGATCGAGAAGCCCAGCAGGTACAGCGCACCGAACGTACCCACGATGGACACCGGCACGGCGATCAACGGAATGATCGAGGCGCGCCAGGTCTGCAGGAACAGGATCACCACCAGCACCACCAAGGCGATGGCTTCCAGCAGGGTGGACACCACGGCCTTGATCGAGTCACGCACGAAGATGGTGGTGTCATACACCGCTTCGTACTTCACATCGGCGGGCATGGTCTTCTGCATCTCGTCCATGCTGGCCATCACCGCATCGCGGATCTCCAGCGCGTTGGCGCCGGGGGCCTGGAAGATACCGATGCCGACCGCGTTCTTGCCGTCCAGCTGCGAGCGCAGGGTGTAGTCGCCGGCGCCCAGTTCCACCCGGGCCACGTCCGACAGCCGCACCACTTCACCGTCGGTACCGCTCTTGAGCACGATGTCGCCGAATTCCTTTTCGCTGCGCAGGCGGCCCTGGGCATTGATCAGGGTCAGGAACTGGCTGTTGGGCATCGGCTCGGCACCGAGCTGGCCGGCCGAGACCTGCACGTTCTGCTCGCGCATGGCACCGACCACGTCACTGGCGGTCAGGCCGCGCGCGGCCACCTTGTCCGGGTCCAGCCAGGCGCGCATGGCGTAGTCGCCACCGCCGAAGATCTGCGCATCGCCCACACCCTGGATACGCGCCAGGGCGTCTTTGACGTGCAGGCGGGCATAGTTGCGCAGGTACAGGGTGTCGTACTTGCCGTTGGGCGAGGTCAGGTGCACCACCATCAGGAAGGTGGGCGACTGCTTCTGGGTGGTCACGCCTTGGCGGCGGACATCCTCGGGCAGGCGCGCCTGGGCCTGGGCAACGCGGTTCTGCACCTTCACCGCCGCTTCGTCCGGGTCGGTACCCGGGCGGAAGGTGATGGTCATCTGCAGCACGCCGTCAGAGCCGGCCACCGACTTGAGGTAGATCATGCCTTCGACGCCGTTGATGGCCTCTTCCAGCGGGGTGGCCACGGTTTCGGCGATCACCTTGGGGTTGGCGCCGGGGTACACGGTACGCACCACCACCGACGGCGGCACCACTTCCGGGTACTCGCCGATGGGCAGCATCGGAATGGAGATCAGGCCGGCGGCGAAGATCACGATCGACAACACCGCCGCGAAAATCGGCCTGTCGATGAAGAAACGGGAAAAGTCCATGGGTGGATTCCTGGGGTTTCACCATCGCCGGCGTGCACGACCCCGGCCGCTGTCACAGGTGACAGCGGTGGCGGGCTCCCCTGCACGGGGCGATGGCAGACACGGTAGAGCCGACGGTGGGGTCGGCTGCTACATGACGGTAGAGCCGACTGTCAGTCGGCTGCCTTTAATTCAATGCAACGGGTGCCGGCGCAGCGACCGGTGCGGCAACCGGCTGCATGGCAACGGCCTTGGCCTGCACCGGCATGCCGGGCATGAAGACCTTCTGCACGCCGTCGATGATCACCCGGTCGCCGGCCTTCAGACCCTGCTGCACGATGCGCAGGCCGTCGGCATTGCGGCCCAGCGTGATGTCCTGGCGCTGTGCCTTGCCGTCCTTGTCGACCACGTACACATACTTGCGGTCCTGGTCGGTCAGCACGGCCTTCTCGTCGATCAGCATGGCCTGGAACTGGCCGCTGCCCAGCAGCTGCACGCGGGCGAACAGGCCCGGGGTGAAGGTGCGGTCGGCGTTGTCGAGCAGCGCGCGGACGCGGATGGTGCCGGTGCTGCGGGTGACCTGGTTGTCGAGGAAGTCGACCTTGCCTTCGTGCGGGTAGCCGTCCTCGCCCGACAGGCCCACCTTGACCGGCAGATCGCTGTCACGCTCGCTCGGGCGCTCGCCCTTGCGCGCCATCTGGGCGTAGCGCAGGAAGGTGGCTTCGTCGGCATCGAAGTACACGAACACCGTGTCCAGCGACACCAGCGTGGTCAGCACGCTGGCGCTGTCGCCGGCGGTGACCAGGTTGCCGGCGGTCACCATCGCGCGGCCGGCGCGGCCGTTGATCGGAGCGCGCACCTTGGTGAACTCCAGGTTCAACGCGGCGGCATCCAACGCAGCCTGCGCGGCCTGCACGCTGGCACCGGCCTGGTCTGCCGCGGCACGCCGCTGCTCCCAGGTTTCGGTGGAGATGGCCTGCTGGTCGGACAGCTTCTTGGCGCGTTCGGACTCGCTGCGGGCCAGGGTGGACTGGGTGCGGGCGCGCGCCAGTTCGGCACGAGCGCGGTCGTACTCGGCCTGGTAGCTGCGGGCGTCGATGGTGAACAGCACGTCGCCCTTCTTCACTTCCTCGCCTTCGACGTAGTTGACCTTGTCGATGTAGCCGGACACGCGCGGACGCAGCTCGACGCTCTGCACCGCTTCAACGCGGCCGCTGAAGTCGTCCCACTGGCTGACGGGCTTGATCAGCACCGGCGCGGCGCTCACCTGCGGCGGCGGCGGCATGCCGGCTTCTTCTGCGTGGCCACCGCTGCAGGCAGCCAGCACCGCGGCGGCGAGGATCGAGACGCCGGCCATGGCCAGCCGTCGGGTAAGACGATGCGGAGTGGAATTGGGGGAGGTCATGACATGCATCCGTACGGAGGGGTGGTATTCGAAAATCGGGGGTAGTGCAGAACGTGGGTGGCGCATCCTGCGACCTCAACCTTGGTAGAGGTCAAGCAGCGCCAGCGGTGTCGCGCGACATCGGGGGAGGCCAATCCCTGTGCAGCAGGCCGCGCGGCAGTTCGGCATCGCGCGCATCGCAACGCACGATGGCGCGGTTGTCGGTACAGGTGTCCAGCAGCGATACAAGGCGGCGGCCCACCAGCAACGCGCTGGGCCACTCGATGCAGGCGTTGGCCGCATTGGCCGGGGTGCAGACCGGGTTGCACACTTCCAGCATCTGCGCGCGCACGCCCAGCGCCTGCGCTTCCTGGTGCAGCACCTGCGCGTACATGCGCGTGGCCGACATGGTGATGGACGATTCACCGTGCCCGGCCCACGGCTTGAAGCCGGCCGGACCGCCGATCAACACATAGCGGCGCGGATGGGTGCTACCGCGCAGCAGCGGCAGCAGGTGGCGGCCGGCATGCACGTGCGGCATCACGTCGGCCTGCAGCGCCTGCAGCAGCGCGTCGCCACTGCGATCGGTCACCCGGCCACGGTTGTAAGGCCCACCCATTGCATCGACCACGGCCGACAACGCGCGCCGGCGCGGGGCGATGCGCTCGGCCACGGTATGCGCCGAGGCGTCGTCGCCGAAGGAACCCAGCAGGGTCTCCAGACCGGGCTCATCGGCGAACTGTTCCTGCAGGGCCGCCAGCCGACCGGGGTCGCGGCCGACCACCAGGACCGGGCTACCGGCCTCCAGCAGCGCAGCCACGATGCCCTGGCCGACACTACCGGTGCCGCCCAGAACAAGGACCTCGGGGGCCAGCGTCCCACTCATGGGACTTTCACTCCCGCCGCCGGGATAATCCCAATCCGGCCCAGTCGGCCCAGATCACGATTGCCCAGGCGCAGGCTGCCGCCGCGCTGCATCTTGGCGGGCGGGGTGAACTCTCGGAAAGCCTTGTAGGACAAGGACGAGGACCGCTTCTCAACGGTCATCGCCAGGTCCAGCGGGGCTGTGCGGCCGGTCAGTACGCGGCCAAGAATGTTCCGCAACCACATGGCGGAGGTCCTTCAATTCGGGAATGGCGCCAGATTAGTCCTCAAACTCCCACTTGATTAGTCCGGATTAAGGGGAATAATCGTCCCGTACCCGGCACAATCTTTCGGGCACCCTATCCCCTCCCCGACTTCGGACCCGTCATGGCCCACGATCTCAACGACACGCTGATCTTCGTCAAGGTGGTCGAGCAAGGCAGCTTCATTGCCGCCGCCACTGCGCTTGGCCTGCCCAAGACCACGGTCAGCCGCAAGGTGCAGGAACTGGAAACGCGCCTGGGCGCGCGCCTGCTGCACCGGACCACGCGCCGGCTGGGCCTGACCGAGGCCGGGTCGGTGTACCACGAGCATTGCCAGCGCATCGCACGCGAACTGGAAGAAGCCGAAGGTGCGGTCAACCAGCTGCAGTCCGGTCCGCGCGGCTGGCTGCGCTTCACCGTGCCCTACTCCATCGGCATCACCTGGATCGCGCCGCTGCTGGGCGAGTTCCATGCGCAGTACCCGGAAATCCAGCTGGACATGCACCTGGGTAACGAAAAGCTCGACCTGATTGCAGGCGAAGCCGACCTGGCGTTGCGCGTGGGCACCCTGCCCGACTCCAACCTGGTGGCGCGCAAGCTGGGCAGCCTGCGCACCCAGGTGTTCGCCAGCCCGGCCTACATCGAGCGCTACGGCGAGCCGCTGCATCCGGACGAACTGCAGTTCCATCGCATCCTGGCGATGCGCAAGGCGCGCAACCTCAACAACAACCGGTTCTTCTGGCAGCTGGGCGAAAACGGTGGCGACCTGCGCGACTTCCCGGTCAATCCGCTGCTGGTGGCCAATGATCCGTCCGCGCTGAACGGTGCACTTGTGTGTGGCGAAGGCTTGCTGCTCACCGGTGACGTGATGGCCAAGCCCTTCGTCGAATCGGGCATGGTCCGCCGCGTGCTGGCCGGCTGGACCGGCCCTGAAGTGGACTTCAATGCAGTGTTCGCCGGCGGCCGGCTGGTCTCGCCAAAGGTGCGTGCGTTCGTCGACTTCCTGGTCGCCAAGCTCGACTTCGACGCCAACTACATGCTGGCGCAGTGCCCGAACGCGAAGTTCGCCAAGCAGCAGAATGCGCAGGCCGAAGAGGAACTGCAGGCCACTGGGAAGCGGATTCTGGAGACGGTCACCGCGACCTGATCGCGCGGTGGATTACCGATCCGTAACCACCGCCGGTAGGTGCCGACCGTTGGTCGGCACGGGCCCGCGAACGCGCGGACGTGTTCATGGCGTACCGGCCAACGGCCGGTACCCACAAAAATGCCGCCTGAAATGGCGGCATTTTGCTCCGGCCGTTAGCCGGACCCGTCAATAATGCTGTGCGTTATTGACGAAGCGGAATCACGCGGATTTCCACACGGCGGTTCTGCGCGCGGCCCGCATCGGTGCTGTTGTCGGCGATCGGGTAAGCCTTGCCGGCGCCCAGCGTTTCGATACGTGCACCCTGCACGCCCTGGGCGGTCAGGTAGGCGGCCACCGAATCGGCACGCTCCTTGGACAGGCGATTGTTGACCGCGTCGCTGCCGATGCTGTCGGTATGGCCCACCACTTCAATCATGGTCTGGTTGTACTCGGCCAGGGTGCTGGCCACGCCATTGAGCGAGCCGTAGAACTGCGGCTTCAGCGTGGACTTGCCGAAGTCGAAGGTGATGCCGTCCGGCAGGTTCAGGGTCAGGTTGTCGCCATCGCGGGACACGTCGATACCGGTGTTGGCGGTACGTTCGCGCAGCGCGCGCTCCTGGCGGTCCTGGTACTGGCCGATAGCGGCGCCGCTGAGCGCGCCGATACCGGCACCGATCATCGCGTGCTGGCGGCGCTCGGTGGCGCTGTTGCCACTGAGCAGACCGGCGGCCACGCCCACGGCAGTACCGATCAGCGCGTTACGGCCGGTCTTGTTCTGCTGCTGGGTGGGGTTGCCGTACGGATCGGACTGGGTATACGAGCCGCCGGTGGCGCAGGCCGTCAAGGCAGCGGCGGTCATCAGGGCCAGGGCCACGTTACGGGTTGCGGGTCGAATCATGGTGTTCTCCTTGGTTACCGGTCTACCGGCGTGCGAGCGCCCAAAGGATAAACACGCAGACGCGATGCCGGCATGACGATGCAAACCCGTGCCAGCTCCCCGTTCAGCTTTCTGAGCGGGGCCCGCGCAGCCGGGTTTACATGCTTCCGGTGTGACGGTAAGCGGCCAATGCGGCATCCCGTCCCGCCGCCAGGTCCACCAATGGCAGGGTGGGATATGTTGGCGCGTGCTCGGCCAGCAGGTGCGGGTGCTGCCACGGCGCGAAGCGGGCCTTCAGCGGCAAGGTGGCCAGCTCGGGCACCCACCGGGTGATGTAGCGCGCCTGCGGGTCGAACTTCTCCGACTGGGTGACCGGGTTGAAGATGCGGAAGTACGGCGCGGCGTCGGCACCGGTACCGGCCACCCATTGCCAGCCCATGGTGTTGTTGGCCAGATCGGCATCCACCAGGGTGTCCCAGAACCAGCGCGCGCCTTCGCGCCAGTGCTGGCGCAGGTGCTTGCACAGGAAGCTGGCCACCAGCATGCGCACGCGGTTGTGCATGTAGCCGGTGGCCCAGAGCTCGCGCATGCCCGCATCGATGATCGGAATGCCGGTGCGGCCCTGCTGCCACGCCTGCAACTGTGTGGCGTTGGGCGGCGCCCAACGGAACCCGTCGAAACGCGGATTGAGGTTGTGGTCCGGGGTCTGCGGAAAGTGGTGCAGCAGGTGGTAGGAGAACTCGCGCCAGCCCAGCTCGCGGATGTAGCCATCGATGTCGGCGTCACGGCTGGCACTGCGTTCGTCCTGCAGCCGGCGCACAATCTGCCAGGGCGCGATCTCGCCGAAATGCAGGTGCGGCGACAGCAGCGAGGTACCCACCCGGTCGGGCAGGTCGCGCTGCTGGCGATACCCGTTGAGCGCGCCGTCGATGAACACCGTCAGCGCCTCGTGCGCGCCGGCTTCACCGGGTTGCCAGTGATCCCAGAACTGCGCGTCCCAAGGCAGCGCCGCGGCCAGTTTCAACGCGTCCAGTGCAACGCCCTGCACCGCGTGCGCAGGCAAGCGCGCCGGCGGCGGCATCGGGGCCGGCACCTGCAGGCGAGTCAGTGCGTTGCGCCAGAACGGGGTGAATACCTTGTACGGGTTGCCTTGGAGCGTTGCGATATCCCACGGCTCCAGCAGCAGGCTGCCGTTGTGGCTTTCGGCATTGATGCCCTGCTCGCGCAGCGCGCGCTTGATGGCCGCATCACGCGGTTGGGTGGCCGGTTCGTACTTGCGGTTCCAGTACACGGCCACCGCCCCGGTCTGCGCGATCAGGCGCTCCAGCTCGGCATGGCTGTCACCCTGGCACAGCACCAGCGCCGAGCCGCGCGCGCGCAGGTCGGCGTCCAGCGCCACCAGCGACCGGTGCAGCCAGGCATTGGATGCGCCCCCCGGGGCCCAATCACCCTCTTCGTGCGGCGCATGGATGTAGACCGGTACCGGCACATGGCCAGCATCCAGCGCGGCCTGCAGGGCCGGGTTGTCCTGCAGCCGCAGATCACGGCGAAACCACACCAGCGCTACCGTCACAACCACCACCCAGACGAAAAAACCGTGGCCATGATAGCCAGCCCCGGTGAAGAACACGCACTGGCCCGGCGCCACACCGGGTTTGTGCGCTGCCTCGATGCTGGCTAGTCTTCGCAGTCCCGCCCGGATGGACCCGCACCATGCACGCACTGCACGCTTCGTTTGCCCGCTTCGGCCCGCTGCAGGCGCAATCGACCGACCTCTGGCAAGGCGACGTCCCACTGCCGCCGGCGCTCGCCGCGTTCTATACGCAGGTTGGCCCGTGGGGCGCAACCGTGCATGCCAGCGTCGGCCCGGTCGGCATCAGCGTGCCCGGGGTCAACGTCGCGTTCCCGCCGCTGCACCGCTTGTGGGCGCTGCAGGCGGGCTATCGCTGGGAAGGCGATGCTGGCCCGCGCATCGCGGACTGGCCCGAACAGTGGCTGGTGATCGCCGACCAGAACGCGGACCCGTTCATCCTTGACCTCGACAGTGGCCAGGTGCTGTTTGCCTTCCACGGGGCGGGTACGTGGGAGGCAACGGTGCTCACCGAGGACCTGCCCACCTTCGTCGCCGTGCTTGCAGCCGT
>LNAP01001731.1_pt1 | contig 22853 bp, 16 predicted proteins | sample 602601 | NCBI WGS metagenome assembly LNAP01 (sample SAMN02440304, study PRJNA202911) | soil metagenome | biome: Subtropical and temperate rainforests or woodlands; isolation source: soil samples (1 kg each in a 20% v/v slurry with milli Q water) were... ...
CGGCGCTGGACAGCGGCGGCAGGCCTTCCGCGCCGGTCACCGACAAGGTCGGGCGCCAGGTGCGGTTCAGCAGCGCCTGCTCGGGCTCGGTGGTCATCGGCAGCACGAAGCCGCCTTCGGCGCCGCAGCTCCAGGGGAAACGGCGCCAGACTTCGTCGCCCAGGATGCGCGCGGTGGCGGAAACCTGTTCGATGCGTTCGGCCGGGATCTCGCAGTGCAGGCTTTGCGGCAGCAGGCGGCCGGTGCCGCTGTCTTCCAGGCGGTCCAGCAGATGGCGCAGGATGCGGAACGACGACGGCACGACGCCGCTGGAGTCGCCCGAGTGCACGCCTTCATCCAGCACCTGGACTTCCAGCGTGCCGGACACCATGCCGCGCAGCGACGTCGTCATCCACAGCTGATCGTAGTTGCCGGCGCCCGAATCCAGGCACACCACCAGCGCCACATTGCCCAGGCGGTCGCGCAGCGCGTCCACATAGGGCAGCAGGTCGTAGCTGCCGGATTCTTCACAGGTCTCGACGATGCCCACGCAGCGTGGGCGGGGAACGCCCTGCTTGTCCAGCGCCATGATGGCGGTCAGCGAGGCGTATACGGCATAGCCGTCATCCGCGCCGCCACGGCCGTACAGCTTGCCGTCTTCGTACTTGGGGGTCCACGGCCCCAGGCCCGCCCGCCAGCCCGAGAATTCCGGCTGCTTGTCCAGGTGGCCATACAGCAGCACCGTGTCGCCGTTATCGCTGCGGGTGGCGGGCGCATCAAAGAAGATGACGGGCGTGCGGCCCGGCAGGCGCACCACTTCCAGCACCAGGCCAGACACCTTCTGCGCTTCGACCCACTGCGCTGCATCGCGCACCACGCGTTCAATGAACGCGTTCTTTTCCCAGTCGGCATCAAACGCCGGGCTCTTGGCCGGCACTGCGATGTAGTCGGTCAGGGCGGGGATGATCTCGTTGTCCCATTTGTCGTCGACAAATTCCTGGAGGGCCTTCGGGTCCAGGGTGGGCGGCAATGCGTCTTCGGGGATACGTGCGTTCATGGCGCGGGATCCTGTATGTGCGTGGTCGGGCGGGGATGGGGTAATCCGGCATTTTATGCCTGCGCGGGCCCGCTGGCACCTTTTGTCCCCGTTTGAAGTTCGCGGGCGTGAATTCGGTGTCGCTATCGGGCCGCGTACGCTTCGATCCGGCTCCATACCTGACGCGCCAGCGGTTTGGCGTTGTCGACCGACTGGTACAGCCGGATCTCCATATGGATGTCGTTGCGGGCGCTGTCGGCGCGCACCAGCGCGCCCGTTCGCAAGTCGGCTTCGATCAGCGTGTGCGGCAGCCAGGCCAGGCCGAAGCCCTGCCGCGCCATCGCGTGCAAGGCATCGGCCAAATCCGATTCATACAGGGTGTGCAGCAGCGGCACCACGCAAAGCCCGCGCAGGCGGTCATGCAGGATGCGGCCCAGCGACATGCTGTCGGCGTACGCCAGGAACGGCACGGCGGGGTCCGAGGCCAGCTTGGGCACGGCATGGCGTGGATGGCGTCCGCCTGGCGACACCGGCGCACTGACTGCCACCAGCTTGTCGGCCCCGACGCGCCGGCACCGATATCCCGGATTGTCGATCTTGGCGTACAGCGGCTCGTGCGCGTGGCACAGCAGGAAATCCACCTCGCCATCCGCCAGCATGTCCACGCCGTAGTTCAGCGTGGTGGTGATGACCTTCAACTGGAACGCCGGCATGCCCTGCTGCACGCTGGCCATCACGCCCGGCAGCACGGAATGCGCCAGGGTCTTGCCCGACGCGATGGTGATCTTGCGATTGCGTTCCTGCTCGGGCTTTTGCAGCGCCTGGCGGGTGTCGCGCAGGATATCCAGCACGTCGATGGCGGCAGCCAGCATGCTGCGCCCGGCCGGGTTCAGGGTCGTGGCCTGATGGCCGCGCTCAACCAGCGGCACGCCCGCCCATTCCTCCAGCGCCTTGATGCGGCGTCCGAACGCCGGATGCGTCACGCTACGCGCCTCGGCCGCCTGGAACATGTTGCGCGACTTCGATAAGGCGACAAGGTCTTCCAGCCATTTGGTGTCCATATCTCTTCCAGAACGGGTGCGGCGTGGGGTTCAACGCCTGTGCCGATCTGGCACAAGGGATGCTCATTTTGCACAACCCAGATACATCTGGCAACTAACATCCCGGCGTCCACTCCTTGGTAACGCCGATGTCCGACACCCCTGTCCTGCTCAAATCCCTCCGCAGTCATTTCCTGGGCGGCAGCGAAGCCGTGGCCGGCGGCGTGCCGATGCTGCAGAAAAAGGTGGTGGACAACGCGTCGCCCCGATTGATCGACATGAACGGCGGCTACAGCGTCGGGCAGCTCTACGTGCAGGAATACCGGTTGGCGCAACCGCGGCATCCCTACCCGGTGTTGCTATGGCATGGCGGCGGCATGACGGGCGCGCAATGGGAAAGCACGCCCGACGGACGCCAAGGCTGGCTGTGGCGCCTGCTGCAAGCCGGTTATGACGTGTTTGTCTCCGATGCGCCCGAACGCGGCCGCGCGTCATGGGCGATGTACCCGCAGGTCTATGACAGCGCGCCAATCTTCCGCTCAAAGGAAGAGGCGTGGCGCCTGTTCCGCATCGGCCCGGGCTCGGGCTACGCGCCTGCCGGTGAACCGCGCCAAGCCTATCCGGGGCAGCAATTCCCCACCGAATCCTTCGACACCTTCGCCAAACAGTTCGTGCCGCGCTGGCTCACCCATGGCGACATGGCGCTGGACGCCTACCGGCAGCTACTGGAACTGGCCGGCCCCTGCATTGTCTTCGGCCACAGCCAGGGTGGCGGTTTCGCCACGCTGCTGGCGCACGAATATGCCGCCACCGTGCGCGCCGTCGTCGCGCTTGAACCCACCGGCACCCCGGCCCGCGTGCCCTGCCAGTTGCCACCGCATCTGCTGGTGTGGGGCGACCACTTTCAGGCGGACGACACCTGGCTGCGCTACCGCGGCCAGACGGATGCCTATTGGCGCGCGCTACGCGCGGCCGGCGTTCGCACTCAGGTGCTGGACCTGCCCGCGGCAGGCATCGCCGGCAATTCCCATTTCTGCATGCTGGACCGCAATAGCGACCAGATAGCGGGATTGATCCTCGAATGGCTCGACCGCAGCCTCGACTAACCTTCACCTGGAGACACAGATGAATTTCAAGAAATCCACCATCGCGCTGGCGCTGCTGACCGGCGCCACGCTGGCCGCCGGCGCCGCTTCGGCGCAGCAAGCCGCGGACTACCCCTCCAAGCCCGTGCGCCTGATCGTGCCGTTCGCCCCGGGCGGCACCGCCGACATCATCGGCCGCGTCTTCGCCGCGCAATTGGGCACCGAACTGGGCGCCACCGTGGTCGTCGAGAACAAGGCGGGCGCAGGCGGTTCCATCGGCACCCGCTTCGTGGCCGACTCCGCCCCCGACGGCTACATCCTGCTGCTGGCGTCGTCCAGCACGCACGGCACCAACCCGGCCGTATACAAGTCGCTGACTTATGACGCCACGCAGGACTTCACCGCGATCACGCAACTGGTGACCGTGCCGGGCGTGCTGAGCGTCACGAAGGACTTCCCGGCGGCCGACCTGAACGCGCTGATCGCAACGTCCAAGGCGAACCCGGACCGCTACACCTACGCCTCGTCGGGCGCGGGCGGCCTGGGCAACCTGGCCATGGAATTGATGAAGTCGATGACGGGCGCCAAGCTCATGCACATCGCCTACCGCGGCGCGGGCCCGGCGTTCACCGACGTCATCAGCGGCCAGGTCTCGATGATCTGGGAACCGGTGCCGGCATCGCTGCCCTACATCAAGGGCGGTCAGATCCGCCCCATCGCCATCGCCGCCGATACGCGTTCGCCCGAACTGCCCGACACGCCAACCTTCAAGGAAGCCGGCCTGGCGCGCTATGAGGCCAACGCCTGGAACGGCCTGCTGGCGCCCAAGGGCTTGCCGGAAGACGTGAAGAAGAAGCTGCACGACGCCTCGGTCAAGGCGCTGAACGCCCCGGACGTGAAGGCCAAGATGGCCAGCCTGGGCGGCACGGTCGTGGCGGGCACCTCGGACGCGTTCCAGCAAGTGATTGCCAGCGACGTGAAGAAATGGAAGAACGTGGCCGCCGACGCCAAGATTCAACTGGACCAGTAAGCAGGACGAAGCGGAGTAACGCATGTGCCCGATCCGGGCAGCGTGCTCCGCGGCCCCTGCGGCGATAAGACGGCCACCGGCAATGTGCCGATGGCCGTCGCCGTCAGGCGCCGATCAGCGCGGGTTCCTGGCCGCGTCCCAACGCGGGCGCATCGGCGTCGATCACCTGCCCGCCGGCTTGCAGCTTGAACACCGCCACGGCCTCGCGCAGCCGCTGCGCCTGCGTCTCCAGCGACGCCGCGGAGGCCGCGGCCTGCTCAACCAGCGCCGCGTTCTGCTGCGTCACGCTATCCATTTGCGACACGGCCTGATTCACCTGCTGGATGCCTTGCGACTGCTCTTCGGACGCGCTTGAGATCTCGTTGATGATGTCCGTCACGCGGCGCACCGACACGACGATCTCCTGCATGGTGGCGCCAGCGGCTTCCACCTGGTCCGATCCAATCGACACCTTCTGCACGGACTCGTCGATCAGACCCTTGATTTCCTTCGCCGCCTGACCGCTGCGTTGCGCCAGCGCGCGCACTTCGCTGGCCACCACGGCAAAGCCCTTGCCTTGCTCACCCGCGCGCGCCGCTTCCACCGCGGCGTTCAGCGCCAGGATGTTGGTCTGGAACGCGATGCCGTCGATCACGCCGACGATGTCGGCAATGCGTTTGGAGCTGTCGGCGATGCCGCGCATCGTGCCCACCACGTCGCCCACCGCCCTGCCGCCCCGCGTGGCCACTTCCGAGGCCGCCGTGGCCAATTGCGATGCGCTGCGCGAACTGTCCGCATTGTTCTTCACGGTGGACGACAGTTCATCCATGCTGGCCGCGGTTTCCTCCAGTGAGGCCGCCTGCTGCTCGGTGCGGGAAGACAGGTCGATGTTGCCCGCCGCGATTTCGCGCGAACCGGTGTGGATCTCTTCCACGCCCAATCGCACGGCCGATACCGTGCGGGCCAGGCTGTCCTGCATGCGCTTAACCGCGGCATACAACACGCCGATCTCGTTGTTGCCACGCTGCTCGATGCGGTTGCTGAGGTCGCCCGCGGCGATGCGGTCGAACAAACGGCCGGCGTCGTGCATGGGACGGAACACCGAGCGCGCGAAAATCACGTACAGGCTGACCACCAGCACGGCCACCACCGCCAGCAGACAGACAAGCAGCACGATCGCCCCGTTGATGCGCGCGGACGTGTCGCGCGCAACGCGCTGGCCCACTTCGTCGGCATAGTCCACATACTTCTGGATGGCCTGCGTGAACGCGATGCCCAGCGGCGTGACCTTTTCAAGGTTCAACCGGCTGGCGTCCTGCGGCTTGCCGGCACGGATGGCGGCCACCATGGGCGCGATGGCATCCCGCTGGTAGACGTCATAGGCAGCCAGCGCGGCGGTGAACAAGGGCTTGCCCTCGGCGGACGTCTCGGGCTGCTTGCGGGCGATATCGACCAGGTCGGACGCCTTTTTGGTGTAGCCGTCCAGCCGCTGCATGCTGGCCAGGCTGTCGATGCTCTTGCCTTCCAGCAGCGCGCTTTGCGCCGCCAGCAGCACCAGGCGCGCGCGCAGCAATTCAGCAGCCGCCGAGTCCACGGCGTTGGCGCGGACCAGATTCGTGTCCAGCAGCAGCTCAATGGACGTGCGGTTGGACGTCAGTTGCTGATACACGGCGACGCCGGTTACCAGGAAGAGCGCAAAGAAGACGCCCAGGGCGGACGTGAGGATTGCTCGGATACTTAAATTCTTGAACATGAAAGGCCACTCCGGAGTTGCATAACGCTTGTCCGGTTAACGGCCCAATGCAATGAAAAGTTAAATATCTCATTGGGTTACATCTGTTTGACATCGGTCAACCGCTGCCCGGCCCAAGGTTGCCGGGCACGGGTTAATGGACTACGGTCATTCACCCCATAACAGGCGGCGTGGGGCCCGCTCAGAACAGGCACACCGAGTGATCCCGGGGAGACATCAAGATGAAGCTGCAGCAGGTATTCGATTTCCTTGCCGTCACGCAACACGGCAGCGTGCATGCGGCGGCGCGTGCCACCGGACAGACCCAGCCCGCCATGACCAAATCCCTGCGCAGGCTGGAAAACACGCTGGGGTTGCCGCTATTCGAGCGCCACGCCAAAGGCATGCGCCCCAACGACTATGGCAAACGCTTTCTGCCGCATGCGCAGCATCTGGTGCACGAGACCAAGCGCGCGCGCGACACCATGGCACAAATGCTCGGCGACCGCAGTGGCAAGGTGCAATACGGCATTTCCGCGGTGGCTTCCATGCTGCTGGCACCGTCGGCTATCCACCGATTCCGTCTGATTTATCCCGACGTGGAACTCAGCAGCCGCAGCGGGCTTTGCCATACGCTGGCGCCGCTGCTGCGGGACGGGCTGCTGGACTTCGCCATCTGCCCGCTTGGCCACGACCTGCCCGATGCGCAGGTGAAGGCGCGCACGCTGATGAACAGCCCGATGGCCGTCGCCGCGCGCCGCGGCCATCCCATGCGGCATGCGCGGTCCCTGAAGGCGTTGCAGGAGGAGCTCTTCGCGGTGGCCGGCCCGCCCGGCCAGCCGGGGGCATCCGTGTATCAGGTGTTCGAGCAAGCGCGGCTGGGCTCGCCCCGCGTGGACATGCATACGGACGGACTGATCGACGCCGCCGCGCTGGTCGCCAACAGCGACCGCATGGCGCTGCTGCCCACCGCGCTGATCACGACCGGTTTGCTGCGCGAACAACTGGAAATCGTGCCGGTCGAAGAGCCGCTGCCCGCCTACGTGATCAGTCTGCTTCAGCGCGCCGGGCAACCGCTGACGCCCGCGGCGGAGGAACTGGCCATGCAGTTCGCCGGCCAGGCATCGTCCCAGCACGGCGCCCTGCCCTGATCCATGCGCATCCCAGGCACACGCCAATCGCGACGATAAAAAAACGGGCCGAAGCCCGTTTTCTGCCTGAGCCCGGTTAGCGGGCCAGGGGTGGTCGCAGCCCGGCTTTACTTCAGCCAGACGCGCGCGTTGCGGAAGATGCGCATCCACGGGCTGTATGCCCCGCCCTTGTCGGCATTGCCCCATTGCTCGGGCGCCCACGACATCATGACGTTGCGGGTCACGCGTTCCGGGTGCGGCATCATGACCGTGAAGCGGCCATCGGCGGTGGTGACGGACGTCAGGCCGCCCGGGCTGCCGTTCGGGTTGAACGGATAGGCCTCGGTGGCTTGCCCGCGGTTGTCGATGTAGCGCGCGGCGGTCAGCACACGGCTGGCGTCGCCTTGCTGCGAGAAATCGGCAAAGCCTTCGCCATGGGCCACGGCGACCGGGATGCGGGCGCCTTCCATGCCGGCGAAGAAGATGGACGGCGACTTGGCCAATTCCACCATCGACAGGCGCGCTTCGTACTTTTCCGACTGGTTGCGCGTGAAACGCGGCCAGTGTTCGGCGCCCGGAATCATGGGGGCCAACGCCGCCATCATCTGGCAGCCGTTGCACACGCCCAGCGCGAACGTATCCGGACGCGCGAAGTACGCGGCGAATTGGTCCGACAACTGGCTGTTGAAGCGAATGGTCCGCGCCCAGCCTTCGCCGGCGCCCAGCACGTCGCCGTAGCTGAAACCGCCCACGGCCACCAGGCCTTGCATCTGCGCCAGGTCCACGCGGCCGGCCAGCAGGTCGGTCATGTGGACGTCGATGGCTTCGAAGCCCGAGGTGTCGAACGCCCAGGCCATTTCCACCTGGCTGTTGCAGCCCTGCTCGCGCAGGATGGCCACGCGCGGACGCTTGCCGGTGTTGATGAAGGGCGCCGCGATGTCTTCTTGCGGGTCGAACGACACGTTCGGGCTCATGCCCGGGTCGGTCGTATCGTTCCAGACGTCCAGTTCGGCTTGGGCGCAGGCGGGGTTGTCGCGGCGCGCCATGATGCGGTAGGACACCTCGCTCCAGGCGCGGCCCAGGTCAGCACGCGGCTGGCCCCAGACCTTCTTGCCGTCGCGGTAGAACTCGACTTCGTCGGCGCCGTTCAGGCCGCCGATGACGTGCGAGTGGGCAGACAGGCCCGCGCCGCGCAGCACTTGCATGACCGCGTCGCGCTGCGATGCCGGTACCTGGATGACGGCGCCGGCTTCTTCCGAGAACAGCGCCTTCAGCGTCAGTTCTTCGCGCTGCACCTTTACCTGGTCGGGGCGGATCTTGTAGTCGCCCCAATCCGCCGATTGCGGATCGAACGTCAGCATGTCCAGGTTCACGGAAATACCGGTGCGGCCGGCGAAGGCCATTTCGGTCAGCGTGGCGAACAGGCCGCCGTCGGAACGGTCGTGATAGGCCAGGATGGTGCCGGCTTCGGCCAGCGTGCGGATCGTGATGAAGAACGCGCGCAGGTCTTGCGGCGCGTCGATGTCCGGCACGGTTTCGCCGATCTGGTTGTACGTCTGCGCCAGGATCGAGCCGCCCATGCGGTGACGGCCGCGGCCCAGGTCGATCAGGATCAGCAGGCTGTCCCCGGCGTCGGTACGCAGTTGCGGGGTCAGGCTGGCGCGCACGTCGGCCACGGGCGCGAACGCCGTGACCACCAGCGACACCGGCGCCACCACCTGGCGCTGCTCGCCGTCCTGTTCCCAGGACGTCTTCATGGACAGGGAATCCTTGCCCACGGGGATGGACAGGCCGGTGGCCTGGCACAGTTCGCTGACGGCGGACACGGTGTCATACAGCGCGGCGTCCTGGCCGTCCACGCCGCAAGCGGCCATCCAGTTGGCGGACAGCTTGATGTCTTCCAGGCGCGCCACGTCGGCGGCAGCCAGGTTGGTCAGGGCTTCGGCTACGGCCATGCGGCCGGACGCCGGGGCGTCAAGCATGGCGATGGGGGTGCGTTCGCCCATCGACATGGCTTCGCCGCGGAAGCCTTCGTAGTCGGCCAAGGTAACGGCGCAGTCCGCCACCGGCACTTGCCACGGGCCAACCATCTGGTCACGGCTGGACAGCCCGCCCACGGTGCGGTCGCCGATGGTGATCAGGAAGGACTTGTTGGCAACGGTGGGGTGACGCAGCACGCGGTAGGCGGCTTCCGTCAGGTCGATGCCCGCCAGATCCAGCGGCGCGGACACGCCCGGCAGGCGGCGCACGTCGCGCGTCATGCGCGGCGGCTTGCCCAGGATGACGTCGATCGGCACGTCCACGGGGCGCACTTCGGCCCCGCCTTGCGGGCGAATGGTATCCAGGCCGGGCAGGCCCTCGCCGTCCACCACGCGCAGCTGGCGTTCTTCGGTGGCCACGCCCACCACCGCGTACGGGCAGCGCTCGCGGCGGGCGATGGCGTCAAAGCGTTCCAGGTCTTTGGGCAGGATCGACAGGACGTAGCGTTCCTGCGATTCGTTGCTCCAGACTTCAGCGGGCGACAGGCCGGACTCTTCCAGCGGCACGCGCTTCAGGTCGAAGATGGCGCCCCGGCCGGCGTCGTTGACCAATTCCGGGAAGGCATTGGACAAGCCGCCCGCGCCCACGTCGTGGATGGCGATGATGGGGTTGTTTTCAGCCTGCTGCCAGCAGCGGTCGATGACTTCTTGCGCGCGGCGTTCGATTTCCGGGTTGCCGCGCTGGACGGAATCAAAGTCCAGTTCGGCCGAGTTGCTGCCCATGCTGATGCTGGACGCGGCGCCGCCGCCCATGCCGATACGGAAGCCCGGGCCGCCCAGCTGGATCAGCAGCGCGCCGGGGGGAATCACGTCTTTGTGGGTCAGGCCGGCGTCGATGCTGCCCAGGCCGCCCGCGATCATGATGGGCTTGTGATAGCCCCAGCGCGTGCCGCCCGCCGTCTGCTCGAACGAACGGAAGTAGCCCAGCAGGTTGGGTCGGCCAAATTCATTGTTGAACGCGGCGCCGCCAATGGGGCCGTCGATCATGATGGACAGCGGCGAGGCGATGCGCTCGGGCAGGCCGTGGTGATCGGCTTCCCAGGGTTGCAGCGCGTCGTCGAAACGCAGGTGCGACACGGTGAAGCCAGTCAGGCCGGCCTTGGGCTTGGAGCCACGGCCGGTGGCGCCTTCGTCGCGGATTTCGCCGCCCGCGCCGGTCGATGCGCCCGGGAACGGGGCGATCGCGGTCGGGTGGTTGTGGGTTTCCACCTTCATCAAGGTGTGCACGGTGGTGTCGCGGCGGATGTACTTGGCGCCGTCAGCGCCCTGCCCCGTGACGCCGGGCACGCCGGCCTGGAAGCGCTGCGCGGGGCCACCGGCCATGATGGCGGCGTTGTCCGAATACGCCACGACCGTGCCTTCCGGCTGCGCCTTGTGCGTGGCGCGGATCATGCCGAACAGCGTGTTGGGCTGTTCCTGGCCGTCGATCACCCATTCGGCGTTGAAGATCTTGTGGCGGCAGTGTTCGCTGTTGGCCTGCGCGAACATCATCAGTTCCACGTCGGTGGGGTCGCGCCCCAGGTCCGTGAACGACTTGGCCAGGTATTCGATTTCGTCTTCGGACAAGGCCAGGCCCAGCGACACATTGGCTTCGGCCAGCGCCTTGACGCCGTCAGCCTGGACGCCGACGGTGCGCATCGGCTTGCCAGCCAGCGCCTGGAACAGCGCCTGGCCGTCAAAGCTGGCGTCGACCACGGTTTCGGTCATGCGGTCGTGCAGGCAATCCGCCGCGCGCGCCAGCATGGCGTCGTCGAAAGACTTGGTGCCCAACAGGCCGCGTTCCGGAGTAATCACGTAGCGCACGCCGCGTTCGATGCGGTGCACCGACGACAGGCCGCAATTGTGGGCGATGTCGGTGGCCTTGCTGGCCCACGGGGAAATGGTGCCCAGGCGCGGAATGACCAGCAGGGACAAGCTCTTGGCGGGCGTTTCAGCCGTGCTGGGGGTGCCGTAATCCAGCAGTTGGGTCAGGTGTTGCTGCTGTTCGGCCGTCAGGGCGGCGTCGGTGCTGACGAAGTGCTCGTACCGAGCGGAGATGTCGGCCACCGGCAGGCCGGCTTCCTTTAGTTGCGCCAGCAGGCGATCGCGACGAAAGGAGGACAGGACAGAGGAACCAGGCAGATGCTGAACTAGGGACACGATGCGGGCGCCGTATAAGGATGGGTGCAAAAAGTGATTTTACCTGTTTAGGGGGTTTTCCCGGAGCGCTTGTTCAAGAAGCGTTCGACCCCCCTGCTTTCCCTATTGTTACAAAAGAATTCCAGCGGATGCGCACCGGAATGGTGCGCAGCAATATCCCAACAAAGGCACGCCCCCGGTGTGGTTTATCCGGCTGCTTGGCGCACATCGCTGCCATTCCCTGCTGCGACGCAGCATGTTGTTGTCGCCCCGCACCACGGGAAAACACGAACTACCGCGTCCGCAGGGCAACGGTAGGATGCAGCGACTTATTCATAGAACGCGCGTCAAGCGCCGAAGCCGTCGCCTCACCCCATGTCCCGCCCCGAAGCCCCCGTCGAGCCTGTCGAACCGATCATCCCCGTTGAAGCAGATCCCGCCGTAAAGGTGCCCCTGGCCATCGAAGACTGGCTGGCGGTGATCCTGCTGGCCACGCTGGCCCTGATCACCTTCATGAACGTGCTGGTGCGCTATTTCACCGACCAGTCTTTCGCCTGGACGGAAGAGATCTCGGTGTTCCTCTTGATTGTGCTGACGATGGCGGGCGGCAGCGTGGCCTTTGTTCGCAACCACCATATCCGCATCGAAATCCTGGCCGACAACGGTTCGCCGCGCCGCCAGCGCATCATGGCGCTGATTTCGAACAGCTGCGTGCTGGCGTTCTTCCTGCTGCTGACCGTGCTGTCGGTGAAGCTGGTGTCGGACGAATTCATCTATGAAGAGACGTCCCCGGCGATCGGCGTGCCAACCTGGTGGTATTCGATCTGGCTGCCCGTGATGGCCGCGGCGATCTCGCTGCGCACCGTCGGCATCATTCGACGCATCGCACGCGGCGCCCGGAGCGACGCCAAATGATCGCCACCATCCTCTTCGTCGTCTTCATTGTCCTGATGCTGATCGGGGTGCCGGTCGGCGTGGCGCTGGGTATCGGCGGCACCGTCGCCATCGTGCTGTCGAACCTGGACACCCCCTGGTATGGCCTGTTGACCGTGCCGCAGAACTTCTACGCCGGCCTGGCCAAGTATCCGCTGCTGGCCATCCCCATGTTCGTGCTGGTCGGCTCCATTTTCGACCGGTCCGGCGTGGCCAAACGGCTGGTGGACTTTGCCATTGCCATCGTCGGCCGCGGTCCGGGCATGCTGCCGCTGGTGTCCATCGCGGTGGCCATGTTCCTGGGCGGCATTTCGGGTTCGGGCCCGGCTTGCGCGGCGGCCGTGGGCGCCGTGATGATCACGGCCATGTCGCGCGCGGGCTACCCCGGTTCGTTCTCGGCCTCGGTCGTGGCCGCGGGCGCCGCCACCGACATCCTGATCCCGCCGTCGGTCGCCTTCATCATCTATTCGGTGCTGGTGCCGGGCGCCTCGGTGCCCGCGCTGTTCGCCGCCGGCATGATCCCCGGCATCATGGCGGGCCTGGCGCTGATCGTCCCGGCCGTCTGGCTGTCGCGCAAATACAAAATGGGCGCGCTGGAAGCGCACTTGCCGCGCCCGCCTTTCTGGGCAAGCCTGCGCGAAGCGTCTTGGGGCCTCGCCGCCCCCGTGTTGATCCTGGGCGGCATGCGCTTGGGTTGGTTCACGCCCACCGAGGCGGCGGTGGTCGCGGTGTTCTACGGCTTGTTCGTCGGCGGCTTCATCCATCGCACCATCAAGTTCCGCGACCTGTACACCATCCTGCGCGAAGCCGCGGAGCTATCGGCCGTCATCATGCTGGTGGTGACCCTGGCCGGCATCTTCGCCTGGGCGCTGTCCACGCTTAGCGTGATCGACCCGATCACCAACGCCATCGTCAACTCCGGCCTGGGCGAATGGGGCGTACTGTCGCTGCTGATCCTGCTGCTGATGACGGTAGGCATGTTCCTGGACGGGATTTCCATCTTTTTGATCTTCGTGCCGCTGCTGATGCCGATCGCCAATGCCTATGGCTGGGATCCGGTGTGGTTCGGCGTGATCCTGACGTTGAAGGTGGCGCTGGGCCAGTTCACTCCGCCGCTTGCCGTGAACCTGATGGTGTCGTGCCGCATCGCGCGCGTGCCGATGGAGTCCACGGTGCGCTGGGTGGTGTGGCTGCTGGGCGCCATGTTCCTGGTGCTGGTGGCGGTGCTGGTGTTCCCGCAGCTGGCGCTGTGGCTGCCGCACAAGTTGGGCTATTGACGCCGGGCTATTGACGCTGAGTTATTGACGCTGCTGGGCTATTGCAGCGGGGTTATTGAAGTGCTGGATCTCAAGACAACAACAGACACACTCACAGAGAGAGGAGACATCGCATGAACTTCCGCAACCTGATCGGCGCCGCGCTGTGCGCCGCCGCCGTGGTCGGCACGGCGCCCGCCATCGCGCAGAACTACAAACCCGAATACAAGCTGTCCATCGTGGTGGGCACCACCTTCCCGTGGGGCCAGGGCGCCGAAATCTGGTCCAACCTGGTGCGCGAGCGCACCCAGGGCCGCATCAATATCAAGGTCTACCCCGGCACGTCGCTGGTCCAGGGCGACCAGACTCGCGAATTCACCGCGATCCGCCAGGGCGTGATCGACATGGCGGTGGGGTCCACCATCAACTGGTCGCCCCAGGTCAAGCAGCTAAACCTGTTTTCGCTGCCGTTCCTGATGCCCGACTACGCCGCCATCGACGCGCTGGTGCAAGGCGACGTGGGCCGCGAGATGTTCAAGCTGATCGAAAAGGCCGGCGTGGTGCCGCTGGCCTGGGGCGAAAACGGCTATCGCCAGCTTAGCAACTCGAAGCGCGACATCAAGAAGCCCGAAGACATGAAGGGCATGAAGCTGCGCGTGGTGGGTTCGCCGCTGTACATCGACACGTTCACGGCGCTGGGCGCCAACCCCACGCAGATGAGCTGGGCCGATGCGCAGCCGGCGCTGGCCAGTGGCGCGGTGGACGGCCAGGAGAATCCCCTGTCCATCTACACGGGTTCCAAGCTGTACACCGTGGGTCAGAAATACCTGACCTTGTGGAACTACGTGGCCGACCCGCTGATCTTCGTGGTCAACCGCGAGGTCTGGAATTCGTGGTCGGAAAAAGACCGCGACATCGTGCGCCAGGCCGCGCTTGACGCGGGCAAACAGCAGATCGTGATCGCGCGCAAGGGCGTCACGCCGGAAGACCCGTCGCTGCTGAAAGAAATTGCAGGCCATGGCGTCACCGTGACGTCGCTGTCTCCGGCCGAGCACGACGCCTTCGCCAAGGTCACCCAGCCCGTCTACGACAAGTGGAAGAAGCAGATCGGCGAAGACCTGGTCAACATGGCCGAAAAGTCGATCGCGGCGCGCAAGAAATAAGCGGCGCGGATCAGCGGAATTGAATTAGCAGCAAGCCCCAGGGGAACGGCGGCGAAAGCCGCCACAGACCGAGGCAGGGACGTCAGAGCCCTCCCAACCAAGCAGGCGCCAGCCACAAGCTGGCGCCTGTTTCCTTTTGGGCTACGGGTAGCGGACTTCCAGGATATCCAGCTCTTCGATTCCGCCCGGCGTGCGAAGCACGACGGTGTCGCCTTCGCGGGCCTTGATCAGCGCGCGCGCCACCGGGGAAATCCAGCTGATCTTGCCGGCTAGCGGTTCGGCTTCGTCCACGCCCACGATGGTGACGGTGTGCGCTTCGCCGGCCTTGTCCGAGTAGGACACGGTGGCGCCGAAGAATACCTGGTCGCGGTTGGGCTGCGCGGCGGGGTCGACCACTTCGGCGATGTCCAGCCGCTTGGTCAGAAAACGCATGCGGCGGTCGATCTCCCGCAAGCGCTTCTTCCCGTACAGGTAGTCGCCATTTTCGGACCGGTCACCGTTGGATGCCGCCCAGGACACCACTTGCACGACGGACGGGCGCTCGACGTTCATCAGATGCGTCAATTCACCGCGAAGGCGCTCATAGCCTTCCGGGGTCATGTAGTTCTTGGTGCCCGCCGGCAACGCCTGGGTTTGCGGCAGATCGTCGTCGTCCTCGTTGTCGGACTCTTTAACAAAGGCTTTGTTCATGGCGGATGCGCCGCAGGGGCGCGCTCAAAATCGGTGGCTTGCAAGATGGGCGGCGAGGGCCGCCCGCGTCAGAACCAGTCGTGCCAGACCGGCTTCAAGTCGGAGGGCAGCGGGGGCAGACGGCCCAGGTCCATCCGGCTTTCCTTGGGACTATGAAAATCCGACCCGCGCGAGGCCAGGAACCCGTAGCGTCGCGCGACGCCGGCGTATTGGCGGGCTTCTTCGGCGGTGTGGCTGCCGGTGTTGACCTCGATGCCCAGCCCGCCCAGTTGCAGGAATTCGTCGAACAGGGCGGCGAATTGCAGCGGGGTGTACTTATAGCGGCCGGGGTGGGCGATGACGGCCACGCCGCCCGCGCCACGGATCCAGCCCACCGCTTCGGCCAGGGTGGCCCATTGCATGGGCACATGGCCGGGGCGGTCGTCGCCCAGGTGCTTGGTAAACACGGTTTGCACGTCGGGGCAGTAGCCGGCTTCAACCAGATAGCGGGCAAAATGGGTGCGGCTGATCAGTTCCGGGTTGCCGGCGAACGGCAGCGCGCCTTCATAGGCGCCGGGCATGCCCATGTCCGCCAGACGTTCGCCGATGCGCTTGGCGCGTTCGGCCCGGCCCGACCGGGTCTTGCGCAGGCCTTCGACCAGCGCGGTGTTTTCAGGGTCGAAGCGCAAGCCCACGATATGCACGGTGAGGCCGGCCCAGGTCACTGAAATCTCGACGCCGGTGGCAAAACGCATGCCCAGGTCCTTGGCCGCGCTGGCGGCTTCGGCCAGGCCGCCCACTTCGTCGTGGTCGGTCAATGCCCAGACATCCACGCCATTGGCATGCGCGCGCTGCGCCACGTCGCGGGGCGCAAGCGCGCCGTCCGAGACGGTGGAATGGCAGTGCAGATCGATGTTCAGGGTGGGCGATGTCATGGGGCTATTGTAGAGAAGGCCCGGCAGCATGGATAGCGCCGGGCTGTCCCCTTCATCGCAGGGCGGACGGTCAGGCCAGCAGAAAGGCCGCGACCGGGTCCACCTGGCTGTCGGCGATCAGCGTGGGCGCATGCCCCACGCCCGGCACTTCCAGCGCCTGGGCGCGCGGATTGCGCTTGAGCATTTCTTCAACGGTGGCGGGCGTCAGCAGGTCGGACAGTGCGCCGCGCACGATCAGCATCGGGCAGGTCACCGCATCATAGGAACGCCACAGAATCTGTTCGCCAGCCGCCAGTTCTTCCGGCGTCTGGGCCGCCAGCGGCTGCGCCAGCGCCAGGTCATAGTGCTTGACCCATTTGCCGCCATATTCCGGATACAGGTATTGGGCCAGGTCCGCCCATTGCGCGTCCGTGTGCGGCCCGAACGTCCCGGAATTGGCGCGCATGGTCGCCACGGCCTCTTCGAACGTGGCGAATTCGCCCGGCTCGCCCACATATTGGCCGATGCGCGACAGCGCCCCGGTTTCCAGGCGGGGGCCCACGTCATTCAGTACCAGCTTGTCCAGCCGGATGCCCTGCCCCGGCGGCAGCATGCCCGCGTGCGGACGCATGAGCTGGAGGGCGCCGGCGAACGCGGCGGCGCCCGACAACGCCAGGCCGACCAACCCGCCCATCGACGTGCCGACCCAAGCCAGCCGGGCCGGCCGCAGGCGCGCGATCAGCGTGACCATGTCGGACACGTATTGGGGCACGGTATAGAACGCCGGGTTGGCCAGCCAGTCCGATCGGCCGCGGCCCACCACGTCGGGGCAGACGACCCGGTACTGGTCGGCCAACCGGCGCGCCAGCGCGTCGAAATCCCGGCCGCTGCGCGTCAGGCCGTGGACGCAGACCAACACCCGGTCATTGGCGGGGTCGCCCCATTCCCAGTACGCCATGCGGTGCAAGCCGGCCGGACTGGCGCAGGTGACGAATTCCAAACGGGGTTGCAGGCTGGCGTCCACCATCAAAACACTCCACGAGTCGGCGCAAGCCGACACGGCGGCGCACTGGGCGGACTAGTGTAATCGCGCCGGTCGAACAATCACATGAACGGCAGGGACTGGCGCCGCCCCGCCGCCCGTGCTGGACACCCGGCCCGCGCCTCGCTACGATCAAGCCCATCCTCTTCGAAGCACTCCCCGGCGCGGTGGGAAATTGCCGTTTCCTATCGGGGCGATCCAATCATTAAATTGGAGTTGCCCGCCCGTTGGGGCGAGAGTAATGAGCTTCAGGCGTTGCCAGATCAGTCATCCCAAAATTGATATGGAGTCCGTATGCAGCAAAGCAGTCCTGTCTCTCCGCTGACCACCGACCATTCTTCCCCCGCCGTCAGCCCCCCTCCCCCCGAACCGCCCAAAGTGCTCCAGGACGTGCTGTCCCGAGCCGATGTCCTGATCAACGGCACGCGCCCCTGGGACATCCAGGTGCACGACAAGCACATGTACGAGCGCGTCTTCGCCAGCTGGTCGCTGGGGCTGGGCGAGTCCTATATGGACGGAGAATGGGATTGCGAGCAACTGGACGAGCTTTTCACGCGCCTGCTGCGCGCGGACATGGGATCGGCGGCGCTGGGCGTTGCCCGCATCAAGCTGATCGCCGAACACTTGCGGCACAAGCTCTTCAACCTGCAGTCCAAGCACCGCGCCTTTGAAGTTGGCGAGCAGCACTACGATGCCGGCAACGACGTGTTCGAGGCCATGTTGGACAGCCGGATGATCTATTCCTGCGCCTACTGGGAAAACGCCCAGACCCTGGAAGACGCCCAGCTTGCCAAGCTGGACATGATCTGCCGCAAGCTGCAGTTGAAGCCTGGTGAAACGCTGCTGGATATCGGCTGCGGCTGGGGTGGCCTGGCCAAGTTCGCCGCCGAGAACTATGGCGTCACGGTCACCGGCGTGACCGTATCGAAAGAACAGCTGGCATTGGCGCAGGAACGGGTCAAGGGCCTGCCGGTGCAGTTGCTGCTGCAAGACTACCGCGACCTGCAAGGCAGTTTCGATAAAGTGGTGTCGGTCGGCATGTTCGAGCACGTGGGGCCGAAGAACTACGACACCTACTTCTCCAATGTGCAGCGCCTGATGGCGCCGGACGGCATCTTCCTGCTGCATACCATCGGCATCGCCGCCACCAGCCAGAGCACCGACCCCTGGATCGACCGGTACGTGTTCCCGAACGGCAAGCTGCCGTCTGCCCGCGAAATCGCGGCGGCCGTCGAACACCGCTTCATCATTGAAGACTGGCACAACTTCGGCGCCGACTACGACCGCACGCTGATGGCCTGGTGGGACCGCTTCGAACGCGCGTGGCCCGCGTTGCAGGAACGCTATGGCACACGCTTCTACCGCATGTGGAAATACTATCTAATGTGCTGCGCGGGGTTCTTCCGGTCGCGCGAGGGTCAGCTTTGGCAGGTGATGCTGACCCATCCCCAGCGCAAGGAAACCTATCGTTCCTTGCGTTGAACGCCCGCCTCTTCGCGGATCATGTCGGCGGCGCGCTCCGCGATCATGATGGTCGGCGAATTGGTATTGCCCGACGTGATCAGCGGCATGACTGACGCGTCGGCGATGCGCAAGCCTTCCAGCCCGAAGACCCGCAGCCGCGCGTCCACCACCGCGCCGCTGTCCGCGTCCTTGCCCATCGCGCACGTCCCCACCGGGTGGAAGATCGTCGTGCCGATCTTGCCGGCCGCTTCGCGCAACTGTTCGTCGGTCTGGTAGGCCGGGCCGGGCAACCATTCCTGCGGTTGATAGCGCTGCAGGGCCGGCGCCGCCGCGATACGGCGCACCAGCCGGATCGAATCGGCCGCCACCTGGATATCCGCCTCCGTGCTGAGGTAGTTGGCCGCGATGACCGGCGTGGCGGCCTCCGGCGTACCGGGCGCCCCTTGCGCATGGACGTTGCCGCGCGACGTCGGCCGCAGATTGCATACGCTGGCCGTAAACGCGTCGAAGGCATGCAGGGGTTCGCCAAAAGCGCCCAGCGACAGCGGCTGTACATGGAATTCCACGTTGGCGCGCGTCTGGCTGGGGTCGGATTTGGCGAATGCCCCCAGTTGCGACGGCGCCATGCTCATCGGACCGCTGCGTTTCAGCAGGTATTCCAGACCGATGCCGGCCTTGCCCCGCCACGACGAGGCCATGCGATTCAGCGTCTTGACCCCGTTGACCTTGATGATGACCCGCAATTGCAGGTGGTCTTGCAGGTTCTCGCCCACGCCAGGCAAGGCGTGGCGCAGCGCAATGCCGCTTTCCCGCAGCCGCGCGGGTTCGCCGATGCCCGATAGTTCCAGCAGATGCGGGGTGTTGACCGCGCCCGCCGCCAACACCACTTCGCGGGTTGCGCGCACCGTCAGGCTTTTTCCCCCGCGCCGCAGTTGCACGCCGACGCAGCGCTTGCCCTCGAACACCAGTTGTTCGGCCTGGGCGCCCGTCATTACATGCAGGTTCGGGCGTTTAAGCACCGGGCGCAGAAATGCCTTGGACGTGTTCCAGCGCCAGCCACTGCGCTGGTTCACCTCGAAATAACCGCTGCCGAAGTTGTCGCCCCGGTTGAAGTCCTGCACGCGCGGAATGCCTTCCTGTTCGGCGGCGCCCGCGAACGCTTCCAGGATATCCCAGCGCAACCGCTGGGATTCGACCCGCCACTCGCCGCCCGCGCCATGGAACTCGTCGGCGCCGCGATGGTAGTCCTCGCTGCGCTTGAACACCGGCAGCACCTGGTCCCAGCTCCAGGCCGGGTCGCCGGACAGCGCGGCCCAATCTTCGTAGTCTTCGCGCTGGCCGCGCATGTAGATCATGCCGTTGATGGACGAGCAGCCGCCCAACACCCGGCCGCGCGGATAAATCAGTGAACGGCCGCCCAAGCCGGCCTCTTTGACCGTCCGGTACATCCAGTCGGTGCGTGGGTTGCCGATGCAATACAGGTATCCCACCGGAATATGGATCCAGTGGTAGTTGTCACGGCCGCCGGCCTCCAGCAGCAGCACCCGAGTGCCCGGGTCCTGGCTCAGGCGGTTGGCTAGCACGCAGCCGGCCGACCCAGCGCCAACGATGACGATGTCGTATGTCTCCATAAGCTCTTCTTATCTGGTTGGCGGCGCTTTGGGGGCTGCCGCCACGGTGAGCCGATCCGGCTGCGGCGTTCGAACGCGCGCCGGGCATCTGGCGTGACTCTGGCTCAGCAGCCCCGAACTGTCCAATGAAATGTTGAAAATCGCCTTATAAGCATCTCTAATAATGCTTACCCCCTCTTGCGGACATCGCCATGGACCTGAAGCACATCCGGACGTTCGCCGCCGTGGCGCGCGAAGGGAATCTGACGCGCGCGGCCGAACACCTGCACCTGACCCAGCCTGCGCTGAGTCTTCAGCTGAAGAATTTCCAGGAATCGCTGGACCTGACCTTGTTCTCGCGCACGGCGCAAGGGCTGGCGCCGAACGCCGACGGGCGGGCGTTGCTGCCGTCCGCGCTCCGTATCCTGGACGCGCTGGACGATTTCCAGCGAGCCATCGGCGCCCTGCGCGACACCGTGCAGGGCGAATTGCGCATCGGCACGATCCTGGATCCCGAATTCCTGCGCCTGGGCGCCACGCTGCAATACCTGGTGGAGCATTACCCGAAGATCCGCCCCACCCTGCGCCACGGCATGTCGGGATCGGTGGGCCGGCAGGTGCGGGCCGGCGATCTGGATGTGGGTTTCTCATTGGGCCCCCAGACGTCCGCGGCCGCCCAGCCCGGGCTGGACGCGCTGCCGCTGGCTTCGTTCGCATACTACGTGGTGGCGCCGAAAGGCTGGAGCGCCCAGGTGGCGGGGCGTGGATGGAGCGAGATCGCCGCGCTGCCATGGATCTGGACCCCGCCCGACTCCGTTCACCATCGCCTGCTGTCGGACAAGTTCAACGCATTGGGGCTTACGCCCAACGCGGTCGCCGAGGTGGATCAGGAAGCCTCCATGCTGGATCTGGTGCGGTCCGGCGTGGGCCTGTCGCTGGCCAGGGACTCCATCGCGTTACGAGAATCCCAGGCCAATGGGCTGCTGCTGGTGAAGGGGCTGGCCATCCAGGCGGGGCTCTCCTTCATCACCCAGGCCGGACGACGCGGTGATCCGCTGGTCGCCGCCGCCTTCGATGCCGTGCAAGCGGCGTTTGCCTGACGGCGCGCCCGCCCCCATTTCCCTTTCAACCCCCGTTTCAAATGTCACGATTTTGGACGCGACCCGGGCGCGGCGGAAGTTCAATAATGTCCCAATCTTGATCAGCCCCCACGCCAGCGCCTGCCGTGCCGCGCGCCGGCCTGAGTGGCGGCCATCCCTGGCCGCGTGCGCCGCCAGGCACGCGGCGCAACGGCAGGATATCCACCCAGGAGACACACAATGCTCAGCAAAAATACGATTTGCCTCTGGTACGACGGCGCCGCCCTGGAGGCCGCGACGTTCTACGCCAAGACCTTTCCAGACAGCGCCGTGCGCGCGATCCACCGCGCCCCCGGCGACTATCCTTCGGGCAAGCAAGGCGATGTCCTGACCGTTGAATTCACGGTGATGGGCATCCCCTGCCTGGGGCTGAACGGCGGCCCTGGAATCCAGCACAACCAGGCGTTTTCGTTCCAGGTCGCCACCGACGATCAGGAAGAAACGGACCGCCTGTGGAACGCGATCATCGACAACGGCGGCAGCGCCAACGTCTGCGGCTGGTGCCAGGACAAATGGGGCCTGTCGTGGCAGATCACCCCGCGCATCCTGTCTGCCGCGATCATCGACCCGGATCCGGCCGCAGCCAAGCGCGCGTTCGAAGCCATGATGACCATGGGGAAGATCGACATCAGCGGGATCGAGGCGGCGCTGCGCGGCTGACGTGTCTGGCAAGCCACCGCAGCGCGCAGCGCGCCAAACCAGTGCGCCACGCACACTCCCCTGCACCGATTTGAAGCACGCCTAGCGCGCCGCACATCAAGGCGATGGGCGCTTGCCCGCCCCCCGTCGCCGCCCTTTCCCCTATGAAAACCCACGCGTAGCGCCCCTGCCAGGACGCTACGACGTCCCCTGGCACGGACTTTGCTTAAGTGTTCATGCAGGCCGCAAGGCAAGCACCACAACTTGAGCAGTCCCGGCAAAGGCGCCCAGACCGAAAGGTCCAGGGCGCCTTTTGCCTTTTTGATTCACTTATCCAAGCCTGGGGAACTCCATGAAAGCAACGGCCACTCCCGATTCCTTGCAGACGCTGGTCGTGATCGGCAACGGCATGGTGGGACACCATTGCGTCGAACAGCTGATCGCCCGCGGCGCGCTTGCCCGCTATCGCATCCACGTCTACGGCGAAGAGTCCCGCCGCGCCTACGACCGCGTGCATCTGTCCGACTACTTGAATGGACGCGACGCCGAATCGATGGCGATGAGCGATGCGGCGTTCTATGCGCAGGAAGGCTTGGCGTTGCATCTGGGCGAGCCGGTGCTGGAGATCGATCGCCTGGCCCACGAAATCGTGACGGCCAACGGCCGCGTGCGGTATGACAAGCTGGTTCTGGCCACCGGCTCGTACCCCTTCGTTCCGCCGATCGCGGGCGCCGAAGGCGCGTCACGGTTGGTGTATCGCACGATCGCCGCCCGGGACCTGACCCGGCCCGCGGCCACCGGCGCGCGGCGCGGCGTGGTGGTGGGCGGCGGGCTGCTGGGGTTGGAAGCCGCCAAT
>LNAP01000237.1_pt1 | contig 22852 bp, 9 predicted proteins | sample 602601 | NCBI WGS metagenome assembly LNAP01 (sample SAMN02440304, study PRJNA202911) | soil metagenome | biome: Subtropical and temperate rainforests or woodlands; isolation source: soil samples (1 kg each in a 20% v/v slurry with milli Q water) were... ...
GCGTATCGACCATCAAGTGAAGATCCGCGGCTTGCGTATCGAACTGGGTGAAATCGAAGCCCGCCTGCAAGGGCTGGAATCGGTCGAAGAGGCCGTGGTCATTGCCCGCGACACGCCGCAAGGCAAGCAACTGGTGGGCTATGTGGTGGTTCATGGCTCTGAAGGCAACGACAGCCTGCGTCGTGAGCTGCTGGAACACCTGCCGGAATACATGGTGCCTGCGCAGATTCTGGTGCTGGCCGCCATGCCGCTGTCGCCTAACGGCAAGCTGGACCGCAAGGCCTTGCCGGAGCCTGACTTCAGCCAGCAACAGAAGCAATACCAGGCCCCGCGTGATGAGCGCGAGACCCTGCTGGCAGAGATCTGGCAGTCGGTTCTGGGCATTGAGCGGGTCGGTATCGACGACAACTTTTTCGAGTTGGGCGGCGATTCGATTATCTCGATTCAGGTGGTCAGCCGTGCCCGTCAGGCCGGCTTGCAACTGAGCCCGAAAGACCTGTTCCTGCACCAGACCCTGAAAACCCTGGCCGCTGTTGCGCGTCAGGGTGACGGTGTGGCCGTGGTCAACGCACCGGCCAGCGGCTGCACGCCGTTACTGCCGATCCAGCACTGGTTCTTCGAGCAGCAACTGCCACACCGCGCGCACTGGAACCAGTCGGTATTGCTCGGTTGTCAGCAAACATTGGACAGCGCCGTGCTGGGGCGCGCCATCGGGCACGTCTGCCAATTGCATGATGGTTTGCGCCTGCGTTTCGGCAATGAGCCGAGCAGTGCCGAGTATGCCGCCTACGCACAGGATCCCGAGTTGCTGTGGATTCGTCAGGCCGCAGATGCTGACGAATTGCTGATGCACTGCGAGGCGGCCCAGCGCAGCCTTGATTTGAGCCAGGGCCCACTGCTGCGTGTGCTGCTGGTGGAATTGGCCGATGGCAGCCAGCGCTTGCTGTTGGCGATTCATCACCTGGTGGTGGATGGCGTTTCCTGGCGAGTACTGCTGGAAGACCTGCAGACGGCTTACCGGCAACTGGCGAGCGGAGTCAGCGTGCAACTGCCACCGCGCAGCAGCTCGTTCCAGCAATGGGCCGAGCGACTGGCGGCCCATGCCTGCAGCGCCGAAATGAGCGCCGAACTGAATTACTGGCAGACCAGCCTGCAAGGTCCGAGCGGTGATTTGCCAGCGCGTGATCCACAGGCCAGCCTGAGCGGACGCCATGCGCGCACGCACGTTGTTGAACTGGATGCCGCGACCACCGCCGCCTTGTTGCAGCAGGCCCCTGCGGTGTTCCGCACGCAAGTCAACGACCTGCTGCTCACCGCCCTGACCCGCAGTCTGTGCGCCTGGACGGGCGAAACTTCGGCGCTGGTGCAACTCGAAGGGCATGGCCGCGAAGCACTGTTCGACGACCTCGATCTAAGCCGCACGGTCGGCTGGTTCACCAGCCTGTTTGCCCTGCGCCTGCACGACGGTGGTGAGCCGATAGCAACACTGAAGTCGGTCAAGGAACAACTGCGTGGCGTACCGCAGCGTGGTGTGGGCTATGGTTTGCTGCGCTATTTGGGTGGCGAAGGGCAAAGCCTTGCCGCACTGCCGCAGGCGCGGGTTACGTTCAACTATCTGGGGCAGTTTGACCACAGCTTTGGCAGCGATGCCTTGTTCCAGCCTGCCAGCGAAAAATCGGGTGCCAACCGTGATGTCGAGGGTGCGCTGAGCAACTGGTTGAGCGTTGACGGCCAAGTCTTTGGCAGCAAGTTGAGCCTGCGCTGGACGTACAGCACAGCGATGTTCGATGACACAGCCATCGAGGCGCTGGCCCAGTCTTATGTCGAGCAATTGCAGGGTTTGATTGCACTGTGCCTGGAGGAAGGCGCGGGCGGTGTCACACCGTCCGACTTCCCGTTGGCAGGCGTGGAGCAAACGCAGCTTGATGCCTTGCCGCTGGCCGCTCGGCAAATCGAAGACCTTTATCCGCTGGCACCGATGCAACAGGGCATGCTGTTCCATGCCTTGTATGAAAACGAGGGTGGGGTTTACGTCAACCAGTTGCGCGTCGACATCGACGGTGTTGATGCCGAGCGCTTCCGTACGGCCTGGCAGGCTGCGCTGGACAGCCACGACAATTTGCGTGCGAGCTTCCTTTGGGAAGGTCTGGCGCAACCGCTGCAATTGATTCATCGGCAACTCAAACTGCCATTGGAAGTGCTCGACTGGCGCCATCACGACGATCAGGCCAGCGCCCTTGATGCGTTGGCTGAAGCGCAACGCGCCGCAGGTTTTGCCCTTGATCAGCCGCCACTGTTACGGCTGGTGCTGGTGCGTTGTGACGAGCAGCGTCACCAATTGATCTATACCCATCACCACATCCTCATGGACGGCTGGAGCAACGCGCAACTGTTTGCCGAAGTGTTGCAGCGCTACGCCGGGCAAACCGTCGCAGCCAGTGGTCATTACCGCGATTACATTCAGTGGCTGCAAGGCCGTGATGTGGCCGCCAGCGAGGTGTTCTGGCAGACGCAACTGGCGGTGCTGGACGCGCCGACCCGCTTGGCAGAATGTGTGCCGCAGAGCACTGCGCAGGACGGTTTTGGTCAGGTACAGCGCTTGTTGACCGTTGAACAGGGCGCACGCCTGAGTGCATTTGCCCGTCAGCATAAAGTCACCGTCAACACCGTGTTGCAGGCGGCCTGGGCGTTGCTGCTGCAGCGCTACAGTGGCCAGGCCACCGTGGTTTTTGGCGCGACCGTGGCCGGGCGTCCGGCTGAGCTGGCGGGGATCGAGCAACAATTGGGCCTGTTCATCAACAGTCTGCCGGTGGTGGTCAGCCTGTGCGCCGAACAGCCACTGGCAGATTACCTGCAAGCTTTGCAGGTGCAGAACCTGCAACTGCGTGAACACGAACACACCCCGCTGAGCAGCATCCAGCGCGCCTTTGCCCAAGGCGGCGAGGCGCTGTTCGACAGCCTGTTGGTGTTCGAAAACTATCCGGTTGCCGAGGCCTTGCGTCAGGCACCGGGCGGTTTGAGTTTTTCCGGCATGCAGGCGCAGGAAAACACCAACTACCCGTTGACGCTGATGGTTGCTCAGGGCGAGCGGCTGCGCCTGAACTTTGACTACCGCTGCAGCCACTTCCACGCGGACACCGTGCAGAGCATCGGCGACCAACTGTTGCACCTGCTTTGGCAGTTTTGTGCCGACGGTCGCCAGCCACTGGGTGAAATCGGCTTGCTGGACAGCAGCGCCCGTCAGCGCGTGCTGCGTGATTTCAACGCCAGCGCCATGGACTACCCGCGTCAGGCCTGTCTGCATCAGTTGATCGAGCAACAGGCTGCGCTCAATCCCCAGGCGCTGGCACTGGACGACGGCAGTGCCCGGCTCAGCCACGCGCAGTTGAACGCCCGCGCCAATCGTCTGGCCCGCTGGTTGCGTGCTCAGGGTGCAGGCCCGGATTGTGCGGTCGGCGTTGCACTGGAACGTACTGTGCAGTTGCCGGTGGCGTTGCTGGCGGTGCTCAAGGCTGGCGCTGCGTATGTGCCGCTGGACCCTGAGTTCCCTGCCGAGCGTCTGGCGCACATGCTGGCCGACAGCGAAGTGCGCTTGCTGTTGACCCAAGAGCATTTATTGAGCGAACTGCCGGACAGCCAGGCGCAGGTGTTCTGCCTGGACCGCGACTGGTCGCAGTTGGGCAGTCTGGCCGAGCACGATCTGCGCCCGGATGAATTGCAACGGCCAGTGAACATCGACGACCTGGCGTATGTGATCTACACCTCCGGCTCCACCGGCAAGCCCAAAGGCGTGGCCGTGCGTCATGGCGGGGTGGTCAACTTCATGTCAAGCATGGCTCGGGAACCGGGCCTGACGGCCCGCGACCGGGTGCTGGCGCTGACTTCGCTGTCCTTCGACATTTTCGCCCTGGAGCTGTACCTGCCGTTGCTGGTAGGTGGCAGCGTGCAACTGGTGGACCGTGATTGCGCCCGAGACCCGGCGCGGTTGCTGGCCACTGTGCTGGAAAAAGGTGTGACGGTGATTCAGGCGACGCCGTCGACCTGGACGCTGCTCAGCGCCCATGAGGATTTCTCGCGCCTGCAGGGCTGTCGTTTCTTCTGCGGTGGTGAGGCGCTGTCGGTCGAGTTGGCAGCGGTGCTCAGTGCCCAGGCGGATGAGCTGTGGAACCTTTATGGCCCGACCGAAACCACCGTCTGGTCAGCGGCCTGGCATATTCCTCGCGGCGGTCGGGCGTTGCTCGGCAAGCCGATTGCCAACACCCGGCTATACGTCCTGGACGCTGCCCTGCAACCGCTGCCAGCGGGTGTTGCCGGGGAGCTCTACATCGCCGGTGACGGCCTGGCGCGTGGTTATCACGCACGGCCGGGGCTGAGTGCCGAGCGCTTTGTAGCCGATCCGTTCGACGCGCAGGGCGGTTGCATGTACCGCACCGGCGATCTGGCGCGCTGGAGTCAGGACGGTGTGCTGGAGTATTTCGGGCGTATCGACCATCAGGTCAAGGTGCGTGGTTTCCGTATTGAACTGGGCGAAATCGAATCGTGCCTGCTGGCGTGCGACGGTGTGCGTGAAGCGGTAGTGATTGCCCGCGAAACCTCATTGGGCAAGCAACTGCTGGGCTACGTCGTCGCTGACGGCGAGGCCGCTTCTGGGCCCGAGGAGCTGCGCGCTGCGTTGCAGGCCCAATTGCCGGATTACATGGTGCCTGCGCAGGTAATGGTGTTGGCGCGCATGCCTCTGACGCCGAATGGCAAGCTCGACCGCAAGGCCTTGCCAGACCCGGATTTCAGCAGTTTGCAACAGCGTTATCAGGCGCCGCGTAGCGAGCTGGAACAGCGTTTGGCCAAGCTGTGGCAGCAGGTGCTGGGGCTGCAACAGGTCGGCATCGACGACAACTTTTTCGAGCTGGGCGGCGACTCCATCGTGTCGATCCAGTTGGCTGGGCGCGCACGTCAGGCCGGGCTGCAACTCAGCCCGCGACAACTGTTTGAGCACCCAACCGTCGCGCAGCTGGCGCAGGTGATCACTGCTGTGGGCGCGCCTGTAACCAGCAGCGTCAGCGACTCGACGGCTGCACAAACGGGGCACTTCCCGCTGGCGCGTCTGGACGCTGGGCAGATCGAGAAGCTGGGACTGGACCTGACTCAGGTCGAGAACCTCTACCCGCTGTCACCCATGCAGCAGGGCATGCTGTTCCATGCGCTGGACAATCCGGGATCCGGTCTGTACGTCAATCAGATCAGCGTGCCGGTAGAAGACCTCGACAGCACGCGCTTCGCCCAGGCCTGGCGCCGCGCCGTGGCTCGCCACGACACGCTGCGCAGTGGTTTCATCTGGCAAAGCGGCCTGCGTGAACCGTTGCAGGTGGTGTATGCCACGGCTCCTGCGCAGTTGCGCCTGCGTGACGATGTGCAGGATATCGTCGCCTTTGCCGAAGCTGATCGCCTGGAAGGTTTCGATCTGGCCCAGCCGCCACTGCAGCGCCTGACCCTGATTGATCTGGGCGAGGGTCGCCAGCATTTGATCTGGACCACTCATCACTTGCTGATGGACGGCTGGAGCGGCGCGCAACTGATCAAAGAGGTCCTGCAACTGTATGCAGGTGCCGAATTGCCAGCCGTCAGTGCGCGCTATGCGGACTACATCGGCTGGCTGCAACGCCAGGATGGTGTGGCAGCCGAAGCTTTCTGGCGTGCCCGCCTGGCCCAGGTGCAGCAACCGACATTGCTTGCCGACAGCCTCTCGCGCCCGGCAGAAGGTGACGGTCACGGCCTGAGTTACAGCCACTACGATGCGAGCGCCACCGAACGCCTGAAAACCTATGCGCGCAGCCAGCGGATTACCCTCAATACCTTGCTGCAAGGCGCCTGGCTGTTGTTGTTGCAGCGTTACACCGGGCAACAACAGGTAGTGTTCGGTGCCACCGTGGCCGGGCGTCCGGCACAGCTGCCGGGTATCGACAGCCTGCTCGGGCTGTTCATTAATACCTTGCCGATTGCCCAGACCTTCAAGGCTCAGGATGATTTGGGCGAATGGCTGCGTCAGTTGCAGGCTTACAACGCAGAAGTACGCGAGTTTGAACACACGCCGCTGTATGACATTCAGCGTTGGGCCGGACACAGCGGTCAGGCCTTGTTTGACAGCATCATCGTGTTCGAGAACTACCCGGTAGACGAGGCTCTGCGCCGTGGTGCCGGTAACGGCCCGCGCTTTGGCGAGCTGAGCCTCAAAGACGTGACCAATGTGCCGATGGATTTGGCCATACGTGTGGGTGAAGGCCTGGAGATTGAGTACCAGTACCTGCGCAGCCATTTCGATGCGGTGGCGGTCGAGCGTATTCGCGGCAACATGGAGCAGATACTCGACGCCATGGTCGCCGGTCAAGCGCGCTTCATTGGCGATCTACAATGCCTGTCCGAGGCTGATCGCAGTGCCTTGAGCAATTGCCGTGGCCCGCATCAGGCTTGCTTGCCGGTGCCGCCGGTGCATCTGGCGATTGCAGATCAGGCGCGCCTGCGTCCGTCGTCAACTGCCTTGCTGTGCGGCACCGAACAGCTTGAGTACGCCGCGCTGGAGCTTGGCTCCAATCAATTGGCGCATCATTTGATCCGCCTGGGTATCGGGCCGGAAGTGCGGGTCGGGGTGGTGCTGCCTCGCGGGGTTGCGATTCCGCTGGCACTGCTGGCGGTGCTCAAATCGGGCGGGGCTTACGTGCCGCTCGACGCGGATTACCCGCGTGAGCGTCTGGCGTTCCAGATGGCCGATGCCGGAATTGCGTTGCTGATTACCGACAGCCGACTGCGTGAGCGCTTGCCGCTGCCCGACGGCGTGCTGTGTCTGGAGCTCGACACGCTGGATCTGAGCACCGAACGCAGCGATTTGCCGTCGGTAAAACTGGAGCCTGAAAACCTCGCTTACATCATTTACACCTCAGGCTCCACGGGTCAGCCGAAGGGCGTCAGCGTGGCCCACGGACCGTTGGCGATGCATTGTGCCGCGATTGGCGAGCTATATGAAATGGACAGCTCGACGCGCGAGCTGCACTTCATGTCGTTCGCGTTCGACGGTGCTCACGAGCGCTGGCTGACCACGCTGGTACACGGGGGCAGTCTGGTGCTGCGTGGTGAAGAGTTGTGGACACCGGAGCAGGTCTACACGGTGTTGCACGAACAGCGCATAGATGTCGTTGCCTTCCCTCCGGCCTATCTGCAACAACTGGCCGAGCACGCCCTGCGTGACGGTAATCCGCCGCCGGTCCGGATCTACTGCTTCGGTGGTGATGCTGTGCCAAACGCCAGCTTTGAACTGGCCCAAAAGGCGCTGCGTCCACAGTGCATCACCAACGGTTACGGGCCGACCGAAACGGTGGTGACCCCGCTGCTCTGGAAAGCCGACGCAAACACGGCGTGCGATGCGGCGTATGCGCCGATCGGTAAAGGCGTCGGTGCACGTCAGCTGCATATCCTCGATCCGGACCTGCGCCCGGTGCCATTGGGTGTGGCGGGTGAGCTGTACATCGGTGGCGAAGGTCTGGCTCGTGGTTACCATCAGCGTCCTGACTTGACTGCCGAGCGTTTCGTGGCTGACCCGTTCAGCACAGACGGCGGCCGCTTGTACCGCACTGGCGATCTTGTGCGTGGCCGCGTCGATGGTGTGATCGACTATGTCGGGCGTATCGATCATCAGGTGAAAATTCGCGGGTTCCGTATCGAACTCGGGGAAATCGAAGCGCGTTTGCAGGAGCACCCGCAGGTTCGTGAAGCGCTGGTCGTCGCCCGCGACGGCCATAGCGGCAAGCAACTGATCGGCTATGTGGTCAACCACCCAGGCGTTACGCTGAGTGGCGACGAGTTGCGCAGTTACCTGCGCGCACGGCTGCCGGACTACATGGTGCCGGTGCAGGTCATGCTGCTGGAGCGCATGCCGTTGTCGCCCGCCGGCAAGCTCGACCGCAAAGCGCTTCCGGAGCCGCAATGGAACAGCGGCAGCTCGTATGTTGCACCGCGTAATGCCACCGAGCAGATTCTGGCCGCGATCTGGCAAGAGGTGCTGCTGGTTGAGCAAGTCGGCATTCACGATAACTTCTTCGATCTGGGTGGCGACTCGATTCTCAGTCTGCAAGTGATTTCCAGGGTGCGTCAGGCCGAAGGCCTGGGGCTTGAGATCCGTCTGCGTGATCTTCTGCAATACCAGACCATTGCCGGTCTGTTGGAACGCGCCCAAGAGAGCACCGAAGCGGATGCTGCCGAGCCACAGGCGGTGGCCGAAAGTGTCGGTGATGAAGCGTTCGGGTTGATCCCGATTCAGCAATGGCTGTTCGAGCAGGACCTGCAAGCACCTGAGCACTTCAACCAGGCGATCCTCTTGCAGTGCCGCGAACCGCTGGACGTGGTGCATCTGGATGCGGCGTTGCAAGCGATCCTCAGCGAGCACGCCAGCCTGCGCCTGGCGTTTGTTCGCGGCAACGATGGCCAGTGGCGCCAGCGCTACTGCGAGCCGAGCGAACTGCAGGACGGACTGCGCGCCGACCCGGTGTTGTGGCTGCGTGACGCACTGGACAGCGAGGCCGCGCTGGCGATTGCCAACCAGGCCCAGCGCAGTCTGGACATTACCAACGGACGTTTGCTGCGGGCGGTTTACAGTGAGTTGGCCGACGGCAGTCAACGGCTGTTGCTGGTGGCTCACCACTTGGGTATCGACGGTGTCTCGTGGCGGATCCTGCTTGAAGACCTGCAACAGGCTTATACGCAGCTGTGCAACGGCCAGGAGCCGCGCTTCAGTGCGCGTACCAGCAGCTATCGGGCCTGGGCGCAAAGTCTGCGCGAGTATGCTGCACATCCGCGTCTGCTGGCCGAGCTGCCGTACTGGCTGGAGCAAACCGAGCCTGCGGGCTTGGGCGAACCGTCGCAGGACAACCCGCGTGGCAGCCAGCGTGTAGCGCATATGCAACAGGTGCAGTTACGCCTGGACCGCGACTTGACGGCGCAATTACTGAAAGTTGCACCCGAGGCGTACCGCACGCAGATCAACGATTTGCTGCTCACGGCGCTGGGCCGCGTGCTGTGTCGCTTCAGTGACAGCGAGTCGGTGTTGCTCGGTCTTGAGGGCCATGGCCGCGAGGACATTTTCGAGGGCCTGGATCACAGTCGCACGCTTGGCTGGTTCACCAGTCTGTTCCCGTTGCGCCTGACGCCGGGGCAGGGCGGTTATGCCGAGTCGGTTGTTGCCACTCGCGAGCAACTGCGTGCGGTGCCTGATAAAGGTATCGGGCATGGCGTGCTGCGTTACCTGGGTGATGCCCAGACGCGCCGCTTGCTGGCAGGCAGGGTGCAACCGCGTGTGACCTTCAACTACCTGGGGCAATTCGACCAGAGCTTTGATGACAAGGCGCTGTTTGCGCCGCTGCAAGAGCGTCCCGGCGATGCGTATGCCGCCAGTGCACCGCTGAACAACTGGCTGGAAATCATCGGTCAGGTTTACGACGGTGAGCTGACATTACGTTGTCTGTTCAGTAGTCGGGTGTTCCGCACCACGACCGTCGAACAACTGATGGCGTTGTACCGCCAGGAACTGCAAGGCCTGATCCAGCACTGTTGTGAACAGGTCGCTGAACGCGAGCAGATGCCGGTATGAGCCGAACACTAGTTAACGAGGTGAGTATGTTGCACCCGGATATTGCTGCCTTTCTCGATATGGTTGACGACGGCCGTCAGGCCGGACGTCCGGCGCTTCATGAGCTGAGCGTCGCGCAGGCGCGGGAAGAGTTCGAAGCCTCTTCGCAGGCGCTCAAGGCCAGTGCGCCGCTGATGCCGGTCGAGCATTTGCTGTTGCCTGCGCGGCAAGGGCATGAATTGCCAGCGCGTCTGTACCAACCGGTATCCGACGCGTCGGCACTCAGACCGGTGTTGCTGTATCTGCATGGGGGCGGTTACACGGTGGGCAGTCTGGATTCTCACGACGGTCTGTGCCGTTCGCTGACCCAGGCCTGTGGCTGTGCGGTGCTTGCACTGGGTTACCGGCTGGCGCCTCAAGCGCCATTCCCGGCAGCGCTGGATGACACCCGCGACGCCTGGGACTGGCTGCAAAAGAATGCCGCGTCTTACGGCCTCGACGTGCAGCGCATTGCTGTCGCCGGTGACAGTGCCGGGGCCACTCTGGCCAGTGTGCTGGCCGCCCAATTGGCCAGCGAGGGCGGGCCGCAGCCGCGAGCGCAGTTGCTGTTCTACCCGGCAACTGACGCAACCCGGCGCAGCGAATCTCAAGAGCTGTTTGCGGAAGGTTATTTGCTGGAAACCGCCAGCCTGGACTGGTTCTATCAGCACTACGCAGCGGATCTGGCACAGCGTCATGACTGGCGTTGTTCACCGCTGTATGCGGCTGATGCATTGCGCGGCAGTGCGCCTGCCTTGCTGTATGCCGCGCAATACGACCCGCTGCTGGACGAGGGCCTGGCCTATGCCGAGGCGTTACGTGAACAGGGCGTCTCAGTGCAGGCGCAGCTGTGTCATGGCATGACCCATGACTTTCTGAGGATGGGCGGGCTGGTGCCCGAAGTGGACAGCTACTTCCGGCAAGCGGCGCAGTTTCTCTCGCGTCACTGGTAAACATCGAGTGAAGCCGGAACAGGCCTCCGTTCAGGCTTCACCACGATTGGCAGCGCAACCGATCAGCGCCGCTGGCGGTGCATCAGCCAGAGGAAGTACGGGCAACCGATAAAGGCTGCCAGCAACCCTGCAGAAACCGGCCACGGGTAGGCGATATTACGTCCCAGCCAGTCGGCTACGAGCATGATCAGGCCGCCGATGATTGCACTCAGTAAGATGTGCGGCGCAGTACGGTGCACGCCGAGCTGGCGGGCGATGTGCGGCGCGATCAAACCAACGAAGCTCAGCGGGCCGACGATGAGCGTGGCGGTCGCGGTCAGCACTGCTGCCACGCCAAGAATCGCCAGGTGGCTGAGACGCAATGGCAAGCCGAGGGCCGAGGCCGTGCCGCCACCCAGGGTCAGCAAGTCCAGCGGCCGCGAGAGCAACAGGCTGACCAGCAGCATGACGCCGGCGATCACCAGCGCCGTCAGCGCGGCCGGACCGTCGACGTGATAGGTCGAACCGGTCATCCAGCTCAACAGCAAGGTCATGCGCGGGTCTCCGCTGGCCATCAGCAGCGTGCTCAATGCCCCCATCAGCGTAGTCAGGCAGACCCCGGTCAGTAACAGGCGCTCCGGGCTCAAGGCGCTGCGCCAGTTGAACCAGAACAGTGCGCCGAGTGTGAGCAGGGTACCGGCGCAGGCTGCTGGCACCATCAAGGCCTGTGGCTGTGGCACCAACAGGAACAGCACCATCACCCCCAGCGCTGCACCGGAGCTTGCACCCAGTACTTCCGGGCTGGCCATCGGGTTGCCGGTCAGGCGCTGGATCAGCAAACCGGCCACCGCCAACATGACTCCGGCGCTGAGCGAACCCATTACCCGTGGCAATCGCCATTGCAACGCGCCGTCGAATTGCTCCGGGCCGCTCCAGTGCCAGCCGTGCAAGCCGATGCCCAGGCTGATTGCCGGTATGACCAGCAACAAGAGCAGTACTGCACCGACGCTGATGTACCGGCCAGGGTTGTGCAGCCTGCGCCACGTGCTGCCCTGCTGCGCGACGATGCCGCCGCTGCGCTGACGCTTGAGCAGCCAGAGCAACAGCGGCACGCTGAACACGGCGGTGAGAATGCCGGCCGGCACTTCACCGATAGATCGTGAAAGCTCACGCGCGCACTGGTCCACCAGACACAGCAGCGCTGCGCCCATCAACGGTGCCCATATCAGCCGTTGGCGCAAGGTGCGCGCCCCGCTGAGGCGGGCGATGGCTGGCGCTGCGAGGCCGACAAAACCGATGATGCCGACGGCACTGGTAACGAAGGCGCTGAGTGCCACGGCGACTACCAGCCCCAGAGTGCGCGTGGTCCGCAGAGAAACCCCAAGGCTGGCCGCGCTCTGGTCTTCAAGCCCCAGCACGGCCAGAGGCCTGGCGAGCAAACCGGCAATCACTGCGGCGACGGCCAGACGAGGTGCCAGATAAGTCACGCCTTCCCAGCCACTCTGGTTGAGTGAACCGGCTTGCCAGAGCAGCAGGTCGACGAGGTAGTCATGGTTGAACAACACCAGCAGTGAATTGATGGCGTTGCAATACAGGCTGATCACCATGCCCGCGAGGATAAAGCGCAGCGAAGACATCGTGCGGCTCCAGGCGAAGGCGAACAGCGCCAGCGTGGCCAGCCCGGCACCGACCAGCGTCACTCCCTCCAGGCCATGCAGCAGCAGGGCAGGTGCGGCGATAGTGGCAATCGACAGGGCCAGATTGGCTCCGGCCGCCACGCCGAGCGTGACCGGCTCGGCCAGCGGGTTGCGCAGGATCTGCTGAAACAGCGTGCCCGCCAGCCCTAACGCAGCCCCTACCATCAGGCTGACCAGCAGGCGTGGTGCGAAGCTGAAATGCAGCAGGACCTGACGGCCGTCGTCCAGGTCTGGGGTCCACAGTGCCTGCCACCACAGCGCGCTGGGCAGCAGGGCCTGTAAGCCATGCACCGCGATCAGCATCGCCAGCAAGGCCAGCACCAGAACCCAGGGCAGAGGTCCCTGGAACAGCGCAGGGCGAGGGGCCGCTTGGCCGATAGCCGATTCAGGCATGCTCTTGTTCTCCGGGTTGGCTCAGGTAGGTGCCGATCAATTCGGCCAGGTTGAGTGCCGAGGCAGCCGCGCCGTAAGGGAAGAATTTACCCAGCGCCAGGGTATTGCCGCGTCGCACTGCGGGCAGGTTTTCCCACAGCGCGTTGGTCTGGCGCAGGCTCTGCAGGCGTGCCGACGTCGTCGGAATTTCGATGTACAGCAGGTGCGCGTCCGGGGTTTCGGCGAGTCGTTCGACGCCAATCAGGGAAATGCCCATGGCGCTGCTTGGGCCTTGCCAGGCATTGACCAGACCGAGCCGGTCGAGCACGTCCTGAATCATGCTGTTCCTGCCGTAGACCGTCGCATGGCGACCGTCCTGATTGAGCACTGCCACACAGATCGGCGGCTGAGGGCGTTGCGCCAGTTGTGCGCGCAGTTGAGCGAGACGGGTTTCACCTGCCGCGATCCAGCTTGCGGCCTGTTGCTGGCGGTCGATACGGGCTGCCAGCCGGGTCATGAAGCCGGTGGCGCTGGTCCAGACGCTACGGGCGCTGGGGTAGACATCGACCACTTCGGTGGGCGCAATGCCCTGCAGCGAGCGGGCGATGGCAGGCGGCATTTGATCGCTGAGGATCAATTGCGGGGAGAGTTCTTTGATCAATTCAAGATTGGGTTCCCAGTAGGGGCCCACGTCGAGGACTTCGGGAGGCAGTGGCGCAGTGGGCATGCGTCGGCTGTAATAACTGCCGTCGGAGATCGCCAGAGGCGTGACTCCCAGCGTCAACAGCGTTTCGGCGGCCGCCCAGTTGATGGCGATGATACGTTGCAGCGGGGCGGCGAAAAGGCTCATGGCGGGCAGACCGCTGGTCAGCGCAAGGCCGCCCACGGCAAATCGCTGAAGCAGGTGACGGCGGGTCAGAGGCATGTTCGCCCTCCTCTGTGGTAACGGCTCATCGTGATCCTCCAAAAACGACACCGGGCCCCTTGAACAAAGGAGCCCGGCTGAGGGTTCAGCAACGCACTGACAGGCGCTGCCTGCCCGACGCAGCATTGTGCGGCGCGGACAGACATATACCCGTGAAAGATCAGGCGTTGATCACCATTTGTATTTCACGCTGGTCAGCAAGGTGCGGCGCATGCCCGGATAGCACTCGTACGAGTCATCGCAAGTGGCTGTGTATTTCTCGTCCAGCAGGTTTTGGGCATTGACCGAGACAGTCACGCTCTTGTTGATCGGGTAGCTCGCGCCCGCGTCGAACAGGGTGTAGTTATCGATGTGGAAGGTGTTGGCGTTATCGCCGTAGAGCACGCCGGTGTAACGTGCGCCGCCCCCCAGGCTGAGGCCATTGAGGATCGTGTCGTGGAAGGTGTAGTTCAGCCAGGTTGAAGCCATGTGCTTGGGCACGTTGGCCGGACGATTACCCTCGTCGCCACGGTTGCTCTTGGTGATCTCGGCCTTGGTGTAGGTGTAGGACGCAATCAGGTCCCAGTTCTGGTCCAGTTTGGCCTTGACCTCGGCTTCGATACCGCGCGACTGCTGCTCGCCATTGGAAACCGAGAAACCGGTGCTCACGCCGTTGACCAGTTCCGGGGTCAGTACGTTGGTCTTGGTCAGGTCGTAGGCTGCCAGGGTCATCAGGATAGCGTCGGTAGGCTGGTATTTGACACCCGCTTCCCACTGGTGCGCTTCGCTGGAATCAAAGGCGTTACCGCCGCGGTCCAGGCCAGTATTAGGCGCAAAGGACTCGGAATAGCTGACGTACGGCGCCAGGCCGAACTCGGTCAGGTAGGTCAGGCCCAGACGGCCAGTAAAGGCGTTGTCTTTCTGGTTCGACGAGGCGCCGACGTAGTTGTCCAGGTCATTGCGCACATAGTCGTAGCGACCGCCTGCGGTCAGGATCCAGTGATCGTCGAACTTGATCTGGTCCTGAATGTAGCCACCGATCTGCTCGATGCTCTGGTCATAGTTGATCGAGCCGATGCTGTTGGCCTGGGTTGGGCGGGTCACCGACTGGCCGTAGACCGGGTTGTAGACGTTCAGGTCCGGGCCGCGCACGCGCCAGCGAGTGACGTCGGCGTCCTGCCAGGTGTAATCCACGCCGGTCAGCAGCTTGTGGGTCAACGGGCCGGTCTGGAAGTCAGCCTGCAACTGGTTGTCCAGCGCAAAAGTGTTCATGTGCTGATCAAAACGGTCTGCGCCACGAATGGTGTTGCCGGTGCCGGTATCAACGCTGAACGGCAGCAGGTTCTGGAAGATCACGTCTACCTGACCATAGCGGGCGTTCTGGCGGAATTCCCAGGTGTCGTCGAAACGATGACGGAACTCGTAACCGAAGCTGTACTGATCCTGATTCAGGTGGTTGAAGCTGTGATCACCCATCAGCGTATCGGTGGTGTGCCCGTTCGGCGTGCTGTAGGCAAACAGCGAGCCGCCGTTACGGTCACGCAGGAAGTCGCTGAGGAACGTCAGGCTGGTGTCTTCGTCCGGTGCCCAGGTGAAGGACGGCGCGATGTACAGGCGGTCGTCTTTGACTTCGTGGCCATCGTTGTAGTCCACCTGCGTGTTGGTGTCCCGTACCGAACCGACGACGCGATAAAGGAAGTGTTGCTGATCGTCCAGTGCGCCACCGAGGTCGAACTGGCCTTGTCGGCGGTCATAGTTGCCGACTGAAAGCTGTACTTCGTTGACATGGTTGACTTCGGGTTTCTTGCTGACGCGGTTGATGATGCCGCCAGCGTCACCCTGGCCGAACAGGGTCGAAGAGGGGCCTTTTACCACGTCGATACGGTCAAACGCATAAGGTTCGCTGCGGAAGAACGCATAGCTGTTGTTCTGCTGACGCAGGCCATTGAGGTAGTCGCTGGTGGACTGGCCGTTGAAACCGCGAATGTACAGCCAGTCGAAACCTTTCGGATCCAGACCATAAGCTTCGACTTTGACGCCCGGCACGTAACGCAACGCATCCGTGACGGTTTGCGCGCCCTGGTCTTCCATCTGCTTGCGGGTGACCACGGAGATGGACTGCGGGATCTCGATCAGCGGCGTATTGGTCTTGCTGGCGCTGTTGCTGGTTTTCGGAACGTAGCTCTCATAACCCTCTGGCACCGCCGCGCGACCGGAAATGATCTGGTCGGGCATGGTCAGTGGGCCGCTGGTCGGTGCCGCGGCAAGCAAGGTGACCCGGCTGCCGTCTATCTGATACTGGATGCCCGTCCCACGGAGCAGCGAGTTCAGTGCTTGCGTTGGTTCAATTTCGCCGTGCAGCTCGGGGCTGCGCAGGTTCTGCAATTGAACCGGGTTGAACACGATTTGCAAGTCAGACTGTGTACCGAGACTGATCAGCGCCGAACCCAGCGGTTGCGCCGGAATATCGATGCGCACCGGCGCGGCAACTGCGTTGGTGGCGGTCAGCGCCAGACCCAGGGCGGCGCTGCTGATCAATATTGCCAGACGGCTGGTCGGGTGTTCGAGGGTTGGGGTCTTGCTTTTACCAATCAAAATTTACGCTCCTGGATACTGGTTTTTAATAAAACTTTTTTAGTTTTTTAGTTTTTTAGTGTTGGCGATGACAGACAGCTTTTTTACAACTACGGCGCCCACTGTAATCAGGGGCGCCGTGACGGATCAGGTGAGTGCGACGTCGGGGCTGGTTGACGAGGTGTCCTTGCGCTGGACCTCGACGATTTTTCCCGCGCTCATCCGCAGTAATCGGTCGGCGACATCGAAGTAGCGATCGTCGTGAGAAATCACGATCAAGGTCTTGCCCTGGGCGCGCAGCTCCGGCAGCAACTCGGTGTAGAAAATGCGCCGGAACTCAGGGTCCTGGTCTGCGGCCCATTCATCGAACACCAGCACCGGGCGCTTCTCGAGCCAGGCTTGAACCAGAGCCAGACGTTTGCGCTGACCGGTGGACAGATCAGTGGTGGAATAGCTGTGGTCGTTCAGTGAAACCTTGTGGGCAATCTCCAGCCGCTCCAGATAGCGGTTGGCTTCGGCGGGGATTTCGGCGCTGTCCTTGAGCAGGTCTTCGAACAGGAAGTAGTCGGCAAAAATAGTCGTGAACAGCTGGCGATAGTCGTCGCGGTTGCTGTCGTCGACAGGTTTGCCATCAATCAATACCTGGCCGCTCTGTGGCACATAAAGGCCCAACAGCAGTTTGATCATGCTGGTTTTGCCGCAGCCGTTTTCGCCCGCAATAAACAGAATCTCACCGCGCTGGATGGTCAGGTTGACGGGACCGACACCAAAACCGGTGCTGCCGTCTTCGGTAGGGTAGTGGTAGCTCAGGTCACGCAGTTCGATCTGCTCAATGTCCAGGGTCTTGCGCTCATCGTCGCGCAACAGCAGGTTGGGCTCCGGAGAAGAGAAGCGAATCGACAGCTCGGCAATGCGCCGGAAAGCAACCTGGGCACGACTGACGATGGGCAGGTTGCCGACGAGATGCTCAAGCGGGCCTTTCATGTACAGCAACACCAGAATGAAGCCGCTGAGGGTGGCTTTATCGGTGCTCGGCCAGATTGACTCATAGGCCAGAGCCAGGCCTATGACGATGAAGAACAGGGTGGAGCCAAAGCCTTTGGCGACCACAAACAGGTTGATCGAACGAACCTGGATATCGCAGATGCGATCAATGGTGCCTTGCAGGCGCTCGTTGTAGTGCTGGAAGCGGCGCGGGCGGCTGATACGCAGTTCCTTGGCGCCTTCAGCCAGGGCACGGTAGTGCTTTTGCAGTTCGTCTTCTTCTTCGCGGGCCTGAAAGAAGCCACGGATGCCACGGCTGCGCACCATAAACTGGATGGCGCTGCCAATGATGATGGCGACCGCCGTGGTGAGGAACATCGGCAGCGACAAGACCGCCAGGTAGCCCAGGCAGCTCAGGCAGACCGTCAGCGATACCGCCAGCGGGGCAAAGGCGAACACAAAGTCGCTGATGGTATCGATGTCGTGCGTCAGCACCGGGATCAGGCGATGACTGCGATAGCGCTCGATCTGCTCGATAGGGGCGGAGATGATCTTGCTGCCCAACTCTTTACGTAACCGTGCAATGGAGTGCTGCCCGACATAGTTGGTGCCGATGTCAGAAATGATCGACCCCACCAGCGCCAGCACGCAGAGGCCGGCAAACCCTGCCAGCAAGCCTGATTGCATGCCACCTTCGGCATTCAGGCTGTGGTTGATGGTGGCAAGTAGCGCAGTAATGCTGGCACCGCCGATGATGCCGAGGACCGTCGCCATCAGCAACTGTGGCCAGAACGGCCGCAGTAGCTTGAAAAGCTCACCAAGGGTGCTTTGTGGGGGAGTCTGCATCATTTTTTCCTGGGCTCTGCGGCCACCGTCGGGCACGCTGGAATTCAAGGGCTGATCGGTGCTTTGGCCCTGAGAGGCAAGCCAATCCGAATCATTTTTGTTAAGACGAGTGAGCGAAGGAAAATTTAAGAAAAATTGCATGCTGGCAATTCGCCTTTTATGGAGCGGGATTCTTCGTCTGAGCCAGCCCTGTCACGACCAGGCTCGCTGCTGCAAAAAAAACAGCATGAATTCACAGGTTTATGCGTTGTTTGACAAGCGGGGCAGCTGTGTCTTTGACACCGCGCTGTCGCGCAGTTGGCACTGCCCTGAGTGGGACCGAATTTATCCGGGAAGGCAGCATTCCCAGCGATAAAGATGTATTGGATGTACCGGGCCCTTCCCGGATAAAGCGGATCGCCTTCCGATACTGCCTGCGAGGGGGCGGGTCGACTGCGCTTCAGCCTAGCGCTCCGCTTCTGCGGCCCGATACGCAAATGAGAAACATTACTAAAGTTTTTCTGAGCGCTCTCGTCACTACCTTTGAATGCACTTTTGAAAGCGCTTCTTCTTCTGGCCGATGTGCAGGTGTTGGAAAAGGCAGGCTGCGCCGTGAAGGCGGAGTAACGCCACCCTCAGGGCGAGGGAGATTTATTCCGGCCCGCGTCGTGCTCCACAGCTACCGTGAAACAGGACACTGGCATCATGACTCAGTTGATCTCACCGACCTACGACGTACTTGGCATTGGTTTTGGTCCGTCTAATCTGGCGTTGGCGATTGCTTTGCAGGAACAGGCTCTGCAGCAGGGGCGCAATTATCAGGCGCTTTTCCTCGACAAACAGCACGACTACCGCTGGCATGGCAACACCCTCGTCACCCAGAGCGAGTTACAGATTTCCTACCTCAAGGATCTGGTCACCTTGCGTAACCCGACCAGCCCTTTCAGTTTCGTCAATTACCTGCACAAACACGACCGACTGATCGACTTCATAAATCTGGGCACACTGTATCCGTGCCGGATGGAATACAACGACTATCTGTGCTGGGTGGCCCGACAATTTTCCGAGCAGTGCGCCTATGGCGAAGAAGTGTCCCGCGTTGAGCCCGTGCAAGGTCCTGATGGCATAGAACTGCTCAAAGTGCTGTCCACCGATGTGCGGGGTCGGGAGCGTTTCCGTCTGGCGCGCTCCGTGGTCGTCAGTACCGGTGGGACGCCACGCATCCCGGCGGCGTTCAGTCATCTGCGTAACGACGCGCGCGTGTTCCACCACTCGCGCTATCTGGAAAGTATCGCCAAACAGCCATGCCTGAAGAACCCGTCGATGCGCATTGCGGTGATTGGCGGCGGGCAGAGTGCGGCCGAGGCATTCATTGACCTGAATGACAGCTACCCGTCGGCGCAGGTCGACATGATTCTGCGTGCAGCGGTGCTCAAACCAGCGGATGACAGCCCTTTCGTCAACGAAATCTTCGCGCCGAGCTATACCGATCTGGTGTTCAACGAGCCGCAGGGAGAGCGTGAAAAGTTGATCCAGGAATACCACAACACCAACTATTCGGTGGTGGACCTCAACCTGATCGAGTCGATCTATTCGATTTTCTACCGACAGAAAGTTGCCAATCAGCAGCGTCATGCGTTTCTTAGCCGGCGCACTGTCGAGTTGGTCGGTGCCGACAGCAACGGCATCGAACTGACCCTGCGCGACAGCGCCACCGGCGCGACCGAGCAACGCCGTTATGACGCGGTGATTCTGGCCACCGGTTATCAGCGCAGCTCCCATCGCGAGCTGCTCGCGCCGCTCAAGGATTACCTCGGCGACTATGAAGTGGGCCGCGATTACCGTTTGCAAACCGATCCGCGTCTGCGTGCGAGCATCTACATGCAGGGCTTCAGCCAGGACAGCCACGGCCTGAGTGACACGCTGCTGTCGGTGTTGCCGATGCGTGCTGCGGAAATCGCTGCATCGATTTTCGATCAGCCACAGGGTGGCAAAAGCATCAATCGCGATACGAAGAGCCTGGCGGCACAAAGTGCCTGAGCGAGTGTGACTGCGGTGTGATTTACACACCCGGACTAAATCCGCAGCGCCCCTGAGCGTCATACGAACCAGGGGCGCTGTTTTTCAATGCGCATTTTTTCGCGGCCCGAGGTGGTCCTGCCATGTCCTGCAACTCTACCAACGGAACGTTGTTACTGCCCGACGGGCGCCGACTGTTCGCCGATGCAGGCGAGCGCTTCATTACGTTGCTGCTCGACGATAAGCCGCTGCTTGAAGTGGCGCGTGACGGCGATGTCTGGCAGGTGCCGCATGATCGCGAGCCGTCACACCTGAATTTCGCACTGTGGGCATTGGCCTACTGGTGTTTTGCCACTGACCCGAACTGCCAGAAACTGTCACTGCGCCTGAGCCCTGGACAATGCCCGGCAGCACTGTGGCAGCAAGGCTTGCTTAACGGTGATCCTGACCGCGGCGAACTGCAGATTGAACGTGCCGCGTTCTGGCAACTGGCCGAGCCGTGGCTGAAAGCACCAAGCGCCAGCGGCTATCCGCAGTTGGCGCGCATGAGCAATGGTCGCCGCCATCCGTTGCGTCCGCCCAAGCCCACAGGTGAGGTCTATCGCCGTTTCGACGCGCGCCTGGGCAGCTGGATTTCTTTGCGTGCGCTGGATATCGAGAGCGATCTTAAGCACTTCCACCGCTGGCAGAATCACCCGCGAGTGCTGGAGTTCTGGCAGGAAGACGGAAGCCTGGAGCAACATCGCGAGTACCTGCGAAAACTCGCCGCCGACCCGCACAGCCTGACGCTGATCGGCTGTTTCGACGATCAGCCATTCGCCTATTACGAAGCCTATTGGGCCAGGGAAGACCGGATTGCGCCGTTCTACGCGGTGGATGATTACGACCGTGGTATCCATATGCTGGTGGGCGAAGACAGTCATCGTGGTCCGCGTAAAGTAGAAAGCTGGCTGAACGCACTGGTGCATTACCTGTTGCTGGACGACCCGCGCACTCAGCGCATTGTGGCAGAACCACGCGCCGACAACGCACGGATGATCAGCTACATGCAAAGCCATGGCTTCTGGAAAGAGAAGGTCTTCGATTTTCCGCACAAGCGTGCTGCGCTGATGGTGCAGAGCCGCGAAGTATTCTTCGAGCAATGCCAGTTATGTTGACGTTATTTCGCCTGACCATGACCACTCCCGACGCCAGGCAGCGCGGGGCGCAAGCATGATTGCTGCCCTTGCGCCGCTGTTCATGGGGCCGTTCGCAAGCTATCGCGACGTGCTGGTAACGCGTGATGATCCTCGGCCCTCGATTGCTTCCACGCGGCTGTTGCAGCCTGAGTATCTGGAGCCTGTGCTGCAGCGTTTCTCACCGGAACACGCGGGCCAGGATCGTCGCGCCCTGGCGTCACAATGGTCGAAGTATTATCTGGTCAAACTGATTCCGCCGGTGGTGGCTGCAGCTCTGGTACTGGGCCGTCGCCTGCCGTTGGACTTTGCTGACGTCGAGGTGGTGCTTGATGCACAGGGCTTGCCTGAAGCCTTCAAGCTGACGGGCGACGGCGAGGTGTTCAGTAGCCCGCCGAGCGATCCGTTCCAACGTTTCAGCGACCTGATCGACACCCATTTGCAGCCTTTTGTGCAGGGCCTGGCCAGTGAGGTCAAGCTCTCGCCCAAAGTGCTGTGGAGCAACGCCGGTAACTATTTCGAGTGGTTTATCGGTGAACTGGCGCGAGTGCCGCTGCCGCCGCATCTATTGGCGGATGGCAAGGCACTGCTGGAAACCGAACGGCGCCCGGACGGTTCACGCAATCCGCTGTTTTTACCGATCCGCTACGAATCGGTGTCCTGTGACCTGCGCGCAGACGGACGCTGGCGTCAACGGCGAGTCTGCTGCATTCGTTATCGTCTGGACACGCTGGCTCATTGTGATAACTGTCCTTTGATCGACGAACCGCCGCCGGAAATGATCACCCTCTAGCCGCCCCTGGCGCTGCCGGGCGGTAAGCCACCGCGCAGCGCTCAATTATTCACCTCAATCAGTCAGCTCGGGTAGCTGATCGGTGAGCCGTCGACAGGATTGCGCAGGACACCCATCGCAATGCCGTAAATGTCTTGCAGGATTTCACTGCGCATCAGTTGGCTTGGACTGCCCTGGGCCAGCAAACGTCCACCGTGCAGTGCCAGCAGATGGTCGCAATAACGAGCTGCCATATTGACGTCATGCAAGACCACCAGCACCCCGAGGTTGAGTTCGCGGCTAAGGGTCTTGACCCTGCCGAGCACTTCCACCTGATGGGCAATGTCCAGTGCAGACGTCGGCTCGTCAAGCAGCAGGAAACGGCTGTTTTGCGCCAGCAACATGGCCAGCCAGACCCGTTGGCGCTCGCCACCGGACAATTGGTCGACCATCCGTTCGGCAAAGGTGTCGGTGTCGGTCAATTCCAGCGCACGATCAATGTGCATGTTGTCTTCGCGCGTCACGCGACCCAGCGCCCCATGCCAGGGGTAACGCCCAAAAGCGACCAGTTCGCGGACATTCAAGCTGTCGGTCTGCGGCAATTGCTGGGGCAGATAAGCGACCTGACGGGCGAAATCGCGACTGTTCCAGCTGCTCAGCGGCTTGCCGTCCAGGCTGATCGTTCCTGAGGAAGGTTGCAGCTGACGGGCCAACAGTTTGAGCAGGGTCGATTTGCCCGAGCCGTTGTGACCGATCAGGCCGATCATCTGGCCATGGGGCAGTTGCATGCTGAGGGGTTGGAGCAGAGTGCGCTCGGTGACGTTGAGGCTGACGTTTTCCAGATCGAACATTAAGTCACCCTGAGACCGATTGAATCGCGGGGGAGGAGTATAGGTTTTAATACTAATGAGAATCAATGTCGCAGGTGGTCTGCCAAGGCCGCCTGCTG
>LNAP01001732.1_pt1 | contig 22846 bp, 20 predicted proteins | sample 602601 | NCBI WGS metagenome assembly LNAP01 (sample SAMN02440304, study PRJNA202911) | soil metagenome | biome: Subtropical and temperate rainforests or woodlands; isolation source: soil samples (1 kg each in a 20% v/v slurry with milli Q water) were... ...
CTGGTCGCCGCCGACGGCGCGCGGTCGAAGCTGCGCGAGCGCGCCGGCATCGCCACCCATGGCTGGGAGTATGATCAGTCCGGCATCGTCGTCACCGTCAGCCACGAGCGCGACCATGAAGGCCGCGCTGAAGAACATTTTCTGCCCGCGGGACCGTTCGCGATCCTGCCGCTCATGGGCAAACGCTCCTCGCTGGTGTGGACCGAGCGCCGAGCTGAGGCCGCGCGCATCATTGCGTTGAGCGACGAGGAGTTTCACGGTGAGCTGGAGCAGCGCTTCGGTCTGCATCTCGGCGAGGTGAAGGCGCTCGACAAGCCGCGCGCGTTTCCGCTGTCCTATTTCGTCGCGCGCTCCTTCATTGCCGAGCGCCTCGCGCTGGTCGGCGATGCCGCGCATGTCATCCACCCGATCGCGGGCCAGGGTCTCAACATGGGGCTAAAGGACGTCGCCGCACTGGCCGAAGTCGTCGTCGATGCCGCGCGGCTCGGCATGGATCTGGGCGCAGCCGACGTGCTCGAGCGCTATCAGCGCTGGCGCCGTTTCGACACGATGGCGATGGGCGTTGCCACCAACTCGCTGAACTTCCTGTTCTCCAACCAGTCGACGCTGCTGCGCACCGTCCGCGACATCGGCCTCGGCCTCGTCGACCGCGCCCCGCCGCTGAAGAATCTCTTCATCCGCCAGGCCGCCGGACTGACCGGCGAGGTGCCGCGGTTGTTGAAGGGCGAGGCGTTGTAGCCGCAAATTCCGCTGTCGTCCCGGACAAGCGAAGCGCAGATCCGGGACCCATACGCCGCAGCAAGAGTTTGGCGAAGACTCGGAGTGACCAGCTCGCGCCACAAGTCTCCCCGTGGTTATGGGTCCCCGCGTTCGCGAGGACGACAGTGAGTGTGAGGCGCGGTCATCGTGCGCCACCCTAATCCTCAATCGATCTTCCGCGCCTCTTCCGGCAGCATGATCGGGATGCCATCGCGGATCGGGTAGGCGAGCTTGGCGCTGCGCGAGATCAGCTCCTGCCGCGCGGAATCGAATTCCAGCGGACCCTTGGTCAGCGGGCAGACCAGAATCTCCAGCAGTTTGGGATCGACGCTGTTCTCGGGGCGTTCAGTGGGCGTGTTCATTTTTGTCTCCGGCAATCACCTGCCTCTAGCATAGAAAATCGCGTCCGCCCATCGGGCCCGCCACAGCGTCTTCGAGCGAAGTGGGTACCGGTTCGCGTGAAGAAAACGCGTCAAAATAGGAACCTTAGGCGGACACCATCCGCAGGATCTCGTCGAGCAGGCGCTGCAGCCGTACGGCCGGCACCGGCGCGCCCGACAGGGCAAAGCCGAGGAAAGTCCAGTACAGGATCTGCGCCCGCGCCTGCGCCATCGCCGGCGCGAGTCCCCGCATCGCGAGCAACGCCTCGATATAGTCGATCCTGCGGCGGTCGATCGCGCGGACCGCGACCAGCGCGGACGCATCGAACGCCGCCCAGTTGCGCACCGCGCGCTCGAGATCGAGCCGCGCGCCAAAGCTTCGCCGCAGCAGCGCCATCAGCGGTTCGCCGCCGCCGGCCTCGACATCGGCGATGATCTGCTCGGCCGCGATCTCGCGCCAGCGCTTCAGGATGGCGGCGTGGAACGCGCCGAGATCGGCGAAGTGCCAATAGAAGCTGCCACGCGAAACCCCCATAGCCTTTGCGAGCGGATCGGCCTTCAGCGCCGTGAAGCCGCTCCTGGCGAGCGTCTTCAGGCCTTGCTTGATCCAGTCGTCGGTGGAGAGTTGCTCGGTCATGGCGGGTTCCGGAAATTCAGCCATACACTAGTGTATTGACAGGCGGCTTGCCAGCGCTTAATACTCCATACATAACTGTATGGAGGCGTCGATGCGCGATCTCTTGCTCCAATGTGCCGGCGTTGCGGCCATTGCCGTGGCCCTGATCCATGGCGTCCTCGGCGAGACCAAGGTCTTCCCCCGTGCCCGCATCGAACCGGAACGGCTTCGCATCCTGATCCGCTTGGTCTGGCAGGCCTCGACCGTCGCCTGGATCGGCGGTGGCGTGCTCTTGATCGCGGCGCCCTGGATGGACTCGGCACCTGCGCGCCACTGGATCGTCATCACCATGGCCAGTGTGTTCGGCTTGTCAGCCTGCGCCAACGCCTGGGCGACGCGCGGCCGGCACTTCGGCTGGATGGCGCTCAGCGCCGTCGTCGCGCTGGCGGTTGCCGGCTATTAGCACGCCGTGGCAAACCGTGAGGCGTAAGGCCGCAGCCGGCCATCAAATGCGCGCTGCATTCGGACAGCGCTGATCTTTTTCGGATCGTTAGAATAACTCTAAAGCTTCGCACGCGCGTAGCGGATTGACTTCATCATCTCGTTTGCTTCCTTCGGTCTCGCTTCGCGGCTCCGCGCAGCGCACAGGACAGAGGAGGAAAGTTCGTGAAGGTCATTCGTTGTGTTGCCATTGCACTGACGATCGGAATGGGCGCGGGATCGGCGGCCATGGCCGATGGTTTCAAGGACTGCACCAAGCTCGACAAGGCGTCGTGGAAGCCGGCCAGCGAAGCCGAAGCCAAGGCCAAGGCACTGGGTTACGAAGTGCGACGCTCCAAGATCGAAGGCTCGTGCTATGAGGTCTACGGCGTCAAGGAAGGCAAGCTCTACGAGCTGTTCTACAGCCCCGAAGATCTCAGCCTGAAGCACACGATCGCCAAGTAACTTTTGCCAAGTCAGCAGGAATTGAGGGTGGTCCTCGCTTGATCGACGAAGCGGCGCCAGAAGCACGCGGGGTGTCCGACGGGACCCCCGCGGATCGAACCGCTTCGCGGACAGTCACGGTCTGGGACCTCCCTCTGCGCCTCTGGCACTGGGCTCTCGCCGTCAGCGTTCTGGCCGCGTGGTTCACGCCTACGGTTCATGACAGCCTTCATCGCATCGTCGGCTATACCGTGCTCGCGCTTCTGGCCTTCCGCTTGGTCTGGGGCGTCTGGGGAAGCCGCTATTCGCGCTTCCGCATGGTCGGCGTCAGGCTTCGTGCCGCGCCGAGTTACCTCTGGAATCTGCGCCGCGGCATGACCGGCCGCTATATCGGACTCAATCCCGCCGGCACCTTGATGCTGGTGGCGCTGCTGCTGTCGCTCGCGGTGTCGGCGATCACTGGTGCAATGTCGGTGACCGTCACCTTCTTCGGCGTATGGTGGATCGAGGACACGCACGCCTATGCATCGGATGCCGTCATGGTGCTGGTGGTACTGCACGTCGTCGGCGTCGTGCTGATGGGGCTGCTCCAGCGCGAGAACTTGATCCGGGCCATGTTCACCGGCCGCAAGCGCATCCGCGGTCATTTGTAGTCTTTTGAGGCGATACTCTTGCCGTCATGGCCGGACAGCCCGGCCATGACGACGTTTGTGAAATGACGACGGGCACCCTCATTGCAAGGGCGGGTCGCCGCTGGTGCGCTTCTTGGCGAGGTCCATCTCGGTCACCGCGATCAAAATCTCGGCGCGGGTCTTCAGATCCATCGCCTCCAGCATGGCCTGCTTCTCCGCGGGACCATAGGGCGACATCATCGCCAGCGCGTTGACGAGCGCCTCGTTGGGCGCGCTCTCGACGCCCTCCCAGTCGACCTTGAGATTGTTGGCTTTCAGGAAGTCCGCCAGTACCGTCAGCAACGCCTCGCGATCAACCTCGTCCTCGCCTTTGCGCGCAATGAAATCGTCGACGAAGGTGAAGAAATCCACCTTGCACTGCCGGTAGGCGGTCAGCACTTCGAGCTCCTCGACCACCCTGAAGCGCGAGACGCCTGTCAGCTCGAGGATGTAGCGGCCATCGCCGGATTCGGCGAGCTGGGTGATGCGACCGACGCAGCCGACGCGGAACAGTGCCGGCTTGTCGGAGTTCTTCGGCGAATGCGCCGCGTCGGGCTGGATCATGCCGATCAGCCGATGGCCGTCGCGGAAGCAATCGTCGACCATCGAAAGGTAGCGCGGCTCGAAGATGTTGAGCGGCATCTGGCCGCGCGGCAGCAGCAGCGCGCCCGGCAGCGGAAACACCGGAATGATCTCCGGAAGGTCGGCGGGCCCGCGATATTCGATGTTGATCGGCATCTGGTGCGCGGTCCCCGGTTGACGTGATCAGCCCCTGCTATAGCGAGATACGGGAAACTCCGCAGCGGTTTCCCGAAAGATCGTGCTCCAGCAGACGCCTTATGAAAACAGGATAATCGACAAGCGCTTGCGTCCCTCGACCGTTGCATCATCCGTGCCGCCCCAGGCCTCGAAGAACTGCACGAGCTGCTTGCGGGCGCCGTCGTCGTTCCATTTGCGGTCGCGCTTGATGATCGCGAGCAGCTGCTCGGTGGCCGCCGCCCGGTTGCCTTGCGCGTTCAGCGCGGTCGCAAGGTCGAATCGGGCCTGATGATCGAGCGGGTTTGCGGCGACTTTCTGTTCCAGCTCGGCCACCGGCCCAAGCTGCTCCGCCTGCTCGGCAAGATCGATCGCGGTCTGCACGGCTTTCACGGCGGGATCGTTGCGCTTGGATTCCGGCACCATCGCCAGCGTCTGCTTGGCCTGCTCGATCGCGCCGGAGAGGGTGTAGCATTTCGCAAGGCCCGCAAGCGCCGCGATGTTGGTCGCATCGTGCTGCAGCGCTTCGGCGTAGATCTGTGCGGCCGCGGCGGCATCGCCCTCGGCGAGCACGGCATCGGCTTCCTGCACGATCTCGGCGATGTTGACCTCGCCCGGCGCGGTGACGCCCTTGGTCAGCTTCTCGATGAAGGCGTTGAGCTGGCTCTCCGGCACCGCGCCCATGAAACCGTCGGCCGGCTGGCCGTCGACGAAGGCGATCACGGCCGGGATCGACTGGATGCCCATCTGGCCCGGGATCGCCGGGTGCTGGTCGATGTTCATCTTGACCAGCTTGACCTTGCCCTTGGCCGCCTTGACGACCTTTTCGAGGATCGGGGTGAGCTGCTTGCAGGGGCCGCACCACTCCGCCCAGAAGTCGATCAGCACCGGCTGGCGCTTCGATTCTTCGATGACGTCCTTCACGAAGGTCTGGGTGGTGGTGTCCTTGATCAGATCGGCCGCAGCCGGGCCCGGCGCTCCGTTACCCTGGTCGATGATCGTCACGGGATCCCCTCGTCTCATGTCTGGAATGGCGGCTATTTAGCACGTCGCCAATTCATATGCGTTGCTGTCGGCCTAAAATGGGCCGGGCCGGCCGAATTTCAATCCATCGGGGTCGATTCGGCAGTTCCGGGGCATTTTCGGTCGATTTGGCCATTTTCGGGGTCCATATAGCCCCACGATTGCAAATCTATGCCGCCGGTAGCTGTTGCATTCCCCTCTCGCTTTTGGCATACGACAGCCGTTGCCGGCGCAGTCATGCGACCGACATAGGATGCGGGTGTAGCTCAGTGGTAGAGCACGACCTTGCCAAGGTCGGGGTCGAGGGTTCGAGCCCCTTCGCCCGCTCCAATTTTTCCCAGAGCATCCAGCCGAACCCGGTCAGGTCGTGGTTTCCCACGCCGCTGGCGGCTGAATTGGGTCCGACATGACAATTCTGGCCACCGGCAGCGCGGGACACCTCGGCGAGGCGATTGTCCGGATGCTCCGCGGGCGCGGATCACCTGTGCACGGGATCGATCTGAAGCCATCGCCCTTCACCGATGCTGTCGGCTCGGTCGTCGACCCCGATTTCGTGCGGGAGCAGATGGACGGCGTCACTGCCGTGATCCACACCGCGACGCTGCACAAGCCGCATGTCGCGACCCACGGCAAGCAGGATTTCATCGACACCAATGTCACCGGCACGCTCAATCTGCTCGAGGCGGCCGTCGCCGCAGGCGTGCGCAGCTTCGTCTTCACCAGCACCACCAGCGCGTTCGGCTCGCAGCTCAGGCCGGAGGCTGGACAGGCAGCGGTGTGGGTCACCGAGGACCTGCCGCCGATGCCGAAGAACATCTACGGCACGACCAAGCTGATGGCCGAAAATCTCTGCGAGCTGTTCTTCCGCGAGCGTGGGCTGCCGGTGGTGGTCTTGCGGACCTCGCGCTTCTTTCCGGAGGACGATGACGATCCCGCGATGCGGTCGGCCTACCCGCTGGAGAACGCGCAGGCCAACGAGCTGCTCTATCGCCGGCTGGATATAGCGGACGCGGTGAGCGCCCATCTGCTCGCCGCTGAACGCGCGCCGAAGATCGGTTTCGGCCGCTACATCGTCTCGGCGACGAGCCCGTTCGAACAACGCCATCTCGCGGCGCTGGCGCGGGATGCGGCCGGCGTCGTGAGCGATCTCTATCCGGATTGCGCGCAGCTCTATGCCGCGCGTGGCTGGCGGCTCTTTCCCGAGATCGACCGCGTCTATGTCAATGCGCGCGCGCGGCGCGAGCTCGGCTGGCGGCCCGAATTCGACTTCGCGCATGTGCTGAACTGCCTTCGCGAGGGCCGCGATTTTCGCAGTGCACTGGCGCGCGAGGTCGGATCGAAAGGCTATCATGACGCCGTGTTCGACGACGGGCCCTACCCCATCGTCTCGTAAGCGCCGCAATCGTGGTTTTGCTCGACACGTCAGATGTCTAGCCGGGTTCACCGGGCGCCACGCCGCCTGACCCGTTCTACTGTGCATGGGGTTGTTTTCGCGTTTCTTGCGCGACGCCTCCCATTGCTGCCTGCAAACCAGCCGCGCACTCGTTCGATTCCGCGTTGCAGCGAGATTATTGTCGTCGCCGGTCTCGCGACGAGAGAAAATCCGTCTCAACTTCTATCGAGTGCAAACGCGGCGAACGCGGCGCGCTTCTCACCGCCCGCAGATGTGCTAACCTTTTTGCGTCTGCCTCACGGGCAGACCCCAGACTTCGCCTCTCGACGAACCAAAACAAAATAATCTGCAGCCCTGACGGCTGCCTTAGGGGAGTGACGCGATGACATCGATGTTCCATCGATCCGTGTTGGCGCTTGCGGCGGTTGCCCTTCTTGCGGGAACCAGTGCGGTCAACGCGCAGGACAAAAGCAAACCGCTGAAGAAATACGAATCCGGCACCAAGGAGTTCTGGACCCATCCGCCGGATGACTGGTTCCTTGGCGACGAGACCGAGGCGCAGAAGGGCCTCGCGCCGCCGTCGGGACCGCCGACTGGCGCGTCGGAGGCCGAGCTCGCGGCGATGATGAAGAAGATCAAGCTGCCGGCCGGCTTCAAGATCGAAGTCTATGCGCCCGGCGTTCTCGCAGCGCGGCAGATGGCCTGGGGTGACAAGGGCACGCTGTTCGTCGGCTCGTTCGGCCTCGGCAACGTCTATGCCATCAAGGACAACAACGGCAAGAAGGAGGTCAAGACCATCCTCAAGGGGCTGAACATGCCCACCGGTCTCGCCTTCAGGGACGGCGCGCTCTACGTCATCGCCGTCGACAAGCTGATCCGCTACGACAACGCCGAAGCCAATCTGGACAAGCTCGGCGAGGGCAAGGTCGTCTATGACGACATGCCGTCCTATGCCGCGCATGGCTGGAAGTACATCGCGGTCGACAAGGAGGGCTGGTTCTACATTCCGTTCGGGCCGCCCTTCAACATCGGCGTCCCGCCCACCAGCGTGTCGCAGATCCGGCGCGTCGATCCCAAGACTGGCAATGCCGAGGTCTATGCGCTCGGCGTTCGCAACTCGGTCGGCGGCGATGTCGATCCGCGAACCGGCAAGTACTGGTTCACTGAGAACGCGCGCGACTGGGTCAGCGATGACCTGCCCAGCGACAAGCTGAACATGATCTCGAAAATGGGCGAGCATTTCGGCTATCCCTATTGCCACCAGGGCGACCTTCCCGATCCGAAGTTCGCCATGGGCCACAAATGCTCCGAGTTCACGCCGCCCGTGCTGAACCTCGGCGCGCACGTCGCTCCGCTCGGCATGAAGTTCTATACCGGCGACCAGTTCCCCGCCGAGTACAAGAACAACATCCTGATCGCTGAGCACGGCTCCTGGAATCGTCACAAATACCAGGGCGCGCGCATCATGCGGGTGATCGTCGGGCCCGACGGCAAGAACGCCAAGCAGGAGGTGTTCGCCTCCGGCTGGCTCGAGGGCGACCAGGGCTATCTCGGCCGTCCCAGCGACATCATCCTCGCCAAGGATGGCTCGATCCTCGTCGCCGACGACTGGGCCGGCGCGATCTATCGCATAAGCTACAGCAAGAAGTAGCGCGACGTGACATGGAGGCTGCGACCGGTGACCGCCGCAGCCTCTTTCATTTAGCATCTCCTGCCGTCGTTCCGGATCGCGCGCCAGCGCGAGTCCGGAACCCATAAACCGGCTCGTGGTTATGGATTCAGGGCTCGCACCAAGTGGCGCGCCCCGGAATGACGAGTTCGACGGATCGGAATTCCCATCATGTGCCGGCAGTTCATCTCGCACGCAATGGTCGCGGCAGCGCTTCTCGCGTTGGGATTCCTTCCCGCCAGCGCCGCCGACATCGCCGCCGGCAAGGCCAAGGCGGAAGTCTGCGCCGGCTGCCATGGTGAGAACGGCATCTCGCAGACCGAGAATATCCCCTCGCTCGCTGGCCAGCCCGATCAATTCCTGCAATGGCAGCTCGTGTTCTTCCGCGCCGGCTCGCGCAAGAACGAGCAGATGCAGCCGATCGCCGAGGAGATCAGCAACGAGGACATCCGCAATCTCGGCGCCTATTTTTCGTCGCTGACGCCGCCGAAAGGTCCGGAGGACAAGGACTCCGATCTGTCGAAGAAGGGCGCGCAGGTCGCGGTCGGCCGCCGCTGCGCCTCATGCCACACCGATAGTTTCGCCGGGACCAAGGCGGTGGCGCGCATCGCCGGCCAGCGCGAGGAATATCTCGTGAAAGCGCTGCACGACTACAAGGCCGGCCAGCGCATCGGCGGCGGCGTCGCCGCGATGGCGGACGTCGCCTACGCGATGAGTGAGGAAGAGATCACCGCGGTCGCGCATTATCTGGCGCATTACAAATAGCGCGAAGCTGTTGCCGCAAACACAGCACGTCGTCCCGGGGCGCGCGTAGCGCGAACCCGGGACCCATAGCCACTAGATCGAATTTGGCGAAGACTTGGAGTGACCACCTCGCTCCATAACCACTCCCTGTGGTTATGGATCCCGGATCTGCGCTGCGCTTGTCCGGGACGACAGCGGAGTGTGGCGGGCCCTACCCCGCCCGCTGCTTCTCATACGCCTTCAAATGCGTGTACGCGATGCGCAGCTTCGGCACCGGCACCTTGGCGGCGTCGGCGCGCGCGATGAGGTCGCCGATGACGTGGTCGGCTTCGACCGGAAGGCCGGCCTTGATGTCGCGGAACATCGAGGCCGTCATTGGCGAGCCTTCGGTGGTGAGGTTGCCCTTCACGCGCTCGAAGAACGGTCCGCCCGGCGTATAGCCTGATGCGGTGGCAATGGCGCTTGTCTCATCGAGCATGCCGAGCAGGAAGTCCCTACCGCCGGGAGCGGCGAGGATGTTGCCGACCGAGGTGCGCATCAGGCTGGTGCTCGCGGCGAGTGAGGAGAGGAACACCCACTTCTCCCACATGTCCTGCATGATGTTCTGGCTGGCGGCGGCGCCCTTGATGCCACTCTTGAAGGCCTCGTCGATCGCCTTGACCCGGTCCGACAATTGTCCGTCGCGCTCGCCGAAATTCAGCGACTGCATCGGCTGGAGCTGCACCACCTCGCGCTGCTCGTTCAGCGTCGCGGCGATGGCGCAGAGGCCGCCGAGCACGCGCTCCTTGCCGAACCTGGCATCCAGCCTGTCGAGATGCTTCATGCCGTTGAGCATGGGGATGATGGCCGTATTCGGCCCGACCGCCGGCGCAAACGACTTGATGGCGTCGTCGAGGTCGAACGCCTTGCAGCTCAGCAGCACGACGTCGAATTTCTCCGCGAGCTGGCCGGCCTGCACCGTCGGAGGATTCTTCAGCGTCACGTCGCCATTCGGGCTCTTGATGACGAGGCCGGCGCTCGCCAGCTCACTGGCGCGCCTGGGGCGGACCAGGAAGGTGACGTCGCGGCCGGCCTGCAACAGCCTGCCACCAAAATAGCCGCCGATGGCGCCGGCGCCGACCACGAGGATACGCATGGGATTGTCCTTATTGTTGCTGTTGGCGGCCCATTTATAGTCGCCCCAGCGTGCGAAGCGAAGCAATCCGGAATGTTGCCGCGATCACATTCTGTCGCCGGAGAACGAGGGGGCTATGCGCCCAGCACCATCTCCTCGACCTCGCGCAGCTGCTCCTTGCCGAAGAACATCTCGTTGCCGACGAAGAAGGTGGGCGAGCCGAACGCGCCGCGGGCGACCGCCTCCTCGGTGTTCTTGATCAGCTTGCCCTTCACGTCCGGCTCCTGGGCCCGGGCGAACAATTTTTGGGCATCGAGGCCGGAGGAGGCCAGTGCTTTCGCGGCGACTTCAGGGTCGTCCATCTTCTTTGGCTCGCGCCACATGTGGTGGAAGGCGGCCTCGACATATTTCTCGAACACGCCCTCGGCCTGCGCCGCGATCGCGGTGCGCATCAGGTTCAGCGTGTTGACCGGGAAAAAGGGATTCATGACGTAAGGCTTGACCTTGAAGCGCTTGATGAAGCGCTCGGTCTCGACTGCCTGGAATTCGCGCTTGTTCTTGATGCCGGCCAGCGTCTCGGCCGGCGACTTGTTGTTGGTCGACTTGAAGATGCCGCCGAGCAGGATCGGCACGTATTCGAATTTGACGCCGATGCGCTGCTCGATCGCCGGAATCGCGAGATGGCTGAGATAGGCGTTCGGGCTGCCGAAATCGAACAGGAATTGGGGGGCTGTACGGGTCAAAATCGTTCTCCCTGACCTGGCTTTTTAATCTGGCTTTTCACGCATTGTGGCGCAGGGTACGCCACAGGTCCACCGTTTAATGATGGTCATAATATCTTGATGATCAGATCAGGCGCCGGATCGCCCGCTTGCGCCACACCAGGAGGTAATAGCCCATCTGCAAAACGAACATGGCGCAGAACACGATGGGATAGGCGGCCCACACACCCTCAAGGCCGATGGTGCGGCTCAGGATCACCGCGGATGGCAGCTCGATCGCGACAATCGCGAAGATCGCCAGCAGCATCGGCGTCAGCGCCACGCCCGCGGCCCGCATGGCGCCGGAAAACACCGTCGCCATGCCGAACGGCACCGAGCTCCACAGTGCGATGAAGAGCAACCCCTTCGCCAGATCGAGCACGGCGCCGTCGGTGATGAAGAGGCCGAGCACCGCGCGCGGCGCCAGGTAGATCAGCGCGACCAGCCCGCCGGTCAACACGAGGTTTAATGCGAGGCCGGTGCGGACGATGCCGTCGAGTCGTGCCCTGTCCCCGCCGCCGACCGCCTGCGCACCGAGGATCGAGACCGCGATCGAAATCGACATCGCCGTGAACTGCGTGTAGCCCATCACCTGGTTGACGGCGCCATAAGCGGCGGTGGCGTTGGAGCCAAAGCCGTTGACGAGACCGAGCAGGACCAGCTCGGCGATCGCCATCGCCACCATGCCGATCGCGCTCGGCAGGCCAATGCCGAGGATTTTTCCGAGCATGGCGCGATCGAGCCGCAGATGTCGCAGCAATGCTGCATCAGGTGCGAGCGCATGTCTTGTCCGCCGCAGATAGATGGCCAGCACGATCAGCGTCAGCGCATTGGAGATCGCAGCCGCCCAGGCCGGGCTGGTGATGCCGGCGGTAGGCATTCCGAACGATCCCCTGATCAGCATCGGCGTCAGGATCAGACCAATCGCGGTCGACAACGCCAGCGCCAGCAGCGGCGTCAGTGCATCGCCGACACCGCGGATCATCGCCGTCATCAGCAGGAAGACGAAGCCGAGTGGCATCGTCAACAGCATGATGCGCGCATAGGCGCTGGCCTGATCGAGAATGTCCGCGGGCGTGGCAAGCATGATCATCAACTGCCGGCTGAAGATCCCGCCGACCAGTGCGATCGAGATCGACAGCAGCATGCCGACCGCGAGCGTCGTACCGACGACGCCTCTGATCCTGCCGTGCTCGCCCGCGCCAAAGGCCTGCCCGATCAGCACGGCGGCGCCGGTGCTCAGGCCCATGACGAACGCGAACAGGAAGAACATCACCGGGAAGAAGACCGACACGGCTGCGAGTGCATCGACGCCGATCATCTGCCCGAGATAGACGTTGCTGACCGTGCCGAACAGCGATTGCAGCGCGTTGCTCAGCATGAGCGGTACGAGGAAGCGGAGGAACGTTTTCCAAAGCGGCTTTGCGGCGGGCATGGTTTGGCCTTTCAACAGGGCGCGCGAAGCCGTTGCCGCGCGATGCGCGGCTCGGCCGTCGATGGGGTTGTGTGAGAGCGATGCGCCTAGGCGCGGTCGCTGTAGGCGAGCTTGACGATGTGGTCGCGGATATCGGCGGGCCACTCGGCGATCAGTCCGGTGAAGCGCCGTCGGTCATCCGCAAACAGCGCGCGCGAGGCTTCCTCGAACTGCGGCAAATTGCCCGCCATGGTCGACATGAAGTGATAGGCCGCATCGCGCGCCAGCCGCTCGCGGTCCTTGTCGCCGCTGGCGCGTCTGGCCTCCTCGACGAGCTTTCGCAGCGCGACCGAGGCGCCGCCCGGTTGCGCATTGAGCCACTCCCAGTGCCGCGGCAGCAGCGTCACTTCGCGCGCGACCACGCCGAGTTTCGGCCGGCCGCGTCCGCGCGGCTCGCTCGGTGGCGCGGTCTCCTCAATCGGGGGCGGGACAAGCTTTGCCAACCGCGCCAGCACCTCGCGATCCCCGCCGCGCAGATCGAAGTCGATCGATCGGCCCGTGGCGTCCTCGAAGATGATGATGGGCTCGTCCGGCCGTGGCGCTATCCGCTTGACGACCAGCGCGACTTCTCCGGCCGGCCCGGACGCCAGGCGGCGGTAGCCTTGGAAGGCGGTGAAGGTCCTTTGCATTGGAATCATTGCCATATTGACCACGTTAGACGTCTTAATATCCGGGTAAATTGCAGGCGTCAATATACCCGGGCGAAATTATCCGGGCGGATGGCTCGACATTGCGGTCCCGGGCTGGCACGAACGCGCGGCTGATCGACCGCCTAGCCTGGGGACCCCGCGATGCTGACCGTCCACCATCTCAACAATTCCCGATCGCAGCGTGTGCTGTGGCTGCTCGAAGAGTTGGGCGTGCCCTACGAGATCGTGCGCTATCAGCGCCAGCCGGACATGCGCGCGCCGAAGGAGCTGCGCGCGATCCATCCGCTCGGCAAGTCGCCCGTCATCACCGACAACGGCAACACCATCGCGGAGTCCGGTGCGATCATCGAATATCTCGTCGCCACCTACGGCAACGGCCGGCTGATCCCGCCGCCGAACACGCCGGAGCGGCTGCGCTTCACCTACTGGCTCCACTATGCGGAAGGCTCGGCGATGCAGCCGCTGCTGTTGAAGCTGCTGTTCACGCTGATGCCGAAGCGTGCGCCGGCGCTGCTGCGCCCGCTGGTGCGCAAGGTCTCGAACCAGGCGCTCACCGCGCTGGTGAATCCGCAGCTCAAGCAGCACATGGATTATTGGGAAGGCGAGCTTGCAAAGAGCGAGTGGTTCGCGGGCAACGAGTTCACCGCCGCCGATATCCAGATGAGCTTTCCGTTGGAAGCGGCGCAAGCGCGTGGCGGACTGGAGCTCGGTCATCCCAAGGCGATGGCGTTCCTGGAGCGCATCCACGCGCGGCCGGCGTATGCGCGCGCGCTGGAGAAGGGCGGGCCGTATCAGGTGGGGCGGTAAGTTTCCTCACCGCCCCGGCGATATGACTAGTCCGCGTGCAGCACGCGGCCGCGCGTCTCCGGCAGCGCGAAGGCTGCGATGAAGAACAGCGCGTAAGCCGCCACCGCGAAGATCGCGATCGCATTCGCCAGCGACGTCGATGCCGACAGCGCGCCGACGAGGAACGGAAACAGCGCGCCGATGCCGCGGCCGAAATTGTAGCAAAAGCCTTGGCCGGAGCCGCGCAGCCGCGTCGGATAGAGCTCGGTCAGGAACGCGCCGATTCCCGAGAAATAGCCCGAAGCGAAGAAGCCGAGCGGGAAGCCGAGCACCCACAGGATCTCGTTGGTGAGCGGCAGCTGGGTGTAGAGCAGCACCACGGCCATGGCGCCGATCGAGAAGGTCAGGAACAGATTGCGCCGTCCAATTCGGTCGGCGAGCCAGGCGCCGACGAGATAGCCGATGAAGGAGCCGATGATCAGCGTCGAGAGATAGCCGGTCGAGCCGACGATCGACAGATGCCGCTCCTTGGTCAGGAACTGCGGCACCCAGAACGTGATGGCGTAATAACCGCCCTGACAACCCGTCGCGGCGAGTGACGCCAGGATCGTGGTCTTGAGGATCGGGCCCGAAAAGATCTCCCAGAGAGCCGGGCGATCGCCGCTCGCAGCCTGCTTGGCGCGCGCCTCGGCCGCGACTTCGGGCTCGGTGACGGAGCGGCGGATATAGAACACCAGCAGCGCCGGCAGCGCGCCGATCACGAACATCCAGCGCCACGCCGTCTCCGGCGGCAAAGCCGAGAACAGGATCGCCTGCGACAGCACGGCGAGGCCCCAGCCGACGGCCCAGCCCGACTGCACCGAGCCGACTGCGCGTCCACGATATTGCGGCCGGATCGCCTCGCCCATCAGCACCGCGCCCGCGGCCCATTCGCCGCCGAAGCCGAGGCCGAGCACGGCGCGCGCGATCAAAAGCTGTTCGAAATTCTGCACGACCGCGCAGACAAGTGAGAAGAACGAGAACCAGATGATGGTGATCTGGAGCGTCCTGACACGGCCGATATGGTCGGAGAGATAGCCGCCGAGCCAGCCGCCAATCGCGGAGGCCAGCAGCGTCACCGTGCCGGCGAGACCGGCGGAGGCCGCATCGACCTTCCACAGCGCGATGATGGTGCCGATCACCAGCGGATAGATCATGAAGTCCATACCGTCGAGCGCCCAGCCGGCCGCGCAGGCCCAGAACGTCCGGCGCTCCGGCGCGTTCATGTCGCGATAGAAGGCGAGAAGGCTGGTGTCTTCGATCTCCGCGCGCTCGATGCGCTGGGTCGGATCGGCTGTGCTCATATGCGTTTCCCCGGCAGTTTTCTTGAAGCCGCGCGGTCGTAGCACGCACGGCGGCTGGAGCAAGGCGGCGCGCGCGCTCTAGCTATGCAACATCCGGGTTACTGCCCCGCGGCTTCCGCGCCGCGCGTGCGCGGATCGGGCGCACCGAGCGGCCCGTTCGGCGTTACGAGAATCGAATTGGCGGATGTCTGCCCCATTGGTTCGACGATGACATGGTCCATCGCTTTCAGCTCGAACAGCACGTCCTTCGGAAAGCCGCGCTCGACCCGCACCTCGTCCGGCAACCATTGGTGATGCAGCCGCGGCGCGGCAACGGCGGCGGCAACATCCATCCTGTAGTCGATCACGTTGACGATCACCTGGAGCACAGTCGAGATGATACGGCTGCCGCCGGGGGATCCCGTCACCAGTACCGGCTTGCCATCCTTCAGCACGATGGTCGGCGACATCGAGGACAGCGGCCGCTTGCCCGGTCCCGGCAGATTGGGTTCATAGCCGACGAGACCATAGGCGTTGGAGGCGCCGACCGCGGCAGTGAAATCGTCGAGCTCGTTGTTGAGCAAAACGCCGGTACCCTCCGCGACGAGGCCGACGCCGTAGCTGAAGTTCAGCGTGTAGGTATTGCTGACGGCGTTGCCGCGACTATCGACGACGGAAAAGTGCGTGGTGTTGGTGCCTTCGCGCGGCGCGGGAGGGGAGGCAACCAGATCCTTCGATGGCGTGGCGCGAGCGGTGGAGATGCCGGCGTGCAGTCTTGCCGCGTAGTCCTTCGCGGTGAGTGTCTCGATCGGCGCATTGACGAAAGCGGGATCGCCGAGATAGCGCGCCCGGTCCGCATAGGCGCGCTTCATGGCCTCGATCAGCAGATGCAGCGAGGCCGGCGACCCCTGTTTCAGGTCTGCAAGCTGAAATCCCTCGAGGATGTTGAGCGTCTCCACCAGCACCACGCCGCCCGACGAAGGCAGCGGCATCGAGACGATGTCGTAGCCGCGATAGGTGCCGCGCACCGGCGCGCGGATCACCGCCTGATATGATTTCAGATCGGCCGGCGTCATGATGCCGCCTGCATCCGAGACGGCTTTGGCGAGCCTGTCCGCGACCGCGCCCTCGTAGAAGCCGCGCGCGCCCTGCGCCGCGACGGCCGAGAGCGTCTCGGCGAGATCGCTCTGCATCAGCCTGTCGCCTTCGCCGAGCGGCGTGCCATCGGGACGCGAGAAGATTTTTGCGGAGGCTGGCCAGCGCGCAAGGCGGCGGTGCCAGCCCGGCAAGGTATCAGCCATGTCGTCGCTGACGATGAAACCATCGCGAGCAAGCGAGATCGCAGGTTGGAGCAATTGCGCCAGCGTGAATTGGCCCGAGCCGTATTTCTCCAGCGCCAGAGTGAGACCCGCCACCGTGCCGGGCACGCCAACGCCGAGCGCGGAATCGCGCGACCTCGCGGCGTCGGGCTTGCCGTCGGACCCAAGGAAGATTTGCGGTGTGGTTGCGGCCGGCGCGGTCTCGCGATAGTCGATCGTGACGTCCTCGTTGCGTTCGGCCGAATGGATCACCATGAAGCCGCCGCCGCCGATATTGCCGGCGCGCGGATAGGTCACCGCCATGGCAAAGCCGGTGGCGACCGCGGCATCGACCGCATTGCCGCCGCGCCTGAGGATATCGGCACCGACCTGCGCAGAGATTCTCTCCTGCGCCACCACCATGCCGTGCTCGGCGGTGACGGCACGCACGGTGTCGAGCGCAGGTGGAACATAGGCCCGCCGCGCATCCTGTGCGGTGGCAGATGCAAGACCAAACGCCAGAGTGGCAATGAAGGCGAAAAATGTCCGCCGTGTCGGGTATGACGACATCATCAAGCTTCCGCCGTGGCCTCGGGCCGGTTCACACGCGCTGCTGCAATGCTATACGGTTTGCCCCGAGGCAGGCAAAACTGTTCGTGAAGAGGACTGCTTGATGACGACGATCGCCCCGGATGCGCGCATGACGGGCGCGCAGCGGACCTATCCGCCGCGCGCCGCTGTCATCAGCTGGATCTTCTTCGACTGGGCCGCGCAGCCCTATTTCACGCTGATCACGACCTTCGTGTTCGCGCCCTATTTCGCCACCAGCATTGCGCCAGATCCCGCCACCGGCCAGTCGCTGTGGGGCTTTACGATGGCGGCGGCAGGCCTTGCGATCGCGCTGATGTCACCCGTGCTGGGCGCCATCGCCGATGCGTCAGGTCGCAGGAAGCCCTGGATCGCGGCGTTCGGGACGCTGCTGGTGCTGGCGGCCTGCACGCTGTGGATCGGCAGGCCCGGTGATCCCTCGATCATTCCGCCTCTGTTGCTGGCTGTCGCGCTCGCCAGCGTCGGCGCGGAATTCGCCACCGTCTTCAACAATGCGATGATGCCGACCTTGGTGCCGCCGGAGCGGATCGGCCGCCTCTCGGGCACCGGCTGGGCCACGGGGTACATCGGCGGCATTGTCAGCCTGATCATCGTGCTCGGCTTCCTCGCCGCAAATCCCGAGACCGGCCGCACCCTGCTCGGCCTCAAGCCGCTGTTCGGGCTCGATCCGGTCAGCCATCAGGGCGATCGCATCGTCGGACCGCTGACCGGGCTGTGGTTCATCATCTTCGTGACACCGCTGTTCCTGTTCACGCCGGATTATCCGGCGAAGCGCCCGGTGCGCCAGGCGCTGCGCGAAGGACTGTTGGAGCTGAAGCAATCGATCAGGAGCTTGCCGCAGCGGAAATCGCTCGCGGCATTCCTGCTCGCCAACATGATCTACACCGACGGCTTGGTGTCGCTGTTCGCCTTCGGCGGCATTTATGCCGCCGGCACGTTCGGCTGGCACACGATCCAGATCGGCAGCTTCGGCATCATGCTGGCGATCGCCGGCACGTTCGGCGCATGGCTGGGCGGCAAGCTCGACGATTCGCTGGGGCCGAGGCGCGTGATCACCGGCAGCTTGCTGCTCCTCCTGCTCGCCGTGGCGGCGATCCTTCTGGTCGACAAGGACAGCGTGCTGTTCGTTGCGGTCGCGCCGCCTCAGCCGGGCGCTCCCCTGTTCTCGAGCGCGGCTGAGCGCGCCTATCTCGTGCTGGGCTGTCTGATCGGTGCCGCCGGCGGGCCATTGCAGGCGGCTTCACGCACACTGCTGATCCGTCTCGCGCCGAAGGATCGCATCGCGCAGTATTTTGGCCTGTTCGCGCTGACGGGGAAAGTGACGTCCTTCATCGGCCCGCTGCTGATCGGCATGATCACCGCGGTGACGGCGAGCCAAAAGGCCGGCATGGCTGTGCTGGTCGTGTTTTTCGTCGCGGGACTGGGACTGCTGATGCGGGTGCGGGAGTAACCGCACTTTGTAGCCCGGATTTCGCTGCGCTCCGTCCGGGCTACGCTGATCAATCAGTGCCTGAAGTGCCGCGTGCCCGTGAACACCATGGCGATGCCGTGCTCGTCGGCGGCCTTGATCACCTCGTCGTCGCGCATCGAGCCGCCGGGCTGCACCACGGCGGTGGCGCCGGCTTCGATGCAGGCGAGCATGCCGTCGGCGAACGGGAAGAACGCGTCCGAAGCCACCACCGAGCCCTTGGTCAGCGGCTCGGCAAGCTTCAGCTCGGCCGCCGCATCCTGGGCCTTGCGCGCCGCGATCCGGGCTGAATCCACCCGGCTCATCTGGCCCGCGCCGATGCCGACGGTAGCGAGATCCTTGGCATAGATGATCGTGTTGGACTTGACGTGCTTGGCCACGCGGAAGGCGAATTTGAGATCGCGCATCTCGGCTTCGGTCGGCGCACGCTTGGTCACGACCTTGAATGTCATGTCGTCGACCACGGCGTTGTCGCGGCTCTGCACCAGCAGGCCGCCGGCCACCGTCTTGGCGGTGAGGCCTGCCGCGCGCGGATCGGGCAAGCTGCCGGCGAGAAGCAGGCGCAGATTCTTCTTCCCACCAATGATGGCGATGGCTTCCTCGCTGGCGTCGGGCGCGATGATCACCTCGGTGAAGATCTTCGTGATCTCGCGCGCGGTGTCGGCATCCAGCGCACGGTTCATCGCGATGATGCCGCCGAACGCGGATGTGGAATCGCAGGCCAGCGCCTTGCGATAGGCATCGACGAGGTTCGAGCCTTCGGCGACGCCGCAGGGATTGGCGTGCTTGACGATGACGCAGGCCGCGGTGCGCCTGGTGTCGAACTCGCCGATGCATTCGTAGGCCGCATCGGTGTCGTTGATGTTGTTGTAGGAGAGCTCCTTGCCTTGCAGTTGCCGTGCGGTGGAGACGCCCGGGCGCTTGTCGGGCGTCGCATAGAACGCCGCGGTCTGGTGCGGGTTCTCGCCATAGCGCAGCGACTGGATCAGCCTGCCGCCGAAGGCACGGAAATCGGGCGCGTCGATCTCGAGCTGGCGATTGAACCAGTTCGAGATCGCGGCATCATAGGCCGCCGTGCGCGCATAGGCCTTTGCGGCAAGGCGGCGGCGCAGCTTCAGCGTCGTTGCGCCGTTGTTGGCGGCGAGCTCGTCGAGCACGGCCTGATAGTCCTGCGCCTCGACCACGACCGCAACGTCGTCATGATTCTTCGCGGCGGCGCGGATCATCGCGGGGCCGCCGATGTCGATGTTCTCGATGCAATCCTCGAAGCCGGCGCCTTTATCGACCGTGGCCTCGAACGGATAGAGATTGACGACGAGAAGATCGATCTGCGCGATGCCGTGCGTCTTCATCGCTTCCGCATGCTCCTTGTTGTCGCGGATCGCGAGCAGGCCGCCATGCACTTTCGGATGCAGCGTCTTGACGCGGCCGTCCATCATCTCGGGGAAGCCGGTGAGGTCGGAGACGTCCTTCACCTTCAAGCCTGCGGCAGCGATCGCCTTGGCAGTGCCGCCGGTCGAGACCAGCTCGACATCATGCGCGGCAAGCGCCTTGGCGAATTCGATCAGGCCAGTCTTGTCGGAAACAGAAAGCAAGGCACGGGTGACGCGGCGGGGATGGTCAGTCATGAGCAAGATCCTCTGTCTTAAGGAGTGTCTATGCCCAGGCGCGCGGCGGATATGTGTCGCGCTTCCCGATGGTGCTCCATCCAAGGTCGCCAGTCGCGCGAACGAGGGCTCGATAGCAGCTTTTGGCCGTTTTCACAACGACGAGATGAGGCCGAATCGAGCGCGTCTACAGCGGAAGTTCCGGCTCACGACGGGCGTTGCGGCGGGCGTTGGTGACGGTCGGCGACGCGGTGGAGCGGACAAAGCTCCAGCGGATCGAGGGCGCCTGGCGGGCATCCTGCCGGATCACGATCTGCGCGGTGCGGCGCGGCCCGTCGTTACCCGCCAGGAACACGCTGTCTTCGAGATCGACCTTGTCGTCGAGCGCCTCGAAGGTCCAGACGTCGCGGTTCGGCAGCACCAGCATGACGCCGCGCGCATCCGACAGCCGGCTCGCCTTCACTGCTGGATGCAGATGGAAGCGCAGTGCGAAATCGGCGTCCGCGCCCTTGAAACGTCCGCCCTGCGGCGGGGACAGCGTATCCTCGCCGTCAATCCGCGCGCCGTCATTGGCGATCATCAGCACACGGCGATGGATTGCGCCGAACTTGGCGAGATAACCGTCATGCGACGTCGTGAGCAGCGTGCCGTTCTGCACGATCTCGCGATAGCTCTCGACCTCGACCGGGCCGCTGGTGACCGGCGAGCCGTGCAACAGGCGCTTCATCGCCGACATCTCGACGAACTGGCATGAGGACGTCTCGTGATAGGTCAGCGTCGAATGCGCCGCGGTGCCGCGCGCGAACGGCCGCCAATTGTCGCGGCCGGTGGTGGGCATGCCGCAATTGGTGACGATGCGGCTGATGCCGGAGGACAGTTCGAACGACAGGCAGCCGGCATGGGCGTCGTGGCTGACGCCTGCCGGCGGCGGTGGGCCCGTGTCGATGATCAGGGTGGTCTGGCCGGCATCGAGGCGCTGGAAACCGGTATGCGGCATGTTCGCCATCGGCGCGCCGTGGGTGTCGTCATAGGCGAGCAGCGTCGCGAGCAGGTCCGACGGTGTCGCGCTCATGCCGTTGAACAGCGCGAAATTGCCGTCGCCATGGCGGAAGAAACGCAGCATCGGCATCATGCGGTCGATCGCATTGAGCAGCGCCGGCGGCGGCGCGATGTTGCGTGCGGCAAAGGTCTGCCGCAGCGGCAGCAGATCGATCAGAAGCTCGATCAGCGCGCCGGGATTGCGGGATATGTGTCCGCCGTCGGGCAGGATCTGCCGCTGCAACTCATCCGAAAGCTTTTTCGACGCGCTGCGGATCTGGCCCGCCTGGTTGGCGAGGCACAGTGAGGCATAGCACAGCGCGATCAGAACCTGCAGCTTCGGCACACCATCGGGAATGTCGACCATGGTGTAGCGCAGGAAGCGGATCTCGCGCGCCAGCGCGCGCAGATAGCGACGGTAGAATTTGTTGTCGGTGTCGTTGAGCACCAATGGTGCCTGCGACAGCAGCGAGATCACGCGCCGTGCCAGCACGTCGGCGCGCCGCGCGACGGCGCGGCGTTTGTTGCTCGGATTGGCGATCCAGTCCTCGACCAGCGCGCGCGCATTGGCGCGCGTCAGCGCGGTGTCGGCGGCACGCAAATGGCGCAGCCAGCCGAAGCCGAGCAGCGCGACTTCCCAGTCCTCCGACGGCGGTTCGAGCTCGAAGATCGAGCGGCCGTGGCAATTGACGATCTTGCCGGCGAAGACGAAGCGGCCAGCATATATCTCGGCGGCCCGCGTCGCATCCGCGGTGCGCAAATCGTGCGGCGCGATGATCAGCCTGTCCGTGCGTCCCGGCCAGACCCGCGACAGCGCAACAGAACCGCCGCTCGCGCGCGCGAGCATGTTCCGCGCGAAGCGGTTCATCACCAGCGTCGAGATACGTCTGCGTTGAGCGACCGACACGCCTTGCCTTGAAGGGGGGAGAGGATTAACGACGAATCCTTATTAATCCCAAAATCGGACGGCTGACACCACCTTGAAAGGGTGCGAATCAGCGCCGCCGCAAAAACCGGTGCAAAATCAGGATTTAACGAGCCGGGCCGCGTAGAATCCGTCGAGCCCGCCGAGCTTGGGATCTGCGTTCGGCAGGTGGCTGGGCAGGGTGCGCAGATCGCCGTCAGCGGTGATGATCTCGCCGAGCCCGGACACCTCGGAAGCGTCGATCGGGACGCGGCGCAGGCCAGGCTCCGCTTGCAGCAGCGCGGCGATCGCCTGCTCACCCTCTTCGGGTTCCAGTGAACACGTGCAATAGACCAGCGTGCCGCCGGGCTTGAGCAGCGAGACGGATTTCTTGAGCAGACGCTGCTGGAGCACGGTCAGGGGGGCGATGTCGGATTCCTGCCGCAGCCATGTGACGTCGGGATGTCGTCGGATCGTGCCGGTCGAGGTGCAGGGCGCGTCGATCAGGACGCCGTCAAAACCTTCAGCCGGGCCGGCCCAGTCCACGGCGTCAGCGACGACGGTCTCGGCCTGGAGCGACAACCGCGCCAGATTCTCGCGCAGACGTGCCACCCGGGCAGGTGAGCGGTCGAGCGCCGTGACATGCGCGCCGGCCAGCGCCAGTTGCGCGGTCTTGCCGCCGGGCGCGGCGCAGAGATCGGCAATGGACTTGCCCTTGATGTCGCCGAACAGCCGCGCCGGCAGCGCGGCGGCGGCGTCCTGCACCCACCATTGTCCTTCGGCAAAGCCCGGCAGCACCGTCACCGAGCCGTTGAGCGACGCGCGCATGGCGGCGTTCGCCAACTGGACCAACCTCAGCGAAACCACCTTTATTCTCGAA
>LNAP01001734.1_pt1 | contig 22836 bp, 23 predicted proteins | sample 602601 | NCBI WGS metagenome assembly LNAP01 (sample SAMN02440304, study PRJNA202911) | soil metagenome | biome: Subtropical and temperate rainforests or woodlands; isolation source: soil samples (1 kg each in a 20% v/v slurry with milli Q water) were... ...
CCTGGCGACGCTGCTGTGGTTGCATGTGCTGGAGCGCAAGAGTATCCGGATCGGCTGGGGGTATTACTTCAAGGTCGGGATTGTGTTGACGGTGCCGGTATTGTTGGTGACGTTGGCGGCTTTGGCATTGCGGTTATCGGTTTAGACCGCGTCGGCCCCTTCGCGAGCAAGCCCGCTCCCACAGTTTGAAATGCGGTCCCCTGTGGGAGCGGGTTTGCTCGCGAAGAGGCCGGCCCAGACACCCACTAAATTCAACCATTACCCGGCACATTCGGCCAAAGATCCGCCACCAGAAACAGCCGCTCCGCTTCCTCCCAATCCCCGCCGTTCTGCATCATGCGCACCAACAATTGCGCCGGCGCCATCGGGTCAAGGTCGACCAACCAGTGCTGCATCTGCTCTTCACTCCAGATTTCTTCCGCCGGGTAATGCGCCGGCGCCAGCCAGGCATGGCGCGGCAGGGGCTGCCAGCGGCCCGGCGGGCTGGCCTGGATAAAGTCCTGCCAATCGCGCTGATGCAACCAGCGCCCGCGCAAATGCTGGGGGTGGGCGCCGAAAGGCGGGGCGGCCTCGCCGGGCCAGGGGTACAACAGGTAGCCGCCGAGCCACAGATGGGCGGTGAACTCCTGGATATCCAGCGTCGCCAGCACCTCCCGGCTTTGCGCCCTGGCCGAGATGGGCAGTTGGTGGTCTGCCAGATGCGCCAGCTTGCGATCCAGGCGGTCGTGACAACCCGGGCCCAGCCATTGCGCGGTGTCCTGGCCGTTGCCGTCCTGGGGGCCGAGGTAAAGCTTGATCGCCAACTCCAGATGATGCACGCCGTCACGGTCGCGCAGCAGCATGTCCAGCTCACCCAGGGTGTGCCCGGCCTGGCGGATCGGCAGGTTGGCCGCCAGCAACTCCACGCCAGGGGCGTGCCGCACGGCAAATTGCCACAGGCGTTCGTAATACAGGCCCAGGCGCCGGGTGCGTGCCAGGCTAAGCCAATGCAGCAGGGCGCTGCTGTCCTGGTCCAGGCGCCTGAGCCATTGCTCCAGGGCCGCAGGCTGCTGCACCCAGTCACTGCCGGCTAAGGGGTGACGTTGTGGCCAGGGCGTCTGCGCGAGCATCGGCGGGGCGAGGATCGCCCACGCCAGGTCCCGCACTGCGGGATGACGCAATTGACGGGGCAGAGGCTGCAGGTCGGGAAACGGATTCATGGTCCGAGCATAGCTGTTTCCTACTCGCCGCGTGACCCCGGGGAGTGTTGAGAACCGTTGTCGTCTGGGACCTGGGGCGACAAAGGATTTTGTCTAATGCGGCCTTTCGCCCATAATCGTTCTTTTTGCCAGACCCAAACCCTGCAGGAGCCCCATGGAGCAATTTCGCAATATCGGCATCATCGGTCGCCTGGGCAGTACCCAGGTTCTGGACACGGTCCGCCGGCTGAAAAAGTTTCTGCTTGAGCGCCACCTGCATGTGATCCTCGAAGACACCATCGCCGAGATTCTGCCGGGCCACGGCCTGCAGACCTCGTCGCGCAAAATGCTCGGTGAAGTCTGCGACATGGTGATTGTGGTCGGTGGCGACGGCAGCCTGCTGGGCGCTGCCCGGGCTCTGGCGCGGCATAACGTGCCGGTACTGGGGATCAACCGGGGCAGCCTGGGGTTCCTCACCGATATCCGCCCCGACGACCTGGAAGTTGAAGTGGCCAAGGTGCTGGACGGCCACTACCTGGTGGAAAACCGCTTCCTGCTGCAAGCCGAAGTGCGCCGCCATGGCGAAGCCATCGGCCAGGGCGATGCCCTCAACGATGTGGTGCTGCACCCCGGCAAGTCGACGCGGATGATCGAGTTCGAGCTGTATATCGACGGCCAGTTCGTCTGCAGCCAGAAGGCCGACGGCCTGATTGTCGCCACGCCCACCGGGTCCACGGCCTATGCGCTGTCGGCCGGCGGGCCGATCATGCATCCCAAGCTGGATGCCATTGTGATCGTGCCGATGTACCCCCATATGTTGTCTAGCCGACCGATTGTGGTCGATGGCAACAGTGAGTTGAAAATCGTGGTCTCCAAAGACATGCAGATCTACCCGCAAGTTTCCTGTGACGGGCAGAACCACTTCACCTGCGCCCCCGGTGACACCATCACCGTGAGCAAAAAGGCGCAGAAGCTGCGGTTGATCCACCCACTGGATCACAACTACTACGAAGTGTGCCGCACCAAGCTGGGCTGGGGCAGCCGCTTGGGGGGTGGAGGCGACTGATGCTCGATCCCGCGCGTAGCTACGACCTGATTGGTGACGTGCACGGTTGCGCTCATACCCTTGAGCACCTGCTCGACCAGATGGGTTACCACAAGCAGGGCGGCGTCTGGCGCCACCCATCACGCATGGCGGTGTTCCTCGGCGATATCATCGACCGTGGCCCGCGCATCCGTGAGGCGCTGCATATCGTCCACGACATGGTCGAAGCCGGCCAGGCGCTGTGCATCATGGGCAACCACGAGTTCAACGCCCTGGGCTGGAGCACCCTGGCGCCGCCCGGCAGTGGCAAGCAGTACGTGCGCGAACATTCGCTACGCCACGCGCGGCTGATCCACGAGACCCTGACCCAGTTCGAACACCACCCCGGCGACTGGCATGACTTCCTTGGCTGGTTCTACGACATGCCGTTGTTTGTCGATGCCGGGCGTTTCCGCGTGGTGCACGCCTGCTGGGATTCGGGATTGATCGAGCCGCTGCGCCGACAATTCCCCGACGGCTGCATCGACGAGCATTTCCTGCAGGCGGCGGCGGTGCCGGGCAGTTTTGCCTGCAACGCCTTCGATCGCCTGCTGCGCGGCACCGATATGCGCCTGCCGGACGGCCTGACGCTGACCGGCGGCGATGGCCTGACCCGTTCGTTCTTTCGCACCAAGTTCTGGGAAGACGACCCGAAGACCTACGGCGACATCGTGTTCCAACCCGATGCCTTGCCCGATCCGGTGGCTCGTACGCCGTTGTCTTCGACCGAGAAAAACTCCCTGTTGCGCTATGGCGTCGATGAACCCTTGCTGTTTGTCGGCCATTACTGGCGCAGCGGCAAACCGGCGCCGATCCGCTCGAACCTGGCCTGCCTGGACTACAGCGCAGTGCTCTACGGCAAGCTGGTGGCGTATCGCCTGGATCAGGAAACCTGCCTGGACCCCAACAAGTTCGTGTGGGTCGATGTCGAGCGCCCTGAGGTGATTCATGAGTAACGTGGCCGTTTTACGCTTGCCGCTGACGGTCGACCTGGCTGGCTTCGTCAAACTGTTGCAGCGCATGCAGGTGCCCCATCGCGTCAGTGAAGAGGCCGGCGAGCAGGTGCTGTGGGTGCCGGACGCGATCAGCGAAGACGTGCGCAGTCTGTATCAGCGTTTCCCGGCCGGCGATCCGGACCAGCAGCTGGATATTCCCCAGGAACCGGTAGCCAAGCGCCCCGGCTTCCTCCAGCAACTGCGCCACAGCCCGCTGACCGCGGGTGTGTTGCTGCTGAGCCTGGTCGTCGCTGCGGTCACGATGCTCGGCGACAACTTGCAAGCCATGAGCTGGCTGACGTTCCTGAATTTCCACGTGGCCGGTGAGTACCTGTATTTCACGCCCCTGGCCGACAGCCTGGCGGCAGGGCAGTGGTGGCGGTTGATCACGCCGATGCTGATCCACTTCGGCATCCTGCACCTGGCCATGAACGGCATGTGGTACTGGGAGCTGGGGCGGCGCATCGAGGCCCGTCAGGGCAGTATCAACCTGCTGGGCCTGACGTTGCTGTTCAGCCTGGCCTCCAACTATGCGCAATACACCTTTGGCGGGCCGGGCCTGTTCGGTGGTCTGTCCGGCGTGTTGTACGGCTTGCTCGGCCATTGCTGGATCTACCAATTGCTTGCGCCCAACCCGGCGTATCGCCTGCCGCGCGGCGTGCTGGTGATGATGCTGGTGTGGCTGGTGCTGTGCCTGTCGGGCCTGGTCTCGATGATCGGCTTCGGCGAAATCGCCAATGCGGCCCATGTCGGCGGCCTGGTGGTGGGTTGCATCACCGGTTTGCTCGGCGGGTTGTACAGCCGCCATAAACGTAACGCTTGAATCTCTGCCCATTATTGAAGGAAGAGTCTTATGTCCTCTTTTGCTGAAATGATCGAAAACATCACCCCGGATATCTACCAGAGCCTCAAGCTCGCCGTGGAAATCGGTAAATGGGCCGACGGCCGCAAGCTCACTGCCGAACAGCGCGAGCTGTCGTTGCAGGCCATGATCGCCTGGGAGCTGCAAAACCTGCCGGAAGACCAGCGCACCGGCTATATGGGCCCGCAGGAATGCCAATCGAAGTCGACCCCGGTGGAAAACATCCTGTTCAAGTCGGATGCCATCCATTGATTGAGATTGGCCGTGGTGCAGTCAGCAAGATGTCGGCGCAACTGGGTTCGCCGACCGTTCAATACGCTTTTCGCCTGGGCGACACCGAGGTGCCGGTCAACCCGTTGATTGGCACTCATATACGCCTGGAATACCTCGGTGCGATCCACTGCACCCATTGCGGACGCAAGACCAAGACCAGCTTCAGCCAGGGCTATTGCTACCCGTGCATGACCAAGCTGGCCCAGTGCGACCTGTGCATCATGAGCCCCGAGCGCTGCCATTTCGATGCCGGCACTTGCCGCGATCCGGACTGGGGCGAGAAATTCTGCATGACCGACCATGTGGTGTACCTGGCGAACTCGTCGGGGATCAAGGTCGGCATCACCCGCGCCACCCAGTTGCCCACGCGCTGGCTGGACCAGGGCGCGAGCCAGGCATTGCCGATCATGCGCGTGGCCACGCGCCAGCAATCGGGCTTTGTCGAAGATGTGCTGCGCAGCCAGGTCGCCGACAAGACCAACTGGCGCGCCTTGCTCAAGGGCGACGCGGCAGCGGTAGACCTTGCGCAGGTACGCGACGAGCTGTTTGTCTCCTGCGCCGATGGCCTGCTGCAATTGCAGGAACGCTTTGGCCTGCAGGCCATCCAACCGGTAACCGATATCGAGCCCCTCGAAATCCGCTACCCGGTGGAGCAATATCCAGCCAAGATCGTCAGTTTCAACCTGGACAAGAACCCGATTGCCGAAGGCACGCTGCTGGGGATCAAGGGCCAATACCTGATCTTCGATACCGGCGTTATCAATATTCGTAAATACACGGCTTACCAGCTCGCCGTGCATCAGTAGAAGGATTTCACGCATGCGCACCGAACAACCGAAGATGATTTACCTGAAGGACTATCAGGCGCCCGAGTACCTGATCGACGAGACTCACCTGACCTTCGAGTTGTTCGAGGACCATAGCCTGGTCCACGCGCAGCTGGTGATGCGCCGCAATCCCGAGCGCGGCACCGGCCTGCCGCCGCTGGTGCTCGATGGCCAGCAGTTGGAACTGCTGAGTGTGGCCCTGGGTGACCAGGAACTGAGCGCCACCGACTACCAATTGAGCGACAGCCACCTGACGCTGCAGCCGACCAGTGACAGCTTCACGGTCGACACCAGCGTGCGCATCCACCCGCAAACCAACACCGCCCTGGAAGGCTTGTACAAGTCCGGTGGCATGTTCTGTACCCAATGCGAGGCCGAGGGCTTCCGCAAGATCACCTACTACCTTGACCGCCCGGACGTGATGAGCACGTTCACCACCACGGTGATCGCCGAGCAGCACAGCTATCCGGTGCTGCTGTCCAACGGCAACCCGATTGCCAGCGGCCCCGGCGAAGACGGTCGGCACTGGGCGACCTGGGAAGACCCGTTCAAGAAGCCGGCCTACCTGTTCGCCCTGGTGGCCGGCGACCTGTGGTGCGTCGAAGACACCTTCACCACCATGAGCCAGCGCACCGTCGCGCTGCGCATTTATGTCGAGCCGGAAAACATCGACAAGTGCCAGCACGCCATGAACAGCCTGAAGAAGTCCATGCGTTGGGATGAAGAGGTCTATGGTCGCGAATACGACCTGGATATCTTCATGATCGTCGCCGTCAACGACTTCAACATGGGCGCCATGGAAAACAAGGGCCTGAACATCTTCAACTCCAGCGCCGTGCTGGCCCGCGCCGAAACCGCGACCGACGCCGCGCACCAGCGGGTAGAAGCCATCGTCGCCCACGAATACTTCCACAACTGGTCGGGCAACCGCGTGACCTGCCGCGACTGGTTCCAGTTGTCGCTCAAGGAAGGCTTCACGGTGTTCCGCGATTCGCACTTCTCTGCGGATATGAACTCGGCCACCGTCAAGCGTATCCAGGATGTGGCCTACCTGCGCACCCACCAGTTCGCCGAAGATGCAGGGCCGATGGCCCACGCTGTGCGCCCGGACAGCTTTATCGAAATTTCCAACTTCTACACCCTGACCGTGTACGAAAAGGGTTCGGAAGTGGTCGGGATGATCCACACCTTGCTCGGCGCCGAGGGCTTTCGCAAAGGCAGTGACCTGTACTTTGAACGCCACGACGGCCAGGCCGTGACCTGTGATGACTTTATCAAGGCCATGGAAGACGCCAACGGTGCCGACCTGACCCAGTTCAAACGCTGGTACAGCCAGGCCGGCACGCCACGCCTGGTAGTGAGCGAGTCCTACGACGCTACCGCCAAGACCTACAGCCTGACCTTGCGCCAGAGCTGCCCGCAAACCCCGGACAACGTAGAAAAACTGCCATTCGTGATTCCGGTGGCCCTGGGCCTGCTGGACGCCAATGGGGCCGACCTGCCGTTGCGTCTGGCCGGTGAAGCGGCGGCGCAGGGCACTTCGCGAGTGTTGTCGGTGACTGAGGCCGAGCAGACGTTCACCTTCGTCGATATCGCTGAGCAACCCTTGCCGTCGCTGCTGCGTGGCTTCTCGGCGCCGGTGAAGCTGAGCTTCCCCTACAGCCGTGACCAGTTGATGTTCCTGATGCAGCACGACAGCGATGGCTTCAATCGCTGGGAAGCGGGTCAGCAACTGGCGGTGCAGGTGTTGCAGGACCTGATCGGCCAACACCAGCAGGGCCAGGCCCTGGTGCTGGATCAACGGCTGGTCAATGCGCTGCGCAGCGTGTTGAGCGACGAAAGCCTGGACCAGGCCATGGTCGCGGAAATGTTGTCGTTGCCGGGTGAAGCCTACCTGACCGAAATCAGCGAAGTGGCTGACGTCGATGCGATCCACGCCGCCCGCGAGTTTGCGCGCAAGCAGTTGGCCGATAACCTGTTCGAAGGCCTGTGGCTGCGCTACCAGGCCAACCGCGACCTGTCGCGCAACACGCCTTACGTGGCCTCGGCCGAGCACTTCGCGCGCCGCGCCCTGCAGAACATCGCGCTGTCGTACCTGATGCTCAGCGGCAAGCCCGAAGTACTGGCGGCGACCCTGGAGCAGTTCGACGCGTGTGACAACATGACCGAACGCCTGACGGCATTGGCGGTGCTGGTCAACTCGCCGTTCGATGCCGAGAAGGCCAAGGCCCTGCAAGTGTTTGCCGAGAACTTCAAGGACAACCCCTTGGTCATGGACCAATGGTTCAGCGTCCAGGCCGGGAGCGTGTTGCCGGGCGGGCTTGCGCGGGTCAAGGCCCTGATGCAGCACCCGGCGTTCAATATCAAGAACCCGAACAAGGTGCGCGCGCTGGTCGGCGCCTTTGCCGGGCAGAACCTGATCAACTTCCATGCAGCCGATGGCTCGGGCTATCGCTTCCTGGCGGACCTGGTGATCGAGCTGAATGCCTTCAACCCGCAGATCGCCTCGCGGCAGTTGGCGCCACTGACCCGCTGGCGCAAATACGACAGCGCCCGTCAGGCGCTGATGAAGGCTGAGCTGGAGCGGATCCGTGGTTCGGGCGAGCTGTCCAGCGATGTGTTCGAGGTGGTCAGCAAAAGCCTCGCATGACGGCCGACTCACCACTGGCCGCCTACCAGCGGGCCCTGGCCGATGGTTTTGTGGCAGACGACGCGCAACGCCGGGCGGTCGAGGCGTTGCAGGCCTGCCATGGGGCATTGCACCAGGGCGCCGACGCACCGGTCACCGGCGTTTATCTGTGGGGGCCGGTGGGGCGGGGCAAGACCTGGCTGATGGATCAGTTCCATCAGAGCCTGCGGGTGCCCGCGCGGCGCCAGCACTTCCATCACTTCATGGGCTGGGTCCATCAACGTCTGTTCCAGTTGACCGGCACCCCGGACCCTTTGCAGGCCCTGGCCCGCGAGTTGGCCGGGGACGTGCGGGTGCTGTGTTTCGACGAGCTGTTCGTCAATGACATTGGTGACGCGATCATCCTCGGGCGCCTGTTCCAGGTGATGTTCGACGAAGGGGTGGTAATGGTCTGCACCTCCAACCAGCCGCCCGGGCAGTTGTACGCCGACGGTTTCAACCGCGAACGCTTCATGCCGGCTATCGAGGCGATTGAGGCCCATATGCAGGTGGTGGCGGTAGACGGCAGTGAGGATCACCGCTTGCATCCGGGCACCGCCGAGCAGCGCTACTGGGTCGATCAACCACAAGCATTGGCCGCGGTTTTCCAGCGTTTGAGCGCTGGACAAGCCTGCAGTGAGGCGCCGGTTATGGTCGGTTCGCGACGCATTGTTACGGTGCAGTCCAGCGAAACGGTGCTGTGGTGCCGCTACGCTGATCTGTGCGAACAACCGCTGGCGGCCATGGATTTCATGCAGCTGTGTGATCGCTATAGCGCCATATTGCTCGGCGAAGTGCCCGGGCTGAGCGCCTCGACACGTCCTGGGCGGATTGCCCGTGGTACCGAGGATGGTGCCCAGCGCGTGGAGGCGGGCGACCGCGAGCTGCCGGCGTTGTCGGTGCACGATGACAGTGTGCGCCGGTTTATCGCCCTGGTGGATGAGTGCTACGACCGCAAGGTCCCGCTGTACATCGAAGCCAGGGTGCCCTTGGCCGAGTTGTACACCGAGGGTTACCTGGAGTTTGCGTTCCGCCGCACCCTCAGTCGTTTGCAAGAAATGCAGTTGCAACGCTTTGGTCAGTAGTGGCCATTGGCCCACTGACACAATCATTCGCCTGATGGCTTTTTCCCGCGCCAAGTTGTAGTTAATCTCTTTCATCTAACCCCTACACCCCGCTTACAATCGAGCTTTTGCGGGGAGCTCATCCCTGCCGGGCAGTTATCGAGGAAGGAAATGGAAGCCGCAGAAATATTGGTGCTGCAAGCCAGCTACAGCAACTCCGTGCACGCCGAGGCCATTGGCCTGTTGCTCAACCACTATGCACAAGACCCCATGGGCGGTGGCCATGCCCTGTCCGCCGACCTGCTGCAACAATTGCCGGCGGAATTGGCCAAGCGTCCCCATGCCTTCAGCGTGCTGGCCTTTGTTGGCGGCGAGCCGGCCGGGCTTGTTAACTGTTTTGAAGGGTTTTCGACCTTTGCCTGCCGGCCGCTGGTCAACGTGCATGATGTGGTGGTCAAGGAACCGTTCCGAGGCCTGGGCCTGAGCCAGAAAATGCTGCAAAAGGTCGAGGAAATCGCCCGCCAGCGCGGTTGCTGCAAGATCACCCTGGAAGTGCTGGAAGGTAATCCAGTGGCGCAGGCGTCGTACCGCAAGTTTGGCTTCGATGACTCGATCTTCGACCCTGCCCATGGCCGCATGCTGTTCTGGAGCAAGGCCCTCTAAATCCTCAGGTCGTTCCCGCGCTCCCCTTGGGAAGGTTCGACCAGGCAAAAAAAAGCGCCCTGTACAGGGCGCCAAATTGACCTTCACCACCAGAGCATAATGGTGCCGGGTATTACTCGTGCATCAGCCTTTGGGTTGCTCAGCATCCCGCGTGTGTTGGGTGGATCCGGATTCAGCACCCTTGGCGTCGGCAGCCGCCGTCTGTTCGGTGTCGCTGTGGATTTGTTTCTGGGTGAAGCTGAAATTATCGAAGTGCTCCTTCACGCGCTCAGCGCCGCCTTCGGCGAAGGCGGCAGCGGAGGTCAGGCCCAGCAGGCCAGCAAGCATCAAGGTTGAAAGTTTCATCGCAGGTATTCCCATTAAAAGTGATCGTGTCTGCACCGTCCCTGGTCAGATTTATGGGAATAGTCTGTAGGAAGCTAATTAAGTGGGGGTTAACGTCAAGCACATCCAAAGTTAACCGCAGGGGTTAACTCTGGACGGGGCGCGGGTCGTTTACTTCTGGACCACACTCCGGGGTGTGGTACTGGCTTTGGGCTTGATCAGGCTGAAGTCGATCAAGGCCTTCTGCGAACGCTGGTAGGGATCGCCGATCAGCAATGGCCGTGGCTTGAAGCTGTCGCTGACCAGGCTGCGGCTGCGGTCCAGTTCGTCGAAACTCAAGCCGGCCAGGTCGGCCCAGGTATGAATCAACTGCGAGCTGCTGTAGGGCCGTTGTATATCGCCCTGCATGTTCCAGTCGTGCGTGGCGCGCCACTTTGGCGAGGCCCAGGTCATGAAGGGGATGGTGTACATCGGGGCTGTCGGCTTGCCCTCGTTGCGGCCCAGGGTGTCATGGCCCGCCGAGTCGAACACATCCTCGCCGTGGTCGGAGAGGTACAGCAGGAAACCATTGGGGTCGGTCTTGGCGTAGTCCTTGATCAGGCTCGACACCACGAAGTCGTTGTAGCGCACTGCGTTGTCATAGCTGTTGTAGGTCGGCAGCTGGTCGTCACTGACCGCGTCCGGGACACCCTGGCGGTCGGTAAAGGTGTCGAAGCTTGGCGGGTAGCGGTACTGATAGCTCATATGGGTACCCAGCAGGTGCACCACGATCAGCTTGCGCTCGGCCTTGTCGGCCAGGGCCTTGGAGAACGGCTCCAGCACGTCGCCATCGTACTGGCGGGCGTTCTGGTTACGGTTGTTGTTGAGGTACACCTGCTCGTCGGCCTGTTCGGAGAACGTGGTGAGCATGGTGTTGCGCTTGGTCATGGTCTGCTGGTTGGTGATCCAGAAGGTCTTGTAGCCGGCCTGTTCCATCATGCTGACGATGGAAGGGGTCTTCAGATACAGATCCGGATTGTCTTCATCGGCAAAGGTCAGTACCTGTTGCAGCGCCTCGATGGTGTAGGGGCGCGGGGTGATGACGTTGTCGAACACATCCAATTGGTCACGCAGCTTGTCCAGCTCCGGCGTGGTCTTGCGCGGGTAGCCGTAGAGGCTCATGCGCTGCCGGTTGGTGGACTCGCCGATCACCAGCACCAGGGTCGACGGTTGGCCGGCCATGCTGTCCTTGAAGTTGCTCAGGGGCGGGATCTTGCTGACGTTGTCGAGCATGCCCTGCATGTTGTTCAACTGCTGGGTGTAGCGGCGATAGGCAACAATCATCTGCCACGGCACGGCAGGTTCGACCCGGGTTTCGAAGCCATCGATGGCCCGTTCCAGGGTGTCGTTGGTGGCAATCTGCTTGACCAGCGGATAGCCGACAATCGCCAGCACAATGGCCGTCGCCGCGACCATTGCCCGGACCCGGGGCAGGTAGACCGGGCGCACACGGGTCCAGAGGAAGACGGCCAGGGCAGTGTGGGCAATAAAGGCCAGCACGATCCACCAGGCAAAGTATTGCGTTGCATACTCGCCGGCTTCAGAGATGTTCGACTCGAACATGATGAAGATGACGCTCTGGGAAAATTCCTGCTGGTAAATAAAGAAGTAGCCCAGGCTGGCCATGGAACAGGCCCACAGCACCACACCGATCAGCGCGGCGAGTAGCCGGGCGCGACGCGGGAACAGCAGCATGGGTGCCAACCACAGCGCACTCATGAAGAACGCCTGGCGGAAACCACTGAAGCCGGAAGTGCCGGTCAGTTGGATCAGCAGTTGGGTAATACCGGAGAAATACCAGAAAAACAGGAACATCCAGCCCAGGCCGGCCCAATCAAACCCTTTTGCAGACTTCGTGCTCGCCATGCAGCGCTCCAACCCGATAATTGCCGCCGCCCATGCGCGAGGCGGCGTTCTGGCGCAGGATTATCGGGAAGGGCGGGTGAAAAGTTTGTGAGTTGGACCCGGGGTTCAGCAGGTAATGGCTTGGTTTGCCAACTGAGCCTGCAACTGCGCCCGCAGACGGATCACTTCCTGCTGCAACTGCTCGCGTTCGTCTTTCAGCTGGCGCAGTTCGTCGCGACGGACGGTGACGTAGAGGGTCTGTGGCGGGCGTGTCATCTGTGCTGTGCGCATTGCTTACCTCGCAAATAGCCGGTGTATCGCGGTGCCAGAGCGCTTGAGTCGAGGCCCTCGGCAGGAGTCAGGGGCGATTCTGATTTCTTTTTGGGCTCAAGGGAACTTTTTTATTTTTCAGGGTCGCTGTGACTTTTCAGCCAGTGATGGTGAAACGATGGCCTGTTTTTGTGATGAAACTAGTGCGATTGGCGCCGGACTAATTCGTCATTGCGCTATAAACTGTGTCACACATTTTTATTTGTAGTTGGGAGCATCAATACATGCAACTGGGGATTATCGGACTAGGCCGCATGGGCGGGAATATTGCGCGCCGCTTGATGCTCAATGGGCATACCACCGTGGTCTACGACCGCAATGAAGCATTCGTCAAAGGCTTGAGTGAAGAGGGCGCGACCGGCGTTGCCGATCTGCCTGCCCTGGTCGCTGGCCTGCAAAAGCCGCGGGCTGTCTGGGTCATGTTACCGGCGGGCGAGCCCACCGAAACCACGATCAACGACCTGAGCGAACTGATGGAACCCGGCGATGTGATCATCGACGGCGGCAACACCTTCTATAAAGATGACGTACGTCGCGGCAAGGCCCTGGCGGAAAAAGGCCTGCACTACATCGACGTCGGCACTTCCGGTGGCGTGTGGGGCCTGGAGCGCGGTTACTGCATGATGATTGGCGGCGACGCCGAGACCGTCAAGCACCTGGACCCGATCTTCGCCACCCTCGCGCCGGGCCTGGGCGATATCCCGCGCACCAAGGACCGTACCGCTACCGACGACCGCGCCGAACGTGGCTATATCCACGCCGGCCCTGCCGGTTCCGGGCACTTCGTGAAGATGATCCACAACGGCATCGAGTACGGCATGATGCAGGCGTTTGCCGAAGGCTTTGACATCCTCAAGACCAAGAACTCGGAAAACCTGCCGCCAGAACAACGTTTTGACCTGAACGTGGCCGATATCGCCGAAGTCTGGCGTCGCGGCAGCGTTGTGTCCTCCTGGCTGCTCGACCTCACAGCCGATGCCCTGGCGACCGACCCCAAGCTCGACGGTTACTCCGGTTCCGTGGCCGACAGCGGCGAAGGGCGCTGGACCATCGAAGCGGCCATGGAGCAATCGGTACCGGTACCGGTGCTGTCCAACTCGTTGTTCGCCCGGTTCCGCTCGCGCCAGCAAAGCACTTACGGTGACAAGCTGCTGTCGGCAATGCGCTTCGGCTTTGGCGGCCATGTGGAGACTTCCAAAAAATGACGGCCACCGGCAAGAAACCCAAGGCCGAACCCGCTCCACCCACTACCTTGTTCCTGTTCGGCGCCCATGGCGACCTGGTCAAGCGCCTGCTGATGCCGGCGCTGTACAACCTCAGTCGCGATGGCTTGCTGGGTGAGGGGCTGCGGATTGTCGGGGTGGATCACAACGCTATCAGCGATGTAGACTTCGCCAAGAAACTCGAAGACTTCATCCGCACCGAAGCGGCGAGCAAGGTCAAGGGGAATGCCGAACATGCACTGGACCCACAGTTGTGGGCCCAGTTGGCCAAGGGCATCAGCTACGTGCAGGGCGATTTTCTCGATGACGGCACCTATGCCGACATCGCCAGCAAAATCGCCGATAGCGGCACGGGCAACGCGGTGTTCTACCTGGCCACCGCGCCGCGCTTCTTCAGTGAAGTGGTGCAGCGCCTGGGCCGGGCCAACCTGCTGGAGGAAACCCCCGGGGCTTTCCGCCGCGTGGTCATCGAAAAGCCGTTCGGCTCCGACCTGGTCACCGCCGAGGCGCTCAACGCCTGTCTGCTCAAGGTCATGACTGAGAAGCAGATCTATCGCATCGACCATTACCTGGGCAAGGAAACGGTGCAGAACATTCTGATCAGCCGTTTCTCCAACGTGCTGTTCGAGGCGTTCTGGAACAACCACTACATTGACCACGTGCAGATCACCGCTGCCGAAACGGTCGGTGTGGAAACCCGGGGTAGTTTCTTCGAAAACACCGGCACCCTGCGCGATATGGTGCCCAACCACCTGTTCCAGTTGCTGGCGATGATTGCCATGGAACCGCCGGCAGCCTTTGGCGCCGATGCGGTGCGTGGCGAGAAGGCCAAGGTGATCGGGGCCGTGCGCCCCTGGTCGCTGGAGGATGCACGGGCCAACTCGGTGCGCGGCCAGTACACCGCCGGCGAGATCGGCGGCAAGGCGCTGCCGGGCTATCGGCAGGAGGCCAATGTGGCCCCGGACAGCAGCACCGAAACCTTCGTTGCGCTCAAGGTGATGATTGATAACTGGCGTTGGGTCGGCGTGCCGTTCTACCTGCGCACCGGCAAGCGCATGAGCGTGCGCGATACCGAAATCGTTATCTGCTTCAAACCAGCGCCCTATGCCCAGTTTCGCGATACCGAAGTCGACGAGGTCAAGCCGACGTACCTGAAAATCCAGATCCAGCCCAATGAAGGCATGTGGTTCGACCTGCTGGCGAAAAAGCCCGGGCCGACCCTGGACATGGCCAACATCCAGCTGGGTTTTGCCTACAAGGACTTCTTCGAGATGCAGCCTTCCACCGGCTACGAGACGCTGATCTATGATTGCCTGACCGGCGATCAGACCCTGTTCCAGCGTGCCGATAACATCGAAAACGGCTGGCGTGCGGTGCAACCGTTTCTCGATGCCTGGCAGAAGGACGATGGCATCCAGGCCTACAAGGCCGGGGAAGATGGCCCAGCGGCAGCGGATGCGTTGCTGGCCCGTGATGGCCGTGCCTGGCATAGCCTCGGATGAGTGAGGAGACGATTCACCCCATCCGTTTTTTGTTGAGTGATATGGACGGCACCTTGTTGCTGCCCGATCACAGCCTCAGCCAGCGCACCATCGCTGCCGTGCGGGCGCTGCGCGAAGCCGGGGTGTTTTTCAGCCTGGCCACCGGGCGGCCGCCGAGGGCGATGTTGCAGCAGATCGAAGCCCTGGGCGTCGATGTACCCACGGCGGGATTCAACGGCGGCACCCTGGTGAACCCGGATGGCAGCATTCTGGTGGCCCACCACTTGCCGGCAGAGGCGGCGCTGATCACCCTGGCACTGTTGTGCGACCAGCCGGAGGTGGAAATCTGGGTGTTTGCCGATGGTGAGTGGCTGCTGCGTGACCCCTTGGGCCCCATGGTGCCTCGGGAGCAGCATGGCCTCGGTTATGCGCCGGTCGTGGTGGAGAGTTTCGAGCCGTTTCTGGGGCGGATCGACAAGATCGTCGCCGCCAGCGCCAATGCACAGTTGCTGGTCGAGCTGGAAGCGCGCTTGCAGCCCAAGGTTGCAGGCTTGGCTCAGGTTTCGCGTTCGCAGCCGGTCTATCTCGATATCACCGCAATGAAGGCCAACAAGGGCGATGCCCTGAAAACCCTGGCTGCGCACCTTGGGGTGGCGCTGGAGCAGACGGCAGCCATCGGCGATGGTGGCAATGATCCGGCGATGTTTGAAGTGGCCGGGTTGTCGATTGCCATGGGGCAGGCAGAAGAGGTGGTCAAACGTCAGGCCAACCTGGTCACCGGCAGCAATGTCGAGGACGGTGCTGCCGAAGCCATTGAACGGTTGATCCTTCACCGCCAGTAACTGAAGGCTCACTGGAAGATCAAGTGATCATGCCATGGCTGCTATATAAAGAAGGGCGCTACGAAAGTTGCAGGCACGCAAAACCCGTGGCGAGGGTCGAACTCACTCGCCACGGGTTTAATAGTTTTAACAAGTTGCAGCCAATATAAGAAGCGACGGTATGTCGCAGTAGCTGCGTTAACTTACTTGGGCATTGCCCAGGACTGTAGCTGATAGCCTTCGCCATTGAGTTCGGCGCGGGCTTGCAGCAGCAGGGTTTCCAATTGTTTTGGATCGGAATAAGTGCTGCAAGGAATCTGTTTGCGCCCGATGCGGTTTTCGGTGCGGTCGATCACGGTCAGGCTCAGCTCGCCAGTGCCGTCTTGTGGGGCCCAGGCCACGCAGTGAAAGGGTTGGAAAGCACGGTCTGCGATCAGAAGAGCTTCGTTGATACGGAGCGGGGCGTTCATGGGGTCTTCTCTCTAAGTGCCCAATCAAAAGATGTGCCGTCGGTTGGGCTTACCGTTCGGCTAGTACCTGTACTGATGCTCGATGACGGGGTACGGGTCACATGCTAAAACAAGAAAATTCAACTTTTCGTGATTAACGTCATGTAAGCGGCGCTTTTGAAAGGCCGGGAAAGATTCAAATCGCCGCACTAAAGCGGGTTGATCGCCAAATGCCGTATCCCGAGATCTTTTATCGCGAAACGATACAAGCGTAGTGTCAAGATCTTGCTAGGGTTATGAGCAGCTCGCCCAAACTGTTGTTTCTAAATAACTTTAATGTTTTTGACGCCAAGGAACAGTCATGGTTGTTACACCAGCCCTGCGTCGCTTGCTTGTGGTCGATCCCTGTGACGACTGCCACCAGTTATTGCCTGGTTTGCGGGCGGCTGGATGGGCAGTGGACAGCTGTGCCCTGGATGCCTTGGGCGATCGCACCTGTGACGTAGGATTATTGCGACTCCAGCCCAAACACCTGGAGCGACCCGAGGCGGTCAAGGAGCTGATCAGTCGCAGCGGTACCGAATGGATAGCCGTGCTCAGCCCCGAGATGCTGCGCCTGCAGAATGTCGGCGACTTTGTCTGTGAATGGTTTTTTGACTTCCATACCTTGCCGTTCGATGTGGCGCGCGTCCAGGTCACCCTGGGCCGGGCCTTTGGCATGGCGCGCTTGCGGGGTAAAGGCTGCGCCTATGTGGCCGAGCCCGAACATGAACTGTTGGGTGACAGCCGGCCAATCCGCGAACTGCGCAAACTGCTGGCGAAACTGGCCCCTACCGAGTCGCCGATTCTGATCCGTGGCGACAGCGGCACCGGCAAGGAACTGGTGGCCAAGACCTTGCACCGGCAATCCCAGCGGCACGCCAAGCCATTCGTGGCGATCAATTGCGGGGCTATTCCGGAACACCTGATCCAGTCCGAACTGTTTGGCCATGAAAAAGGTGCATTTACCGGCGCCCACCAACGCAAGATCGGGCGCATCGAAGCGGCCAATGGCGGCACCCTGTTCCTCGACGAGATCGGTGACCTGCCGATGGAGTTGCAAGCCAACCTGTTGCGCTTTCTCCAGGAAAAACATATCGAGCGTGTCGGTGGCAGCCAGCCGATCCCGGTGGATGTCAGGGTGTTGGCCGCGACACACGTCGATCTGGAAGCGGCCATCGAAAAGGGCACCTTCCGCGAAGACTTGTACTACCGGCTCAATGTCCTGCAAGTGCTCACCGCACCGCTGCGTGAGCGCCATGGCGATGTGGGGATGCTGGCCAATCATTTTTCCCGGTTCTACAGCCAGGAAACCGGGCGCCGTCCGCGCAGTTTCAGCGAGGACGCGCTGCTCGCCATGGGCAAGCATGGTTGGCCGGGCAATGTGCGCGAACTGGCCAACCGGGTGCGGCGCGGTCTGGTCCTGGCCGAAGGGCGGCAAATCGAAGCGGCCGACCTGGGGTTGCAAAGCCAAAAGGCAATCGCGCTGCCCATGGCTACACTAGAAGACTATAAGCACCGCGCCGAACGCCAGGCGCTGTGCGATGTGCTGAACCGCCACAGCGACAACCTGAGTGTTGCCGCCCGGGTCCTGGGGGTTTCCCGGCCCACCTTCTACCGGTTACTGCACAAACACCAGATCCGCTAGGGCGGGTAAAAAAAGCCCCGTCGCGACCCTTATCGCGGCGGGGCTTTTCCTTATCTCAAACTCGCCATTCCCTGTAGGCGCGTTTAGAAGTAGTACGGAAATTTCAGGCTGAAGGTGAAGTCCGGCGCGTCATCTGTCATGCCGATGGCCAGGTTGGGCACGATGGTCAGGTTTTCGCTGGCGGCAATGGTCATGCCGACGTTGAAGTAGCCCGCGTTGGCGTCACTGGACACAATCGACTGCCAGTCGCCACCGTCGGGTTTGAGCTTACTCTTGCGCTGGATCAGGTCAGACACCGAGAACGACATACTCATACGCTCGTTCAAGGCAAATGCCACGCCGACACCGAACTGGAAGCTGTCGCCCAGGCGTACCTTGCCGCCGACTTTTTCGTTGACCGTGGAGCTGATGTCGTCAAACGAATCTTCGAAGTTGTGGGTGTAGGAGAGCGAGCCGAACAGCACGGCCGGATCGAAGGTCTTGACCAGGGAAATCCCCGGGGTCACCGACCATACGCCATTGCCGGTTGGCAGGTTCTCCGGCACATAGAGGTTGGTGTTGGACGGCGAGCGTACCAGCTTGATACCGAACGGCTCCTTGCCGGTCGGCGCCTTGACCCGTACCGAGAGTACGGCGTCCGGCAGGGTGGGGGATTCATCGAGGAACTTGTAGGCAACCCCGAAGTTGACGTCGCCGATGGTCGGGTCGCGACTGACCGACTCCTCTGAAGTCGCTGTTCCCGCGCCACCATTGGCGCCCCCGGACTGATAGGTCGATTCGCGGTACACCACGGGGACGTTGACGTCGAACTGCCAACGGTTATCGACGTTGTAGCGGCCCGTCATGTCCAGGGTCCAGTTATCCGCCTTGATGCGATCCAGGTTGATATTGCCGAGGAAGATCGAGTCCAGTGCCAGGAAACCATTGAGGGTCAATTGCCGGGCATCGTAGCGAGCGTAGGTAATGCCCGTCTCAAAGCTGAACTTGCCATTGCCAAAGAACCCGCTGGCCTCGTTATAGAGGTTGCTGACACTCTGTGCCGGCGCCGAATCATCCTTGAGGGCCTGCCCATAGGAGCTGCCGGTTGCACCGCCGGTGCCACTGGCGGCCACCGTACTGCCGCTTTGCTTGAAATCTGCAGGTGACTTGGCCAGGCGCTTGGGCGCGGGTACTGCGGGCTGGTCCTCGACCTGGCGCACCCGTTGCTCCAGGACCGCCAGGGCTTTTTGCTGTACTTCGTAGCGTTGCTTGAGTTCCAGCAGTTCCTGTTTGAGGGTTTCGATATCGGCGTCTGGCGCTGCGTACAACAAACTCGCCGGCAAGAGCGTACTTAAACAAACAACGGCGCGTAGCGATAACGTTCGATGCATGAAATAAGCCGTCCTTTTCTAATGCGTAAGTGTCGAGGGTCAGCGTAGTTCAATAACCGAGAGTGCGTAGACCCTTCAGTTGGTCCAGGTTGCAGTTCAGTGCCACGTTGTTTAGTCCGTTGCTACCGAGCACGACATTCAGTTGGGTCATGTTATTAACGAAGTTGCTATTGCCTTGCAGAATCGTGCCTTGCAGCACATTGCCGCCGCCGATCTGCTGCACGGCGCTGCCCTGATTATGGTTGGCCTGGATCGCCATCTGCAGGCCGCCGTTATTGGCAGAAACACTCACCTTGCCAGCGGCGCTATTACCAGAGATCGAACCGCCGGCGACCAGTACCTGGCCCGACTGCACCAGATTGGCGGGCGCCAGGCCGTTCTCACTGACATTGATCCCGACGTTGTTATAGGCCGTATTGCCATCGCCCGCGGCGCGTACGGTTTGTGTCACGCCGGCGCCGGTACCCAGCCCGGAGCCGCCGATGACCGTACCGGTACCCGTGGGGCGGTCGCTGCCTTTGCCGGTCTCGCCGGTAGTCTGCACATAGAACTGCGGCGTGATGGTGGAGGAGTCGATCTGCATGTTGGCCTTGACGGTGCTGGTATCGCCTGCGGCGTTGGTCCAGGTGGTGCTCATCACAATACCGAAGCTGACAATCCGCCCCGGCATGACGAAGCGGCCGCGCAGTTGGGCCAGTTCAGCATCATTTATTTCAATCGGCTTGAACGCCGAGGCTGCATAAGCGGGCATTGAGGCTGCCAGGCACAGGACCGTCAGCCAACGGTAAGTGTTCATCATCTGCTCCTGGAGCTTCCTGCTCCTTATGGCGCTTCTAGAAGAAGTCGCTCTGGATGAAACCGAAGTCCATCAGCTCGGCGTCGCCCACGGGCCGGAACTCGTTCATTTTGCCCTTGGCGGTCAACGGTATCGGCGGATCGAGCAGGGCGTTGGCCTTGTCGTAGCCTTCACCCAGCACCGCAAACACGATGCCGTTCCATCCGGCGAGGAAGTCGTCCCGCGAGTAGCGTTTGTTGCCCAGTACCGGGTCGCCGATGTAGATCCAGTCTTTCTCTGCGCGCTGCATCACCACAAAGTGCTTGTAGCCACGGATATCCAGGAGCACCACCACCGGAATCTTCACCGTTGTCAGGGTGTCCGCCCCGATCTTGTAGCCCCTGGCCCGCATGCCAATGCTTTCGAGGTAGCGCTTCATGTCCAGCATGGAAAAGCCCTGGGTGCGTACCAGGTCCTGGTCGGCGTTGACCAGCATGCCCTTGATGACGTGTTCTTCATCAACATCCAGCCAGTAACCCTGGCGCAGGATGGTGGCGAGTGCTGCGGCACCGCAGCTGAAATCGGTTTTCTGTTCCACCAGGTTGGCGAACCGTCGCTCGCGGATGCTCTCGACCTTCTTGAAAATCACCGCACCGCCGGGCATGGCGGAAATCGCCATTTGCCCAGCCCAGGAAGGGCCGGTGAGGGTTAACAGCAGGCACAGGGTCGCGAGGCGCATGATCGAATGACCGGGTGGGCACGGGAATAAAAAAGGGCCTTGTTGCCAAGGCCCTCTGCGTCAGGTCAGAAGCGTACGCCGCTGCCAGCTGCGCACTGGGTGCAACCGCTGCCCAGGGACAGGGAGTTGGATTGCTGGTTGCCAGAACCCGCGGAAACGTTGATTCCGATGTTGCCGGAAGCATTGTTGCCCGAGTGGTTGATGGAGGCATCGTTGTTGACGTAGGTCTTGCCCCAGTTGCCGTAGCCTTTGCCAGCCGAAGCAGTGTTGAGGAAGGTGTTGTTCAACGATTCCTGGCTGGTGACGGCCGCAGCGCCAATGTTTTTGCCATCGGAGGTTACGATTGCCAGGTTGTTTTTCTGCTGGTTGCCTTGGCCTGCGGTGACGTTGACACCCACGTTACCCGAGCTGTTGTTCGCCGAGTTGTTCAGCGAAGCATCGTTTTGCGTGCCTTTGTTGGTGAACTTGTTGTCTTTGGATGTTTGCTCGACGTCTACGATCGCGAAAACCGCCAGGGCGTCCTTGGCAGCACTGCTGGTGATGGCAGCGCTGTTGTCTTGTTGGTTACCACTGCCTGCGGCAACGTTGGCGCCCAGGTTACCGTCGCTGCTGTTCAGCGAGCGGTTGGCCGAGGCGTCGTTGTTGGTTTTGGTGTCGTCGAACTTGTTGTCTTTGCTCAGTTGAGTGTCGGTCACGACGGCTGCCACGGTGCCGCTAGGGGCAGGGGTTGGCTTCCACTTATCTTCACTAGCTTGTGCAGCAACAGCCATGAGCGCAGCCAGAGCAAAAACCAGTGGTTTGAGAGCCATTGTAGGTTTCATGGTGTATCTCCTTGCTTCTAATTAGTTGGTTAAGTGTTGGTACGGCCTAACAAACACCTATCAAGCAGTTACTTGATAGTGATACCGAGGGTGTTAGCCATGCGGTTCCCCACCCCTGCACTCTGATTCACCTGTACCACTCCACGGCTGCCGGTGAAGGCCTGGTCGCTGGTAACGACCTGGCGGCTGCCAGTGGTAGAGGAGGATCGGGAGTCTGGTAGCAGCGTCATGTTCTGTTGCGACAGGACGCTGTCATCAATGCTTTGCGGGCCTGGGTTGATGCTGATCCGCACCGCATTGATTGTCTGGTTGTTGGCCCCGGCCGACTGGTTGACGCCCAGTACACCGTTGCCATTGCTGAAAGATGAACCCTGGATCGCCGCGCTGGCATTCAGGGACGGGTCGACCTGGCCATCGAGCCGCTGCACCAGTACGTCAGTGGATTGGCCACCGACCGTAATCGCACGGCTATTGATCTGCTGTTGCTGGTTGCCAGCGGCCTGGTTGATGGAAGCGACGCCGCTGTACTGCTGGCCTGAGCTGTCGATAAGTGCGTTGTTATTGCTGTCTGCCATCGCGGCGCAGCTACCCAGCACGGCGAGCATCAGCCACGAGCGCTTCATTGCTGGCCTCCCATCAGGCTGCCGATGTTGTTCAGCGGGGCCATGCCACGCTCAATCGTCCCGCTGATCTGTCCGCCGAGGCTGCTGCCACCGCTATGGCCCGCAGCCGCGCCGGCACCCAGCCCGGAGGCGCTGCTGCCATGGGTGGTGCTCAAGCCAGGGAGGGTGCCATTGGGCAGGATGGATCGAGTGATGCTGGAACCACTGCTGACCCCTGCGAAGTCGTTGTCGCTGAGTTCGCCGTTAGTCGTCGAGCGTAGAATCTGCGCGCCAGGATTGGCATTGGCCGTAGTGGGATAAGGATCCGGTCCGAAGGAAGAACGCCCGGCCATATGGCCTTGGACGTTGCGCCCGGTAACGATGACGCCGTTTTCGGCGAGGGCGGGCACGCTCACACTGGCGCTGAGTACACAGCTGATCAGCAGGAGGCTCAGTGAGCCTTGATTGAGAGTTGCCACGGCATCATTCCTTGTTCTGTGACGCTGACCCTAAACAGCGCTGTAAGGAATAGAGCAGGAGCTGTGCCGCTTTTTATATTGACTTGTTTTTCAATGGCTTGGGGCTTCTGGCGGGGCGGGCGTAGGGCGAGGTGTATCAGGGGTTTGGGGAGCAATGGAACCGAAAACCAACGTAAGCACGAATTAGAGTTCGCTTTACTCGTATGTGACTGTTGATTGGAGAACTCTGATTGTCGA
>LNAP01014263.1_pt3 | contig 22826 bp, 21 predicted proteins | sample 602601 | NCBI WGS metagenome assembly LNAP01 (sample SAMN02440304, study PRJNA202911) | soil metagenome | biome: Subtropical and temperate rainforests or woodlands; isolation source: soil samples (1 kg each in a 20% v/v slurry with milli Q water) were... ...
CGGCGACGTGCTGGAATGGTGGACCGAACTGGGTGGCCAACCCACGCCTTATGCCGATCTCAACGAGGACGCGCAACGACGTTTGCTGGAAACCTATGAAGTGCGTCAGACGTCCCTCGGACAGCTAGCGGATGAACTGCAAAAACGCGGTCAACCGACGGAAGCGGATGACCTGCGCAGCCTGCTCGGTACGCCTGAGCTGGACAAACTCTACAGCCTCAATGGTGAGCCTTTGGTGGTGCGGTGGAACCAGCGTCCGCCCAAACCGATCGTGCCGCCAGTGGTGCCCGTCCTACCGCCGGCGCGTCGTGGCTGGTGGATTGCGGCGGCCTTGCTCGCGCTGCTGTTGCTGCTTCTGGCGCTCTGGCTCTGGTGGTTCCTGCACCGTGAGCCGGTTGTCGCAGTTCCGCCTGTAGCGCCGGTGGCTCCGGTAGTGACGCCGGTTGAGAAACCGGCTGAGAAACCAATTGAGAAACCAATTGAGAAACCAGTTGAGCCTGTCCCCGAACCTGTCGTGGAACCAGAACCCACGCCAGAACCGGTACCGGAACCCAAGCCGGTACCGCCACCAAAACCGGCACCGGAACCCAAGCCGACCCCGCCACCCAAACCGGTTCCACCACCAAAACCGGTAGTGGCTGCCCCGCCACCAGCCCCGACGCTGGACAACTTCGCATGCCGCAAAACAGCGCCGAAGGCAGAGGTCCCGCAGTTCGTGGTGGTGCTCGACACCTCGGGTTCGATGGATTTGAATATCAAGTCAGTGAAAGCCGACGAGGACTGGTTCTTCGGTAGTGACCTCAACAAGCTCCTGGACCCGGACCGCACCATGCGGCTCACCGCCAAACCCAGCCGCATGGACGTCGCCAAGGACTCGCTGGCCGGCATGATCAACGGGCTGGACCCGAAGATCGACACACGCCTGATCACCTTCGCCGGCTGCGAAAGAACACCGGATCGGGGTTTGTTCAAATTCGGCGACCGCCCGCGGCTGATCAACGGGATTCGAGGCCTGGTTCCCGACGACGGCACACCGCTGGCCGACAGCCTGGCCCACGCGGCGAGTACCGTCGACGGGCGCAATAACGATGCGGTTATCGTGATGTTCGTCGACGGAGAAGACGGTTGCGGGCAGGACGTTTGCGCGGTGTCCCGTCAAATCGCCAGAGAACAACCGCGCCTGCGGGTCAACGTGGTGAAAATCGGTGCTGGCGGCCCGTCACGCTGTATCGCTGAAAACACCGGAGGTCGGGTTTACAACAGCACCAATGCGGCTGAGTTGAGCAACCTGTTGAAACAGGCGAGCAAGGAAGTGTCCAGCAATGCCAAGTGCGATTAGCTTGGGGAGTGATCCGACTTGCCTGCGATGATTCAACTCAGGTGCTTGACCGCCGGTAACTCCATGGCCCGAACCTCACCCAAAAGAAAATCGCTGAGGCGGCGCAAACGCTCGCCTCCGGGGCGGGTTTTCGGCCAGACCAGGAAATAATTCTCACCGCTGGCGACGGCTGTCGGCCACGGCAAACTCAGACGTCCCTGCGCGACATCCTCCGCGACCATCAGCAAATCGCCCATGGACACGCCGTAGCCACGGGCGGCTGCAATCATGCCCAGTTCCAGCGTGTCGAACACCTGACCTCCCTTGAGCGAGACCTGATCGGTCAGGCCCATGCGCTCCAGCCAGTTGCGCCAGTCACGGCGGTCCGGTGTCGGGTGCAGCAGCTCGGTACTGGCCAGGCGCGCGACGTCCCATGGTTGATCCTTCAGAAGATTCGGCGCGCCCACCGGAATCAGCTCTTCGGGGAACAGGAAAGTCGCCTCCCAGTCCGGTGGAAAATGCCCATTGCTGAGGATGACGGCGCAGTCGAAGGGTTCGTGGTTGAAGTCCACTGAATCGACGTCCATCCAAGCACTGGTCAATTGCACTTCGTTGCCTGGCTGCAGATGACGGAAGCGACTGAGGCGCGCCAGCAACCAACGCATGGTCAGGGTCGACGGAGCTTTCATGCGCAGGATGTCGTCTTCGGCGCGCAAGGTATTGCAGGCCCGCTCCAGGGCGGTGAAGCCTTCGCGAATGCCCGGCAACAGCAAACGGGCCGACTCGGTCAGTTGCAGGTTGCGGCCACTGCGATGAAACAAGCGGCAGGCAAAATGCTCTTCGAGCGTACGAATATGCCGGCTGACCGCACTTTGGGTAATCGACAGCTCTTCGGCCGCGCGGGTAAACGAACTGTGCCGCGCCGCCGCTTCGAATGCGCGCAGGGCATACAAGGGAGGAAGACGACGGGACATTGGGAAAGCTCCTACTGCGGGGGTTCGCCTACCCTAGCAGAAACTCTCCAGCATGAGTTTGAATCATGCTATCCATCCTTTTTATCCCTTTGTGCAAACCATGCAGAGCGCCGAGAATCGGTGCTTTCCTGTTCCCTTTGATAATCGAGCGTGATGACCATGCAGCATCCAGCACGTACTGAACTCTGGGCCATCCTGCGGCTGGCGGGACCGTTGATTGCCTCGCAGTTGGCGCACATGCTGATGGTCCTCACCGACACTCTGATGATGGCGCGCCTGAGTCCCGAGGCCCTGGCCGGTGGCGGGCTCGGTGCGGCGACCTATTCGTTCGTGTCGATTTTCTGCATCGGCGTGATTGCGGCGGTCGGCACCCTGGTGGCGATCCGTCAGGGTGCCGGCGATATTGTCGGGGCCACTCGACTGACCCAGGCCGGGTTGTGGCTGGCGTGGCTGATGGCGCTGGTCGCCGGTTTGCTGTTGTGGAACCTCAAACCGGTGCTGCTGCTGTTCGGCCAGACTGAAAGCAACGTCAACGCAGCCGGGCAGTTTTTGATCTTCCTGCCGTTCGCCCTGCCCGGTTACCTGAGCTTCATGGCCCTGCGCGGCTTCACCAGCGCCATTGGCCGTGCAACGCCAGTGATGGTCATCAGTGTTGGCGGTACGGTCGCCAACTTCCTGCTCAACTATGCGCTGATTACCGGCATGTTCGGCCTGCCGAAACTGGGGCTGACGGGCATCGGGTTGGTCACTGCGATTGTCGCCAACCTGATGGCACTTGCGCTGGCGTGGCACATTCGTCGGCATCCGGCTTATGAGGCCTATCCGCTGCGCCAGGGCCTGTCGCGGCTGAACCGCCAGTACCTGAAGGAGCTGTGGCGTCTGGGGCTGCCGATTGGCGGCACCTACGCGGTGGAAGTCGGGCTGTTTGCCTTCGCCGCGCTGTGCATGGGCACCATGGGCAGCACACAGCTGGGGGCTCATCAGATTGCCCTGCAAATCGTTTCGGTGGCGTTCATGGTCCCGGCAGGGATTTCTTATGCAATCACCATGCGCATCGGCCAGCACTACGGTGCCGGGCAATTGCTGGATGCGCGGCTGGCCGGGAGGGTCGGTATTGCCTTCGGGGCGGCGGCGATGCTGTGTTTCGCCATGGTCTTCTGGCTATTGCCAAACCAGTTGGTCGGTTTGTTTCTCGACCACAACGACCCGGCGTTTCGCGATGTCATCAACCTTGCCGTGAGCCTGTTGGCGGTGGCGGCATGGTTCGAACTGTTCGACGGCACGCAAACCATTGCCATGGGCTGCATCCGCGGGCTCAAGGATGCCAAGACCACTTTCCTGGTCGGTCTGGGTTGCTACTGGCTGATTGGCGCACCGGCAGCGTGGTGGATGGCGTTCCACCTGGACTGGGGGCCAACGGGCGTCTGGTGGGGCCTGGCGCTGGGGCTGGCGTGTGCGGCGGTGAGCCTGACGCTGGGATTTGAGTGGAAGATGAAGCGAATGATCAAGCGCGAGCCGGCGTCAGAGCAGCGCTTCGAGGTCCCTCAGCCTGACTGAGCCCCCTGTAGGAGCGAGCTCGCTCGCGATGGTCGTCAACGATAACGCTGGTTGGCAGGTACCCCACGGCGTTCTCAGGTTTATCGCGAGCGAGCTCGCTCCTACAGGGTTGCGTGGCAACCTCAGCCCACGATTTCCAGCGCTGGCTGCTGAGTGGAGCCAAACGTCAGATACTCCACCAGCTCTGCCAGCGGCAATGGCTTGCTGATCAGATACCCTTGCACCTGATCGCATTCAAAACCGCGCAACAGCTCCAGTTGCTCCAGCGACTCCACACCTTCGGCGACCACCTCAAGGTTAAGGTTGTGCGCCAGGTTGATCATCGCGTGCACCAGTTTGCGGTTTTCCTCACGCTGCTCCATGCCGCCGACAAAGCTCTTGTCGATCTTCAACAAGGTGATCGGCAGGCTGTTGAGGTGCACGAACGACGAGAACCCGGTGCCGAAGTCGTCGAGGGAGAAGCGCACACCGAGGCGCCCGAGGGCGTCCATGGTCTGCTTGACCAGATCACTGCGACGCATCACGGCGGTTTCGGTCAATTCGAACTCCAGCCACTGCGCCTCGACACCGCGCTCGGCAATCAGGCGGCTGAGAGTCGAAAGTAACTGGCTGTCCTGGAACTGCCGGAATGACAGGTTGATCGCCATGTGCAACGGTGGCAATCCCAGCTCGAGCAGCGCCTGCATGTCGCGCAAGGCCCGGGAAATTACCCAGTACCCCAACGGCACGATCAGACCGCTTTGCTCAGCCAGTGGCACGAACTCGCTCGGAGGCAACAAACCGCGCTCGGCATGGCGCCAGCGCACCAGGGCTTCGAGGCCGACAATCTGCCCGTCTTCGAGGTTCAGCCGTGGCTGGTAATGGAGCTCCAGCTCATCGCGGCGCAGTGCCCGACGCAGCTCGGTTTCGAGGTCGGCGATACTGCGGGCATTGCGATTGATGCGCTCGTTGAAAATGTGAAAAGTGCAGCCCTGGGTGCTTTTGGCCTGCTGCATGGCGATGTGCGCATGCCACATCAGCGGATCCGCACCGGCCTGGGCCCGGGCGTAGGCAATGCCCAGGCTGGAACCGATCAACAGGCTTTCGCCATCGACCCAATAAGGCTCGGCCAGTACTTCGCTGATGCGCTCGGCCATCCACTCGGCACGCTGAGGAGCACGACGGGTGTCGATCAGCAGAGCGAATTCATCACTGCCCAGGCGCGCCAGTTGATCGCCGGCCTCAAGCTGACTCTTGAGCCGCGCCACCACTTGCAGGATCAGGCGATCACCGGCCTGATGGCCGAGGGCGTCGTTGGCATAACGAAAGTTGTCGAGGTCGAGATGACCGAGGGCCAGACCGCGACCGTCGTTTTCCGCCAGGCGCGCCGTCAGCAGAGTCTGGAAGCCCTGGCGGTTAGCGATGCCGGTCAGCGGATCTTGCTCGGCCAGACGTTGAAGGGTGTTTTCCAGAACGCCACGTTCGCGCACATGGCGTAGGCAACGGCGCAACATGCCGGGATCGAGGTGATCGCGCACCAACCAGTCACTCACACCATCGGGCGGGATCAGCGGCTCATGGTCGAGCAACAACACCGTCGGCAGGCTGCAACGGCCCGGCGCCGGTTGAAGTTGCGGGATGGTCAATAACACCGCGCTGCGGTTGTCATCGAACAGGCTGCTGACAGACTCCCAACTCGGCGCGCCGATGAGCACGGCCGAGCTCCCCATAGGAGCCAGACACTCGCGCAACAACGCTGCCCACGCTGGCTCTTCGGCCAGTAGCAGCAAACGCAAGGGTTCGACAGGCGTAGACAAGCTAGCTCCCTAGGTAGGCGACGGGCATTATGCCGTTCCGATGCCCAATGACAATGACATCGGTGAGCAAAACGAGACCTTTGTATCCGGAACTACGAACATTAGCCGCAAATTCGTTGCGCATCCTGCGTGAAAGTAACAAAACCGGCAATTACAGATAGCGTGGTACGTCACAAGTCGGACAGAGCAGCACAATTCGCTGAGCCTGTTAAAATGCCGGCCCATTTCGTGACTGACTCCTGAATTTACCTATGTCCCGACTCAATCCCCGGCAGCAAGAAGCCGTGAGCTACGTCGGCGGCCCTCTTTTGGTGCTCGCCGGTGCTGGCTCCGGCAAGACCAGCGTGATCACGCGCAAAATCGCGCACCTGATCCAGAACTGCGGCATCCGCGCCCAGTACATCGTCGCCATGACCTTTACCAACAAGGCCGCCCGCGAGATGAAGGAACGGGTCGGCACCCTGCTGCGCGCCGGCGAAGGTCGTGGCCTGACGGTCTGCACCTTCCACAACCTGGGCCTGAACATCATCCGCAAGGAACACGTGCGGCTGGGCTACAAACCGGGCTTCTCGATCTTCGACGAGACCGACGTCAAGGCCCTGATGACCGACATCATGCAGAAGGAATACTCGGGCGACGACGGCGTCGACGAGATCAAAAACATGATCGGCGCCTGGAAAAACGACCTGATCCTGCCGGCCCAGGCCCTGGAAAACGCGCGCAACCCCAAGGAACAGACCGCTGCCATCGTCTACACCCACTACCAGCGCACGCTCAAGGCGTTCAACGCGGTCGACTTCGACGACCTGATCCTGCTCCCGGTAAAGCTGTTCGAAGAACACGCCGACATCCTGGAAAAGTGGCAGAACAAGGTGCGCTACCTGCTGGTGGACGAATACCAGGACACCAACGCCAGCCAATATTTGCTGGTGAAAATGCTCATCGGCAAACGTAACCAGTTCACCGTGGTGGGCGACGACGACCAGTCAATCTACGCCTGGCGGGGTGCACGCCCAGAAAACCTGATGCTGCTCAAGGACGACTACCCGTCCTTGAAAGTGGTGATGCTGGAGCAGAACTATCGCTCCACCAGCCGCATCCTGCGCTGCGCCAACGTGCTGATCTCGAACAACCCCCACGAATTCGAAAAGCAGCTGTGGAGTGAAATGGGCCACGGCGACGAGATCCGCGTGATCCGGTGCCGCAACGAGGACGCCGAGGCCGAACGCGTGGCCATGGAAATCCTCAGCCTGCACTTGCGCACCGACCGCCCATACAGCGATTTCGCGATCCTGTATCGCGGCAACTACCAGGCCAAGCTGATCGAGCTGAAATTGCAGCACCACCAGGTGCCGTATCGCCTGTCCGGCGGCAACAGCTTTTTCGGTCGCCAGGAAGTAAAGGACCTGATGGCCTACTTCCGCCTGATCGTGAACCCGGACGACGACAATGCCTTCCTGCGGGTGATCAACGTGCCGCGCCGCGAGATCGGCTCGACCACGCTGGAGAAGCTGGGCAACTACGCCACCGAGCGCAAGATCTCGATGTACGCCGCCACCGACGAAATCGGCCTGGGCGAGCATCTCGACAGCCGCTTCACCGATCGCCTGTCGCGCTTCAAGCGCTTCATGGACAGGGTGCGCGAGCAGTGCGCCGGCGAAGACCCGATCTCGGCCCTGCGCAGCATGGTCATGGACATCGACTACGAGAACTGGCTGCGCACTAACAGCTCCAGCGACAAGGCCGCCGATTACCGCATGGGTAACGTCTGGTTCCTGATCGAGGCGCTGAAGAACACCCTGGAAAAAGACGAAGAAGGCGAGATGACCGTCGAAGACGCCATCGGCAAACTCGTCCTGCGCGACATGCTCGAGCGCCAGCAGGAAGAGGAAGACGGCGCCGAAGGCGTGCAGATGATGACTTTGCATGCGTCCAAGGGCCTGGAATTCCCCTACGTGTTCATCATGGGCATGGAGGAGGAAATCCTCCCGCACCGCTCCAGCATCGAAGCCGACACCATCGAAGAAGAACGTCGCCTGGCCTACGTGGGCATTACCCGTGCGCGCCAGACCCTGGCCTTCACCTTCGCCGCCAAGCGCAAGCAGTACGGCGAGATCATCGATTGCGCGCCGAGCCGCTTCCTCGATGAGTTGCCGCCGGACGACCTGGCCTGGGAAGGCAACGACGACACACCGACCGAAGTCAAAGCCGTGCGAGGCAACAACGCATTGGCGGATATACGCGCGATGTTAAAGCGCTAGAATTGACCACTTTTTTAAAACCTTAGGGCGCACAAGGCGCCAACAGAGGACAGCTTCATGGAAGCCCTGCACAAGAAAATTCGCGAAGAAGGCATCGTGCTTTCCGACCAGGTCCTGAAAGTCGACGCCTTTCTGAACCACCAGATCGACCCGGCCCTGATGAAGCTGATCGGCGACGAATTCGCCACGCTGTTCAAGGATTCGGGCATCACCAAGATCGTCACCATCGAAGCCTCGGGCATCGCCCCGGCGATCATGACCGGTCTGAACCTCGGTGTGCCGGTGATCTTTGCCCGCAAGCACCAGTCCCTGACCCTGACCGAAAACCTGCTGTCGGCGACCGTGTACTCGTTCACCAAGCAGACCGAAAGCACCGTGGCGATCTCTCCGCGCCACCTGACCAGCAGCGACCGCGTGCTGATCATCGATGACTTCCTGGCCAACGGTAAGGCGTCCCAGGCATTGATTTCGATCATCAAACAGGCCGGCGCCACCGTGGCGGGCCTGGGCATCGTTATCGAGAAGTCGTTCCAGGGTGGTCGTGCAGAGCTGGACTCGCAGGGTTATCGCGTAGAGTCCCTGGCCCGTGTGAAGTCGCTGGCCGGTGGCGTTGTGACGTTCATCGACTGATCCGCCACACCGCAAAACCAGTGTGGGAGCAAGCCCGCTCCCACATTTGTTTTGTGTCGGCTGCTATTGCGCAGTGGCCTTCAGGCCCGTGAGCAGCAAGCGCTGATACAAGTCTTCCTTCAGCCCTTCCGGATTGGCCAACTGCATGCGCTCCAGATGTTCTGGAAACAACGCAGGCTTCGGCGCATCCAGCGCTGCCTTGCCCAATTCCAGCACCTCACTCAGCTTGAACTTGCTCTTGAGCCAGTTCAGCGCCCGCAACACATCCCGCTCGACCTCGGTGAAATCACAACCCAGTGGGTACTCTGGAAATAGCTGCGGGTGCCGCGCCTGAATCTCCTGCAAACGCTGCGGACTGTTATCGGTAAAGCGCGGATTGAGACGGAAGTCCTTGGGCAGTTTGCCGACTTTCTGTGCCTGCGCGATCAGCCCCGACTGGAAACGTGAGTCGCTGATATTTAACAGTGCTTCAATCACCGCCGCATCGGTCTTGCCCCGCAGGTCGGCGATGCCGTACTCGGTGACCACGATATCCCGCAGATGCCGCGGAATCGTGCAGTGACCATACTCCCAGACGATGTTCGAGCTGACGTCGCCTCCAGACTCACGCCAGCTGCGCAGCAGTAACACCGAACGCGCGCCTTGCAACGCATGCCCTTGCACCACGAAGTTGTATTGCCCGCCTACGCCGCTGAGCACACGTCCGTCTTCGAGCTGATCCGCCACCGCGGAACCGAGCAAGGTCACGGTGAACGCGGTGTTGATGAACCTCGCATCCAGGCGCTGCAAGCGCTTGAGTTCTTCCTGGCCGTAGAGCTCGTTGATGTAGCTGATGCGGGTCATGTTGAATTCAAGCCGTTTGCTCTGAGGCAACTCACGCAAGCGTTCATAGTAGCTGCGCGGCCCAAGGAAGAATCCGCCATGCACCGAGATGCCATCGGTTTGCGCAGCCTCGTCGAGGGTGCCGGCATTCGCCCGCTGTTGAGTCGCCACGTCCGGATAAACCTTGCGCCGCACGATCCCGGCATCGGCCAGCACCAACAAACCGTTGACGAACATTTCGCTGCAGCCATACAGGCCTTTGGCGAAGGGCTCGATGCCGCCTTCGCGCACGATCAGTTGCGCCCAGTGGCTGAGGTTTACGTCTGCCAGCAAAGCCCTGTATCCGTCGTTGTCGGCTTGCCGCGCCAGCAGCGCCGCCGTCAGCGCATCTACCGATCTGCAAGGTGCCGCCGTCACGCACCAAAGTGCTGGCGTGCAGGCCGATGAAATGGTCCTGAAAGCCCACCGGCATATTTGGCGTGGAAAAAAGTGTGGTGTTGTCCTTCTCATCGATCAGCAGGTCAAAGGTGTCGATGCCCAGTTCCGCATCGCCGGGCATGTAAGGCAGATCGTTGTGCACCTGGCCGACCATCAGGATGGTTTCTCCGGCGGCGCGGCGCTTGGTTATCATCGGCAAGAGGTCGAGGGTGATGTCCGGGTTGCAGCTGAGGCTCAAGCGATCGGGATGCATGGCATGGCTGGCCACCAGCTGCGCCACCAGATTCAACCCGGCGGCGTTGATGTCCCGGGCCGCATGGCTGTAGTTGCTGCTGACATAATCCTGTTGCGCCGTAGCACTGTTGAGCAGGCTGCCAGGCTGCATGAAGAACTGCTGGATGTGGATGTTGCCCGGTAAACCCTCGCGACGCAGGTCGGCGAGAAACTCCAGCTCCGGATAATCGACAAAGGGTTCGAGAAATCGCTTTTGCAAACCATCGCCCAAAGGTGGGCGCCCCAGACACAACGCGGTGTAGATCGTCAGTCGTCGCTCGGGCGACTGCGAGATTCGTCGATACAGCGCGTTGACGAAGTGATTGGGTTTACCCAACCCCAGAGGCAGGCCCATGTGGATATGCGCCGGCAACCGTGCCAGGACGTCATCGACTGCCTGTTCGATAGAGCACAACTGAACCATCGGATCCTCCCTCACTTTCCATGACTTGGGCTTGGATCGAGCTTGCCGGGTCTTTGCTGCAATGAACAGCCATCCGGCACAAATCACAGGCACAAAAAAGCCGCTCGAGAGCGGCTTTTTTGCGAAAGAGGCGGGCTGAATTACAGACCGGACATCTCTTTGATGGCGCCCTTGAGCTCGTCGTCGGAGCAGTCGGCGCAGGTGCCTTTAGGCGGCATCGCGTTGATGCCGGTAATGGCTTTGGCAAGGATGCCGTCGAGGCCGCCCTGGTGATCGGCGCGTTCTTTCCAGGCCGCTTTGTCACCGATTTTCGGCGCGCCCAGCAGGCCGGTACCGTGGCAAGCGTTGCAATGCTTGGCAATAACATCTTTAGGCGCCTTGGCACCGCCACCACCGCCGGCCGAAGCGGCGACTTCCATGCCCTTGCACTCTTTGCCCTGAACGCAGACTTGGCCAACTGGCTCAAGACGTTTGGCAATTTCGTCGTTGGTCGCAGCCTGAGCGCTGACACTGACAGCCCATAGGGCCAATACGGTTGCTGGTGCAGCCAGCATTTTCATAATTAGGTCAATGGTGGCTAGTCACGCCTACGGCCACGGTTCGCAGGCGGGCGCAAGTATAGCGGTAAGCCCGTCGCACTGAAACAACCCCAAAGTCGGAGGGGTCTTAGGCCGCGACGGAAAAACAGCCTGGGCGCCTCTGCGATGCTGGCAGGACGCCTCTTTTCTTAGAAATTCGCCGGTGTGGCTGCGCTGATTAGTCGCGCCGGCACATCGAACGGATTACGGAAACGGTGTGGCTTGGTACTTTCAAAGTAGTAGCTATCGCCGGCTTCGAGGACAAAAGTTTCGAGACCGACCACCAGCTCCAGTTTTCCTTCGACCAGGATGCCGGTTTCCTCACCCTCATGGGTGAGCATCTCGTCACCGGTGTCGGCGCCTGGCGGGTAAATTTCATTGAGGAATGCGATAGCGCGGCTCGGATGCGCCCGGCCGACCAGTTTCATGGTCACTGCGCCATCGGAAATGTCGATCAGCTCATTGGCCTTGTAGACGATCTGAGTCGGTTTTTCCTGCAGGATTTCTTCGGAAAAGAACTCGACCATGGACATGGGAATCCCGCCCAGCACTTTACGCAGCGAACTGATCGAAGGGCTCACGCTGTTCTTTTCGATCATCGAAATCGTGCTATTGGTGACCCCTGCCCGTTTGGCGAGTTCACGCTGGGAAAGGCCTTTGAGCCTACGGATGGATTGCAGTCGTTCACCGACGTCCAAAGCTAGCGCCTCCAGGATTCAGAAATGTTGGAATAGTGAGCGTTATCATGGCGACAGCGTTCAGTATTTACAACACCTTGACCTGAATCCTGCTCAGCGAGGCGACTTCCGGTCTGGAGCCCTGCTCACTAAGCCCCGGAATAGAGCAGTGGCACTCGGCGCAAGTTGCAGAAGATCTGGTAAGGAATCGTGCCGGCAGCCATGGCCACATCACTGGCGAGAATGTTTTTGCCCCACAACTCGACGGTCGAACCGAGACCGGCCTGCGGTACATCGGTCAGGTCGATACAGAGCATGTCCATCGATACCCGGCCGATCAACTGGCTGCGCTGCCCGGCAACCAGCACGGGTGTGCCGGTTGGTGCCAGGCGTGGGTAGCCGTCGGCGTAACCCATGGCCACCACGCCAATACGCATCGGTTTGGGGGTGATGAATTTGGCGCCGTAACCGACGGGCTCGCCAGCCGGCAACTCGCGCACACTGATTACCTTCGATTCCAGGGTCATGACCGGTTGCAGCCGCGATGCTACTTCGTTGGCTTCTTCGAAGGGCGTGGCGCCATACAGCATGATGCCTGGGCGCACCCAGTCACTCGGTATCTGTGGCCAACCGAGCACCGCCGGCGAGTTACGCAGGCTGACCTCGGCGGACAAGCCCTTGCGTGCCGCTTCGAATACCGCCACCTGTTCGGCGCTGGCCTGTTCGTGCAGTTCGTCGGCACGCGCAAAGTGGCTCATCAGCACCACTTTCGCGACCTTGCCGCTGGCCAGCAGCCGTTGATAGGCCGCTTGATAATCCGCCGGGTGCAGACCCACGCGATGCATGCCCGAGTCGAGCTTCAGCCACACGGTGATCGGCTTGCTCAACGCGGCTTTTTCGATGGCTTCAAGCTGCCACAGTGAATGCACCACGCACCAGAAATCATGCTCGACGATCAGCGCCAGCTCATCGGCTTCGAAAAAGCCTTCCAACAGCAGGATCGGCGCACGAATACCCGCCGCCCGCAGCTCCAACGCCTCTTCGATACAAGCCACGGCAAACCCGTCCGCCTCGGCTTCCAACGCCTGGGCGCAACGTACCGCGCCATGGCCATAGGCATCGGCCTTGATCACCGCGAGGGCTTTGGCCCCCGTGAGTTCACGGGCGATCCGGTAGTTGTGACGCAGGGCTTGAAGGTCGATCAGGGCACGGGCAGGACGCATGGCGGCAGACTTCTGGTCGGGTTAACGGGAAGAAAAACCGGTGCTGGCTGACAGCGTTAACCGCCAACAGCACCGGGAGAGGGATCTTTTCTGACAGGCTTATGGCAGAGCGGCAACAACCGACAGCTCGACCAGGATTTGCGGTTCGCACAATTTCGCTTCAACGGTGGCCCGGGCGGGAGCGACACCTTTTGGCAGCCACTTGTCCCACACTGCGTTCATGCCTTCGAAATGCGCGTCGATGTCCTTCAGGTAAATCGTCACCGACAGCAGATTGTGCTTGTCGGTACCGGCCAGATCGAGCAACCGCTCGATGTTGGCGAGGGTTTCACGGGTCTGCTGTTCAATCCCGGCGTTCATGTCGTCGCCCACCTGTCCGGCCAGGTAAACCGTGCCGTTATGGGTGACGATCTGACTCATGCGCTCATTGGTGAGCTGGCGCTGGACTGACATGCTTAGCAGACTCCTGGGTTTTGTTGCCATAACGGGAAATATCGAGGCCTTCGGCGCTGATCTGCGGCTTTCTCTTGGCCATCAGGTCAGCCAGCAAGCGACCGGAGCCACAGGCCATGGTCCAGCCGAGCGTGCCATGACCGGTATTCAGAAACAGGTTCTTGAACGGTGTGGCGCCTACGATTGGCGTGCCATCTGGAGTGGTCGGGCGCAGGCCGGTCCAGAAGCTCGCTTCGGCCAGATTGCCGCCCTGAGGATAAAGGTCGTTGACGATCATCTCCAGGGTTTCGCGCCGGCGCGGATTCAGCGACAGGTCAAAACCGGCGATCTCCGCCATGCCGCCAACGCGGATGCGGTTGTCGAAACGGGTGATCGCGACCTTGTAGGTCTCGTCGAGAATGGTCGAAGTCGGGGCCATTGCCGGGTTGGTGATCGGTACGGTCAGGGAGTAGCCCTTGAGCGGGTACACCGGCGCCTTGATCCCCAATGGTTTGAGCAGTTGCGGCGAGTAGCTGCCAAGCGCCAGGACGTAGCGGTCGGCGGTTTCCAGCTTGCCGTCGATCCATACGCCGTTGATGCGGTCACCGCTGAATGTCCTGGTCGAAACGGAATTGCACACCGAGGTTCGCGGCCATCTCGGCGAGCTTGGTGGTGAACATCTGGCAGTCGCCGGTTTGGTCGTTCGGCAGGCGCAGGGCACCGGCGAGGATATCGGTGACGCTGGCCAAGGCCGGCTCAACGCGGGCAATGCCTTCGCGGTCGAGCAATTCGAACGGCACGCCGGACTCTTTCAGCACGGCGATATCTTTCGCGGCGCCGTCCAGTTGAGCCTGGGTGCGGAACAGTTGGGTCGTACCAAGGCTACGGCCTTCGTAGGCAATGCCGGTTTCGGCACGCAGTTCATCGAGGCAGTCACGGCTGTACTCGGACAGACGGACCATGCGCTCCTTGTTCACCGCGTAACGGCTGGCAGTGCAATTGCGCAGCATCTGTGCCATCCACAGGTACTGGTCGATGTCGGCCGTGGCCTTGATCGCCAGCGGCGCGTGACGCTGCAACAGCCACTTGATGGCCTTGAGCGGCACGCCCGGCGCGGCCCACGGCGAGGCATAACCCGGCGAGACCTGCCCGGCATTGGCGAAACTGGTCTCCATGGCAGCGGCCGGCTGCCGGTCCACAACCACCACTTCAAACCCGGCACGGGCCAGATAATAAGCACTGGTGGTACCGATGACGCCGCTACCCAAGACCATGACGCGCATTTTCATATCCCTCATCGCGGCTAACCGCTGACGTTTGTTATTCAGAGCTTCAGATGTGCGCAGTGTAAAAAAGATTTGCCAGTGCATTTCACTATATAAGCGCCTATATTTGGCGACAATTCTCGGCAAAAACCCTTTTCACGGAGGCGCATCCCCTATGCGTACCAACACTCAGACCAAACGTGAGCTGGACAAGATCGACCGCAACATCCTGCGGATCCTGCAAGCGGACGGGAGCTTGGGGAAAAGGTCGGGCTCTCGACCACGCCCTGTACCGAGCGGGTCCGGCGCCTGGAGCGCGAAGGGATCATCATGGGCTACAACGCCAGGCTCAATCCGCAGCATCTGAAGGGTAGTCTGCTGGTGTTCGTCGAGATCAGTCTGGACTACAAATCCGGTGATACTTTCGAAGAGTTCCGACGTGCGGTGCTGAAATTGCCCCATGTGCTGGAGTGTCACCTGGTGTCAGGGGATTTCGACTATCTGGTGAAGGCGCGGATTTCCGAGATGGCCTCGTACCGCAAATTGCTGGGCGACATCCTGCTCAAGCTGCCCCACGTGCGCGAGTCCAAGAGTTACATCGTGATGGAAGAAGTGAAGGAGAGCCTGACTCTGCCGATTCCGGATTGAGTATTGCGGTGTCCGAACCGGCCCAGTTAGACCAGCACTTGCCGGTTCGATGCCATGTACTCGAACACCTGCTTCTCCACCCGCGGATGAATCAGTTCCACTGGCCCGCGCCCATTGGGGCACGGCAAGGTCTTGGTGGTACCGAACAACCGGCAGATCAGCGGCCGCTCGTCATACACCGTGCAACCATTGGGCCCCAGGTGCACACAGTTGAGTTCTTCCATGGCGGCATCCTGCTCGGCGCGGGTCTTGCGCGGCAGGCGTGACATTTCTTCCGGCGAGGTGGTCACCGGGCCGCAGCAGTCATGGCAGCCGGGAACGCACTCGAACGAGGGAATCTGCTGTCGCAATGTGCGGATTGTCTGACTGTTGCAGCTCATTGAAGCGGTGACCAATAGCGGAATAGAGCGCGATTCTGACGCAAAAGCCCCGATCCAGACAGCACCAGCCGACCAATGTTGCCCGTCCGGGAAGGTCCGGCTTATGCTCCGTCAAGTTTTCTAAACATCAACACCAGGATCACGCACATGAACCCTCGTGCTCAGCAGCCTGCTCCGGACCACATCGCCTCCTACTACGCCGCCAGCAGCCTGCCGCAGCCCGAACTTCCGGCGCTCAAAAGCGAAGTGCTGGCCGATGTCTGTGTGGTGGGCGGTGGGTTTTCGGGGTTGAACACGGCGCTTGAGCTGGCCGAACGCGGCCTCAGCGTAGTGTTGCTTGAAGCCCATAGAATCGGCTGGGGCGCCAGTGGACGCAATGGCGGGCAGCTGATCCGCGGCGTCGGCCACGGACTTGATCAGTTCAGCAACGTCATCGGTGCCGAAGGCGTACGGCAAATGAAACTCATGGGCCTGGAAGCCGTGGAAATCGTCCGGCAACGGGTCGAGCGCTTCCAGATCCCCTGCGACCTGACCTGGGGATACTGCGACCTCGCCAACAAGCCCCGTGACCTTGAAGGGTTCGCCGAGGATGCCGAAGAGCTGCGCAGCCTCGGTTATCGCTACGAGACCCGTTTGCTGCAAGCCAACGAAATGCACACCGTGGTCGGCTCTACGCGTTACGTCGGCGGCCTGATCGACATGGGCTCGGGGCACCTGCATCCACTAAACCTGGCCTTGGGCGAAGCATCCGCGGCACAACGACTGGGGGTCCGGCTGTTCGAGCACTCGGCCGTGACTCGCATTGACTATGGCCCAGAGGTCAAGGTCCATACCGCCGAAGGCTCGGTGCGCGCCAAGACCTTGGTACTGGGATGCAATGCCTACCTCAATGACCTCAACCCGGAACTCAGCGGCAAAGTCCTGCCCGCCGGCAGCTACATCATCGCCACCGAACCACTGAGCGAAGAACAGGCCCACGCCCTGCTGCCGCAGAACATGGCAGTCTGTGACCAGCGCGTGGCGCTGGACTACTACCGGCTCTCGGCGGACCGGCGCCTGCTGTTTGGCGGCGCCTGCCATTACTCTGGCCGCGACCCCAAAGACATCGCTGCGTACATGCGTCCGAAAATGCTGGAGGTCTTCCCGCAACTGAGTGCAGTGAAGATCGATTACCAATGGGGCGGCATGATCGGTATCGGCGCCAACCGCCTGCCGCAGATCGGGCGACTCAAGGACCAGCCGAATGTGTATTACGCCCAGGCCTATTCCGGTCATGGCGTGAACGCCACACACCTGGCCGGCAAGCTGTCAGCGGTCAGCACAGCGGCGGCTTCGATCTGTTTGCCAAGGTGCCGCACATCACATTCCCGGGTGGCAAGCATTTGCGCTCGCCGTTGCTGGCATTGGGGATGTTGTGGCATCGGTTTAAGGAGTTGGTCTGAAGGTTTAGCCGGGCCTGTACCGATGCCATCGCGAGCAAGCTCGCTCCCACAGTGTTTGGCGGCGCTCACAAGATTTGTGTTCACCACCTTTCCTTGTGGGAGCGAGTTTGCTCGCGATGAGGCCCTGAAGAACACTGCAAAACTCAGATCCGCCAGAAAGGCTTCAGCCCCTCCTCTTGCGCCTGCTCCCGCGTCAGCCCGACGTCCTTGAGCTGGTCGGCCGTCAGCGCCAGCAACGCCTTGCGCGTGTGCAAGCGATGCCAGAACTGGTCCCAGCGACTCAGGCCGGACGGCGCACTACGCATTCCCGCCTCTCGCGTGCCGTTGTTCTGCCCTGTCGCCAGTTCCTGACTGTGTAACGTCAGCCGCACATCGCTCAAGCCGTTCATCTTGGATGCTCCTGTTTACTTGGGTAGCCAGAGGTTCCATGATGCGTGTGCGCGCAAAAGCATTACAGATTCAAAGCAACTGTATTAAATCCATACAGATTTGCCGATTCCGCCACTGAATCCCGATTTTTTGCCCGATCTGTACTGGTTAACCGAATCACCCTTATCGAGGCTGCACCATGACCCTTTACGTCAACCTCGCCGAATTGCTCGGCACACGTATCGAGCAGGGCTTCTATCGCCCCGGTGACCGGCTGCCTTCGGTTCGGGCGCTGAGCGTCGAGCACGGCGTCAGCCTGAGCACAGTGCAGCAGGCCTATCGGGTGCTGGAGGACAGCGGGCTGGCCATGCCTCGGCCCAAGTCCGGGTACTTCGTCCCGGCCAGCCGCGAACTGCCGGATTTGCCGGCAGTAGGCCGCCCGGCCCAACGGCCGGTAGACATTTCCCAATGGGATCAAGTGCTGGAGTTGATTCGCGCCGTTCCGCGCAAAGACGTGGTGCAACTGGGTCGCGGCATGCCGGACATCACCAGTGCGACCATGAAACCGCTGCTGCGTGACCTGGCGCGAATCAGCCGCCGGCAGGACATGCCCGGCCTGTATTACGACAACATCCACGGCAACCTTGAACTGCGCGAACAGATCGCTCGCCTGATGCTCGATTCCGGCTGCCAGTTGAGTGCCAGCGAATTGGTGGTGACCACTGGATGCCATGAAGCGCTGTCCACCAGTATTCGCGCGATCTGTGAGCCCGGCGACATTGTCGCGGTGGACTCGCCGAGCTTTCACGGTGCGATGCAGACCCTCAAGGGCCTGGGCATGAAGGCTCTGGAAATCCCCACCGATCCACTGACCGGCATCAGCCTCGAAGCGCTGGAACTGGCACTGGAACAGTGGCCGATCAAGGTCATACAGTTGACCCCCAACTGCAACAATCCGTTGGGCTACATCATGCCAGAGTCGCGCAAACGCGCGTTGTTAACGCTTGCGCAGCGCTATGACGTAGCGATCATCGAGGACGATGTGTATGGCGAACTGGCCTACACCTACCCGCGTCCGCGCACGATCAAGTCCTTCGACGAGGACGGTCGAGTCCTGTTGTGCAGTTCGTTTTCCAAGACCCTGGCACCCGGCCTGCGCATCGGCTGGGTCGCGCCCGGTCGCTATCTGGAACGGGTACTGCACATGAAATACATCAGCACCGGATCCACCGCGCCACAACCACAGATCGCCATCGCCGAATTCCTGAAAGGTGGCCACTTCGAACCGCATTTGCGGCGGATGCGTACGCAATATCAGCGCAATCGCGACATTATGATTGATTGGGTGACCCGCTACTTCCCGACCGGCACCCGCGCCAGTCGCCCACAGGGCAGCTTCATGCTGTGGGTCGAACTACCGGAAGGTTTCGACACCCTGAAACTGAATCGTGCATTGCACGACCAGGGCGTACAGATTGCCGTCCGCCTCGGGCAAGTACCGCAATTGCCTGCGTATGAACTACGCTGCCAAGCCAACACCGCAGATCGAAGACGCCGTACGCAAGGTCGGTACGACAGCGATCAAACTGCTGGCGGAAAACGATCAGCTCAGCGACTGACCTTTCTTCGGACATCAGCGTACATATGCCTATCTTCGCCGCCAAACGGAGTTGGTGGCGGCGCTTCAATGCCTGGTTGAGCAATACGCTTGGCTGGAGAAGATGTTGCAAGACTCGACCGCCACAGTTCTGCGATGCTCATCAGGCTGGCTGAGCGGTGCCAAACGCCCCCTGCCGCGACACCACAATCAACACGCCCAAAGCCCCCAATGCCATCAGCAACGGCAGCGCATGACCGTTGATCCACTGGCTGCCGGCACCCGCCAGCAGCGGCCCGACCAAACAACCAATCCCCCACAGCTGTGCAATATGCGCGTTGGCCCGCACGAGTGCATCGTCGCGATAACGCTCGCCGATCAGGATCAGTGACAAGGTGAACAAGCCACCGGCACTGGCGCCAAACAAGACCCACAGCGGCCAGATCAGCAGCATCGGAATCGCCAGGCTCGACACCAGCAAGACGACTGCGCAGCCGGTAAACAACGCCCGCCGCGACAAACGATCGGCCAACGCACCAATCGGCAATTGCAGCAACGCATCACCGACGACCACCGTACTGACCATCGCCAGAGCGATCTCCGTGGTGAAGCCCTGGCGCAGGCAGTAGACCGGCAACAGCGTCAAAATCATCGCCTCGAACGCGGCGAACAGCGACACCGCCCAGGCAATCGCCGGCAGGCCACGACAAAATTCAAGCAAATCACGCAGGGTCACGCTGCTGGCTTCACTGCTCGGCGCGCCACTGCGGCCCAGCAACAGGAACGGAGCCCCCATCAGCAAACCGACGCCCACCCAAAAGCCATAGTCATGCTCGGTACCGAGGAAGCCCAACAACACCGGCCCCGCCAGCTGACTCAGTGCGTAGCTGCTGCCATACAACGCCACCAGCCGCCCGCGCCATTGCTCGACCACCAGTTGATTGATCCAGCTTTCACCGATGATGAATACAAGGGTCAGGATCACCCCGATCATCAGCCGCAGCACCAACCAGACCGGATAGCTCGGCAACAGTGCGAGCAAACCGATCGAAACCGCCCCGGCCCACAGGCACAGGCGCATCAGATTGGCCGTGCCGAGTCGCGCCGCCAGATGGCTGGAGATTTTCGCCCCCAGCAGGACGCCGATGGCTGGCATCGCGGCCATCACGCCAATGGCAAACGAGCCGTAGCCCCAGCTTTCCAGGCGAAACGACACCAGCGGCATGCTGACACCCAAGGCCAGGCCGACACTCAGGACAGATGCCAAAACGGCAAAATAAGTCGCCCAACGCATACTCCACGCTCCTGTGGATATTTTTATGTACAACACAAAACATTGTGGGAGCGAGCTTGCTCGCGATGACGGAGCAACATTCAACATTGAAGTCGACTGTTACACCGCTACCGCGAGCAAGCTCACTCCCACAAGGGATCTGTGTCGTTCGGGAGGTCTTTACAACAGACCTCCCTTAACGGCTTACAACTTGATCCAGGTCGCCTTCAGCTCGGTGTATTTGTCGAACGCGTGCAGGGACTTGTCGCGACCGTTGCCGGACTGCTTGAAGCCACCGAACGGAGCGGTCATGTCGCCGCCATCGTACTGGTTGACCCACACGCTACCGGCACGCAGTGCGCGGGCGGTGAGGTGAGCCTTGGAGATGTCGGTCGTCCAGACCGCAGCGGCCAGGCCGTACGGTGTGTCGTTGGCAATCGCGATGGCTTCTTCGGCGCTGTCGAATGCGATGACAGACAGTACCGGGCCGAAGATTTCTTCCTGGGCGATTTTCATCGCGTTGCTTACGCCATCGAAAATCGTCGGTTCAACGTAAGTGCCGCCAGTTTCCTGGAGCGTACGCTTGCCACCGGCCACCAGCTTGGCGCCGTCAGCATGACCGGCCTCGATGTAGGAGAGTACGGTATTCATCTGCTGGGTATCGACCAGCGCGCCAACATTGGTCGCCGGATCCAGTGGGTTGCCCGGCTTCCAGGTTTTCAGTGCTTCGATCACCAGCGGCAGGAATTTGTCCTTGATCGAACGCTCCACCAGCAGGCGCGAACCGGCGGTGCAGACTTCGCCCTGGTTGAAGGCGATGGCGCCAGCTGCGGCTTCGGCAGCGTCTTGCAGGTTCGGCGCATCGGCGAACACGATGTTCGGGCTCTTGCCGCCGGCTTCGAGCCAGACGCGCTTCATGTTCGACTCGCCGGAATAGATCAACAGCTGCTTGGCGATCTTGGTCGAACCGGTGAACACCAGGGTGTCGACGTCGTTGTGCAGGGCCAAGGCCTTGCCGACGGTGTGACCGTATCCCGGCAGCACGTTCAGCACGCCTTTCGGGATGCCGGCTTCGACAGCCAGTTCAGCGATGCGGATGGCGGTCAGCGGGGATTTTTCGGACGGCTTGAGGATCACCGAGTTACCGGTGGACAACGCAGGACCGAGTTTCCAGCACGCCATCATCAGCGGGAAGTTCCACGGCACGATGGCGCCAACAACACCCACCGGCTCACGGGTCACGAGACCCAACTGATCGTGCGGGGTGGCTGCCACTTCGTCATAGATCTTGTCGATGGCTTCGCCGCTCCAGCTCAGGGCTTGCGCCGCGCCGGGAACGTCGATGTACAGGGAATCGCTGATCGGCTTGCCCATGTCCCGGGGTTCAAGCAGGGCCAGCTCTTCGGCGTGCTGTTTCAGCAGGCCGGCGAAACGGATCATGGTGGATTTGCGCTTGGTCGGCGCCAGGCGCGACCAGACACCGGAATTGAAAGTGGCGCGAGCGTTTTCCACGGCGCGCTGGGCATCGGCGGCATCACAGCTGGCAATCTTGCCCAGCAGACGGCCATCGACCGGGCTGATGCACTCGAACGTCTCGCCGGAAACGGCGTCGGTGTATTCGCCATTGATATAGGCGCGACCTTCAATTTTCAGGTCGCGGGCACGTTGTTCCCAGTCGGCACGGGTCAGGGTGGTCATGCGAGTGTCCTCCTCTTATTGATACGACACCCGCGTTCTCCGCGGGCGCTGTCAGGAATTCTGCCCGGCCAGCCTGCTGTTCGGCCCAAGGCATCCACCACCCTAAACCAGCCGCACATGAAGTTTCAATATATTTGACATAACGCGGGTAAACGACCTTGCGATGTTCATTTTAATAAACATAGACTTTGGGTCTGACCAACCACTCGCGCCGTAATCACGGAGGGATAACAACAATGAACATCCAGAACGTCGTCGACTTCAGCCAGGCTACCACCGCCGCAGAACGCTACCGTCCAGACCCGACCAAAGTGCTCAAGGGCGACCCGGAGCAAGCGGTTTACAACCACTACAACAGCCCTTGCGGTCAGTTGAACGCTGGCGTGTGGGAGGGTGCAGTCGGGCAGTGGACAGTGAACTTCACCGAGCACGAATACTGCGAAATCGTGCAGGGGGTTTCGGTGCTGCGTGACAGCGACGGCAATGCCAAGACCCTGCGCGCAGGCGACCGCTTCGTGATCCCGGCCGGGTTCAAAGGCACCTGGGAAGTGCTGGAACCGTGCCGCAAGATCTACGTGGCGTTTGAACAGAAGGCTTAGCACTAAAGTGCTGTGACTTGATCAGATTGAAGTGCTATCCGCTTTTTCAAGCACAACAAAAAAGGCCCGTATCTCGCGATACGGGCCTTTTTCGTAAGAGGGAAAAATCAATTACTTGATTTTGCCTTCTTTGTAGATCACGTGCTTGCGAA
>LNAP01001736.1_pt1 | contig 22823 bp, 28 predicted proteins | sample 602601 | NCBI WGS metagenome assembly LNAP01 (sample SAMN02440304, study PRJNA202911) | soil metagenome | biome: Subtropical and temperate rainforests or woodlands; isolation source: soil samples (1 kg each in a 20% v/v slurry with milli Q water) were... ...
CACAGTTCTTACTTGATGCAGTCGTCGTGCCAGAGAAAAACCAGGCGCTAGTGGTTGGGCGTGGCGGTGTCATTATCGTCGTTGATGCCGATGGGCAGGTGGTCAATAGCTATCAGCGGCCTGATAACGCAGACATTACCGCCGTGGCGGCGCAGGGAGGGGATGTTTATCTTGCGACAATGAAGGGGGGGATCAGCCGCTTCAAAATGGCCGATCTATTGCGCGCGGCAGATGCATTGCCAACTGGCACCGCAAAATAACAAAAAATCCATATTTGCCTTTTTATGTAGGTAGGGAAGAGGAATAAAAATGAGTGAAATGAATCATTCGAACGGGGTATTGCACCGTATTTCAACGACGTTTGCAGACCTGTTGATTCGCCATCGTGTGGTGATTTTATTGTTGAGCGTTCTGTTGACTGCATTTTTTGGCTACAAGGCATCTTTGCTCAAAGTTAGCGCTGGGTTTGATAAGAGCATTCCGTTATCTCACCCCTACATGAAAACCTTTACCGAATTTAGAAATACCTTCGGTGGGGCCAATCGGGTGACTATTTTTGTGCGTGATGAGTCGGGCAATATGTTTAATCCGCGATGGTTTAACACGTTTGAAAAAGTCACTGCGGAAGTGCTGGTGATGCCTGGTGTGGATGCTCGTACGGTGACGTCCATTTTTACGCCGAATGTTAACTTTGTTGCGGTCAGCGAAATTGGTTTTACAGGCTCGCGCATTGTGCCTTCGACCTTTAGGCCTACCCCAGAAGGCATTGAACTGGTTAAAAGCAACCTTGCTAAGTCAACTGAAGTTGGCAAAACAGTCGCCACTGATTTATCGGGTGCGTTGGTGGTTGCTGACTTGATCGAGCGTGACCCCGCTACCGGCCAAGAGATTGATTACGGCAAGTTCGCCAAGCAGTTGGAAGCGTTAAAAGCAAAATACGAGAAAGACGGCATCAAGGTTCACATCACCGGCTTTGCGCCCTTTGTCGGCTATGTGATTGATGGTATCGAAGGGGTCGTCAAGTTTTTTGCGGTGACTTTTTTATTGACCTTTGTTTTACTGCTCTTTTTCTCAGGCTCCTGGAAGTTGGCGCTATCGTCCATGGCGGTATCGCTGGCCGCCGTGATCTGGCAGTTGGGCGCAATCCAAATGTTGGGTTTTGGTTTGGATCCGATGTCGATTCTGGTGCCTTTTTTGATTCTTTCCATTGGGGTAAGCCATGCGGTGCAAATGACGAATGCCTGGCGCATGGCGGTAGTCGATGGTGAAGACTCAAAGGAGGCAGCACGTACTGCGGTATATCAGTTACTTGTGCCAGGTGCGACGGCTATTTTGGTGGATGCTGTCGGGTTTGCGGTCATTATGCTCATCCCTGTGCAATTGATTGGTGAGTTGGGGGTGTCTGCCAGTATTGGGGTGGGCATTATGTTGCTGACCAACAAAATGATGCTGCCTATCTTTTTATCCTGGACGAAGCTTAATTCCAAAGAGCTCGCCCGCGCTGAAAAAAGAAAGATGTCTCGCAGCAGTGCCGTGTGGAGTTGGCTTGCCAAGGCAGCAGATCGTAAAGTGGCTGTGGGTATTCTGGCCGTTGGTATGCTGATGGGAGTTGCAGGCTATATCGCAGAGCATCGTCTGGTAGTGGGGGATACTGATGCCGGGAGTCCTGAGTTTTGGCCTGGCCACGTATATAACCAAGACATCAATACCATCATCAAACGGTTTTCCGTGGGTTTGGATGAGTTGGTTGTTGTGGCGCAATCTGATGTCACCGAGGCGTGTGTTGATTATGGGGTAATGAAAACGATTGATGATTTCGTTTGGCAAATGCAAAATGTGCCGGGTGTGAAATCGGTTGTTTCATTGTCTGAGATTATTCGTGAGCGAAACATCGGCAACTATGAAGCGAACCCGAAATTTTTAGGCTTGCCTTTCAATAGCCAGATGATCTCCGCCAACATGTACCGCATCGAAGCATCGCAAGGGATGTTCTCCAACGACTGTAAAGCCATGCCGATCCGGCTTTATCTGGTAGACCATAAGGCGGATACTTTAAAACGGGTGACCGCTGCGGTGGAAAGCTTTAATAAAGCACATGGCAATAAGCACGTGAATTTTCGGCTGGCGATGGGCAACGGCGGCATCATGGCCGCGACCAATGAAGAAGTGGCGGAGGCGCAATTGCGTATTAACCTCACCTTGTTTGCGGCGGTTGGTTTGTTTGTGTTCCTGACCTTCTTGTCTTGGCGGGCGACTTTGTGTGCCATGTTGCCATTGATTTTGGTGGCTTATTTTGCCAACGTGGTCATGGTCACCATGGGCATTGGACTGAAAATTTTTGTATTGCCGGTGTTGGCGCTGGGGGTAGGGGTTGGCGTGGATTACAGTATTTATCTCATCGCCCGCATGATGTCGCACATGAATAACAATCTGCACGTGAAAGACGCGTATGCGCGTGCTTTGCAAGAAGTGGGTGTGCCCGTGATTTTTACTTCAATTACCATGAGTATCGGTGTGGCGACATGGCTTTGGTCTGATTTGAAATTCCAGGCGGATATGGGGATATTGCTGGCGTATATGTTCTTCGTGAATATGGTCGGGGCGATTTTTCTCATGCCGGCACTCGCTACGTTCCTGTTAAAGCCGAAGAAATGATTAACGAGGAGTAAATAATGGTTACTTTGACCGCCTGTAACTCACCTTCACTGGTTCCCGCCAAGGCATTCACCCATGCGCTGGCGGTGGATGGCGCACAACGCTGGGTTTTTGTTTCAGGCCAAGTCGCCATTGACGCCACGGGAAAAGTCTTGGCGCCAGGCGATTTATTTGCCCAGTTGGAGCTAACCCTGAAAAATCTGGGGCATGCGCTTCACGCAGCCGGTGCGGATTTTCAACATTTGGTCAAAGTGACTATTTTTGTTGTTGATCTTGATCCGGCTGATCTGGCGCAAATCCGGGAAGTGCGTTCGCGCTACCTGCCGCAAGATCCCCCCATCGCGATCACTTTGGTGGGCGTTGCGCGGCTGGCGTTTCCTGGGCTGCGCATTGAAATCGAGGGCACGGCGGCGCTTTGATTGCGGTGTGCTTATTTGCATGCAGTGTTTTGCCCCTGGTTTTTGCGGGAAAAGTCGGCGCTGGTGATACGGCGCGTGGTTAGCGCTATCCCCGTCAGCATGGTTTTTTATATTTTCAAGGCGAGGTAGTTTCATGTATCAGCAGCTGATTCCCATGAGCCTCGTGCTGCTCCTTGGCGTGCTTTGGCGGTATATCTCACCGGCTAATCTGCCAGCTACGCAAGTGCGCGGCGTGTTCGGGGTTTTAATCATCAATTTTGTGGCGCCCGCATTGATCGTTGAGGTGCTGCTGACATCCAACTTGAAGCAAGAGTTATTTCAAGTGCCCGCCAGCGGCAATGCGACCATCATCATTATTTTGCTGCTGAGCCTGGCGCTGTACACCCTGCTGTTACGTTTGGACATCATCACCCGTGCCCAAGCTGGCGCACTGGTTATGGCGAGCACATTTGGCAATGGCATGGGCATGGCGCTGCCTGCCGTGTCAGCCTTACTGGGCTTGCCACAGCGGGATATTCCTGTGGTCTATGACTTATTGGCTACTGTGCCTTTTTTGTGGATCATTGGTGTCATGCTGTGCGCCCATTTTGGTACGCGCGTGGTTGACGGGGGCTTAGGGCGCGAGTTGCTGCGCTTGCCACCTTTTTGGGCATTGATCTTTGCCTTGGGCTTGCGTTACTTTGGGCTTATGTTGCCCGAGCCCATCATGAAAACACTGCATCTTCTGGGCAGTGCCGCTGTGCCTTTGTTGCTCTTGATGGTCGGCATGACTTTGCATGTCGGGCGCAATATGCGCTTTGGCCTGTTGCTCTCCGTTGCGGGGTTGAAGCTGTTTTTAAGTGCGGCACTCGCTTTGGGCGTCGGCCATTTTGTGGGTTTAAGTGGCGCAACACTTGCCGCTACCGTTCTTACGGCAGCGGCGCCCCCGGTTGGGGTAGGTGTTGCGCTGTGTGATCGCTTCCGCTTGGATACCGAGCTCTTTGGTACGGCGATGACAGTGACGATAGTGCTGTATGTGATGCTTGTGCCTTGGCTGGTATCCGCGCTGGTTTAACTGGCGGAAACTAAAGCGTGTCTGCCCGTAAAAAAATCAAAGCAAATTGATTGGGATCTTGAGGTAACTTACGCCATTGCTTTCTGCCGCAGGCAGATGGCCTGCGCGAATGTTGACTTGCACTGAGGGAAGGATGAGTACTGGCATTTCCAGGGTGGCATCGCGCGTCTTGCGGCGTTTGACAAAATCTTCCTGGCTGATGCCGTCGTGCAAGTGGATGTTCTTCTGGCGTTGTTCGGCAACGCTTGTTTCCCAAGCAGCGTCTCTGTCTTCAGGCGGATAATCGTGGCACATGAATAGCCGCGTTTCATCAGGCAGGGAATACAAGCGCTGGACTGATTGGTACAAGGTGGCCGCATCGCCCCCGGGAAAGTCACAACGTGCCGAGCCAACATCCGGCATGAATAAGGTGTCGCCGATAAATACCGCATCATCAAACTGATAGGCAATATCCGCCGGGGTATGGCCTGGCACAAACAAGGCACGCCCGGTGAGCTGGCCTACTTCAAAGACTTCGTTGTCAGCAAAAACGTGATCGAACTGCGAGCCATCAACGGCAAAGCCTGTTTCCAGGTTGAACATCTGCTTGAAGACGCTTTGTACCTGGGTAATGTGTTCGCCGATGGCAATGCGGCCGCCGAGCGTGGTTTGCAAGTACTTGGCTGCCGACAGATGGTCGGCATGGGCATGGGTTTCCAATATCCAGTCAGTTGCGAGTTGTTGCTGGCGAATAAAGGCGATGACCTGGTCGGCCAGGTACGTTCGCGTGCGGCCTGCTTTAGGGTCGTAATCCAGTACGGAGTCAATGATGGCGGCATGACCACCCGGCATATCAAAAATAACATAGGTGATGGTGCCGGTGACTGGATCATAGAAGGCTTGAACGGTTGGTTTCATTTTGTGTGTCCTTGATGTTTATAGCGTGCCAAGATACCCAGGGATGCTTGCTGACATTGACAATTCATAATACAATAAAATATAATGTTTTTCAGTATAGTATAAACAGAAGACTAAAATGATCGAAGTTGAAGAGGTTGATCTGGCTTTATCGATTGCCGCCATGCGAGTCGCGGTGGGGGAGGCGGCGTCGGTATTGCGCGTGTTGTCTAACGAAGATCGCTTGTTGTTGCTCTGCCAAATCAGCCAGGGTGATTATTCGGTGGGTGAGTTGGAAGCACTGCTGGATATCCGGCAGCCAACGCTCTCGCAACAATTAACCGTGTTGCGTAACGAAGGTTTGGTAGCGACACGGCGCGAGGGGAAGCGTATTTTTTACCGCATAGCGGATGAAAAGGTGCTGAAAATTTTATCGATGCTTTATCAGTTGTATTGCCCAATGCAACAACCAACCAATGCCCATGGTCTGAATGATCACCCGCCGATGATGAAACATGCGAAAAGCGGCATAACGGCAGCGACATAAAGGCTCACTCATTCCCGTCCTCCTTCTCTCGCGGGAGGTGGCCGCCTTGCTCGTTGCGCTTGTCAATTGGAGTGGATCACCGGTTAAAGTGTTTCACCTTTTAAAAGGAGTCTTGCATGACGATAGATACTTTGCATTTCACCCCATGGGCTGCCCTGATCGGGGGGATGTTGATTGGCACGGCCGCAGCTTTACTCATGCTGATCAATGGCCGTATTGCCGGGGTTAGCGGCATTGTTGGCGGGTTATTGCGGCCAGTGCCAGGGAGTACCTTGTGGCGGTTTGCATTTGTCTTTGGTTTATTGGTCTCGCCCATGGTGTTTGGCCTGTTTGCGCCGTTGCCGCCCATTCAGCTGGATAGCAGCTATCCCCTGTTGATTGTTGCTGGCTTGTTGGTCGGTATGGGCGCGCGTTACGGCGCGGGTTGCACGAGCGGTCATGGCATTTGCGGTATCTCTCGGCTATCACCCCGATCCATTCTGGCTACGTTGCTTTTTATGCTGACTGGAATGGCAACGGTTTTTGTGATGCGTCACGTTCTCGGAGGGGCTTAAACATGAATATCTTTTTCTCATGGTTAGTCGGTCTCATTTTCGGGCTGGGGCTGATTATTTCTGGCATGGCTAATCCGGCCAAGGTGTTCGGTTTCCTGGATATTGCGGGGGCTTGGGATCCATCGCTGGCATTTGTCATGGTTGGCGGGATTGGGGTGGCAAGCATAGGTTTTTTCTTTGCGCGTCGCCGCACGCAATCCTGGCTGGGGCTGCCATTACAGATGCCTGCCGCCCGTGATATTGATCGCCGGTTGATCGTTGGCAGTGTTTTGTTTGGTCTTGGATGGGGTTTGGCGGGTATTTGCCCAGGGCCTGCTATGGTTGTTGCTGGTACGGGTGCGTTAAAAGGTGGCGTGTTTGTTTTGGCGATGTTGCTTGGTATGGCCGTGTTTGAGTTGGCGGAATTACGGCAAGCAAAATTTGGCGCCAAATCTGACGTAACCGAATAATTTCCCTATGTTACCTACCCTGTGGGTGATGCTGGGTGGCTTGGGTGTTGGCTTGGTGTTGGGGCTAACGGGTGCGGGCGGCGGTATTCTGGCTGTGCCAGCCTTGGTGTTTATCAAAGGTTGGGGTGTGGCCGAGGCAGCGCCGATTGGTCTTTTGGCGGTCACCGGGGCTGCCGTTGTCGGTACGGTTGAAGGCTTTTATCGCAAGCTGGTCCGTTATCGTGCGGCTTTTTTGATGGCTTCTGCCGGTGTGCCGATGACGCCGCTTGGCTTGGCGGCTGCCCAGCGATTATCTGCTGCCTGGTTGGCTGGATTGTTTGGCTTGACGATGCTGGTTGTTGCTGCGCGTTTGCTGCTAACGGCCAGCAATAGAGATGGGCATTCAGCGCCTTGTCATATCGATCCAGGCACTGGGCGCTTGCACTGGACACCGAAAACCGTTGTCATCATGACGCTTCTGGGTTCTGTTACCGGCTTTTTGACGGGGCTATTGGGCGTGGGGGGTGGGTTTATTCTCGTTCCGGCATTGCGCAAGTTCACGGATATTTCGATGCACGGCATCGTGGCAACCTCCCTGATGGTGATCGCCTTGGTAGGCAGCGGCAGTATTCTTGTCGCGCTGTGGCAAGGGCATCATTTCCCGCTATCGGTGGCGCTGTCTTTTGTGGTGGCAACCGCAATTGGCATGGTGCTTGGCCGCTTGTTGATTCACCGCTTTCATCCGAGCACAGTACAACGGTTGTTTGCTGTGCTGGTATCAGGTGTCGCGGTGTTGATGTTTTATCGCGCCTTGGCATAAGTCTTTTGTAATCTGGCAGTTTAGGCAGGGTGCTTTTTAGCCTGCCGATCAACCCGATTGGATAGAATCTGGCAGATGGCATATTACGCATTGGTTCCTGCAGCAGGTGCTGGCCTGCGCATGGCGAACACCACACCCAAACAGTATCTACAATTAGCCGGTCATCCAGTGATCTGGCACGCGCTGCGTGCGTTGTGTGCCCATCCGGCGATTACGCGTGTGTTTGTGGTTCTTTCTGCCCATGATGCGCATTGGTCGGATGAAGATATGCGCAGCTTGGGGCGCCGCGTGCAGGTGTTGCGCTGTGGTGGCGAGACGCGCGCGCAAAGTGTGCTTAATGGGCTGCGCGCCATGGGGGTATGGCTTAGCGGGGCAGATGAGCGTGCAGCTAAGGATCCTTCAGTCGCCGAGCATTGGGTTTTGGTGCATGATGCGGCGCGTCCTTGTTTGAGTGGGCCGTTGATTGATCGCTTGATCAGCAGCGTTGGAGATGATGCGGTGGGTGGTATTTTGGCCGTGCCAGTAGCGGACACCTTAAAGCGTGCGAGTCAGGCAAGTGGCATGGCAAGTGACGCCGTACGCATTGCGGCTACTGTGCCACGGGATGGCCTGTGGCAAGCCCAGACACCACAAATGTTTCGCTATGGCTTGTTAGTGGATGCCTTGCAGCGTGCAGTTGCTGAACCGGATAGTCGCATTGATCCCCTCAATAACCATCATGATTTGGCGCAGGCCGTGACGGATGAAGCCAGCGCTGTCGAAATGTTAGGACATGCGCCGCGTTTGGTGGCCTCTTCTGCGCATAACCTGAAAGTGACTTATCCTGCCGATCTGCCTTTGGCAGCGTCTGTTTTGCAGTACCTATTTTCCAGCATCCCTACTGAGGAGCAGCAATGAAGCCTGGTTTTCGGGTCGGTCAAGGTTTTGATGTGCATGCGCTCGTGGCAGATCGCAAGCTGATCCTGGGCGGGGTGGAGGTTCCCTTTGCTCAAGGGCTGCTTGGGCATTCCGATGCGGACGTGTTGTTGCATGCAATTACCGATGCCTTATTGGGCGCGGCAGGCTTGGGTGATATTGGCCGTTTGTTTCCTGATACCGATGCCCAATGGGCAGGGGCGAATAGCCGCCATTTATTGCGTGTTGCCATGGATAAGGTGCGTGCAGCAGGCTGGCAAGTCGGCAATGTCGATGCAACGATTATTGCGCAAGCACCTAAGGTGTCCCCCCATGTGCCGCTGATGTGCGAACGCATTGCGGTCGATCTGGGCATTGCCGTCACCGCCGTGAATATCAAGGGTAAAACCACCGAGCGTTTGGGCTTTGTCGGCCGTGGTGAAGGGATTGCCGCCGAGGCGGTTGTGCTCTTGTTTGCTCGTTAATCCCATGAAGACTGCACTTAAGAAATATCGCGTATTTTTTGCCTTGATGCCCGAGGGTGAAATTGCTTCGCACCTATTCGCCTTGGCACATCATGTCGTTCCGGCCAAGGGCAGCCGCATCACCCCAGTGCATAACCTGCACATGACCCTTGCATTCGTGGGGTCGGTCACTTCGGCACAAGTTGATACGTTGATGGCTTGTGCGCAAAAGGTGAGCGAGAAGTTTCGCGCATGGCTGCACGAAACGCGCCAAGCAGAGCAAATACAGAAAAAGTCAGATGCCCGCGCGATGGATGGAACTGCAATGGACGATTTGCCTGTACGTCTTGAACGGCTCGGATTTTGGCCCCAAGGCGGGGTGGTGTGGGCGGGTGCCCGTCTGCCATTCTTGATGAAAGGTACAGGCGGGGTGTCTTGCCGGGCGATGAATCCTGCCGCCGGCACGCGGATTTTTTCGGATTCGCTCACCCTGTACAAGGCTTTGCGTGAAGGCGCATTGCCATGGGTGTTGGCCGATCAGTTGCAACAAGCCTTGGCGGCAGAGGGCTTGATAGCCAATGTTTCGCTGGCCGCTTTTGTGCCGCACGTGACACTGGCGCGCGGGGTGCGCTGCGCTTCCCTGCCGCGTCTCGGGGCACCGCTCAAGTGGTCTGCGCATGAGTTTGTTTTGCTCGAATCGGTCACGCAAGGGATACGCTTGACTTATCAGCCGCTGGCAGCGTTTTCGCTCACGGATGAAGGCTTGACTGAGGCAGGTGGGGATGGGCTGGAGGATGCGGACGGCTGTTGTTCGTGTGCCGGCCCACTTGCTCGCCCGTCTGCCCGTCTACCGGCCCGTTAATCTGCCTTGTTGCGCATATGCAGAGCCAAATCGGTTAGCGCGAGCATCAGTTGCGAGCGCAGGTGCTCATCCGGCGTGACATCTGCCAAGGCTTTGCGCATGCAGGTCAGCCATTGGCTGGCTTCATCGGTGCCGATAGCAAAATTCAAATGACGGGCGCGCAGCATGGGGTGGCCGTATTTTTCGATGAATAACTGGGGGCCACCCAGCCAGCCGGATAAATACATAAAGAGCTTTTCCTCCGCGCCGGACAAGTCCGCCGCATGCATGCGGCGTATGCCTTGCGCTTCTGGCAGGCTGTCCATGTAGTTGTAAAACTGTTTGACCAACTGCCGCACCGCTGGCCCGCCACCGAGCAGGGTGTAGGGCGTGACCTGGACTGGGGTGGGCTCCTGTGAGGCTTCTTTGGTGTGGCGATGGGATTCAGTGTTGGGTTGGTTCATGGCGAGGCGAAGGGGATGGGGTTGGAAATGTCATGCGCGCGATCAGTCCGCCATCCGGGCGGGGGAGCAAATCGAACTGGCCGTGATGGTTGCGAATGATACGCGTCACAATCGCCAGCCCCAAGCCTGCGCCGGTGGTGTTGCTACGCGCAGTCTCCAGGCGGGTGAAAGGGCGCTTCATGTGTTCGACAGCCTCTGGCGGAATGCCAGGGCCTGTGTCACTCACCGAGATGACAAGGCTTTGGCTTGTCCGATCCAGGGTTAATTGAACGGGCTGGTCGACGCCTGCGTAGCACAGGGCGTTGTCTATCAGATTGCCGACCGCGCGACGTAGCGCTTGCGGCTGCCCGGTGAAAAAAGTCGGCTCTGGCGGGACGGTGGCCGTGACCGGAAACCCGCGACGTTGATATTGATTCGCGATATTCTCAAGTAGCTCATCAAGATTCACTTGCGCCATGGATTCGCCACTATCAATGCGTGCAAAGTCGAGAAACTGGCCGATGGTTTTATCCATTTCTTCCACATCCGCCACCATGCCATCGCGCATGGCTTCATCCGTGGCCATTTCTATGCCCATGCGCAAGCGCGTCAAGGGGGTGCGCAAGTCGTGTGAAATGCCGGCTAGCACCAAGGCGCGATCCTGGTCGAGCTGAGCGAGGTCAGCGCGCATCTGATTGAACGCGCGACTGACCGTGGCGATCTCAATCGGGCCGGTTTCAGGCAGCGCAGGGGCGGTGTCCGCCGTATCGCCAGCGCCGACTTTTTGCGCCGCGCGTGCTAGCAGCTTAAGCGGCCGGGTGATGCGAAAAACAATCAGCCACGCACCCGCCAGCGAAATGAGCAAAGCCGCCGCGCCCCAGCCGATCCAGCTCAACGGCAGGACGCGATCCATGCGCTCGGTAGGCAGGGCAAGCCAGTATTCGCCCTCTTCCGTGTCGTCAATACGGAAGGTCATAAACAGTGCCTTTTCCCCCTCACGCGATAAAGTTAAACGCGTCTGTGGTCCTAAGGATGCTTTGACCAAGGTCTCGACTCGCCTGAGTAGGCGGCGGTTAGGTAATGGTTCAATGAGATCATCAGCTTCAGCCGGATAAATCCGTAGGCCTTCGCTGTCTGACAAATCCCGCAGCAGCGCGGGGCGTGCCTCCGTTCTTGCCGAGACCAGGGCCGCCCGCGTGAGGTTGGCGACGCTGACCAGAGTTTGCGCCAACTGTTGCGCATGCGGCTCCCTTTCGTAAGTTTGAAAAATGACAAACCACGCTGCGACAGAGAGCAGCATCAGCAGGGCAACGAGTAAAAAAGTCCGCCACAGCAAGGAGCGCGGCACAAGTTTTCCGAGCAAGTTGATCATCGCGCAATGGCCGATATGGCCGGTGGCTGTTTTTGCAGGATGAAATGTCCCACCGCTAAAGCCTTTGGCTTGTAGAGGGGGTTTCTCGGTTCAACGACCAGGGCGCAAGGGTGTTGCCACCCAAACGGCTTATCGTAGTCTCCCCGAGCGTTGGTGGCATTACTGCCGCCGATTCGGAACTTTCCGCCCCTATCGTCTTGCTCTTGGTGATCCCGCACTTTTTCTTTTCTTTCCGACCGCTTTGACCGGAGAGCAACAGCGTGACACCACGCTGGGCGATGACCTTGCTCGCATTGCTATCGGCGTTGTCGGAATGTCCACAGCGTTGGCAGACGAACTCGGCTTGTGAGCGTCGGTTGTCTTTGTGAATGCGGCCGCACACGGCACATTCCTGTGAAGAATAGTGAGGAGGTACATCGAGGCAAAGTTTCCCTTGCCGACGTGCTTTGTACTGCAAAAATACTTTCGTCTGGCCCCACGCCGAAGCGAGGATGCTGCGGTTGAGTCCGGCTTTTTGCCGAACGTTCTTGCCCGCTTCTGCGACGGTGCCTTTGGCGCTGGCCGTCATGTTCTTGACCTTGAGCGCTTCGAACACGAACATCTTGTGTTGCGGGTTGTTCGCCAAGGCGTGACTGGTTTTGTGCGCTACGTCTCGGCGTACATCGGCGCCATAACGACTGTAGCGAGCGACCCGCCGCTTGGCCTTGATCCAGCCCTTTGAACCTTTGGTTCGCCGCGCCTGCCGCCGTTGCCAGCGTTTCTTGGCAAGGGTATTTTGTTCGAGACGCACTTTCTGGACGGGCGAAAAGTCGAAGGATTGCCCGTCGCTTGTCGCGACTGGAATCGCTACGCCACGATCCAACCCGACGGTCATCGTGCGCAACTCGGCTTCCTCGAATTGCATCAGCCAGGCGGTGATGTCCTTATCGGACGGTTCCGGGATGTCGTCGTCGTAATTGAACGAAACGTGCCAGCGCCCGGCATGGATACTGATGTGCAGCGATGCCGGTAGCTTGTATTCTTTATGTGCCTTGAAGGCCAAAACGCCCACGGCGAATTTCTTGATGCCGATGTGCAGTTGGTGCCCGGTGATCTCGCCCGTCCCGGCATCCACGACCGGCACGAACTTGAACAATTCCGACGTGAGCCAAACCGATTGCTTACCGTGCTTCGTGTGCATGACCGGGCGACCGCCGAGCTTAGAGAAATACCGGCTGTAGGCTTGTTTCCAGCGCACTGCGCCATTGCGTAGCACAACGCCGGGAACCTCGGAGAGCCACGGCGTGAGATCAGTCTTGAACTGGCTGTATTGTTGATCTATTGGCGCGTACTGCCCGGTGTGCTGCAAAGACGTCCGCGCAAAGCGGCGAAAATACTGGTCTTCGCGCACCTTGGCATTGTAGATATTCCGCTGGCACCCGATCCACTGCAACAGGGTTTGCTCCTGTGCAGGGGTTGGGTAACAACGAAATTTATTACCGATTTGCATGCGTGTTATACTAGCACAATTCGTTAAGGCGCACGCATGGATAACACTAATAAATCAAGCTCACATGCGGTATTTAACATTAAGCTGCATATCGTTTTGGTGACGAAATATCGCCGCAAAACGCTGACGCCGGAACTGCTGAATTACCTCAAGGAAGCGTTTGCCGATTGTCTCACCGCCTGGCGCTGCAAACTGGTGGAGTTTGGCGGCGAATCTGATCACATCCACTTGCTCATCGACATTCATCCGGCACTCGACATTTCGGTCCTGATTAACAACCTCAAGACGGCCAGCGCCCGCCGTGCCCGGAACCGCTTTACCGAACATCTTGCGGGGTTCTACAAAAAGCCGCTGTTCTGGCACCGTGCGTACTTCGTCGGTAGTGTCGGCGGGGCAACCTTGGAGACGGTGCGCGCTTACGTCGACGCCCAGGGAACCGAAGAGCACGCCAGCAAGGCGGTCGCCAAAGCAAAAGCGAAGAGCAAACCGCCCGCTTGACCCCCTCCTGTCCGGTCGGCTTCGCTTAAAGGTTCGCATCTGAACCAGTCGGACTAGCAAGGGGAATGCGCGGGCATGTGTTCAAAGCGGGTCTTGGTCTGGCTTATTTCGTGCCATCGGGAATGAACACATAACCCAGGCCCCACACAGTCTGGATATAACGCGGCTTGGTAGGGTCTTCCTCAACCAATTTGCGCAAGCGTGAAATTTGCACGTCAATTGCGCGATCGAATACTTCATACTCGCGGCCACGCGCCAGTTCCATGAGTTTGTCGCGGCTCATCGGCTGGCGTGGGTTTTCCAGCAATACGCGCAATAAGCCAAACTCACCCGTGGTGAGCAGATGTGTTTCATTGTTGCGATGCAGCTCACGCGTGGCCAAATTGACATCGACTTGGCCAAATTCAACCGTGGTTTCTGTTGCTGAGGGCGCGCCGGGCATGGGCAGCGCGTTGTGCCGCCGCAGCACGGCATGGATGCGCGCCAGGAGTTCCCTGGGATTAAACGGCTTGGCTAAATAATCATCCGCTCCCATTTCCAGCCCCACAATGCGCTCGACATCATCCCCCTTGGCGGTCAGCATGATGATCGCAATATCATTTTTAGCGCCGCGCAAGCGCCGACAAATAGCCAAGCCGTCCTCACCCGGCAGCATTAAATCCAGCACCAACAGATCAAAGCGCTCGCGTTCCATCGCGCGATCCATGCCAACGCTATCATGCACGGCTTTGACTGTAAAATCTTGATCCGCGAGATAGCGCTCTAATAACTGGCGCAAGCGTAAGTCGTCATCGACGACGAGGATTTTTTTGCTGTGGGTGGTTTCTGTATTCACGCGTAAATCGTAGCTGGATTCTCACGGCTTGGCTAGGCTGACTTACAAATGATTACAAAGCGTCACATGCGCAGACCAAGCGCGCAGCTAGAATTTGGCTGTGCAGATTGGGAGTGCCAGCTTGGCAAAATCTTTAGCGGGCAATCCCAGCATGCGGGAGTAGGTGTCAGGGAGAATTGTTCATGAAGTTGCTGAGAACAAAATTTTATCGTGCCATGTTGCATTGCATTGCGCTGACCTTTTGCGGGGTGAGCGTGCCAGCGTCCGCGCAAGTGATGCAGTGGTTTGAGCGGGCGCTATTTGGCAGTCGTATCAATGAGTTACACGCAAACAATGATACCCCTGGCCGCAGCCCGCGCGACGAATCCCCAGTGAATGATCGTCGCATGATGCCTGATGAGACAGGTGTTGATAACCAATCAAGGGATGGTCGTGGCCGAATGTCTCCAGAGGATAGGCAGCAACTCCGCCGTGATATACGCGATGCCGGGCGTGATATTTATCCGGAAAGGCCCCGCAAGCATAAAGGGGGTAAAGGTCGACGCAACGGGCGCGACTGATGCGTTTGCAAAGGCTGTCTTTAGCCTGCGGGGGGGGGCATTGATCGTTAAGCGCGCTTATCCCTCATTACGCGCGCTTTTTCGCGCACCCAATCACGTTCTTTTTCTGTGTCGCGCTTATCGTGCTGTTTTTTGCCTTTGGCCAAGCCAACGGAGAGCTTAACGCGCCCTTTGCTGTAATGTAAATCAAGTGGCACCAGCGCATAGCCTGCGCGCTCGACCTTGCCGACGAGTTGATCAATCTCGCGGCGGTTGAGCAGCAGTTTTCGTGTGCGCACTGGGTCAGGAAGAACATGGGTTGAGGCAGAGAGGAGCGGGCTGATGTGCGCACCGATCAGATAAAGCTCACCTCTTTTGATCAGTACGTAAGCCTCTTTAATCTGCACGCGGCCAGCACGAATCGACTTTACTTCCCAGCCTTCGAGCATCAAACCCGCTTCATATCGTTCTTCAATGAAGTAGTCGTGAAATGCTTTTTTGTTATCAGCAATGCTCATGGGGCAAGTTGGGGCGGTGCGCTAAAATGAGCTCAATTCTACTTCACCCCTGCGCTAACATCGTGCGCATCCCACATGGCCCTGGTTGAAAAATCTGTTTTGATCGAACGTACGCCGACACAAATGTTTGAACTCGTTGATCGCGTCGAAGACTATCCGCAATTTTTGCCTTGGTGTGGCGGCACAGAGGTGACCGAACGCACGGCAATGCGTACCCAAGCCACCGTGCATATCAATTACCACGGCATCAAGTCGCATTTTTCGACTGACAACACCAAAGACGCGCCGCACCTCATGCAGCTAACGCTTACCGACGGCCCATTAAAGCATCTGGATGGTCAATGGCGTTTTTTGCCCTTGGGTGATTCAGCCTGCAAGATTGAATTCAAGCTGCATTATGAGTTTTCCAATCGGCTCCTGGAAAAAGTGCTCGGCCCCGTGTTCAGCCATATTACGGAGACCTTTGTTGAGTCCTTCGTTAAACGCGCGCAAAAAATTTATGACTGAGCCCGTGAGCACACAAAGTCCAAGCGGCCTGCTGCATGTTGAAGTGGTGTATGCCTTGCCCGGGCAGCAAGCGGTCATACGCCTCAAAATGCCCTGCGGCAGCACGGTACTGCAGGCTGTGGAGCAATCAGGCATCTTGACCCGCCATCCCGAGGTTGATCTGGCGCAAAACAAGCTGGGTATTTTTGCCAAACTGGTCAAGCCCGATACCCCGTTGCGCGACCGTGATCGCGTGGAAATTTATCGCCCGTTGATCGCAGACCCCAAGGCGGCCAGGAAACAACGCGCTGCAGAAGGCCGCGCCATGAAAAAAGGCGATAGCCGGGCTTAATCAACGGGCGCGGAACGCCTTTCATGTGCTGACATGTCAAGTGCCAGCATTCAAAAACTGGTCAAAAAGTCGGCTTTGGCAACACGGCCGCTGAGCACGCATGCGATGCGCGCGGTCGCTGCAACACAGTGGCCGCAGGCCTGGCTTTACTGGCTGCTGGCTAAAGCCAGCTCAATATCAATACCCACAACAGCATCCAGTACGGTATTCATCAAGTCTTCATCGTGATCAGACCATTCAGCATCGGGCGCCTCACTCATCGTGCTCAGCGGCGTGATGTCAAAATCCACCAACTGGTTACCAATTTTGAGCACCTGCATGCCGGAAGCATGATCAACTAACGTCCAGTCTTCAGGGACTTCCAACTCGGCACGGATAACTACGGTTAGATTTTTCATTTTGGTCGTTCCTTTGGTTGAAGAGTGTTCGGCAAAAAACGGAGAGTCAATGCGCTGACAGGGGGAGTCTAAAACATGCGGTGTGGTTCTTGGTTCGCCAACACGGGAAGACTTGCGGGAAGACTCGCGGGAAAACTGTGGGCCGCGAAGAATGGATGGTTGTTCTTGCGCTAAGAGGAGCGTGCAAAATAAAAACCCGCAAAGCAAGTAGCCATGCGGGTTTTGATAAATAACTGGCGGAGACGCAGGGATTCGAACCCTGGATCCAGGTTTTGCCCAGATGCACCCTTAGCAGGGGTGTGCCTTCGACCACTCGGCCACGTCTCCAGTAGGATGGCAATATTTGCCGCACATCCAACTACAGGGTGCGCAGTATATCCGAAGCGCGGGCACTTCTCACGTTCTTGGCAAAACGGACAGCGATGATTTTTCCGTGGCGTAAAGTAATTTAGCGCAGAGGGCAGGCTATTGCTTGCGCCGGAAAACGCTAACATCCTGTTAAACCAATAAAATAAACCGCCAAATCAGAGCAAGATCAGATTGTCCCGATGGATCAGTTCTTCGCTGTCTAAATAACCCAGGATGGTTTCAATATCCTGTGTGCTGCGTCCAGCGAGGCGTCTTGCCTCGGTGCTGGCGTAATTGACCAAGCCGCGTGCGACTTCCTGACCGGAAGCCGAGCAACAGGCAACCACAGCACCTCGGCCAAATTCGCCGCTGACTGAGGTAACGCCAACCGGCAAAAGGCTGCGCCCGGCGGTCAGGGCTTTGATCGCGCCGTCATCCAGGGTGAGGGTGCCTGCCAGTTGCAAATGATCGGCTAGCCATTGCTTTCTCGCAGCCAGTGGCGAGGCGGTGGCGTAGAGCAAAGTGCCAATGGCTGCACCTTGGCTCGCGGAAATCAACGCATCTGGCGTATGGCCGCTCACGATCATCGTGTGCGCGCCACTCCTGGCGGCACGTTGCGCGGCACGTACTTTCGTGAGCATGCCGCCACGGCTAATGCCAGAGCCCGCGCCACCGGCCATGGCTTCAAACTGCTTGCCATCCGCCGGCCCCTCGGCAATCAAGGTGGCTGTAGCGTCACGGCGCGGGTCGGCCGTGTATAGCCCGGCTTGATCAGTCAGGATAATCAAGGCATCGGCTTCCACCAGATTGGCTACCAGCGCGCCTAGGGTATCGTTATCCCCGAACTTGATTTCATCGGTAACGACGGTATCGTTTTCATTGATGATCGGCGTGACACCCAAATTGAGCAGGGTCTGCAGGGTGGATCGTGCATTCAAATAACGCGCACGATCGGCTAGGTCGGCATGGGTTAATAAAATTTGTGCAACCTGCAAGCCATGCTTGGCAAACGTGGTGTCATAAGCCTGCGCCAGCCCCATTTGCCCCACCGCTGCTGCGGCTTGCAAGTCGTGCATGGCGTGCGGGCGAGTTGCCCAGCCCAGGCGTTGCATGCCTGCCGCAATGGCGCCGGATGAAACCAGCAGAACCTCTTTGCCAGCCGCGCGCAACGCCGCAATTTGGCGTGCGCAGTCGTTAATGAATTCGTATGACAAGCCATCACCATTGTTGGTGACTAGCGCGCTGCCAACTTTAACGACTAAGCGGCGTGCTTTAGCTATCTCTTGCCGCATCTGGGGAGCCGTCTGGATGTCCATTTGCTGGCTGGCCTGATGCTTCGCCGTCGCCATGAAGCGTTAAATGTGCACGTTGATTTTCGAGGTGGTCCATGATGGCAAAACACACCTCTTTACAACCCAGGCCACTAATGCCGGAAATGACGAAATGGCGCGATGGTTGATAGCTATCCACCAGTTTTTTAATGCGTTCGGTGCGCTCTTCCTCAGGCACCAGGTCAATCTTGTTGATCAGCAGCCAGCGCGGCTTGTCAAACAAGGATTGATCATAGCGGCGGAGTTCTTCAAGAATCGCCTGCGCATCATGTGCTGGGTCTGCATCCGGGTCAAAAGGCGCTAAATCGACCAGATGCAAGAGCAGGCCCGTGCGTTGCAAATGTTTCAAAAAGCGATGCCCCAAGCCGGCGCCATCGGCCGCACCTTCGATCAGCCCCGGGATATCGGCGATTACAAAGCTGCGCCGATGATCGACACGCACCACGCCAAGATTTGGGTGCAACGTGGTGAAGGGGTAATCCGCCACTTTGGGCTTGGCGGATGACACGGCACGGATGAAGGTGGATTTGCCGGCATTGGGCAAACCTAACAGCCCCACGTCAGCCAATACTTTGAGTTCTAACTGCAACTCATGCTGCTCGCCGGGCTGGCCAGGTGTGCATTGGCGGGGGGAACGATTGGTGCTGGATTTGAAGTGCAAATTGCCCAAGCCGCCTGTGCCGCCTTTGGCAATCAGCACGCGCTTGCCATGCACATCCAGGTCGGACAGCACTTCGCCTGTTACGCGATCGGTGATGATGGTGCCAACGGGCATGGGCAACACCAGGTCTTCGCCACTCTTGCCATAACGATCAGAGCCGTGGCCTTTCTCGCCTTTTTGGGCATGGAAGGAGCGCGTGTAGCGGAAGTCGATCAGGGTATTGATGTTTCTGTCTGCTTCTGCCCAGATGCTGCCGCCACGGCCGCCATCGCCGCCATCGGGGCCACCCATGGGAATGTATTTCTCACGACGAAACGATGCCGCGCCGTTACCGCCGTCGCCAGCAAATACTTCAATCCGTGCTTCGTCAAAAAATTTCATAATTTAAATGTCAAAAGCCCTGCCGTTGCCAAATGCAACGACAGGGCTTTGATTGCATTAAAACATTAAACCGCTGCGGGGATAATGCTGATCACGCGGCGTTTTTTGATGCCTTTGACAGCAAACAAAACCGTGCCTTCAATTTTGGCAAACAAGGTATGGTCCTTGCCCATGCCGACATTATCACCAGGGTGAAACTCAGTACCGCGTTGCCGGACGATGATGCTGCCCGCCGAAATCAGCTGACCGCCGTAGCGTTTAATGCCTAGTCGTTTTGATTCCGAATCGCGGCCGTTACGCGAACTGCCGCCTGCTTTTTTATGTGCCATGTTTTAGCTCCTGACTCAGTAGGTTCGATCAGGCGGCGATGCCGCTGATTTCAATTTCCGTGAAATTCTGACGGTGGCCTTGGTGCTTCTGGTAGTGCTTACGGCGACGCATCTTGAAAATGGTGACCTTGGGATGGCGACCCTGGGCAATCACTTTAGCCGTGACGGTAGCGCCAGCAACGAGAGGGGCACCGATCTTGACCGATTCGCCTTCGCCGACCATGAGCACCTGGTCAAGAGTGATTTCAGTGCCTACATCAGCCGGTATCTGTTCTATTTTAAGTTTTTCGCCAGCGACAACGCGATACTGCTTGCCGCCGGTTTTTATGACCGCATACATGATGGTGACTCCAAATGGATAAAACAAAGAGTTGCGCAGTGTACTGAGGCAAGCGCTTGAAGTCAATGAAAATTCAGCATCATTCGATGAAATTTGCTATTTGCGCCGTCCCGCCAGCGCCGACTTTTTTATTGAAATGGCTACGCCCCCATTTCACTCCCACTCAATTGTTTCCGAGGCCTGGAAACCAGCATGGATGCTAGCTTTCTTGAGTTGTAGCATCATATTTTACCGTCACTTATACCGTCAAAAAACGAGCGCTTTGCCTAGCGTGGGAGATGCACTCGGTTTGCGCGGCGGCTACTTCAGCCCATCAATCATCAACGAATGCTGCGAGCCAACCAACCTGAAACTTTGGATTGTTTTGTACTATCGTAGCACAACTACGACTAGCGCATCCAAATAAAGCTTGGCAATTCTTTAAAATGATGGTAAATATCGTAGTATGGCTACGACTGAAAGAACTAAACTAAATTCCCTCTACAGGCAGTGGGCCCCCGGAACCCCCTTGACGTCAGAGAACCTGGCGGCATTGGGCGTCTCCGCGGACCTGGCCGTCCACTACGCGCGCGCCGGCTGGCTTTCCCGCTTGGCACGCGGGGTGTACCGCCGCCCTAACGATACACTGGATCTCCACGCCTGCCTGATCCTCATGCAGCGCTCCGTCGAAGGACTGCATGTCGGCGGCAAGTCGGCCCTCGACTGGTACGGTGTGCGGCAGTATCTATCGCAGCGGTCCGTTCTGCATCTCTACGGCTGGACAACCGCCCGCCTCCCTGACTGGTTCACCGAGCGCTTCCCGGCGGAGTACCACCGCAAGCGCCTGTTTGACGAGCCGCCGGCCGATCCGCTTCGTGCCGGACCGTTCGAGAAGCGTGACGGCGCGCCTCGGGTCTCGACACCAGAACGAGCGCTATTGGAAGTACTCAGCGAAGTGGGCGTGCGTCAGCCGCTGCAGGAAGCGCGCGAACTCGCCGAGAGTGCCTATGGCCTGCGTGCCGATGTACTGCGTGAATTGCTGCAGCGCTGCACCAGCGTAAAGACGGTGCGCCTGTGCCTGCAGTTTGGGCGCGAACTCTCTCTGCCCTGGGCCGCGAAGCTGGATGCCGCGCATCTGCCGACCGGCAGCGACCGAGCTTGGGTATCCCGCTCCGCCGACGGGCTGCTGGTGCTCAAGCCATGAACCAAACGTATCTTGACACCGCACGTCTGCTGACTCAGGTCGCGCCGCTCGTTTTTGTGGATGACACGTTTGCCCTCAAGGGCGGCACCGCGATCAATCTGTTCATCCGTGACATGCCACGTCTGTCTGTCGATCTGGATCTCGTGTTTCCCGATCACAGCCTGCCGCGTGATGAGGCGCTGACTCGCATCAACGAGGCTATCCGGCAATCCGCGGAGCGCCTGCGAGCACTCGGTTTTCAAACCCACACGTTCGCGGCGCCCGACGTCGGCGAAACCAAGCTGCTGGTGCGACGCGCGGGCATCGAGGTGAAGGTCGAAGTCAATTTCGTGATGCGCGGCACCGTCCACCCCGTGCGCACTTCGGCCTTGACGCCGACTGCCCGCGACAGCCTGCTGGCCGATTTGGAGATTCCGGTGGTGTCGCTGGAAGACGTGTACGGCGGCAAGCTCGTCGCCGCCATGGATCGACAGCATCCACGTGATCTGTTCGACGTGATGCAGCTATTCGCACACGAAGGCATCACCGCCAACATCCGGCGAGCATTCGTGGTCTACCTCGCCAGTCATAACCGACCCGTTCACGAAGTGCTGTTCCCGGCTCTGCGAAATATCGAGCAGGAGTACGAACGCAACTTCAAAGGAATGACCACCGAGCCAGTTGAACTATCCGCCTTGCTGGCTGCGCGTGAACGGATGCTGCGGGAACTGCAAGACGGTCTGGATGCGGACGAACGCGGCTTTTTGCTGTCACTGGTCGCTGGTCGCCCGCAGTGGCCGTTGCTGGGAATCGCACACCTCGAACATCTTCCGGGCATTCGCTGGAAACTACACAACCTGGCTCAACTGGAACGAAAGAGTCCGAGGAAATTCGTTGAGCAGGCCGAAGCACTTACGCAACGGCTGAGTTAGGCTCGCACCTTGCTGGCGGGTGTGGGGCGGCGAGACGCTCCGAGTGCCTTACTGAGCACCGCGCCGAATCCGCGCACGCCGGATGTGCAGGCCAGTTGGGCGACTCGCTCGGTGGCTTGCAGCGGCATCACGAACTTGCTCATTAAATTAGGCACAAACACAAATAACGCCCAATATTTTAGGCACTTTATGAACCAATCCCGCGTGCCACCCTTGCGGTTGTGATCGCGCAAACGCGGCACTGATTGTTCTATTTTTCGCGCAATCCGTTTCCCTCGGAGATTCAGATTGAGCGAAAAGTATCATCCGCAGGCAAGGCGCCAGGCACGCGTTCTGCGAAATCCTTCCTGAGCAGACTGAATGAGCTGCTGCGATTTCAGCGTATGCGACTGCCATCAATGAGCCAGTCTGCCATCCCCACATCGTATGCAAAAACCGACAAAGAACTGAGGTATTTGTGTATGAGTTGGGTGCTTCTGCTGGCACGGGAGATGGACTCGATTTGACGAGCGGCTACTCCAGAGCATGGATCGTCAACTGTCGTCTGTTGACACCCGGCGGCACCGGACCATGAGTCTCACCGGTTTTTTTCCTCGCCTCATCTGTCCGAACAATATAGTGCTATTTCGGACACAGGTACCTAATATCTACGGAACTACCAATGCTGTCACTGCCGGATGTAACTTGATACAAGTTGCCGATTGAAAACTGACACACCGATTTGAGAAGATGGCCGGATTTTGAAAGTGGCCGTGATGACGAATGAGGTGTATGTGGAAATTGAATTGTTAAGGAAGCGCGGCATGAGCTTGCGCAAGATTGCCGTGGAAGTGGGATGTGCGGTGAACACCGTGCGG
>LNAP01001963.1_pt2 | contig 22814 bp, 26 predicted proteins | sample 602601 | NCBI WGS metagenome assembly LNAP01 (sample SAMN02440304, study PRJNA202911) | soil metagenome | biome: Subtropical and temperate rainforests or woodlands; isolation source: soil samples (1 kg each in a 20% v/v slurry with milli Q water) were... ...
ATGGATAAGTTAACTTTATGGAGTAGTTATGGCAATTCAACGTACGCTTTCTATCATCAAACCTGATGCAGTTGCAAAAAATGTTATCGGTAAAATTTATACACGTTTTGAAAACGCTGGCTTGAAAATTGTTGCTGCAAAAATGGCACAATTGACACAAGCTGAAGCTGAAGGCTTCTACGCAGTGCACAAAGAGCGTCCTTTCTTTGCTGACCTGGTTAAATTCATGATTTCAGGCCCAGTGATGATTCAAGCTTTAGAAGGCGAAAACGCTGTGCAAGTGAATCGTGACCTGATGGGTGCAACTAACCCTAAAGAAGCTGCTGCTGGCACAATCCGTGCTGACTTTGCAGAAAGCATTGATGCTAACGCTGTTCACGGTTCTGATTCTGCGGAAAACGCAGCAATCGAAATCGCTTACTTCTTCGGAAAATAATTCAATCTTCGTCATTATGCTTCGTTGCTCACAAAAAATGATTTCCTTACATACTATCTGTATGCGGCGTCATCATTTTTTGTTCGCGCCTAGCCTAATTTAGAAGCTTGAATTATTTCGAAATATTTAAATGAGAAACAATTTTGGTCAATCTGCTCAATTTTAATCAACAACAACTCGCTCAATGGTTCGCTGAAAGAGGTGAGAAGCCTTTTCGCGCCAAGCAGTTGATGCGCTGGATGCATCATTTCGGTGTGCATGATTTTGAGCAGATGACTGATATTGCCAAAAGTCTGCGCGAAAAACTTAGCATTGAGGCAGAGATCGCTTTGCCTAACGTGCAGCACGAACAAGTATCAAATGATGGAACCCGTAAGTGGCTGATTGGCACCGATGCTGCCAATAGCATCGAAACGGTATTTATCCCTGAGGATGACCGCGGTACTTTGTGTGTTTCCAGCCAGGTTGGCTGTGCGCTCGAATGTACATTTTGCTCCACCGGCCGTCAGGGGTTTAATCGCAACTTAAGTGTGTCTGAAATTATTGGCCAACTAGCTATTGCAGATCACTCATTAAGGCAGGAAGCTGGTTATGACCTGCTGCCGCCCGGTGAGCGCATTATCAGTAATGTGGTGATGATGGGTATGGGCGAGCCGTTGGCTAACTACGATAATGTGGTAACTGCGATGCAGATCATGCTGGACGACAGCGCATATGGTTTGAGTCGCCGCCGTGTAACGCTGTCTACCAGCGGGCTGGTGCCGGCTATGGATCGCCTGAAAGAAGATTGCCCGGTAGCACTTGCTGTGTCCCTGCATGCACCGAATGATGCGTTGCGTGATGTGATTGTGCCTATCAATAAAAAATATCCGCTTAAAGAGTTAATGGCGGCATGCAACCGTTATCTGGAAAAAGCGCCACGTGATTTTGTCACGTTTGAATATGTCATGTTGGACGGTGTGAATGACACAGTTGAGCATGCACACCAGCTACTCGAGTTGGTTAAAAATGTATCCTGCAAGTTCAATTTAATCCCGTTTAATCCTTTTCCAGACAGTGGGTATGAAACTTCCAAGCCTAGTCATATCCGAGTGTTCCGTGACATTCTGATGCAGGCAGGTTATGTTGTGACGGTGCGTAAAACCCGTGGTGAAGACATTGATGCCGCATGCGGTCAGTTAGCTGGTAAAGTGCTGGATAAAACGAAACGTACTTCCAGACGCATTCCAATTGAGGCAATTACATGAGCAAAATGAGTTTTTTAGATTCAGTTTTTTCAGTATCAGGTATTAATAAGTTAAGTTTTGGTAAATTAGGCTTAATCGGCTTGGTATCTATACTGGCTGTAGGCTGCGCCAGTCAGCAACAGCAAGACACCGAAGATAAAAACTTAAAAGAGCGCGCACGCTCCCACACCGATCTTGGCGCTGCTTATTTTCAGCAAAGGCAGATGGATATAGCTTTGGAAGAATTTACGATAGCTACAAAAATTGACCCAAATTTCGGACAGGCTTATAACGGTTTAGGCTTGGTGCATGCTGCACTTGGTCAGGATGACATTGCAGAAAAAAACTTTAAAAGAGCCTTGCAGCTTGAGCCAAACAACTCCGAATCACATAATAATTTTGGCAGTTTTTTATGTGGCAGAAACCGCATCGATGAATCAGTCAAAGAGTTTATGGCGGCAGTAAAAAACCCTTTATATGCAACCCCGGTGATAGCGTACACTAATGCCGGTATCTGCTCGATGCGTAAGCAGGATGTTGCGAACGCGGAAATTTATTTTCAAAGGGCGTTAGAGGTAGAGCCCTTGGCTGCTGTTGCTGCGTATCAACTTGCTTCAATTCAATTTAAGCGCAATGAGGTAGCCAAGGCTAAAACTACATTGCAAAATGTAGTGATCGCGCAGCCAACGCCGGAAAATCTATGGCTCTCTATACAAATTGCGCGTAAATTGGGTGCTAAGAATGATGAGGCTAGCTATGCATTGCAGTTGCGCAGACAATACCCGGATTCTGAGCAGGCGAAGTTGTTAGCGAGTGGAAATTAGTGATGGCTGAATTGCAAGATACAGATAAAGAAACAGGCGATAACCAACCACAAAGCCATCCAGTTTCTTTGAGTGAGGTTTTGCAGGCTGCGCGGCTTGCTAAAGACCTGACGCAGCAGGATATTTCAAATAATTTGCGCTACAGCGTTAAGCAAGTGAATGCACTGGAGAATGGCCAGTTTGATTTATTGCCTGATGCCATGATTACACGTGGTTTTATCCGTAATTACGCCAAGCTGCTGGAGATCGATGCAGAGCCTTTGCTTGCAAGCTATCGTCAGAGTGTTTCCTCTGAAACTGATAAGATAATTGCGGTTCGTTCGTCAATGCGCCCAGTGCAGCTTACCAAAGAGAGTCAGCCCTGGCTTAAATATATATTAGCCAGCATTCTAGTGTTGCTGTTCTTGCTGGCTTGGCTGTTTTATGTGGATTACATGCCGAAGTCACCAAACGTCAGCGATGAAAAAACACCTGAAGTGATTGAGGAAATTGCTCCCGCAACTGCAGAGCCATTGCCTGAAGCTGCTTTACCGGCAGCTGAGCGATCAGCTGAAGGTGACGTCGTTACTCCTGATTTGCTTGCAGCCCCTAATGTTGGTTTGAATGGTTCTGCGCAGGTTCCAACGAATGTGGCTGATGTGAAGTCAGTAGACCTTCTATCTCAAGCTGATTTTAAACCGCTGGCACCATCAGCAACCCAGCAGATTCAGGCGCCTGCAAACGCTGCTAAACCAGCTGATAAAACTGTCAGTATGGCTTTTACCGCGGACACCTGGGTGAGCATCACAGACAAGTTCGGTAAAGTGGTTTACGAAAAATTGTCCCGCAGCGGTGATCAAGAAACCATTAATGCCACGCTGCCGCTGAATCTGGTGATAGGAAATGCCAGTGGCACTAAATTAACTTTTGGCGGAAAAGATATTGATCTTGCCGCCAATACTAAAGATAACGTTGCACGTATTACGTTGGAGTAGCAGTTGAGTTTGTCTATACAAATTAAGCCACGTCAAACTTTACAGGTCATGGTCGGCCACATTCCTGTGGGCGGCGGCCTGAACGGCACTATTCCGTCCCCTGTTGTCGTGCAGAGCATGACTAATACCGATACTGCTGATGCTGCCGCGACGATTAGTCAGGTATATGAGCTATGGCAAGCGGGTTCTGAAGTTGTACGCATTACTGTGAACTCTCCTGAGGCTGCAGCACAGGTCGGCAATATCCGTCGTGGCTTGGATGCGCTAGGCTGCAATGTGCCTTTGGTAGGTGATTTTCACTACAACGGCCATAAATTGCTCGCACAATATCCTGATTGTGCCGAAGCACTGGCAAAATATCGCATCAACCCGGGTAACGTAGGCAAAGGCTCCAAGCGTGATGAGCAGTTTGCGGCGATGATTGAAGCTGCTGTTCACTATAAAAAAGCCGTGCGCATCGGCGTGAACTGGGGTAGTTTAGATCAAGCCAAAATGGCGCAGATGATGGATGATAACGCCAAGCTTGCAACGCCGTTAAGTGCCGATGCGCTCATGCGCGAAGCTTTGATTCAATCCGCGCTGGAGAGTGCGGAGCAGGCGGTGGCACTGGGGTTGTCGCCCAATCAGATTATTATTTCCTGCAAGGTCAGTGATGTGCAGGATCTGGTCAAGGTTTATACCGAGTTGGCGAAACGTAGTGATTACCCGCTGCACTTAGGGCTTACCGAAGCTGGTATGGGCTCGAAAGGGATTGTGGCATCGACGGCTGCGCTGGCTTTATGTTTGCAGCAGGGCATAGGCAACACGATTCGTGTGTCTTTAACGCCAGAGCCAAATGAGTCACGCACTAAAGAAGTGGTCGTCGCGCAGGAAATTTTGCAAACTATGGGCATTCGCTCGTTTACACCGCTGGTTACTGCATGTCCGGGTTGTGGTCGCACTACTTCAACTTACTTTCAAGAGCTGGCAATGCAGATTCAAAGCTACTTGCGCAACCAGATGCCAGTATGGCGCGGCCAGTACGCGGGTGTGGAAAACATGAGTGTGGCAGTCATGGGCTGTGTGGTGAATGGCCCAGGTGAGTCCAAGCTTGCGAATATCGGCATCAGCTTACCGGGCACGGGTGAAGTGCCGGTTGCGCCGGTATTTGTGGATGGCGAGAAAACGGTCACGCTCAAGGGCGATAACATCGCACAGGAATTTCAAGCCATAGTTGAAGACTACGTGCAGAAGAATTACGCCGAAGGCGGCAAGCTGCGTGTGAACCCGACTTCAAAAACGATCCCGATTCAAGCAATCAATACATAAGATTTATATAAAAGTTAATAATTAAAAATTCATGAGCAATAAATTTCAAAGCATTAAGGGCTTTTACGACATACTGCCCGAATCAACCCCGTTATGGTTCAAATTAGAAGACACAGCACGTCGGGTGTTAGGTCAGTACGGCTATAAAAATATCCGCATGCCATTGGTTGAGCCAACAGAGTTGTATGTTCGCAGCGTAGGCGAGCATACTGATATCGTTGAAAAAGAAATGTATGCCTGGGAAGATGCGCTGAATGGCGACAAGCTCGCCCTGCGCCCTGAAGGAACAGCCGGTTGCGTACGCGCTGTTGTTGAGCATAACCTCACTTACAATGGCCCACAGCGTCTGTGGTACAGCGGCGCGATGTTCCGTCACGAAAACGTACAGAAAGGCCGCCAGCGCCAGTTTCACCAAATTGGCGTCGAGGCTTTTGGTTTTGATACGCCTGAAGTCGATGCCGAGCAGATTGTACTGTTAGCCAGGCTGTGGCGTGAACTCGGTATTCAGGACGTTGAACTGCAGATCAACAGCATCGGTGATGCACATGAACGCGCCGAATACCGTAATGTGCTGATTGCCTATTTTGAGCAGCACGCTGACCTGCTGGATGAAGATGCCAAGCGTCGTCTGCACACGAATCCGTTACGCATACTGGATACTAAAAACCCACGTATGCAGGCGATGTGCGAAGCTGCGCCAAAGTTAATAGATTGCCTTGGTGATGAAACCCGTGCACATTTTGATGGTCTGTGTAAAAGATTAACTGAAGCCGGTGTGGCATTTGTAATCAATCCGCGTCTGGTGCGTGGTCTGGATTACTACAATCGTACCGTATTTGAATGGGTTACAACTAAACTAGGTGCGCAGGGTACCATTGCCGGCGGCGGTCGTTACGATGCGCTGGTAGAGCGTTTGGGCGGCAGTGCAACGCCAGCCTGCGGCTTTGGTATTGGTCTGGAACGTGTATTTCTGCTGATGCAGGAATATGGCATTACAGCGTCTGATGCACCGGATGTTTATCTGGTCAATGTAGGTGAGTTGGCAGAGTCAGCTGCGTTTGCGATTGCAGAGCGTTTGCGTAATGCAAATGTAGAAGTTGTGTTGCATGCAGGTGGCGGCAGCTTTAAATCGCAGATGAAAAAGGCTGACAGAAGCCTCGCAAGATATGCTTTGATTCTGGGTGATGATGAAGTCAATAATCAGCAGGTAACATTAAAGCCGATGCAGTTTGATAAGCAGTCTGAAACCAAGCCAGAGCAAGTGCTGTGCAGTATTGAAGAGGCAATCAAAATAATGGCGGCCGGTAAAAATTAAAGATTACCGGTCATTTATCTTTAAAACGTTAATTTTAAACATCATATAGAGCTAACATGACCGTTGATTTACAAACAGAGCAGTTTGCAAACACAGCGCCTTTGCTGCGGCTTGAGCATGTCAGTATTTCGCCTAAAAAAATGCTGACACGGATGCTGGTGAATGATGTCAGCTTTGCTATCGAGATTGGAAAAACCACGTGTGTGGTTGGTGAGTCTGGTAGCGGTAAAAGCCTGACGGCACTTGCAATAATGGGTTTGTTGTCGAAGCAGTTGCAGCTAAATGGCGGTAAGGTTTTATTTAATGATGGTGACAGAGGCGTTGTTGATTTAACAAAACTTGATGCTGAAAGCCTGCGTAAACTTCGCGGCGATAAAATAGCCATGATATTTCAGGAGCCAATGACATCTCTGAACCCGGTATTGACTGTGGGCTACCAAATCGGTGAGAGCCTTACTACCCATCTTGGCCTTAAAGGTGAGCGTTTAAAGAATAAAATCGCCAGCTTGCTGGAGATGGTAGGCATTCCTCCTGGCCGTGCTAACAGTTATCCGGATGAACTATCAGGCGGACAGCGCCAGCGCGTCATGATTGCAATGAGTATCGCCTGCGAACCCAGCCTTTTGGTTGCAGATGAACCGACTACGGCACTGGATGTAACAGTACAGGCACAAATTCTCAAGTTATTGAGTGACCTTAAAACCCGTATGAATATGGGGATGCTGTTTATTACCCATGATTTTGGCGTGGTGGCAGATATTGCTGATAATGTTGTTGTCATGTTCAGAGGGCAGATTGTTGAATCTGGTACTACAGAGCAGGTGTTAAGTAATCCGCAGCATCCATATACGAAAGCATTGCTGGCTTGTGTGCCGGATGCTGAGGGTGAAAAAATGCTAAAGCCGATTGATTACGCATGGCTGGCCGGTGAACAGACTGGCGCAGTTGCCGCTGAGGTGATACATGAGTGAAGACATTCTTATTGCCAGAAATCTGGTAAAGACCTATACACAGCGCAGCGGTCGCTTTGGGTTCGGCTCAACGCAGGTAAAAGCATTAAATGACGTCAGCATTCATTTACGTACAGGCACAACACTGGCGGTTGTAGGTGAATCTGGCAGCGGTAAATCCACGTTGGCACGTTGTCTGTTACAATTGCAACCCGTAGATAGCGGTGAGGTTCTGTTTGAAGGGCGAGATTTGGCTAAACTGCAACCTGCTGGATTAAGGGAAGTGCGCAAAAACCTGCAGATGGTGTTTCAAGATCCGTTTGCATCACTTAATCCGCGCATGCGTATAGGTGAAATAGTCGGCGAAGGCCTGCTGATTCACGGTTTGGGCAGCACGGTTGAGCAGCAGAAAAAAGTAATCGCGATGCTGAAGCGTGTTGGCCTGACAGAAGCCGATATGCAAAAGTACCCGCATGAGTTTTCAGGCGGGCAAAGACAGCGTATAGGGATTGCAAGGGCTTTGGTACTTAATCCGCAGGTGGTTGTCTGCGATGAGCCGGTTTCTGCATTGGATGTTTCGATTCAGGCACAGATACTGCTACTGTTAAAAGAGCTGCAGCAGGAAATGGCGTTAAGCTATATTTTTATCAGTCATGATTTGCGCGTAGTGCGGCATATTGCTGATGATATAGTCGTCATGTATCAGGGGCAGGTGGTGGAGCAAGGACTCGTGCCTGATGTATACGCAGCGCCAAAACATAGTTATACACAGAATTTACTGGCTGCAATACCGGGCAAAAAAGTAGTGAACGGATAAAGTACAAGTAATTTAGCGCGTTACAGATTTAAAATTAAAAGCATTAAAAAGATTTAAATTAGATTGGAATATTGAATGGCATACGATTTAGAAGAACAAGAGCAGTTAGATGAGTTAAAAGCCTGGTGGAAAACCTATGGCAAGATAGTGAGTGGGGCTGTGTTAGGTCTGTTGTTAGCTTATGCTGCATATCAGGGATGGAATTTATATCAGGGCAAACAAGCTGTAGAGGCTTCCAGCGAATTCCAGGCACTGCAAGTGACTGACGAAAAAGATGTAAAAGCCATTCAGTCAAAAGCAGCGGTTATTATTGAGAAATACTCATCTACGCCGTATGCTGGCCGTGCTGCATTATTCGCAGCAAAAGCGAATTACGCCAGTAATGATGTTAAAAGTGCAAAAGCGCAGTTGGAATGGGCGATTAAAAATGCAAAAGAAACATCTATCAGCGCGATTGCAAGTTTGCAACTGGCAAATATCTTAGCTGAAGAAAAAGATTACCAAGGTGCGTTAAAACTGCTGGAAGCCAAACATGATGCAGGTTTTGATGGTTTGTTCTCAGATTTGAAGGGTGATGTTTTAGTTGCACTTGGAAAGAAAACAGAAGCGAAAGCGGCTTATGAGCACGCATTGACTAAGTTGGACGCTCAAGGCAGATATCATGTGCTGACGCAACAAAAACTAGAGGCATTAGGTTAAAAATTGACGCAACTCACTAAAAAATCCAAACTTCTGCTGTTGTTGAGCAGTTTATTGCTGCTGACTTCATGCGGCACCATTTCTGACCTGAAAACTGATATTTCAGAACGTGTTTTTGGGCGTGAAGCAGCTGAGCCGCCTGAGCCTTTAGCTGAAATCAAGGATACTGCCAGCGTTAAAGTGCTATGGAAGGCTAAGCTTGGCAGTGCCGAAATCTATGATTTTACACCGGTTGTAGACGCCGGCTATGCCTATGTGGCGAGTGCAGAGGGTGAGTTAAGTAAGCTGGATGTCACTAACGGTGCTCAGGCATGGCGCATTAATGTTGGTGAAAAGCTCACCGGTGGTGTAGGCGTGGGTGGCAGTCTGGTTATTGTCGGTACACAAAAGGGCTCAATTTACGCTTACGATATTTCAGGTAAATTGCAGTGGAAGTCACGCTTAAGCAGTGAAGTGTTAAGTGCACCTAAGTACTTTGATGGATTAGTCATTGTCCGTAGCGGTGATAGCCGCATTTACGGTATTAACGCAAATGATGGCAGCCGCAAATGGGTTTACGATCGTACAGGCCCGGCACTTACTCTACGCAGCAGTGCTGGTGTGGTCGTGGATGGAGGCGCTGTTTATGCAGGCTTCGCCGGTGGCAAGCTGGTTTCAATACGTGCTGATAACGGCAAGATTATGTGGGAGGCCTCTGTTGCACAACCCAAAGGCGTGACTGAAATTGAGCGTATCGCGGATATTACCAGCCTGCCATTTGTAGATGGTCCATTGGTGTACGCCGTAGCATATCAGGGGCGTGTTGCTGCTGTTGACAGAACAAGCGGTCGCGTAGTCTGGAACCGCGATATATCCAGTCTATCTGGCTTAACTGCTGAAGATGCAAGAATTTATGTATCGCATGCAATAGGCTCTGTGTATGCGCTGGATTACACTACAGGCAAGACCTTTTGGCGTCAGGGTGCGCTGAAAAACCGCCAACTCACAGCGCCATTGGCACTAGGCTCTTTGATAGCTGTCGGCGATGTTGAAGGGTATGTACACTTTTTAAGCCGTGAAGATGGTGCTTTCAGTGCACGTGTAAAAACTGGCGATAGCCATATTTTGCCGCAGATGGCATTGATCAATAGCACTACCTTGCTAGCGCAGTCGCGCGACGGCGGTATATACGCATTACAGATCAAATAAATAGCAGTTGTATAACGGCGAAACGGGTTTAATCCTTTTCAAGTGATACAACTGCAATTCAATCAATTACTTAGCTTGATAAGATTATAAAGAATCATTTAGCTTAAGCACTAAATAGAAGGCTCATATGATACCTACCATTGTTTTGGTTGGCCGACCCAATGTTGGCAAGTCAACCTTATTTAATCGACTCACAAAAAGTCGTGATGCACTTGTTGCAGATTTCCCCGGCCTGACCCGTGATCGTCACTATGGTCGTGGTTTAGGCGCGAGTCAGCCTTATCTGGTAGTAGATACCGGTGGTTTTGAGCCAAATACCGATGACGGTATTCTTAAAGAGATGGCAAAACAGACGCTGCAGGCGATTGATGAAGCGGATGCAGTTATTTTCCTGGTGGATGGACGTCAAGGCGCAACACCTCAGGATATGGACATTGCTAACCGCCTGCGTAAATGCAAATGCCCGGTATTGCTCGCAGTGAATAAAACTGAAGGTATGCAGAAGGCAATTGTGAGTGCTGACTTTCACGAGTTAGGGCTCGGCTATCCATTATCTATATCTTCTGCACACGGCGAAGGTGTACGTGACATTATCGAAGAAGCCTTAGAGAACTTTAAGGTTGAAGAAGAAGCGCCAACCACAGATTACACCGGCGATAAAATCCCTAAAGTTGCAATTGTGGGGCGACCGAATGTGGGTAAATCTACATTAGTGAATGCGCTGCTTGGTGAAGAGCGTGTCATTGCATTTGATGAACCTGGCACTACCCGTGACTCCATTCATATTGATCTTGAAAAAAATGGCAAACACTACACGCTGATTGATACTGCCGGTGTGCGTAAGCGCGGCCGCGTATTTGAAGCGATTGAAAAGTTTTCTGTGATTAAAACGATTCAAGCCATTGAAGATGCTAATGTGGTGATTTTGGTAGTTGATGCACAAGAGGGCATTACCGAGCAAGATGCACACGTTGCAGCTTACATATTGGATGCAGGCCGCGCCCTTGTGGTCGCTATCAATAAGTGGGATGGCCTTAAGGAGGATGAACGTGATTGGGTCAAACGCGAGATTGACCGCAAATTGATGTTCCTCGACTTTGCCGAGTTTCACTATATTTCTGCATTGCGTAAAAAAGGTCTGCCTGAATTGTTCAAATCGGTAGATATTGCCTACAAGGCTGCGTTTGCAAAACTGGCTACTCCACAGTTAACACGCGTGCTGATAGATGCTTTACAGCAGCATCAACCGCCAATCAGTAAAGGTATTCGTCCTAAGCTGCGTTATGCGCACCAAGGCGGTAGCAATCCACCTATCGTTGTTATCCACGGTAGTCATGTGGATGGTGTAAAAGATGCTTATACGCGCTTTTTGGAAAAAACATTCCGTAGAACTTTTCAGCTTTCCGGTACGCCATTACGTGTGCAATATAAACAAGGCAGCAACCCGTTTGCTGAAGATGAAGATAAACGTAAGCCGGGCGAGGGTATTGTAAGTATGCGTCGCCGTAAAACTGCGCAACGTGCTGAACTTAAAGCTAAAAAAGACGTTGAAGATAAGGATAGAAAAGCTACAAAGCGATAATCATTGACTTTAGTAGACAGCAAGCTGAATGATTGTCTACTTGTTAGGATATTGCTCTAGTTTTTTGTTTTCTTTAGGTAGCTCATAAGGGTCTGCTACATATGCAGGCCCTTTCATTATGATCACTACAACACAGCCGATTGCCGCAGCACCAACAAAAAAACTGATGCTGAACAAAACTCCCAGGCACAGGTAAATTGTTTTTAGCTGCTCGGGGTTAAGTACCGGATTACCAAAATAAATAAACAATATTGCAGCAGTTGGTAATGCTGCACTGATGCCGAATATTAAGGGCAGTTTTTTTAGTAGAACCCATTCCCGCCCTGATGGTGTCTTAATAAATCCGGGTAGTTTATTAAAATATTTCATTGAATGAATCGGAGTGGATTTTTACTGATTAGTTCAGTACAGGGCTTCCCAGAACTTCCACCAGACGCGTTCATCAGCTGGCGCGTTTTTATTTAACATTGCGCTGTCAGGATAGTTTTTCTGTAAAACACGCAAGGTGTCGGTTTTCAGGTCTTCCAACGCCAGTAAGTCATAGGCGCTGATCTGTATGACCAATGCTTCTTCAACGCCCGGTGATTGTGGGTAGTTCTCTATGACATATTTGGTACGGTTCACTGCCGCCAGATAAGCCTGACGTTTCATGTAATAACGGGCAACGTGCAGTTCGTGGTCTGAAAGGCTGTTAGCCAGATATACCATGCGCTGAGAAGCATCTTTGGCGTAGCGGCTTTTTGGATAGCGCGTCACGAGATCCTTGAATGTCATAAATGAATCACGCAGTGCACGCGGATCGCGATCACTTACCTGTTGTTTGGTTAGTTTTTCTAAAATGCCGCGTTCGTTAAAAATAGCCAAACCTTTCAGGTAGTAGGCATAGTCGACATTTGGATGGTTAGGATGCAATTTAATAAAACGGTCTGCCGCAGCAACGGCCAAAACAGGGTCACCCTTTTTGTAATGCGCATAGGCTGTTTCCAGCTGTGCCTGTGTTGCAAACTTGCCATGTGGGTAACGTGACTCCAGCTTCTGGAAGTATCCAATCGCTTTGACGTAATCCTTATCAATCATTTTTTCAGCACCCATTTGATAGATGCGTTCTGCAGATAAGCCTTTGGTATCGTCAAGCTCGGTTGGAGTACCAAAAATCGCGCAAGCATTGAGTAACAGGGTAAATGTTAAAATTAAGATATACTTCATGCCAAACCACCTTTATGAATTTGCAGTAATTATAACCGATGACAGACGCTACTCCACAATCTCTTAGTAATTCCCTTACACTTACCATTCCACATGACTTAGGCGGCCTGCGACTAGACGTTGCCTTACAACGCTTATTGCCAGAACATTCCCGTTCGCGGCTGCAGGCCTGGATTAAAGAAGGGCTAGTGACGGTTGACGGTGAGTCCAGCACTTCTAAAACAAAAGTATGGGGTGGCGAGAATATTGTAGTACATGTGCAGGCAAAACCTGAACAGCATGCCTTTAAAGCGCAGGACATCCCGCTTGATATTGTGTATGAAGATGACCATATTCTGGTGATTAATAAACCTGCAGGCATGGTTGTGCACCCGGCGGCAGGCAATTGGGAAGGCACTTTGCTTAACGCCTTGCTGTTCCATGCGCCGCAATTACACGATGTACCACGTGCAGGCATCGTTCATCGTTTAGATAAAGATACCAGCGGCTTACTGGTTGTAGCTAAAACCTTAAATGCGCAAACGCATTTAGTGCGCCAGTTGCAGGCACGTACCGTTAAGCGTGAATATCGTGCAATTGTATGGGGCCAGCTATGGCGCAACGGTACAGTAGATCAGCCGATAGGGCGTGACCCACGCTCGCGAACCAAGATGGCGATTAACCGCATGGGCAAACCAGCGGTGACGCGTTATGAAGTGCTGGAACGCTTCTCGGTACAAACTTATTTACGCTGCAACCTTGAAACCGGACGCACGCACCAGATTCGCGTACACATGCAGTTTCTAAAGGCACCGTTAGTGGGTGACCCCATCTATGGTTATCGTGGCATTGTGCCGATTCGCGCCATGACGCAGACTTTGCGGGATGCAGTAAGCAATTTTCACCGTCAGGCCTTACATGCAATTAAATTAGGCCTGATTCATCCTGCCACCAATGAGTTCATAGAGTGGCAAATTGAATTGGCAGACGACATGAAAGTGCTGCTGGAAGCCATGCGTCATGAAGACGTAAAAGATGAAGAAGAATTTGAATTGAGTATGGAGCCATACCTTGCCGATGAAGACTACGAGTATGACGATGATGATGAGTTTGATGATCTGGAAGACGACGATGATTTAGATCTGGAGCAGGAAGAGGAATAACGCTTCGCAGTGATCGAATGTTTAAGCACTGAATCAAGAGGCTGGTAAAACCAGCCTCTTTTGCATGATGGCTTAAGGTTTTGATTAACGAATGCGTTTAATTATAAATCCATTCTCTACCTTCTCGAAACCCAGCTTTGGGTAGAACTTCATTGCTTCAGGGGACGACAATAAAATCAGTGCAACCTCATCACCAATGGTTTCCTGTATACGTCCGATAAGCTCACTGCCTATGCCATATTTTTGATAGGTTTTATCCACCGCAAGGTCAGATAAATAACAGCAATAACTAAAGTCAGTCAGCGCCCTGCATACCCCGACCAGCTTGTTTTCATGCCAGGCAGAGATCACGAGATTAGCATTTGCAAACATACGCTCGATTCGTGCCAAATCTTTAGTCGGGCGGCGAATGCCGGAAGCATCAAACACCGCAGCTACGTCGGCAGCGGCAAGTGGAGTATTGTGACGATATTCAATCTGAGTCATAAAAGCCTAATATTTGAATTCAAAGACCTTGTTTTTAGCAGCCAACTTTACACTATAACGGTTTAGTTGGCTGGTGAAGACATTCACTTTCTGGTTCATCCTGTTTGGTGTAAGAACCATCCTGCAATTTCTGATGATCTTCGGCCGCATAGGCTTGCCTTTCAAAGTAGTTATTTCGATAACCGTAGCGGCCATGACTGACTTCCCATAGGCTTGACAAAGCATAGGCCGGCAAGAAGAACATCCCCCAGCGCTCGTACTGCCTGACATGTACGTGCTCGTGGCCTCGCAGTGCAGCAAGCTGTCTATGGCATGTGCCCAGAATCACATGACCAAGCGTGATGGCACCAAAGCAAAACGGATGCGGGCGGGAAGCAAAAAAACGTCCTGCTATGCCGCTATGAAACTCAGCTACCCCGGCCACGACCTGCACCCTGCCGCCCAGCCCAAGGATAAGCAGTCCAAACAGTAAGCCAAGCGCTGTATTTGGCAAGGCCCAAGCGTATGCAAATAATTTAAAAATTGCGCTGCGATATTTACGCATCTGCGGGCTAAAACTCAACATAAATGGTACGTTTTTCGTAATCAACTTGGCGTTTTAGTGCTTTGTTAGATGGCTGAAGACTTTTAAGGTCTAGCGTGTTTTGCCTGAACATTACACTTCCCACTCAGGATTCCAAACAACCTCCCATAGATGACCATCCGGATCTTGAAAATAACCAGAATAACCACCCCAGAATGTGTCATGTGCCGGCTTAACAATTGCAGCACCTGCCGACTTTGCTTGATCCATCACCGCATCCACTTCTGCCTTTGAAGAGACATTATGCCCCAGCGTCATCTCAGTTGAACTTACTGGTGTAATCGAAAGCCCTGAGTCGTGCGCGATGCTTTTTCTTGGCCAGAGCGCTAAACGCAAATTGTCTTGAAGTTGAATAAAAACGACAGCGCCATATTCAAACTCTTTACCGATAATACCCTCTGTAGGAAAACCTAGCCCATCTCGATAAAAATGCAGAGACTTTTCGAGATCGTGAACACCAATAGTGATTACAGTGATTCTAGGTTTCATTTTATATTTTTCTTATAGGCATAACTGTAGATTACATTTTTACCACAATAATTTGATGGAGCGTAAGCAATGCAAACGCTCAATTGAGTTGTAAGTAATAATGATAAGAGCTTTAAAGGAAATCGTATACTCGAAACCTGGAGTTTTGTTAATCGGCCCCGTTAGACGACATACTTGATGGATTGCTGGGCACTATAACTACTGAGTTTGCCCCGTTGTTGCAGTGTGATTTTGTTGTTTCCATACAATAGGATGAGATAGCTTGATAATGGAGGGTTCTGGAATCCCCTCTGCGTTTGCACCGAAGCCCCAACTTGGCTGCTCGCCAATTCTCTCATAATAATCAGGTGATTTTGGTTTAGGGGTGCGTTTGGGGAATTTCAAGTTGCAGTGTGCGTAACCATAATCTCCAGCATAGGGTTTTTCGTTAACAGTGCAATCTAGATCTAATATATCGTTAGTATCGATAACTCGTCCACTAGCGCCTTTTCGTGTAAGTTTTGCAGGTTGAATGGAGCCGCCACTTAAACGAACTCTGACATCCGTTCCGGATAATAACGCACTCGATAGCTCTGACGCAGTAACTGTAACAGCGCCTGCGCCAGCTAGGGCAAAGCATGCGATTTTGCTTCCAATGTCGGCGGCTGAATCACAAAGTGATTCAGCCGCTACGCTGGTAGCATAGGCCGTAAATAAAAAAAGAAGAAATAACGAGCGACGCGTAAAAAACCTAACGTTTGACATGACAAGCATGCTCTAATCTTGTTTCGATGGACTAATGTATTACGTTTCAAATATTTCAAAGATGTTAGCGACTATGGTAGCTAATAGTAAAATACTTATTGACGTTGCTAACGGCCAGCCAAATTCGACATGTTCTAATAGAGGTGCTGCAATACCAAGAAGGTAGCCAGCTACTAAAAATAAAGTGGGAGCTAAAAATGGCTGAAAGACTTTACGTTGAGTTTCCCGTAACATTAGTTTATGGCCGCTGAAATAGAGCGCTACACCAGCAAACATGTAGAATATCCCACACACTGCCAGAATGATCTTTATGCTTTCTGGTCTGAGTATCCATGGCAAAATTTCACCGAAAGTTCCTAGTTCAAGATTGCTACAAAGTGGGCTTTTTGCCGCAATTGCAATTACACCTGACAAGCCAAATGCGAGTAACAGGATTGGAGTATTGCGTAACCATAGTTGGGTTGTTTGACGTTTTATGCGTTGTAGATTTGTGGCTTGCAATTAGAACTCCTTAATATTTCAATACCTAACTTTTGCTAGGAGGGGCGTATCTTGTCTGACTCGCTTGATGGCTTGCTCGTGTTTATGAAAGAACGCCAGCGCTGACAAGTTCGTGATGTAGTCCGTTGATTTTCATCGCGGTGTCATCGCCCTTGTGCATATGCGTCAGGAAAATTTCACTTGATTTAGTGAAGCGATGTCCAATGCGGATTGAATAGGACTTGAATAACCAGCTCCAGAATGTTTGAAAGTAAACGGCTTCGTCCAAGTCGCGCCACTTAACTCCAATAACACCTTTATCCCAAGGGAATATTCCGGAATAAACCCAAATGCCAATATCATCATGGTAGATGTTGTAGCTTCGAGTTAATAAAATTTGATATGTAATAAAAGCAAGCACAACAGTCGAAACAATTAAGCCCAGTGTCTAGGAGCTGCTCCAGCTAGCAAGGGCAATGGGGATAAGTATCAATAGTGAAAGCAGTACAAGCCAAATGTAAGCAGTCCACGATTTACCACCAAGACTGTTAATTTCAGAATCATTTTCGGTAAGTATTCCTTGGTCCATGTTTTATTGTTACTCTCTATGATTTGGATGAAAAGGCTTATGTTTTACATAAGCGGTACGATTTATCTAATTAATATTTACTTTATTTTGCTTATAAGCTGGATGATTTAACGTGCTTGGTTGATGTGAATCTAAAATATATCAAAATACGGGAAAATATACCATTTTATTTTATGTTTGTAGAGCTGATCATTTGATCATGGATGTGGTGGTTGGATGTTGTACAAGGTTAACGCGTAGCGGAGAATTAACATTCAATAAAACCGTCAGCGGTTATAAGCCTTTTCTAAATCTTTGCATTTATTGAACCGTAGTAACAATAGGTTTGTTATAACTATTGTTATAACTTAATATGCCAGAGGTGTACCATGCACACCTTAAAACTCACTAAAGTTGGAAATTCTGTCGGTTTGTTTTTTTGGGATTAAAAGGGTATAAATTTAAAGCTACGCCAGTGGATGCTACGCTCGCTGTTGCTGCCGGTGAAATAGATGAGCAGGCTGGATTCGCAAAAATGCTGTGCAAAGATCATATGCAATTGCAAGTTCCTACGGCTAGTTAGCGCTGGCTGGTTTTGTTAAAAATTGAATCAATCTCTGGTTCGTGTAAAGCTCACTTAACTACATTTGATGTATTGTTGACTCATGACAAATTCAATTAATTTTATTCAACCTAAATGGCCTGCGCCTGCTAACGTTAAAGCTTTGCAGACAACACGCCTCGGCGGAGTGAGTGCTGGGCCTTACGCCAGTTTGAATCTGGGGGCTCATGTGGGTGATGACCCGATTGCAGTGGCGGCAAATCGTCAGCTGTTAAGTCCATATCTGCCAAGTGAGCCGGTTTGGGTGAATCAGGTGCATGGGGTAGAAGTGATCGATGCTGCTGTTAGCAGTTGCCTGCAAAATGCGGATGCATCCTTTACCACCAAGCCCAATGTAGTGTGTGTAACGATGACGGCAGATTGCCTGCCAGTGTTGCTTTGCGATAAAAAAGGCAGTGTGGTTGCTGCCGTACATGCGGGTTGGCGTGGTCTGTGCGATGGTGTGATTGAAGCTGCTGTTGCAAAAATGCAGGTGCCGGCGAGTGAGCTGTTGGCTTGGCTGGGGCCAGCCATCGGCCCAAATGCATTTGAAGTGGGAGACGATGTCAAATCACAGTTTTTAGCGCATGATATTAATGCTGAATTGGCATTCAAGTGTCACGGCGATAAATGGCTATGCAATATGTATTTGATTGCCAGGCAGCGTTTAAATGCATTGGGTGTGACTGAGATATGCGGTGCAAGCGTGGGAGAAGATTTTTGTACTTATACGGATGAAGCGCACTTCTTTTCATTCAGGCGCGATAACGTTACCGGGCGCATGGCGAGCATGATCTGGCTGGAGAATAGTTAATTCTCGGCATTACTTCACTACGTCCTCGATGACATAGTGGAGTAAAACAGTGCTTTGTTAAGGTTTGAACCTTTTTCTAAATGGTAGTCGTCTAAGTTATAATGTCGGCTATTCATTTCATTCAAGTGCCGCATGACCATTCCTGATTTTTCCATTCTGACCTGGATTATCGTCACCAGCTTTGCCGGTGGCTTGCTGAGCGTTTCACTAGCGGCAGTATTTGCGCTGAATTTGCGCACGGCCTGGATTCCAATGCTGGTCAGTTATGCGATTGGTGCGATGCTGGGCGCGGTGTTTCTGGAAATTTTGCCGCACGCGTTTGAAGAAGCAACAAGTGTAGAGAGTGTCTCAGCAACGCTGTTGTTTGGTTTATTGCTGTTTTTTGTGCTTGAAAAGCTGGTGATCTGGCGACATTGCCATGGTGACCATTGCGAAGTGCACGCAATTCATAACGAGGCGAATTGCCCGGATGTGCAGCATACTGGGGTAGCGCAAGAAGGCAGGGCTAAATTCAGGCCGGTAGTGTCACATGCGCCGTCTATTGTACAAAGTCATGCGCATACACACGGCCACCATGATAGTGGCCGTAGCGGTATGATGATTATGATTGGTGATACTTTTCATAACTTTGTTGATGGTGTTTTAATCGCGGCAGCATTTTTAGTGGATGTTAAGCTGGGCATGGTGACGGCACTGGCGATAATTTCACATGAAATTCCGCAGGAAGTCGGCGATTTTCTGATTCTTCTGCACTCAGGCTACAGTAAAAAACAGGCATTTATTTTTAATCTGGTTTCAAGTCTGGCAACCTTGATTGGCGGCCTGATTGCATACTTTGCATTGCAATTTGTAATGGGCTGGATACCGTATATTCTTGGTTTGGCTGCAGCCAGCATGTTGTACGTAGCAGTAGCGGATCTGATCCCAAGCTTGCATAAGCGTACTGAATTAAAGGCTACGATCAGCCAGGTTTCACTGATCAGCCTGGGTGTTGCTACTATCTGGCTCGCGCACATCCTGCTCGAGTAGTTGTTTGTTTCTGTAATGGCGGCGATGCTTTGCGCCCAGTATCCACAATAACAAGGCGCATGGAACCAAGCCGTAGAAAGTGAAAGTGAGCAATCCCGCAGCCACGGATTTTTCGGTGGCAGCCATTAAGATCACGACGTAAAGCCATGCAATAACAATAATATACATGGCGTAATCATAAACATATTTTTAAGATTTATAGGTTTTTTATGACAAATAAAACAGTAACTAAAAGTACCACACCAAAAGTGGGCTTTGTATCTTTGGGTTGCCCTAAGGCCGGTTCTGATGCGGAACGTATTCTCACGCAGCTGCGTGCTGAAGGTTACGAGATATCGGGCAGCTACGATGAAGCCGATCTGGTGGTAGTCAATACCTGTGGCTTTATTGATAGCGCAGTTGCAGAATCACTGGATGCTATCGGTGAAGCCATCAATAAAAATGGCAAAGTGATTGTGACCGGCTGTCTCGGTGCAAAAGCTGGCGTGGTTCAGGCGGCGCATCCTAGCGTGCTGGCGGTGACTGGCCCACACGCACTTGAAGAAGTGATGACCGCAGTGCATGCAAACCTGCCTAAACCACATGAGCCGTTTGTTGATCTAGTGCCACCGCAAGGGGTGCGTTTAACGCCTAAGCATTACGCTTACCTTAAGATTTCTGAAGGCTGTAACCATCGTTGCAGCTTCTGCATTATCCCAAGCATGCGTGGTGACTTGGTAAGCCGCCCGATTGGTGAGGTGCTGAATGAGGCAGAAAATCTTGTCAATGCAGGTGTGAGCGAAATACTGGTGATCTCGCAGGATACCTCTGCCTATGGCGTAGATGTGAAATACCGCCCGGGTTTCTGGAATGGTCGCCCGGTAAAAACACGCATGACAGAATTAACTCAAGCGCTCAGCGAACTGGGTGTGTGGACGCGACTGCACTATGTGTACCCATACCCGCATGTTGATGAAGTGATACCGCTAATGGCGGATGGCTTGATTCTGCCATATCTGGATGTACCGTTCCAGCATGCAAGCCCACGGATTCTAAAATCTATGAAGCGTCCGGCCAGCAGCGAGAATAATCTGGCGCGCATCAAAGCCTGGCGTGAAATCTGCCCTGATATCACAATTCGCAGCACTTTTATTGCTGGCTTTCCAGGCGAGACTGAAGATGACTTTGAGATGCTGCTGGACTTTTTGGAAGAAGCGCAGCTGGATCGTGTAGGTTGCTTTGCTTACTCGGCAGTGGATGGTGCGGCGGCGAATGCTTTACCAAACCAGGTGCCGGAAGAAATCAAGCAGGAACGTTTAAGCCGCTTCATGGAGGTTCAGGAACGCATCAGTGCAGCAAAATTGCATTCTAAAATCGGCAGCATTCAAACCGTGCTGGTGGATGAAATTGTGACGGATGTAGAAGGCAATGTTGAAGCCATTGGCCGTACCAAAGCCGATGCGCCTGAGATCGATGGTGTTGTTTATTTACAAGATGCTGAAGGTCTGACACCGGGTGATTTCGTTGAAGTGGAAATTTATAGCGCGGACGGCCATGACTTGATAGGTGGCCCACCAAGAAGCTAAGTTTGAATGTTTAAGTTGGTATAAGAGTCATTACAGGCGGCAGATGAGCAATCATTTGCCGTTTTGCTAGGTAATTGCGTTTTTCAGGTAATTGAATACTTAAGCGCTGAATAAATCCGGCATGATTGGAGCAGGGCGCTCGCTATCGGGCGTGAGCGGGCAGCGTGTTGGTTTTTTTGCGGCTTTTTTGTGTTTGGCTGTAGCGGGGCTCAGGTCGATGTATGGTGTTTGACTCACACGAATGTAACCCAGGCTTGCCAGTTTTTGTTCTGTGGTCTCAAACAAGCTAAGTGGATTGTCTATATTTTGCAAGGTAATCAGCTGCTTGCTGACTTTTAGCACGTGGTACATCACGAATTTGTTTGCGGTTTGTTTACCGTAAATTTCGCCAGTCTGTATCACAATGTCTCCTTGCCACAATTGCGCGTATGTTAGCGCTATGGACGGAGACTAACAAGCTTTTTGCCAGCTAATTTTATTTTCTGCGTAAATTGATGTGCGATTTGATCAGGTCAATCGCCTGATAGCGGAATCTGCTTCCATCGGCATCCTTGACCCACATGTGCAGCAGACCGCCAAAAAACAAGTGCGTATCCAGAGCGAGTGCGCGTGGGCTCTGAGAGGTCGACAGTAAGCCTTGCGATTGTGCGCGTTCGTATGCAGCTTCAAGTTTTTCAACGATGCATGAACAATTGTTCAGCATTTGATGCAGTACGCTTGCAAACTCATCAACATATTCGCACTTAATCATAATAATTTCATAGGTTTCGCGCATTTCAAGGTTGCTGCTCAGGTCGTTGATTGTATTGCAAAGGCTGGCTTCTATCTGGTTCAGCGGGTTTTCATTGCTGTTGGCGGCAGGTGTCAGAGTGTCATCTATACTGTCTATAAGCGGTAAGAAAACCTGTTCGCGTATGGCATGAAAAATATCTGTTTTATTTTCAAAATGCCAGTAAACTGCACCTCGGGTAACATTGGCTTCTGTTGCAATATGCTCTAATGTTGACTTGCTAACGCCACGCTTCAGGAACACCGCGCGTGCCGCATTTATGATTCGCTGCCGTGTGAGTTCTGCATCTTCTTTAGTTTTTCTGACCATTAGATTTACCCGCTTTTACAAAATTTAACGTGTATTGTATAAAATTTTCATTTACATACATTCCTGTTTGTATATAATATACATACAAAAATGTATATAAGCAAGCCTTTTATAAGTTCGAATTTAATAAAAACATAATCTAATTAATAGGTTATCAATACATAAGCTTGGAGTAAGCAATGGTATTCAAAACAAGTCAGCATCATCCATTACAAAACAATGCGCAGGTCATGGGGCATAAAAGTATATTTTTCACACCAAGTGCGATTTTAATAGCCCTCACCTTGATTGCTATGTCTGCTTGCAGCAAAAAAGACGATGCTGCCAATGCCGGAGCTAACATGCCGGCACCTGTAGTTACAGTTGAGAGTGTACAAACTGAAAACGTGCCAACCGTAAACGAGTTGCCCGGGCGGACTGCACCATACCTGATTTCAGAAGTCAGACCGCAAGTGAGCGGTATTGTGCAGCGACGCGCTTTTAATGAAGGCAGTGAAGTTAAAGCCGGGCAGCTGTTATATCAGATTGATCCGGCGGTATATCAGGCTGCTTACGATAGCGCAAAAGCTAATCTGGCCAGAGCATCGGCCAGTGTCGGTTCTGAAAAGTTAAAAGCCCAGCGTTATGCAGAGCTGGTTAAAATCGAGGCGGTAAGCAAACAGGCTAATGATGAGGCTGACGCTTCATTG
>LNAP01003471.1_pt1 | contig 22812 bp, 17 predicted proteins | sample 602601 | NCBI WGS metagenome assembly LNAP01 (sample SAMN02440304, study PRJNA202911) | soil metagenome | biome: Subtropical and temperate rainforests or woodlands; isolation source: soil samples (1 kg each in a 20% v/v slurry with milli Q water) were... ...
GCCGATCAACTTCAGGATTGAATCTCTCAGCATGCAACTCAGCGGTTTCAATAGCGTATCCAATCGAGTCTTCGATTTCATTTGCCTCTGGATTCTTCCGGTCGGCTACTTTTTGCTTTTGTGCGCGCTGTTTTTCCTGCCGGGACGAAGTCTGCATCACAAGCTTTTTTATGGCCTGTTCAGCATTCCAGCGCTGATTGCCCTTTGCTTGCGGCCCCGTGAATTCAAGGAATTGCTGCGCGAACCGATCTTCGTCGCAGTGCTGGTGTTCGCAGCCTGGGCGCTGGTGAGTTTGTGCTGGGGCCCTGAAAACAAAAGCATCGGTCAGTTCAAGCCGCCACTGCATACATTGTTGTTGTTTGCAGGCTGTTACTTGCTGGTGCGTTATCGCAGTGAAATCGTTCAGCCGCTGTTGTTCAGCGCCTCGATGGTCGCCCTGATCGGCACGGCTTACTACTTATGCCTCTTTGCTCGAGTCTACGAGCCCGGGCTGCGGCTGATAGGTGGCGGCGCGTTCGACAATCCTTTGCTCAGTTCTCACATCTTCGGCTTTTTTTGCGCGTACTGGCTGAGTTTGAGCATGACCTGCAAGTGCCGGAAAGTGCTCTGGCTGAGCATCCCGGCGATGGTCATCATGTTCGCTGCGGTGCTTGAAACGGGGTCAAGAACGCCTCTGGTTGCACTGACGTTGGCGTCACTGTGGCTGAGTTTCATTTGTTGGGGTCGCAGGTCCGTGGTCTTGCTCGGCGCGCTGCTCATCAGTGGGGCAACGGTGACCGTACTGTTCTCGCAGATGATCATCGAACGCGGCGACTCCTATCGCTTTGAAATCTGGCAGTTGGCCCTGAACAAAATTGCTGATCACCCGTGGATCGGTCATGGCTATAACGCGGACCTGGCCATCGACCCTGGGGTTGGTACGAATTTTCAGGAGCCTCACAGCTTTGTATTGGGCGTGCTCTATTACGTCGGCATTCTCGGCCTTCTGCCGTGGTTGTTCTTTCAAGCCTGGGGTTTGCTGAGCAGCTGGCGCCATCGCGTGCAACCGCTGTTCATCATTGCGTCCACCTGGCTGGTATTCGGCATCGGCGCGGGTTTGACCGAAGGTGGCGGGATCAGAACACTGGTTCCTGCTGTGGATTCCGTTGGCGCTGATCGCTGCGCTGAGCATTAACCAGCGCGCCAAACGTTTATTGGCGATGCCGGTCAAGTCACTGAAATCGACCGTCATGCATACGATGACTGCCAATGCGCAGGTGATTGAAGAAGATGGTCTGGGCCCCAAAGTGCTGCGTCTGGTCGATGGCAGCTTCCTCAAGCTGTTCCGGCGCCGCCGCTGGTACACCTCGGGTAACTTCAACCCCTATTCCGAACGCTTTGCGGTCAACAGTGAGCAATTGCGCAACCTCGGCATTCCCACCCCGCAAATCCTTGACCTGTATCGGCTCGACGATGGCAGCAGCGCCGTGCACTACTCGCCACTGCCGGGCAATACGTTGCGTCAGGTGCTGCAAGGCATTACCGCACCGGCGGTACGTCAGGCGCTGGTGGAGCGGTTCGGCAAGTTCATGGCGCAACTGCATGAACAGGGCGTCTATTTCCGCTCGCTGCATCTGGGTAACGTGCTGGTGTTGGAAGATGGCGAGTTCGGCCTGATCGATGTCGCCGACATGCGCATCTATCCTTCGTCGCTGAGCCTGTCCCTGCGTCAGCGTAATCTGCGCCATATGCAGCGCTACACGGTGGATAAGCGCTGGTTGTTCGAAGACCATTTCGAAGCACTGCTCCAGGGATACGCCATGATGGCGTCGAAATCCGCTGTCGATAACCTGCACAGGCAAGTGCTGGCCGGGAGTTCCCCGGCTCGGACTCAATGATGACTGAAACCAATCCGTTCATTGCGCTGGCAGCCTACCTGCTGGCCATCGTGACCGCCGCCCTGTTGTTGCGCGCCGTTCCGAAAATCACCCGTCACCTGGAGCATTCCGGCGAAAGCCGCTATGCCAGCATCGACGGACTACGCGGCTATCTGGCGTTTGGTGTGTTCGTGCACCATTCGATCATCACCTGGATCTTCCTGCGCACCGGCGTTATCGAATTTCCGCCAAGCAACTTCTACTCGCAGCTGGGCCAGGGAAGCGTCGCGCTGTTTTTCATGATCACCGGTTTTCTGTTCTGGAACCGATTGCTCACTCAGGGACGTCAACACGACTGGCTGGCCTTCGCAGTCTCTCGGGTGTTTCGCCTCTACCCGTTGTACCTGCCGTTGATGCTGATTGTATTTGTCACGGTGTTCTATTTGCAGAACTGGGAACTCAAGGACCCCGGCATCCGACTGGCCGGGCAGATACTGGCCTGGCTGACGTTCGACCGGCCGGACGTCAACCAGTACCACCAAACCGGCATGCTGATCTCCAACGTCACCTGGACCCTGGGCTACGAGGTGTTTTTCTATCTGGCGCTGCCATTGGCCGGCATGGTCTTCATTTATCGCGGCAGCTGGCTGCAAGTGGTGCTGTGCCTGATCGGCATTTACGCTCTGTACCAATTGGTCGGGTGGGAGCACTCACTGAAGAAGCACTTTCTGGCGAGTTTCCTGGGCGGCATTGGTGCGGCGTACTGGATACGCCGCCCACACTTGATGGCCTGGGGTCAGACGCGACAGGCGGGGATTATCGCGTTGCTGGCGCTGGCGATTGCCTTTACGGCATTCAACCGCGCGTTCAACCTGCTGCCACTGCTGCTGCTTTCCCTGTTTTTTGTCATCGTGGCCTCTGGAAACACCCTGTTCGGCGCTCTCAAGCCGCGCAGCATCCGCTGGCTCGGGGAAATCAGCTACAGCACCTATTTGCTGCACGGGTTCGTGCTTTGGGTGATGGTGCAACGCCTGCCGCTGGTGATGGACCTGGACGCTCGTGACACCTGGACCTATCTGTCGCTGCTGGCCGTATGCACGTGCCTGCTGATTGTCATCAGTAGCCTGACGTTCTTGTACATAGAAAAGCCAGGCATGTCGGCCGGCCGCAAACTCTTGCAGTGGCTGCGCCAAGGCAAAAAGGCCGAAAAGAGCCTAACGGAGAAGGTCGCTCGCTGAAGCGATCAGCCCCCTTTCCAAAGCTGATAACGCATCCTCTGTAGCAGCTGGCACAACCGGACGCAGGTTTCGCCAGCTGCTGCACAGATCGCGATACGACCTTAGTCTTTTTCCAACGGCGAGAAATACAGCCGCCCCAGACCGCGCCAGGTCTTCTTGTTCCAGGCCCTGAACGGGATCTGCGCCAGCAGCTCGCGGGCGAGCTTGCGGTCACGGTTGGCGGTCTTGAGGAACATAGAACTGAGGAACTTGTAACGCACCTCGTCGTACAGCGGATGATCGCTGAACAGCGCGTAGGAGCGCAGGATGTTGTCGACCATGAAGCGGTGGTTCTTATAGGAGTTGGTGGCGTGCTTGCGATAGCGCGCCATCAGCACATTCAGGCCATCGATAAAGTAACCGGCACGGGTCACCTTCAGCTCGATCAGCAAGTCTTCCAGTCGGATGTTCGGATCGAACCCACCCACCTTGTCCAGCGCTTCCCGGCGGATCATCAGGGTTGGCGCGGGCGGATAGGGTTTGCGCTCCAGGAACATGTCATCGAAATCCAGACGACGGAACGGCACATCACGGCGCTGACGCTTCTCGGGATACAGATTGCCGTCGGCGTCGATCAGCTCGATGTTGCCGGCGCAGATACCGACCTCGGGCTTGCCATCCATGTACGCCACCTGAGTCGCGATGCGCTCCGGCAGCATGATGTCGTCGGAACCGAATGGCACGATCAGGCTGCCCTTTGAACGGGCAATGGCGCCATTGAGCGTGTTGGTCAGCCCCTGGTTCTGCTGAACCTGGAAATCGAAACCGTACTGCGCCTGCAACACCTTGATCCGCTCGACGCTGTCATCCTTGGAGCCGTCGTCGACCACCAGCAGCTCGATGTTCTTATAGGTCTGGTTGAGGACGCTGAGAATGCTTTCCTCGATGTAGCGAGCGTGGTTGTACGACGCGATGATGACGGTTACGAGAGGTTGCGCGTCGCTCATGGTTGTTCCTTGCGGGCCTGTTCCAGGCCGGAGTCGATCAGGTTCAGGTATTCCTGGCGGAACACCTCGATGTCATGTTGTTCCTGGAGATAACGGAAGGACTGCTCGCCCTTGACCTTGAGCTCGTCATCCGACAGCCCGAGGTAGTTATCCAGTGCCGTGATCAGGCTCGGCACGTCTTTTGGCGTAATCGCCAACCCGCCGGCACCTTCGATCAACGGCAGCATGGCCGGCACGTTGGAGGCGATCACCGGCAGATGCCCGCTCATGCCTTCGAGCAGCGCCAGTCCCAGGCCTTCAGCCAGGGACGGCATGGTCCAGATGTCGAACGCGCGAATGTACTGCAAGGCGATTTCCTTGAAGCCCAGCAGGTGCGCGCGACCGGTCAGGCCCAGGCTTTCGATTTCGGATTTCAGGCGCGACTCTTCGCGGCCGGCACCGATGATCGCCAACTGGGTATTGGGGTATTTGTCTTTGAGGGCAGCAAACGCCTGCAACAGATAGGTGTGACCCTTGACCGGCACCAGGCGACCCAGCGCCCCGATCAAGCGCACCGACGGATCGATGCCCAGCAGTTCACGGGCACGCTCGCGGCTGTGCTGCAAGCCTTCGGCCTGCTCGATGTCGATGGCGTTGGTAATGGCGTAGGTATTCTGGTCGGTGAAACCGCAGTCACAGTCCAACAGGTACTGCTTGACCGCCGGCGACACACCGACGAAGCGCCAGTGACGATCGATCAGGCGTTGGGTCTGGCGGCGCCGGTAAAACCGGTCGTACTCGCCAAAACCGTGGGAAATGCCGATGCACAGCGGCACCTTCAACCAGCGGTTGAGCGTCAGCATCATGTTTACCGGCTTGAAGCGGTTACAAATCACCACGTCGAATTTTTCTGCGCGGCAAAACTTGTACAGCTGCCACATCGCCCGCAGGCGCATGCCCTTGAGGGACTTGTCGGAAAACTCGAAGTACACCGAACGGTCGGCCCGGCTCACAGCCTCGCCCGGCCCGGGTTTGCCACGCAGGAATGCCGCCGTGACCTCATAGCGATCACTCGGCAGCGCCTTGACGATCTGCTCCGCGAGGTCGGCAAAATCATGGGCTTTGACGTTGTAGTCAGGCTGCAATTGCAGAACCTTTGACCGTTGACTCATAACTCTCCCCGGTGAAAACCTGTCGCATCGATGACCCAGGCCGGTTCGGCGGCAATACGCCTGACCTCGGCTGGATCGGGTGGAGGTAACCGTGACCACTCGTTGCGTTTCCAGCAAACAAAATGGAAGTACGGAAACCGGCGATCGCCATCGCGATCATTACTCAAACAGCCATTACGCCAATACCAGCGTTGCGGAAAATCATCCGTGCCGTCGTGCCACTTGATACAGCCACCCGGCGTGCTGAACGCCTCGGTGAATTCGCTGCGCCGACGCCACGGATTGAACTTGCCCACCAAAGTGAACAAAGGCTCGGGGAAATTCTTGCGCCAGAGAAAGATCCGACTGAATGCGCCCTCGTCCAGCGCATGATGCTCCTGATCGGTGAAGCGCTTTCGCCAGTCCTTCATCTGCATGAACAACTCACGTTTGCGGGCGTTGTTGCGCATCAGGCAGAGATGCCCTGCTACCCGCCGCTCGTGAGTCGAGAACAGGTCATAACCGGCCAGACGATCAGGGGTGAAGTAACTTCGCAGGTCACCATACACCAGATCAATATCGCCGAACCCCCAGAAGTCATAGCCTTGCAAGCGGTCGGCATGAATATGCCCCAGCGCCGGCTTGATGTCGCAAAGCTTGTAAGCTGTATCCGGTGCAAAATCGATGCCCAGCCGTTTTGACACCAACCCGCAGTATTCGCTGAACGTCATGAACTCGACGGTGACGTTGGGTGGCAGGTTATCGGGCGTGCCGCAATCGCTGAACAGCAACCAGTCGATATCGGCATTGCGACGACAACTTTCCAGGAAAAACGGCATCCAGAACGGCCATTGGCCGAAATACGGAATCAGAAAAACAATGCGCGGGCGTGGGTTGATCACAGAAGAATCACTGCAGTGGTTTAAGACGCGGCCATGCTAGACAGCGAAGTGCTTCATTTCTGCTGTCGAGATGTTTCATCATGATTCAAAAGCCATAACAATTCATGACGTCTGACCGCCTTGCGAAAAAATTCGTTTTCGCCATAAAGGGGCGGCACTCTACGGGCCAGCAGACGCTGTATCAACCGACGCAAACGTCGCTTGAACGGCATGGGCGGTTGCAGGTCATGCATCATGCCCAGTGCCATGGCTTTATCACGCTGAAGGTCCAGCGACAGCGGCAGGCAGCAAGGCTGCATCGGTGTGGTCGAGTCGAAGGCCGGCGGCAGCGCGATGCCATGCCCCGCATCGCCCATCGGCCAGCGATCGTTATCGTGCAGATGATTGGCGTAGCCGAGCAAGGTGGTCGGTTGCCATTCCAGGCCTCGCAAGGCTTCGAGGACCGCTTGCTGGGCACAGAGATGATCGGGATGCGGGTCGAGCGTCGGGTGCGGCAGCACGATCACTTCAGGGCGCGCGCGCAGTATCAGTTCACGCAGATCGGCCAGCAGGTTGTTCCAGGTCGGAGCACCGTCGACGTCGCCCGGCAGGGCAAATGGATTCAACTGGCGATACACGCGGGTGTCGCTCAATTCGGCTTCACGGGAACCCATCGGCTTCGCCGGTGCGGCCTGCATCGCAGCCAGTTGCAGGCAGAAATAACCCAGTTGCACGCAATGCGCTTCAGGCACGCCAGCCCAACGCGGCACAGCGATGCTGTCCCAGGCGCGCAAACGGCCCTTGAGCCGCGCCGCCTCGACCTTGTTCAGGCCGATCTGCTGATAATGCTCGGCTTCGATTTCACCGGCGGTGAGGGTCACGATCCAGGCTTCATCGGCCTGGCTGTATAAACCATAGGCGGCCAGTTCGGCGTCATCGGCATGAGGGGCGATCACCATTACGCGCTGGCGGCGGTAATCCGGTTGTTCCAGCGCCCACAGCACAGGCTCACCGAGCAAGCGGCAGAAGCGTCCGTGCAGGCGCAACTCGCCCCGCGACAATACTTGCGCCTGACCACTGAGGTTCAGGTAACGCAGGCCATTCACACCGCGCTCAAAGGTTTGCCGGTCCGGATTGTCGCCACCCAACAACTCGACCACCGGGTCGATAAAGCGCCCCAGCCACGTGCTTTTTACCCGCAGCGCCAACACCAGCGTTGCGTCGTCGACCAGCATCACGCCTTCGTCCAGGCGTAACCGCTCACCGTCCAGATGCACCTTGGGCTGCGGGGTGTAGGGCGGGAAGCTGTATTGGTAATCGTCTTTGGGCGAATAGAACAAATGGTCGGCGAACCATGCCTCGTGGGCAATCCAGCCCAGCACCGCGAGTACCAGCGGCAACCACCACGCCACCAGCACGCCGATGGCAATCAACAGCACCAGCGCGATCAACAGGCCGATGCGTTTGTTGCGCCGATGGCGCTTGAGCAGTTGCTGTTTGCGGCTCATGGGTTCACTCACACGGTGAAGACCGGCACGGGATTGCACCAGCGGTCCTTGTATTCCCGGTCGGCGCGGCCGAAGGAGAACCGCAAGGGTTTACCCAGGGCGCGGGCGTGTTCCCAGGCACTTTGGGTATTGAGAAAACTCAGCACGCTGCCGGGGCTGAACTCGCGCGTTTCGGGATCGACACCGCCATTGATGTACTCGACGCTGATCCACTCCGGCGCCTCGACGCGGTACACCAGTTGAATCGCAATCGGCGCATCGTTGAGGAAAATCACCGAGCCGATCAGCAAGTCCCGCAGCAGCTCGATCACCTCGCCCATGCGCTCGGCGCCGGTGGCCGGGAAGCCCCAGCGACGCTGGAACAGGTCGCAATAGATCGCGCCCAGCTCAGCGCTGGAGAACTCGGCGACCGGCCGCACCACCCCGCCCGCCTCTTCCAGCAGACGCAATTCACGGCGCTGGTTGTAGCGAAACTTCTTCGACAACTCTTCGGGCGTGCGGGCCATCGCCAGTTGCTCAGTCTGCAGCTTGATGCCGGTGAAACGGCCTTCATTGAGCGCCGACAAATAACGTCCGCGATGGCGCAGCGGCGCCTGCGCATCAGCGGCGGCCGGCAGGATCAACTCGGCATTGCCGAGGTCGAACAAGCCTTTTTTACCACGGCGCTTGAGTACGTCTTTGGACAGCGCCAGGTCACGGCCCCAGGTCGGGATAGCGGCTTTAACTTCACCGTTTTTTTCCCAGGCCAGGTAACGCACCGGGATCCCGGCCAACTGTGCCAGGCGTTCAACTACCAGAGGATGGGTCGCGACGCTGCCGCCAAAACGTTGCCAGGCCTGTGCATAAGTCGAGGCGTCGACCACCGCCCAGCCCCGTTCGCGCCAGCCTTGAAATCGGTTGAGCATCAGCCCCTCGGTGCCAGTTCAGTGACGTGCGGCAAATGCCAGAAAGCATCGCGTACCGCGCGGTCGGAGAAACGCTCACGCAGGCGATCGAGCATCAGCTCGGCACACTGGTGACGTTGCTGGTCGTCCATCGCGGCCAGGTGTTGCAGCCCTTGGGCCAGGTGTTCGGCATCGCCCAACGGGAACAGAATGCCCACGCCTTCGACGACCTCCTTGGCCCCACCGCACGCGGTGGCGAGCAACGGTACACCGGCGGCCATGGCTTCGAGCAGCACCATGCCGAACGGCTCATGATCAGAACTCAAGGCAAACACATCGAAGGCTCGGAAGTAACGACGGGCATCCGGCACCTGGCCGAGGAACAGCACGCGGTCGCCGATACCCAGCTCCCGGGCCAGGGCCTTGAGGTCCTCCTCCAGGCGACCACTGCCGAGGATCACCAGTTGACTGTTGCCCGGCAAGCCCGGCAATGCCTCGGCAAATCCGTGCAGCAGCGTGGTCTGGTCTTTGTCTGGGTGCAGCCGTCCGACGTTGCCGACAATCCAGGCATCCGCCGACAGGCCGAGGGTTTCCCGGGCCTCGCGCACCGACACCTGGCTGGTTTGCAACGCCGGCACATCGACACGGTTATACAGCGTCTGAATCCGCCCGGCCGGCCATTTCGGCAGGCAACGGCGCATGTCGTCACGCACCGCATCGGAGACCCCGAGCAGGCTCAGGCGCTTGCGGAAAATATGCGCGAACAGTTTGCGGGTGCCGCGTTTGTAATCGCCAAACGCGTGATGCACACCAATCACCGGCAGCGAGGTGCCGAGCAAGGCGATGTAGATCGGCTTGAAGCGGTGAGCAATGCAGAAACTGAAATTGCGCGAGGCGGCGATCTTGCGCAGATCGCTGATGGCGCCCAGCTTCAGGCCACGAATGGCCTTGGAGCTGTATTCCATGAACAGCACTTCATCGGAAGCGCAGTTCGCGGCGACTTCGCTATCGGCGGCCCCGGTCAAAAAGACCGTGGTCACCCGATAACCGGTCCCCGCGAACAGGCTGGCGTACTGCCGGGCGCAGTCCAGGAACGGCCCGTCATAGCCGTGGCAGAACTGCAACACATGGCGTTCAGCCGAGCGTGTCATAAGCGTTGGCGCCCTCTTTGACCACCAGGATGTCTTCCATGATCAGATACTGTAGATCGGAACCGAAGAACATGTTCAGCGCGTCGGTCGGCGAGCAGATCATCGGCTCGCCACGACGGTTGAGCGAGGTGTTCAGCGACACGCCGTTGCCGGTCAGCACTTCCAGCGCCTTCATCATGTCGTAATAACGCGGGTTGTATTCGCGCTTGAGCACCTGGGCCCGGGAAGTGCCGTCTTCGTGGACGACTTCCGGCACGCGGGTCTTCCATTCTTCAGCCACTTCGAAAGTGAAGGTCATGAACGGCGCCGGGTGATCGATCTTGATCATCTGCGGGGCCACGGTGTCGAGCATCGACGGGCAGAAAGGCCTCCAGCGCTCGCGGAACTTGATCTGGTGGTTGATGCGGTCAGCCACGCCGACAGCGCTCGGGCAACCGATGATCGAACGACCGCCCAAGGCCCGCGGACCGAACTCCATGCGGCCCTGGAACCAGGCTACCGGGTTACCGTCGACCATGATTTTGGCGATGTTTTCCGGCATGTTTTCGAGTTTGCGCCAGACCGGCTTGCTCGGATGACGGGCGCACGCGGCGACCACGTCTTCGTTGCTGTACGACGGGCCGAGGTAGACGTGTTCCATCTTCTCGACCGGCACGCCACGGGCATTGGACACGTAGGCTGCTGCGCCGACTGCGGTGCCGGCATCGCCGGAAGCAGGCTGTACGAACAGCTCCTTGACGTCGTCACGGGCGATGATTTTCTGGTTGAGCTTGACGTTCAACGCACAGCCACCGGCGTAGGCCAGTTTGCCGGTTTCCTTGAGCACGTCGCCCAGGTAGTAGTCGATCATCTGCAGCGCAATTTTTTCGAACAGCGCCTGAATGCTGGCGGCGTAGTGGATGTACGGCTCGTCGGCGATGTCGCCTTCGCGCTTCGGCCCCAGCCACTCGATCAGCTTCGGCGAGAAGTAGTAACCCTTGCCCTTCTCTTTATAACGGCGCAGGCCGATCACGTTGGCGTAGTCGGTGTTGATCACCAGTTCGCCGTTCTCGAACGAGGCCAGACGCGAGAAATCGTATTTGCTGGCATCGCCGTACGGCGCCATGCCCATGACCTTGAACTCACCGTCCAGCATGTCGAAACCGAGGAACTCGGTGATCGCGCCGTACAGGCCGCCGAGGGAGTCCGGATCAAAGAATTCCTTGATCTTGTGGATCTTGCCGTTTTCGCCATAACCGAAGAAGGTCGTGGCGTACTCGCCCTTGCCGTCGATGCCGAGGATCGCGGTTTTCTCTTTGAAACCCGAGCAGTGATAAGCGCTGGAAGCGTGGGCCAGGTGGTGTTCAACCGGCTCGATCTTGATTTTCTTCGGATCGAAGCCCAGTTGCTCCAGGCACCAGACGATCTTGTTGCGATAGCGCTTGTAGCGACGGTTGCCCATCAGGATCGCGTCGAGTGCGCGGTCCGGGGCGTACCAGTAACGCTTGGCGTACTGCCAGCGAGCCTTGCCGAAAATGCTGATCGGGGCGAACGGAATCGCGACCACGTCAACGTCGGACGGCTTGATGCCTGCCTGCTCCAGGCAGAACTTCGCCGATTCGTAAGGCATGCGGTTCTTTGCATGTTTATCGCGTACGAAGCGCTCTTCCTCAGCCGCCGCGACCAGCTTGCCGTCGATGTACAAGGCTGCTGAAGGATCATGGCTAAGGGCGCCGGACAGGCCAAGAATCGTCAATGCCACAGGGGTCTAGCCTCTTTAGTCTGCATGCAGGCGACAAGCGCCTCAAAAATTGATGTGCCCCTCGCAAGGGGCGAGAGACAGCTAAAGGGCGGGATTATAGCTTAAAAGCGACGGCAAGCCTCTAGCGGGAAGTGGCAAGCAGCAAGCTCACGCGTTGACAGCAGAAAGACGTCGACATAGGCTCCTGCTCAAATGGACTGGGAGATCCCGGTCGGCGCTATAGCCTCGGTGAGTTCATCGGGGCTTTTCGCTTTCTGAAACAGGGAAAACCTGTTTCAGGACTAGACACATCACCCGCCGGATTACAAAAGCGCTACCCGCGGCCTGCTCGCCAGTAAATACTCAGATTGCCGTCGATAGCCTGGCGGTAAATCGTATAGGGCAAGGAAACGGTGTCCATGACCCCTGACAGGGTCAGGTCCAGCAACACAAAGGGGACGAGGAAGCCGGTGGGATCTGGCGGGGCATTCAGGATGCAGAAGTCGTAGGCCAGGCCGCTGTAGATGCGGGGGATGGACTGGCAGTAGGTTTTTTGTTTTCGCAGGCCGCGAGCGGCGTCTTCGTCATCTTGCAGCACCGTCAGCGCGGTCCCGCATCCCGATAAAGCCAGTGAGAATGTACCGATTGCAACAGCCGTTTTTATGGTCAAGGTTTGCCCTCCGTGAACGTCAGGCGAAACTAGCATCGCGGCTCTTCAGCGCACAGTTCACGGGGTCTGGGGATCATGTAGGACGGTTCACAAGAACTTGTCCTCTTAATCTCGGGTGTCTGTTCTGGCCCCATCGCGAGCAGGCTCGCTCCTACATTTGATCTGCGGTGAACACAGAGCCCCTGTGGGAGCGAGCCGGCTCCGGGCGGCGTTCCGACGATAGGGTCGAAGACCCGATTCAGGCCGCGCCAGAGATGTCTTTGGGCAGACGCTGGTCAATGACCTGATACAGCGCACTGCTCTCGGGCCAGTTACGCATGAACCGCGCCCGGTCCCGCGCATACGCTGGGGCAAAGCTCCCTACAGAGGCATGCTGACACATCGAATCCAGATCGATCAGCGCCCAGCGATCCTGCTGCCAGAACAGGTTGTGCCCCTTGAAATCACCATGGCTGATGCGCTCGCGGATCAGCTCGGCAAACAAATGATCCAGCGCCACCAATTCAGCCTCGGGCGCATCACCCTTTTCAACGTACGGCGCAAAGCGCTCGATGATGTCCGGCCCCGGCAGATACTCAGTGATCAAGTACGCCCGGCTGCGCAGCCAGAGAAAACGCTTCTCCAGCAACGCCAGCGGTTTGGGCGTGGCGATGCCGAGGAACGCGAGGCGATTGCCTTCGCGCCACGAGTGCCAGGCACGGCTCGGACGCCAGAAGCGTTTGAGCCAGTGGGCAAAGCCTTTGATGTTGTAGCGCTTGATCACCAGCGTCCGACCACCAACCTCGACTTTTCCTACACTCGCTGCACCGCCAGTCTTGTACAGATGGCCCTGATCGAGCAAGGCATCGGCCTGTTCCAGCACCGGCAGCATCGCCGCCTCTTCTTCACGACGAATAGCCCGCAAGCCAAAAGGCCCGCGCTGGACGCTGAACAACGAACACTCGCGCCCCACCTTGATCAGGTAGTCCTTCAAGCGCCAGCTGCGAACCTTGTCGATCTGCTTCTGCAACGCTTCCATCGGCAAGGCGTGTTCGCCGTTACTCAGCAGGTAATACACCAGCAATTCTTCGGTGAACGGTTCCAAAGACTTGGGCAACTGGGCGAAAAATACGCCGAGGTTTTCCAGGACTTTCTGCCGTGACAGCGGCTGGCCCGGGGTTTCAGCACAGACTCCGCCGCCATCGATCAGGTACAGCCGACCTCGCTGACGCAGGAGATTGTCCAGATGAAGGTCTTCCTGCCAGAGCCCCTTGCGATGCATTTGGCCGATAGCGCCTAACGCCTCGGCCAACACGGCCCCTTGCATATCAGCCAGCACCGGCAAGTGTTCGACTTTTTTCCAGGTCTCCCCCAGGCTCTCGGCGCCTTCGAGGAAATCGAACAGTAGCCAGCCGCCCTCGCCCTCTTTCAGGCCGTCCACCAGCAACTGCGGAGTGGTCAGCCCTTGATCGGCGAGCAAACGCACGCCGTCCAGTTCACGCTGAAAATGCCGCGCCGCCTTGCCGCCGACCAACAACTTGGCCAGCACCGGCCGGCCGCGCCACACGCCGGCGCCGACATAACGCTGCCCCGGCAATACGCGCAACAAGCTCAGCAACTGCAACTCGGCGGGACCGGCAGCATCGGCCAGTGAAATGCTCATCGGCAGGCTCGGGCTGCGGCCCGCGCCTTTCAATTCGGACAAACGCATCAGCGCGCCTCCTTGTGACTGCGTCGCGCGGTGAGGCGCGAAACCCAACTGTCCACCAGCGAACTGTCCCGTGGCTGATCCACATAAACCGCCAGCAATTCGCGCAACTGCGCTTCGGTCCACTCCGGCGCGCGGCGCAGCAACGGTTCCAGGTCCTTGACCCGGTCACGCTGGCCGAACAGCAACGGCCGGGTTTTTTCCAGGTCGATCAACTGCGCCTGATAACCCTCACCCGTGGCCTGGAGGAAAATGTGCTTGGGGTAGAAACAGCCGTGAAGCTGGCGCACGCCGTGCAGGCGCCGCGCCAGCTCGCCACAGGCTTTCATGATGGCCGTGTGTTGCGCTTCGCTCAGGTCCGACCAGCGCTGTAACAGCGAATCCAGGTCATCCCAACCGTCCAACGCACGGGTCAGCAGAACCGCCCGCACTTCCCCATCGACTTTGCGCTCACCAAAAAACGCCGCTTTCAGCGCCGGAATACCCAGCTTCTGATAACGACTGATGTTGCGAAACTCGCGGGCAAAACTCGGTTCGCCGAACGGCGCATGGAAGGTGCGCGTCAGGTAGTTGCTCTGGCGCTTGAGGTAGTAGCCATGACCTTCCAGATCCAGCCGAAACACGCTGCTCCAGCCGCCACCGACGGTGTTGGGTTCATCCACCGCGTCGAGCTGCTTGGCCCACAGTGCGTCAAAAGTGCCGAGGCCATGGCGCTCAAGCAGCGCACGGTCTTCAGCGGCCAGGAAATCAGTCATTCGCGCCCCTCGAAAAATCTCACCACGTGCCGGATGCGTTTTTTGTCGTCGGCATTCAGCCGGTCACGCTGGCGGTATTGCAGGTAAAAGCGCAGGCGCTGGGTGGCCGACAGGTGATATTTCGCCACCTTGTCGAGGCAGGCCAGGTCTTTGGTGATCCGGTATTTGAGCCAGAAGCCGCGCCAGAAATCGCCGTTGGGGCAATCGATCAGGAACAGCTTGGCCTCATCGTCGATCAGCAGATTGCGCCACTTCAAATCGTTATGGGTGAAACGGTTGTCGTGCATGGTCCGGGTGTAACCGGCCAACTGACGGCTGACGGAATCGACCCAGGCGCGGTCCGCCAGCTTGGGATCGTGGCGGTCGGCGAGGGCCGACAAGTCTTCGGTGTTGGGCAGTTCGCGGGTGATCATCGCGCCACGAGCATACGCCGCGCCTCGCCGCTCCAGCCCCCAGGCAACCACTTCAGCGGTCGGAATGCCCCACTTGGCGAAGCGCTTGAGGTTCTGCCATTCGGCCTTGACCCGGGGTTTGCCCAGGTAGCGGCGCAGGCCTTTGCCGGCACCCACGTAGCGCTTGACGTAATAATTGACGCCGTTGCGATTGACGCGGATGACCTCGGACAACGGGTCGCGGGTCAGGCGTTCACCCTGAAGCGCAAACACTGCTTCCAGGCTGCCAAAATCTTCCGTCAGATCGCTGTAAGCAGGTTCCAGCTTCCAACCGGGCATCAGAGCGCATCCCCGTATCGCTGTTTACGGTCGTAAAGTTTGTTGGCTTTGCCTTCAAGCCAGGCGAGCAACGGCGCTTCTTCAGCCAGAATCTGGCGCAATGGCTGCTGGAAGTAGCCTTTGAGGAATCGCAGTTTGTCGCGTTGGGTCAGGCCGATGTCCAGGGCCGAAAAGTACAACGCCGCCAGATCCTTGTTGCGCCAGCGCTGAGTGATCGCCGGGCGGGTCTGGGCGCGGTGCAGGTCGATCACCGAGAGCTTGAAATCTTCAGCCGTCACCGGTTTATCGGTGTGCAGCAGGAAGTGGCAGATGTAGCAGTCGCGGTGGTTGACCCCGGCGCGGTGCATCATGCCGGTCATGCGCGCGACTTCGGCGATCAGCGCGCGCTTGAGTCTGGGCTCGGGCGGGTTCTTGATCCAGTCGATGCTGAAGTCTTCGAGGCTGACGGTGGGCGCCAGTTCTTCGGTGACGATAAACGAGTGTTGATCCGCCGGGTTGCTGCCCTTTTCGCCATAAGCGACGGCGGTCATGGTCGGCACGCCGACTTCTTTGAGGCGCTGAATGGCCTTCCACTCCTGACCCGCGCCGAGTACCGGCAGCTTGGCCGTCAGCAGGTTCTTGAAGATCTCGCCCCAGCCGATGCCACGGTGGATCTTCACGAAAAAGCCATTGCCGTTCACTTCAGTGCGCAAGGTCCGGCGCGCTTCCAGTTCACGGTAAACCTCGCCCTGCAAGCCTTCCACTTCGGTGAACGCATCGCGTCCGGCCCAAAGGCTCTTGAACGGTTCAGCCAGCATCAACTTCATTAAGCGTGCTCCGCCAGAATCACATCGGCCGCGTGCTGCGGCATGCTGTAGAGGTCGGCCGTCTACCGTTGCGGCTCCAGGCCGCCCGTGCTTGAGCGTCGTTCAACATGCCGGTCAGGTACTGCGTCAGTTGCGCCTGATCGAACGGTTCGTCCAACACCAGGCCGGCGTCGGCCTCGGCGATGTAATGGGCGTAACCACAGACCGCGCTCACCAATACCGGCAACCCGGCCACCAGGGCTTCGAGCAACACAGTCCCGGTGTTTTCGTTATACGCCGGATGAATCAGCAGGTCGGCACCCAGCAGGAAACGTGGGATATCGCTGCGCCCCTTGAGGAACGTCACGTTGTCGCCGAGCCCCAAAGTGGCGCTCTGCATCTGGAATAATTTGGGGTCATCCTGGCCAATTACAAACAGCCGGGTGCGTTTCTTCAGATCAGCGGGCAACGCGGCCAGCGCCTTGAGGCTGCGATCCACCCCCTTGGTCTTGAACCCGGAGCCGATCTGCACCAGCAGCAGCTCATCGTCCTTGAGGTTGAATTCGCGACGGAAATCGGCTCGGATTTCGGCGGCATTGGCGGGTGCGCGCCGGTCCTGGGAGATCCCCGGCGGCAGCAAATGGAAGCGTTCCAGCGGTGTGTCGTAATGCTTGATGAACAGCGGCTGCTGGACTTCGGAAATCATCAGCACTTCCGTCTTGGCGTCCTTGGCGAACACCGCGCGCTCGTACTCGGCGAAGTGCCGGTAGCGGCCCCAACGACGGTACAGCGAGTTGCGCAGGTTCTGCGCCTTGTCTTCAAAGCAACCATCGGCGGCGTAGTAAACGTCCAGGCCCGGCATCTTGTTGAAGCCGATCAGACGGTCCACAGGACGCTTGGCCAGGTCCGCTTCCATCCACTCGCTGAGCTTTTCATTACGGCGATGATTGAAGAACGCCTTGACCGGCGCCACCAGCACTTCGAAACCCGGAGGGACATCGCCTTCCCAGATCAGCGTGTAGACGCGAATCTGATGGCCGCGCTGCTGGCACTCCAGGGCGATGCGCATGAAATCGCGCTGCAACCCCCCGAACGGAAAGTACTTGTACAAGACGAATGCCAATTGCATCAGCGCAGCTCCTCAGCCAGTAACAACGTGCTCAGTCGGGTCGCGACACGCTCGGGATTCAGACAGGGGCCACTCGCGTTTCAGGTCGAACTGACGGGCATCTTCGGCCGTCGGTTGATACGTACATTTCTTTTGCAGGCACGGCGCGCAGGGGAAATCGCTGGCGATGTGAATCTGCGCCTTGCCGTAGGCGCCGGTCAGGCCCGGGTTGGTCGGACCGAACAGCGACAGGGTCGGTACGTCGAGCGCGGCGGCCAGATGACCGAGGCCGGTGTCCACGGCCACGCAGGCTTGAGCGCCAGCCAACACTTTGCCGACACCGGCCAGGTTCAGTTTGGGCAGCACTTCGACATGCCGGAACCCGGCGGCGATGCGTTCGGCCCGGGCCTTCTCGACCGGATTGCCCCACGGCAGCTTCACGGCAACACCGAGATAGCCAACGCGCTCGGCCAGTTCGCGCCAATAGGCTTCCGGCCAGTGCTTGGTGTCCCACGTGGTGCCGTGCAGAAACAGCACATAAGGGTTCTTGCGCGGCAGTTCCACCAGGCGCTCGACGTTCAAGCCGTAATCGCCCAGGCCTTTGGGCAGGTCGTAGCCCAAGGCCAGAGCGAACAATTGACGCACCCGCTCTACCGCGTGTTGTCCACGGCCCACGGCCAGACGACGGGAATAGAAACGTGCGGCGATGGGCTCGCGCGCCGAGTCCTTGTCGAGCCCGGCGACCGGCGCTTTGACATAGCGCGTCAACCAGGCGCTTTTGAGCAGGCCCTGGGCATCAATCACCAGATCGTATCGGGTGGCGCGAACGCTTTGTTTGAAGCGCTTCCACTCGCCACTCTTGAGGGTTTGCCAGAGGTTCTTGCGCCAGCGACGGATCGCCACCGGGATCACCTTGCCCACGGCCGGGTGCCAGGTCGGGATCTCGGCGAAGCCTTCTTCCACCACCCAGTCGAACGTGATGCCGGGGATCGCCCGCGCCGCGTCGGTCAACGCGGGCAACGCGTGAATCACGTCGCCCAGCGAAGATGTCTTGATCAACAGAACGCGCAAGCTATTTGACCTCGACCACAGTGCCCTGCAACCGCTGCAAGGCTTCGTTCACCGCTTGCGGCATGAGCTGGCGCAGGCAGTTGTAATGACCGAAGCGGCAGGTGCGATCGAAGCACGGGCTGCATTCGAGGCCCAGGCGCACAATCTCGACGTGCTCGGCCAAGGGTGGCGTGAAGCCCGGCGATGTCGAACCGTAGACGGCCACCAGCGGGCGGTTGAGCGCAGCGGCGACGTGCATCAGGCCGGAGTCGTTGGACACCACCGAATCGGCGCAGGACATCAGGTCGATGGCTTCGGCCAGGGAGGTGCCGCCGCTGAGGTTGACCGACTCTTCGCGCAGGCCGGGAATCAGCCGTGCGCGGATGTCTTCGCCGACCGCGTGATCGTTTTTCGAACCGAACAGCCAGACTTGCCAGCCTTCGCGGATCTTCGCTTCGGCGACCTTGGCGTAATGCTCGGACGGCCAGCGCTTGGATTCGCCGAACTCTGCACCTGGGCACAGGGCCAACACCGGGCGGTCGAGGGTCAGGCCGAACTTGGCCAGCGCCGCCTCGCGGGTGACCGGGTCGATCTGCAGGCTTGGCCGTGGATACGGTGTCGGCAGTTCGGCACCGCGCTCAAATGCCAGCGCCATGAAGCGCTCGATCATCAGCGGATAACGTTCTTTATCCAGCGTGCGCACGTCATTAAGCAGGCCGTAGCGGAACTCGCCGCGCCAGCCGGTGCGTTTCGGGATGCCGGCGAAGAACGGCACCAGCGCCGACTTCAAGGAGTTTGGCAGCAGGATCGCCTGATCGTACTGGCCGGCCAGGGATTTGCCGATGCGCCGACGCGTCGCCAGCTCCAAGGCGCCATGGCCGAGCGGAAAGCTCAAGGCCTGACGGACTTCGGGCATGCGCTCCAGGATCGGCCGGCTCCATTCGGGGGCCAGGACGTCGATTTCGCATTGCGGGTGGCGTTGCTTGAGACACTGAAACAGTGTCTGCGCCATCACCATGTCACCGACCCAACTGGGCCCAACGATCAGAATTGGTTTCCATAAACGAACCGGGGAGGCATACGCCTCCCCGCCTCGAGAATCACTGCGGGAGCCTGTCGGCTTGCGATGGGTCATCACCTTCAACATTGCTGTCGACTGTCACTCCGCTATCGCGAGCAGGCTCGCTCCCACATTGGGATTTGGTGTGCATCGTTCTGCGATACAAAGCAGATCTACTGTGGGAGCGAGCCTGCTCGCGAAGGGGCCGTCACATCCAGCATCGATGGCGACTGACACCCCGCCTTCGCGAGCAGGCTCGCTCCCACATTTGAATCTTGTTGCTTCAACTCGCGCGTTTCAGCTTAACCCTAGTTCACGCCAGATCCGCAATACCTGCCGACGCTCATCGACAAACTGGTCACCCGGTATCACCCCGGGGTCCTTCTGCAAGGCCTGCCGGTGGGCGGCGGAACGGTAGGCCTTGTAGGCCTCGCGTAGCAGGCTGGCGTCTTCGGCAGGCATCAGCCCTTCGTGTTCCAGCTCTTCCAGAATGCGGATGTTATCCGTCCAGCGCAGCAATGGCGGGTGTGTTTCGGACCACGCCAGGGCCGCGTATTGCACCATAAATTCAATATCGACGATACCTCCGGCGTCCTGCTTGATGGCCTCGAAGGCATTTGCCGCCGTGCCGGCTGCGGTGCTCTTGCTACCGAGGTTATCGCGCATCTTGGCGCGCATCTCGCTCACCTCCTGACGCAAGGTCGCCAGGTCCCGGTGCTTGCCCAATATCGCCGCGCGCACCTTCTCGAATGCCTGGCCGACATCCTGGCTGCCCACCAGCACCCGGGCCCGCACCAGTGCCTGATGTTCCCAGGTCCAGGCTTCGTTTTCCTGGTAGCGGGCAAACGCCCCGACCGAACTCACCAGCAACCCCGAGGCGCCGGACGGCCGCAGGCGCATATCGACTTCATACAGCTGGCCAGAGTTGGTCTGGGTCGTAATCAAATGAATGATCCGCTGCCCCAACCGGGTGAAAAACTGCGCGCCGTCGATAGGTTTCGCTCCGTCGGTTTCCGCCTGCGGATCACCGTCATGGATGAACACCAGGTCCAGGTCCGAACCATGCCCCAATTCCAGTCCGCCGACTTTCCCATAACCGACAATAATGAAACCCGGATCGCACAAGGTGCCGTCGGTGCGCAGTGGCGTGCCATATTTGGCCACGGTCTGGCGCCAGGCCAGGGCCAGTACTTGTGCGAGGATCGCTTCAGCCAGCCAGGTCAGGTAATCGCTGACTTTCATCAACGGCAGGCTGCCGGCGATTTCCGAAGCGGCGACCCGCAAGCGGTGCGCCAGTTTGAAATGGCGCAGGGCTTCCATTTGCTGTTCGAGGTCGTCTTCGGGAATCCGCGTCAGGCGCTCGCGCAACTCGGCGGCCAGTTCCGGCGCCAGGGGGGGCTTGAACAATCGACCTTCATTGAGCAATTCGTCGAGCAGCAGCGGGAAGCGGGTGATCTGCTCGGCGATCCATGGGCTTGCCGCGCACAAGGTCAGCAAACGTCGCAGGGCGCCGGGGTTCTCGGTCAGCAGCACCAGATACGCCGAGCGACGGGCCACCGCTTCAACCAACGGCAGCACGCGCTCAAGTACCAGATCCGGATTGGCATGCTCGACCGCCTGAGCCAGCAAACGCGGAATAAATGCATCGAGGCGTTCGCGCCCCAAACGCTGCATCGCGCGCAACTGCGGGCTGCTGCGCAAACCGGCCAACGCTTTCAGTGCCTTGGTGGCATCGGCAAAACCGCCCTCTTCCAACTGGCGGCAGGCGGCTTCTTCATCCTGGGCCTCTTCCCACAGCGGCAGCCATTCACCGCCGACCACCACTTCGCTTTCGGTGCCTTCCTCTTCATCGGGATCGGCGATCACCTGACCAAAGTGCCAGGCCACGCGGCCTCGCCAATACATAAGCTGCGCATGGAAAGCCTCCCAGTCAGCGAAGCCCAACATAAAGGCAATGCGCGCCTGATCCTGCGCACCGTCCGGCAGCATCTGGGTCTGGCGGTCGGCAATCGCCTGGATCGCGTGCTCGGTGTACCGCAGGAATTCATAGCCTTCGCGCAGCTCGCTGATCACCGCCGGCGGCAGGTAACCCTGACCTTCCAGGGTGCTCAGTACTTTTAATAGAGGGCGTTGCTGCAGGCTCAGGTCGCGACCGCCGTGGATCAGCTGGAACGCCTGGGCGATAAACTCCACTTCGCGGATGCCGCCCGAGCCGAGCTTGATGTTGTCGGCCATGCCTTTGCGCCGCACTTCCTGCTGGATCAGCTGCTTCATGGTGCGCAGCGCTTCGATCGCCGAGAAGTCGAGGTAACGCCGGTAAACGAACGGGCGCAGCATCTCTTGCAGTTGCGCGCCGGCCACTTGATCGCCAGCCACCACCCGCGACTTGATCATCGCGTAGCGTTCCCAGTCGCGGCCCTGGTCCTGGTAATACTGCTCCAGCGCGTTGAAGCTCAACACCAGGGCACCGGCCGAGCCGTAAGGCCGCAGACGCATGTCGACCCGGAACACAAAACCGTCGACGGTCATCGGGTCCAGCGCCTTGATCAGGCGCTGGCCGAGACGAATGAAGAATTCCTGGTTATCCAGCGAGCGTTTCACGCCGACGGTTTCGCCGCCCTCGGGGTAGGCGAAGATCAGGTCGATGTCCGATGACAGGTTGAGCTCCACTGCACCGAGCTTGCCCATGCCGAGGATGACCATCTGCTGCGGCTCGCCGCTGCGCCGGCCGGTGGGCACGCCGAACTGCTGGCAATGCCGCGAGTACAACCACTGATAGGCCTGATCGATGCTCGCATCGGCCATGTCCGAGAGGTCGCGGCAGGTCTGGACCAGATCAGCCTGACGAGTCAGGTCGCGCCAGATGATCCGCACTTGCTGACGGGTGCGCTGACGGCGCAAGGCGCGACCGAGCTCGTCATCGGTTTCGGCCGCATTCACCGCTGCCGCTATCTGCCCGCACAACTCGCCCGGTGCGAAGCTGCGGTCCAGTTCGCCGGACTGCACCAGCGCCAGCAACATCAAGGGGTCACGCACACTCTGTTCGGTCACGAAATCGCTGGCGGCGGTGACGCGGGCGAATTGCGCCCAGCGCTCAGCTGTCCAGGCAGACAGGCCATGGTCGTCTTCCAACTCGGCAACGGCGGTACGGAACGACTGCTCGGCGCGGGTGACAAACGGCAGGAGAATGCCGGGCAGTTCGGCAAGCGGAGGGAGGCTCATGGTCTATCCTTGATCGGCGTGTAGAGGGCGGCATGTAGTGATTTTTCAAAACGCACTACGTGATCGACTGTCGAACAAAGGTTAGAAATAGCTGAAATTTCTTTATTTTTGGCAGGCAGCATCAAGCTTTCACCTTTTTCGGTTGGCAAAAGACCAACCTTAACGATTATTCTCACAACGCAGCCGGAGGCCACAAGCCGCTCATCTGTAGTTTTACTACTCGTATATACATCCAGATAGCTGAAATGCCCGATGATTTGTAGTAAAACTACACGCCGCCGGAACCTACCACTCGGCAATCCAAGAATTTATATCGTCTGCCCACAAGGCCAGTCGCAAACTCAGGCAACCGATTCTGGAAGCCTTTCCGCCCTGGAGCAAGCCATGCAA
>LNAP01001737.1_pt1 | contig 22810 bp, 22 predicted proteins | sample 602601 | NCBI WGS metagenome assembly LNAP01 (sample SAMN02440304, study PRJNA202911) | soil metagenome | biome: Subtropical and temperate rainforests or woodlands; isolation source: soil samples (1 kg each in a 20% v/v slurry with milli Q water) were... ...
CCAACTTTCTACGATAAATCTACGCAGCCGCTTGTTGACTCAAGCCGTTGCGTAAGTGGTGAGTGAAATGAACCCCTACCAAGCTCGCCACTTGTTTCACGCGCATCTTGAGCCTCGAGGGCTCTACTTCCTCCCCATCAAAGAGCTTTGAGGCTCTTTTTTTATCTGCATGATTTCCAGACACAAGAAAGCCCTTGGCACGTTGTTCGCACCAAGGGCTTTTTTTTTGCGTTGAGTCGAAGCGACTAGACCAATCGCAGTCTAGGGGACGGGGCTGGCGCTGCACCTTCACCCAGCCGCTCCCGAACAAATTCATTGGCCTTGCGCGTCATCTGGTCCAGATGCCGGTCACGCTGTTTCTCCGCATCGAGCATGGCCCGCTTGCCGTGTTTTTGCAGCAGGTAGGTATGAATCTGCCGCACCTCCAGCGAGCTGTAGATCGGCGCCACGTCCAGCACGGCCATCAAGCCATCGGTGCCGTGGTCGCGGGTGTTCATAAGCACTTGAGTCGCGCGCACGCCCACCACCTGAAACCCCATTGCCTCAAAATACGGAACCTTGGCCACCGCGCACGTCAACTCGGCATGCGGATAGCGGCCGACCATTTCCTGCAACATCCGCCGGGCAATGCCTTGGCGCCGATGGCTGGCACTCACCGCCATGTACGCAACCCCGCATGCATCGGGATCGTCCTTGACCGGCAGGTACAACAGAAAGCCGATGACCTTCTCGGGGTCGTCTTCGTCGGTCGCGACGAGCAACTCCACCGCCATCCCTTTCACCCCGTTCAACGCCTCCAGATAAAGGTGAACCTCGTAGCCAATCGCGTACTGGTAAACGTTGTACAACAGGTTGCTCGGCGCGATAGCGACCATGCTGATGTCGGTCAGGTAATCGACCACCATCTGCAGGATCTGGCTATTGATGTGCTCGGGGCACGGGGTTTTGAAATGGGTGATCTGGGGCATTGCAGGGGATGACTCCGAGGGGCGATGGCCGCCTATCATAGCGCGCCTGAGCGAATGACTCGCGTTGACAGTGACGCGGAGGGGACAGTCGGCCGTTGTCTCGATGAATCGGCCTCTTCGCGGGCAAGCCCGCTCCACAGGATCTCTGGTGTTGCACTAACAGAGTGAACGACACAAAAAACTGTGGGAGCGGGCTTGCCCGCGAAGGCGTCAGGCGCAGCACCACCCAACAGTGCTGACACCCCATGCCCCCCGGTTACCAGTCGTAAGTCATTTCTACCGAAGCCACCCGTTCCTGACCGTAATAGCAACCGAACGAGTAGTTACAGTCCGAGACGTACTCACGATCGAAGATGTTCTGCACGTTCAGGCGGGTCTGCAAACCACGCAGACCGGGGTCGAGTTTGCCCATGTCATAGCTGATGGTGGTGTCATAGACAACGTAGGACGGGACGTCGAACGAGTTGGCCGCATCACCCGGTTTGCGTCCGGTGTAACGCGCGCCAGCACCGAAGGTCAGGCCATTGAGGGTGGCCTGGGTGAAGTGATAATCCACCCATAACGAAGCCGATACCGGCGACTGGGCTTCGTTGCGGTTGTCCTGATTGCCCCACGTATCCTTGGTGTAGAACGAGTCCATGTAGCTGGCCGCCGCCAATACGTCCACATTGTCGATACTCGATTTCACTTCCAGTTCGACGCCGCGTGAACGCACTTCACCGCTCTGCGCCATATACTCCGGATAGTCGTCGTCGCCGGTCAGCACGTTCTTCTGCTTGACCTCGTACACCGAAGCCGTGATCAGCGTCTTCTCGAACGGCTGGTACTTCACGCCCACTTCGTATTGTTCGCCCTTTGTCGGTTCGAAGGCCTTGCCGCCACGCTCGGGGGCCGCAGTGCCCAGGGTCGGCAGGAACGATTCGGAGTAGCTGACGTACGGCGCCAGACCAAAATCAGTGACATAGGTCAGGCCCACGCGGCCGGTGAACTGACTGTCACGTTTTGTTTCGTGGGTCGATGCCAGCAGGTCCTTGTTATCGATTTCCGACCAGTCCTGACGACCACCGATGGTCAGGATCCACTTGTCGAGTTTGATCTGGTCCTGCACGTACACACCCGTCTGGCGCAGGGTGTTGTCCCACTTCGTAGTCAGCTGCGGCGTCACACTGCTGGTGTCGTAATTGTTCTTGCCGTACAGGTCGACCGGCAACACGTTGTTGGCGTTGTAACCGTCGTACTTGCGGGTGAAATGACGATAGTCAACGCCTACCAGGGTCGTGTGTTCCAGCGCCCCGGTGTTGAATGTGTATTCCAGGTTGTTATCGATGGTGTAGGCAATGTTGTGCTGGCGCCAGTCGACCTTGGCGCGGTTGGCGCGGGTGAAATCGGTCACTCCGTCAGCATCGGTGACGAAGCTGCGCAGGTAGAAGCCCTTGTATTGGTCGCGCACATCGGTGTAACGCGCGGTGGAGCGATATTTCAGGTCGTCGGTGAGGTTGTGGCTGAAGTCATATCCGAAGACGTACTGGTCGCGTCGGTAATCGTTGAAGTTCGTGTCACCCGAGAAGAAGTGACGGTTGATTCGCTCGCCGTTGGGGCCTCGTTCGAGTGAACCGATCCTTGGCAGCGACTGATAATCCGGCAGCCCATCATCACGCTGAATCTGTGCCAGCAAGGTCAAGGCGGTGTCTTCAGTGGGCGCCCAGGTCAGGCTCGGCGCCAACAGCATGCGTTCGCTGTTGTTGTGGTCGACTTGTTCATTGCCCTTGTTGGCGACGCCGACGAGTCGATAGCTGAACTGCTTCTGATCGTCGATCGGGCCACTGGTATCGAAGGCGCCGTTGACCCGGTTGTAGCTGCCCGCCCCCAGTTTGATCTGGTTTCGCTGCTCGGTGGTCGGGCGCTTGGAGACCATGTTGATCAGGCCGCCCGGCTGGTTTTGCCCATAGAGCACCGACGACGGGCCTTTGAGCACCTCGATGCGCTCCAGGGTGTACGGATCGATTTGCGGAGCGCCCCCGAGGCTACCGGCGTAAGGGATGTAGGCACCGTCCAGGTACAACGGGGTCGGTGCGAAGCCACGGCTGGTGATTTCGTCGGCAATCGAGTTGCGGTCGGTGAAGCCACCGGTGTTCACCCCCGGTGTGTAACGCAGGGCCTGGGTCAAGTTGCGTGCACCCTGCACTTCTACCTGATGCGCGGTCACCACGTTGAGGGTCTGTGGAACTTCCAGGATCGGCGTGTCGGTCTTGGTGCCGGTAGCGCTGCGAGTGGCCACGTAGCCGTCGACCGGTCCGTAGGCCGACTCGATAACCTGGCCTGAGATACTGGTTGCGCCCAGTTGCAGCGCTGCGCCCGACTCTACGACTGGCAACAGCGAATAGCTGCCATTGTCGTGACGTATCGCCTGCAATTTGCTGCCGGCGAGCAGTTGGCGCAACCCTGCATCAACCGTATACCGACCACGCAATCCCGTCGTTTTCTGACCCTCCGCATGGGCCGGATCGAAGGAAACGGTCACGCCGGCCATAGAGGCGAATTGGGTGAGCGCCGGACCCAGCGAACCGGGCGGGATATCGAATTGTGCTTCGACGTCAGTCTGCGCCCAGGCCGGCTGTGCCACGATCACCATCCCCAACGGAACGACCAGCGCCATGCCGAGCAACGCCGCATGCACCGCACGGTTCAAGGGTCTGGCTGAAGGCTTGATAGAAGAAATACGGTGAGGGGGATTGCGAGGGGTCATGCAGTTTCCTTTCGCCCGATGGCAGTGAATGGCGGCGTCTATTTGCGCCTCTACCTACAAAGTCGAATGAGAATCTGAATCAACAACCCCCTTGAAGATTATTTTCGGATGAACACTCAAACCGGTTCCACACGGGCCCAATACCGGCTGAAACGCCGAATACGCACAGGCAAGGTCGAGGTCAGGTTATCCAGAATGGTGTCGGTATCGCCGAGATGAAACGCACCGGAGATGCGCAACGCCGCGATCGCCGGATCACACCCCAAATGGCCGGGACGGTAACGCTGCAATTCCATGACGAAATCAGCCAGGGGCCAGTCATTGACCACCAGCATGTCACGGGTCCAGGCATCCGCCTGGGGGTTGGCCCGCTGCACGGGGTCCACTTCGTCCTGACGAAAACTCAGCTGCTGACCGGCGTTCACGCGCACGGCAGGGCCAGCCAGGTTGGCGGCGCGTACCTCGACCGCGTGCTCCTGCACGCAAACCTGCGTGTGATCCGCCTCGCGACGCACGACAAAACGAGTGCCCAAGGCGCGAATGCTGCCGTCAGCCGTGTGTACCACGAATGGCCGGGCCCGTTCGTCATGGGCCGTTTCAATCAGTATTTCACCACTGAGCAAGCGCACTTCGCGCAGGTTTTCGCTGTAGCGAACGTCCACGGCGGTGGCGGTATTGAGTTGCAGCTGGCTGCCATCGTCCAGGCGCACGCGGCGGCGCTCGCCGGTGCCGGTACGCTGATCAGCCATTAACGTCGGCAATGGCGTGGTGTTCCAGGCCAGGGTCCCCGCCCCGCCCGCCACCAATAGAATCGACAAGACCTTGAGCACGTCACGTCGTTTGGCTCGGGCACTGGCCAATGTCGGTCGAGCGATGCCGGGCGCGACCTGTTCGAGTTTGTCCTGCAAGCGCGCAAGGCGCTCCCAGGCCTGCAAATGACGGGGATCACGCTCCAGCCAGCGCCGGTGCGCCTCGCGGATGGCCTCGTTCGGCGCCTCGCCGCGCAAATCGACATACCAGCGGGCGGCGGCCTCGAGGGTGGCGTGATCCAGGGATTGGGAACGTGGCACTGCTCAGTCCTCAAGCAACAACAGGCAATGAGTCAACGCGCGCACCGCGTGCTTCTTCACCGTCGTCACCGAGACATTCAGCCGCCGGCCAATCTCCACATAGCTCAGGCCGTCGAGTTGCGCCAGCAGGAAAATTTCACGCGTTCGGCCACCGAGACCATCGAGCAATCTATCGATTTCCATCAGGGTTTCGATAATCAACGTGCGGGTTTCAGGCGAGAACGCCAGCGGCTCCGGGATGAGCGCGAGGGTTTCCAGATAGGCTTGCTCCACCGCCCGACGCCGGAACATGTCAATCATCAAGCTGCGGGCAACCGTACTCAGATAGGCGCGGGGCTCGCGCAATTCCGGAGCCTTGCGCTGAGTCAGCACCCGAATGAACGTGTCCTGGGCCAGGTCCGCGGCATTGTCGATACAGCCGAGTCGTTTGCGCAGCCAGCCGCAGAGCCAGTTGTGGTGGTCCTCGTAAAGCGTATGCACGGCGTGTTGCAGCGAGAGATCGACGGAGGACATGAAGAAGGCCCAAAGACAAGGTTATTTGATAATGACTCTCATTTTCTTCCATGGCAGTACATTTTGGCAAGGCCGCAGGGGTGTCGCGGTGTACAGCCGGTGGCCACTTGGGAGGCCGCAGCATGTTATTGCTCCGGCGCAACCATGCGAAACCGGATATTGATCTTGTCGGAGACAACACCGTCGGCCCATTCCCCTTCGCCGATTTTGAAGTCGCTGCGCTTGAGCGTTAAATGGCCGTCGAAAATCCCGATGGCGTTCTCGGCCTTCAAAAGCACCGGCACCTCCACTTCACGGGTGATCCCCCTGAGCGTGAGTTTGCCGGTGATCGAGTAACGGTTGTCGCCCAGGACTTTCACGCCGGTCGATTCAAACGTCGCCACTGGATACGTTGCCGTGTTGAACCAGGCTGGCTTTTGCAATTCGCTGTTGGCGTCGCTGCTTCCGGCGTCGATGCTGTCGAGCTGGATGGTGAGCGCCGCCCGGCCTGCCGACGGGTTCGCCGTGTCGAAATCAAGCGTGGCCTCGAACTTGCGGAAGGTGCCGTATACCCGCGAAGAGAACTGTTTATAGGTGAAGGAAATCGTGCTGGCAGTTTCATTGACCTGGGTGTATTCAACCGCCTGGACACAAGGCAACGCGCCGAATGCAAGGGCGGCCACCAGCACGGCGCAGATCGGGAAGCGGTGTTTCATGGGACTCTCCGGTTGGGCTCCCGTCTTGAGCTGAGGCGCCGCACACGTGAGCCAGCGATAGGTGGACTAAAGCAAACAAACACCGTTAATTCCACCTGCCGCTCACACTTCCGACCACCTGTCGGCCCCACGCCAATGCTGTCCGATACGGCCGCTACCAGGGTGTTTAATGACTGTCCCAACTCACCGCATCGGGAGACCGGCCATGAAATTCGTCGTCATCGGAGGAAGCGGGCTGATCGGCAGCAAAGTCTGCAAGAACCTCCAGGACCTGGGGCATGAAGTCATCTCAGCGTCACCGAGTACCGGCATCAACGTCATCACCGGCGAAGGCCTGGCGGACGCGCTCAAGGGCGCCGATGTGGTGGTCGATGTGGCCAACTCCCCTTCATTCGAGGATCACGCGGCGTTGCATTTCTTTGAAACCGCCGGGCATAACCTGTTCGCTGCCGAGAAGGTAGCCGGCACCAAACACCATGTCGCCCTGTCCGTCGTGGGCACCGAACGGATGCTCGACAGTGGTTACTTCCGGGCCAAAATGGCCCAGGAAAAACTCGTCAAGGCCTCGGGCGTTCCCTACACCATCCTGCGGGCCACGCAGTTCTTCGAGTTCATTGGTGCCATTGCTTACTCGGGTCGCGAGGACGGCAACACCATCCATTTAACGTCCGCCGCGTTGCAACCTGTGGCCTCGGTGGATGTCGCCGCTGCTCTGACGGCTATCGCTCAAAAAGCGCCGACCCATCAGACCGTAGAAGTGGCCGGGCCGGATCGCCGGCCCATTGTCGAGTTCGTGAATGCGTACCTGAAACACACCAAGGACCCGCGCGAAGCCGTCCCGGATGACACGGTTCCTTACTTCGGCGCCCCGATCGATGACAAGTCCCTCACGCCCGGCGATAACCCTATCGTCGGAGCGACCCGGTTTGAAGATTGGCTAGAGACTGCACATCCCTCTTGAGTCGCCAGTGGCGATGATGACCAGCGGGTCCAGGAACTGAACCCGCTCTCATCGTTCAGGTATCAGTTCTTCACAGGCAACGGCTTGCAAGCAAATCGGGCTGCGATAGGATGGCTTGCGGATTTTCGATAGCGACTCGCATGGCGAGAAGGATTGCTGATGTTCATTGGACGACTCGCCGGGCTCACCGGTTGTACCCCGAAAGCCATTCGACTTTACGAACAGATGGGGTTGATCCCGGAACCGGATCGTCAGGGTCGATATCGCATCTACACCTCACATCACCTCACGCTCGTGCGCCTGATCCGCCGGGCGCAGATCGCCGGTTTCAAGCTCGCCGAAATGGTGCCACTCATCGCGGCGAAGACCACATTGCAAGCCTTTCCCTTGGTACTGGCCAACGAGGCGATCGACCTCAAACGCCAACAAATTTTCGCGAAAATAGCCGACATGCAGGCCTTGGCTGATCACCTCAGCGAACTCAAAAGCGAGATCAATTGCCTTTTTGAACCGGGCACAGTGATAACGCCTCATAGCGATGCGTCGAGCGCTGGCCTAGATAGATAAACGTCGATTGCAAGGCATCTTGTGGCGCTCGTGGACAAAAGCCCAATTCGGTCCTGGCCTTGGTGATGGCGTATTCCTGCTTGACGCCGTGGAACATCCTGACCTGACTGAGCAACAGTTGCGCTGGCCGACCGGTCAAGCCGGCCCAACGCTCCTGCATCCACGCCACCGCGACCAACAACCATTTGGGCGCCAGCGGTGGCAGGCGATAGCCCGGTGAAACCTCGTTCGCGGCATCAATGATCTCGGCCAGTGAAGAGGACCGTTCATTCGCCAGAATGTAGCGCTGCCCTGACCGGCCTTTTTCTGCCGCGAGGATCATCCCGAGGGCGACATCTCGCACGTCGACAAAATTGAAATGAAAGCCTGGGTCCAGAGGCATTTGTCGCAACCTGACCGAATCGACAAACTTCAGGGTGTCAGTCAGCTTGGCCGCGTTGGGGCCGATCATCGCCGAGGGCAACACCGAGACCATCCAAAGGTTCAGGGCCTGCGCCGTATGCCAGGCCATTTTCTCCGACAGGATCTTGGACGCGTAATAGGCATTCTGGTCCTCGTCGTTCCAGTGCTCTTCATCGAGCTTCTGCCCGTTCTGACCGATGGCCGCAACGGAACTGACATACACCACGCGCTTGACCCCAGCCTTAGCCGCCGCCTGCAAAACGCGACGTGTTCCTTCCACATTCGGTTGGATAATCTCGGCGTGCGGATGCCTCGCCCAGTGCTTGAACACCGCCGCGACCTGAAACAACAGGTCCACCCCGTTCAACGCCTTGAGCATGGCCGTTTCGTCGAGCAGTTCGGCATACACCCTTTCGCAATCCAGCCCCTCGAACGCCGCCGATTCGTTCACATCACGAACCCCGGCGCGGACTCGGTAACCCTGATCGAGCAAGGCTCTGACCAAGGTATTGCCTAAATGCCCATTGGCCCCTGTGACCAGACATAACTGACTCATACAACCCTCCCTCTCGCTTGAACAACATCCGTTTTGGCGAAGACGACCTTAGGCTCTGTCCCGTGGGACAGAGTCAAGCAGTACGCGATCACGCGGCCATTGGATTGCCGAATCAACGGGTCACCGACGAAGAATTTTCCTCCTGTTTCTGACTCAAATAAGACACAGACCGCTCAGTCGTGCCGATCAAAACCGACGCACTGCGCATTGGGCAATCCACCCTTATGGGGATGACGTCCATGAACACCACTTCCCAAGACATACCAGACACCCTTTATGGCTCACACAGCCACATTGACGAGGCCGCCATCGCCCCGCTGCTGCGTCAATACGCCGAGCCACTGCCGGATATGGAGGCCAAAACCTTTGGTGAAATGTTCGACCGCTACGCTGATGCGCGGGTGGTGATGATCGGTGAAGCCAGCCATGGCACTTGCGACTTTTATCGAGCCCGGGCTGCGATCACCCAAAGGCTGATCGAGCAGCACGGCTTCAATATCGTGGCGGTTGAAGCCGACTGGCCAGACGCAGGTCATGTCGACCGATATGTGCGGGGGCTGGTGCCCTCGGCCTGGAAACGGCATATCTTCAGCCGGTTTCCGACCTGGATGTGGCGCAACACCGATGTGAGAGCGTTCGCCCATTGGCTCCATCGGTACAACCACCAGCAAGCTCCTGAATCTCGCGTCGAATTTCGCGGTCTGGACGTTTACAGTTTGCGAAACTCCATTCATGAGGTGCTGAGTTATCTGGAAAGGACTGACCCGCACCTGGCACACGAAGCAAGGCGTCGTTATGGCTGTTTGACCCCTTGGCAGGATGATCCTGCGTTGTACGGCCATTTTGTCGAACGCAATGGCCTGATGCCCTGCGAGCAGGCCGTGGTCGACCAACTCAATGTCATGCTGGCCGAACAACTGGCCGGGCTTGTCCAATCCGACGAGGCGTTCTTCAATGCGGCGCAAAACGCCCGGGTCGTGCGGGCGGCGGAACAATACTATCGAGCGATTTATCGAGGTTCGACCGCCTCCTGGAACCTGCGTGACCGCCACATGTTCGACACCTTACAGGCCCTGCTGGAGCATCGCGGCCCAAAAGCCAAAGCGCTGGTGTGGGCCCACAACTCCCATATCGGCAATGCGGCGGCCACGGAAATGGGCTGGAAAGGTCAGTTCAATATCGGTCAGCTGTGCCGCAACGCGTATGGCCGCCATGTCGTGCTGATCGGCATGAGCACCGACCGCGGCCAGGTAGCAGCCGCCGATGACTGGGATGGCGAGATGCACATCAAGGACATCCGGCCCTCTCGTCCAGACAGCTGGGAGCATCAGTTCCTCAAGGCTGGTGTCCCGGCTTCATTGACCGATTGGCGAGATCCGCAGCGAAAAGACCTGCTTCGAGCCTTGTCCAAACCTTTGCTGGAGCGGGCTATCGGGGTGATCTACCGCCCCGACAGCGAGCGCAGCAGTCATTACTTCGAAGCGGTGCTGGCCGAACAGTTTGATGCAATGGTCTGGATTGAACAGACCCGTGCGGTGACGGCACTGGCGCTGCCGAAAAGCCAGGAACTGGAGCCCGAAGACGACACCTTCCCGTTTGGTGTGTAACACCGGGAGTATCACCTGTCAGGCAGTGCGTTTTCGCTTTCGCGACCTGGGCTCACGTATCGGAACGCCCCTGAGCTGTGGCGTCGCTGGCGGATTCTCGCTGCCAGGCCCGCTGCAACAGCTTGATGACCTCGGCATCCGAGGTCTGGGTAAAGTCCATGTACCAATGGCCGATCGACATCAGCCAGTCGGGAATGATCGGGCATATCAGCTCATCCACCTCACTGCGCAACGCCTCCGCCGTCTCGATCGGCGCCACCGGCACAGCGACGACGATACGCGACGGCGCCTGCGCACGTACCGCCTGGATCGCCGCCATCATCGAGGCGCCTGTTGCCAGGCCGTCGTCGATCAGGATCACCACCTGATCCTTGAGTTGCAAAGGCGCGCGCGTTCCCCGGTAAACCTGCTCGCGGCGTAACAGCTCGCGGGTTTCCCGTGCGACCACTTCATCGAACGTGGCCGGATCAATCGGGTGAACCCGCAGCGCCTGTTCATTGAGGATTTGTATGCCGCCGCTGGCGATGGCGCCCATGGCAAACTCTTGATGAGACGGAACACCCAGTTTGCGCACCAGCATCAGGTCCAGACGAACGTCCAGTGCCGCGGCCACTTCATAGGCCACCGGCACACCGCCACGGGGCAAGGCGAGAACGATGACATCGGGGCGATGGGCGTATTGGCGCAACGGTTCTATCAGCCGTCGACCGGCAGCGGCCCGGTCTTGCAGGATGGTGGGCGATGAGGGACTCATTTGAAAACCTCCTCAGGCGATCACACCTGTCGGTTCGCATCACAGGGTCACTAGCGAAGTGTCGGTCTGACGGAGCTGACATCAAGTTCAGTCTGAAGGCCCTCTAGACCGCCAAAATGCTGCAAGGCACCTGATACAGAATATGTTCGGTCGTGCTGCCCAGAAGCTTGCCCACCCCATGGGACTGGACTCTGCCCATCACAATCACATCCACTTGATGGGCGTTGGCGAACTCGCTCAGGACCTTAACGGGATGTCCCTCGATGAAATGCCGACGATCAGAGGGCACACCGAATCGACCGGCCAACTTGAGGAATGATTTTTCCAGGTCTTTGCGCAGCGCTTTCGTGAGCTCAGCCAGGGTCAAACCGCCCATGTCCGCCAGGAACGCGGCCGAAATATTGCAGGCGTACAGCAAATGCAACTCGGCATCACACTGCAGGGCGAGACCGCACGCTTGCTGGATGATCCGGTCATTCAGTTCATCGTCGCAAGACGCAGCATCCGACACTTCCACCGCTGCGATGACCTTGCGTGGCAACACGTAACCGCCGCCGCCCAACAGATAAAGCGGTATCGGACAATGACGCAGCAAATGCCAATCCAGAGGCGTGAAAAAAGCGCGTTTAAGCGCTGATTCGTGCTGAACCTCCTTGATCAACAGGTCAGGCTGCATTTCCATGACGTGATCAAGAATGGCTTCGCGCATACCATCAGCCCAAGCCACCTCAGTGGTGGTGTTGATGCCCCCGCTGCGCAGAGTTTTTGCCTGAGCCTTGAGCCAATCCTCATGATCCTGCCGATAGCGCTCTCGAGCACTTTCCCGATCGCCAGATTCGAGCAGCGACAACATATCCAACGATGGAATCAAGGCGGCGATATGCAAACTTGCACCGCAGGTCATGGCCAGCGCGGCGGCATGGTTTATTGCCTGGGAATGGCGCAGGGCCGGGTTGATGATCAGTAACAACCGTTGATACTGGCTCATGATCTGCCTCCAGTGGGGTGGGTCTTCGGCGCTCGCTGTCCATCGACCGTTGCCGAGGCCGAATCCAGATTCCTCCTCCAGCATTTCCCTGCCATTGATCTACATCAAACACCTGTATAAAGCATAGACACCCGTCGAAACGGCGTGATCGCGCTCACCCCTTGACGTTCGACCTGACCGCCAGAATGCTGCCCGGCACCGAGTACAACGCCCGCTCGGTGTTGCTGCCGATCAACCGGTCGACACCCACCCGATGCACGGTGCCCATCACCACCACATCGGCCAGGTATTGCTCGACAAACTCACTGATCACCGGCACCGGCAGGCCCATGACGAAATGCCGTCGCTCCGGCGGCACACCGTATCGATCCGCCAGGGTGACAAACGCCAGGTGCAAGGATTGGCGCAGCTCCTCAACGAAATCCGCCCCCCAGCCACCGCTGATCAACGGTGCATCACCATTGAAAGCCGGCGACAAGTCATAGGCATAAAGCAGGTGCAGCGGCGCATCGCATTGCAGCGCCAATGCGTTGGCGGTCTGGATGATGGTGTCGTTCAGGCCACTGATCTGGGTCGAGGGGTCGAGCGGGTCCACCGCGGCGACAACCCGGTGCGGCAAGCTGTAACGGGTCTGATTGACCAGGTGCACGGGGACCGGGCATTCGCGCAGCAAGTGGCAATCGAGCGGGGTGATGAACACTCGCCTGAGTACCGGTTCCAACGTGACATCCTTGATCAACAGGTCCGGCTTGAGCTCTTCGACAGTTTTCAAGATGTCGGGCAGTGGATGGGTCGTGAAGACCACTTCGACCGTCACCTCCAGCCCCTGACCGCTGAGCTGCTCGATCTCGTCGGCCACCCAGCGGCGATAGCGGCGCAAATAGCGTTGATAGCCTGCGTCGTCGGTTTTCTCTTCCCACAAATGCACGATCGGCACCGGTTCGACAAAGGCCCGCACGTCCAGCGCAGCCCCGCTCGCCTTGGCCAGCGCGACGGCACGGAGCAAGGCTGGAGACTGGTGCAGGGTTTGATCGGCGATCAGCAACAAACGTTGATATTGACCCATCACACACCTCGGCTCGACACCGGCCCTCAAGCGCCGGCAAATCCAAGACTGCTCCCGTTGCCCCTTGCCCCGGGTTGATTTACATCAAACATGAGCCAATGAGTGCCTGGTATCGCGACTTTCTGATCCAGATCAGATTCAAGCGCCGCTGGCGGGGTAAAAAGGAATGAACCGCGTGGTTGAATACCGCGCGCCAGCCTTTCAAACCGGATGGAGGATCACCGATGCTCACTGTCAAAGACCACAATGATCGGGCGGCGGCTGCCTACGCGGCAGTGACCGGACAATACTGGATTGAAGCGCTCAAGGATGGCCGCCATGTATTGATCCGGCCGCTGGCGGAAAAAGACCGCGAACGTGAATACGCCTTTATCAAGCGCTTGTCCCCCCAGTCCCGGCATATGCGCTTTCTCGCGCAGATCAACGAACCCGGCGCCGCCATGCTCAACCAGTTGATGGACACCGACAACAAACAGCGCCTGGCCTACATCGCGCTGGTTCATGAAAACGGCCAACTGATCGAGATCGGCGTCAGCCGCTACGCCGCCACCGGCGAACACGAATGTGAATGCGCCGTAACGGTCGCCGATGAATGGAAGCACCTGGGGCTGGGCACGTTACTGATGGAGCATCTGATCAAGGCCGCCCGCAAGAACGGTTTTCGCCAGATGTATTCGGTGGATGCCTCCAGCAACGTGCCGATGCGCGACCTGGCCAAAGCCCTGGGTTTCGAGACACACAACGATCCCGATGACAGCTGTCAGGTCATCCATCGTCTGTCCCTGTAAAAAACACCCCGTGATGTTCCGGCCAACGGTTCATCGCGGGGTGCCCACTAATGCGCGCCCAACGTCAGCGCCAGCCAAACCGGGTGACCACACGTCGGGCAGCCCGCGCCGTCACACGCCGGTTTGATGCAGATCAAACCGCAAATCCCGGCCAGCGGCAGCATCGGCATCAAGTACCCACATCCAAGGCCATTCGGCCAGCGTTTGATTTAAAGGAGAGGTGTCATGTCCGAGCAATCACGTTTCATGCTGGTCGCTTCGCCCCTGATGGAAAACAGCCCTGCTTTCGACCGCGCCGCCGCGCTGGCCAAGGCTGAAGATGCAGCGCTGCACATCGTGGCCTTCGATTACCTGGAAGGCCTGGCGACCGCCGGCATGGTCAATGAACAGGCCCTGGAGCAGATGCGCCTGGGGTATGTCGAGCGCCATCGTCAGTGGCTGGAAGAACAGGCTCGCCCGTTGCGCAAAATCGGCGTGACCGTCACCACGGAAGTGGTCTGGGTTGAACGACCCTTGCAGGAAATCCTGATCCACCTCAAAGAGCAGCCGATGGCCGTGCTGATCAAAGCGCTGGAACCCTCGTCGCGGCTGTCGCGGATGATGTTTACCCCCCTGGACATCCACTTGCTGCGCGAATGCCCGGTACCGCTGCATTTTGTCAGCCATGTACAGCATGCCTTGCCGCGCAGGATTGTCGCGGCAGTCGACCCCTTCCATCGCGACGGTCAATACAAAGGCCTTAATGACCGCATCCTGCATGAAGCGGTGAAACTGGCGACGGCGTGCAACGCACAGGTCGACGTCCTCTACGCCTATGACCTGTCTTCAATCGGCGCCGATGAATTCGGCTTCGACAACGCTTCCGCGTTCTTCTCCTCGAGCAACGCCAAGACCCTGTTCGATGCACAGGGCGAGGTCTTCAATGACTTGGCCGAGCGCAACGGCATCCCACCGGAGCGACGCCACATGGTCATGGGCAACCCGGCCAAGGTTCTGGCCAGTTACGCCGATGCCTATAACGTCGACGTGATTGTCATGGGGCGCGTCGGCCATAACGGCCTGGAGCGGCTGATTGGCAGCACGGTGGAACACCTGCTGTACAAAATGCCCTGCAGCGTCTGGGTGGTGGCGCCGGAAGAACTGGCTGATTGGGGAGTGTCATAAATTTCAGCACGTTAATGTCACTGTCCGGCACCGCCCTCAGCCTTCGACCGTCGACGCGAGCGCAAACCCGACGCAGACTTCGAATCCATCCGTTCGACCTGTCGCCGGCGATACCAGCCGTATTTTCGCGTTGACGCCCTGCACAATGGTTTTGGCAATCGCCAACCCCAACCCTGAACCGCTGGTTTCACTGTTGCCCCGCACAAAGCGCTCGGTAAGGCGCTGCAACACCGGCTCGGGCACCGGCGGGCCACCATTGACCACACGCAGCAGCGCCTGGTCGGTGAGGCTGACTTCGACCGGTTGATCCGCGGCGCCATACTTGAGCGCGTTCTCGATCAGGTTGCGCAACAGGATGGCGAAGGCGTCCGGATCAATCGTCGAGTACACGCTCGTCTGGGTTGGCAGGTGCAACTCGATCCGGTGCCCACTGTTGTGGTTCCACTCATCGACCACATGGGCCAACAACGGAATGAGGTCCTGGGGCGTTTCGGACAACAGCCCTCCTCCCTCGGCCTTGGCCAGCTGCATGAGTTTTTCCGAGAGCCGCGCCAGTTCGCGCAACGAGGTTTCGATTTTAGCCGCGCGTAACCGCAACGGGCCTTCAGGCGCTTCGTGACGCAAACGCTGGATCTGCGCCAGGGTCGCGGCCAGCGGCGTGCGCAGTTCATGGGCGCTGTTGGCCGTAAAGCTGCGCTCGGTCTCCAAGGCCTTGCGCAAGCGCTCCAGCAGATGATTGACCGCCTCGGCCAACGGCGCGATTTCCGCCGGCAGTCGCGCCACGTGGATCGGCGACAGATCACCCACGCCGCGAGCCTCCACGGCACGACGATAGGCCAATACACTGCGCAGGCTGATGCGCACAAACATCCAGGTGCCAAACAGGCTGATGGGAATCAGCGCCAATAATGGCAACAACAAGGCAAGCAACGCTTCCCGCGCGGCTTCACGGCGATGTTTCAGAGGTTCGGCGATTTCGATGAACACCGTCTCACGCAGCGCACTGGCGCCGTACAGACGGTATTTTTTAGTGGTTGAAAAGCCTTCGGCCGGTTGTTTGTTGAAGATCTTCGGGTTGGCGTCGTGGGACTGCATCAGGATCTCACCCTTGGCATCGCGCACCAGATACGTCAGGTATTCATTGTGCATTTTCAGGGTGGCGACATGCTGCGTTTCACGGGGGTTTTCCCGGTTGCTGATTTCCAGCACGGCCAGGGGCAGGATGCGCTGCGCGGTCTCTTCCAGCGCACTGTCGAACGCCTCGTTCAATTCATGTCGCACCACCAGCCAGGCGCCGACGGTCGCCGCCAGCCAAAGTAAGGTCGTGCCCAGCGTCAATCCCAGGCCGAGACGTTTTTGCAGGCTTGACGACGGCTTCATGCGGACATCAACCGATAGCCCATGCCCCGCACGGTTTCAATCAGGTCGCGCCCGAGTTTTTTACGCAGACGGCTGATATAGACCTCGATGGTATTGCTCTCGATTTCGGCGCCGAAGGCATACAGCCGTTCTTCTAGCTGCGACTTGGACAGCAGCGCGCTGGGGCGCTGCACAAACGCCTCGAACAGCGCCCATTCCCGCGCCGTGAGGTCCACTGTCGCACCGGCCCGCTGAACCGTACGGGCACTCATGTCGACCTGCAAATCACCGAGTTTGATCTGCGGGTTGGGGTTGCCGCTATAACGCCGGGCCACCGCCGCCACACGGGCCGAAAGTTCAAACAGGTCGAACGGTTTGACCAAGTAGTCGTCGGCGCCCGCGTTGAGGCCAGCGATACGATCGGAAATCTGATCCTGGGCAGTCAGGATAATCACCGGGGTCACGTCCCCTGCCGAACGTTGCTGACGCAAAAAATCCAGCCCGCGACCGTCCGGGAGCATCAGGTCCAGCAGGATCAGGTCGTAAGGCGTGGTGCGTACGCTGTTGCGCGCGTGGTCCAGACGCTGCACCCAATCGACGGCGTGGCCGTCATCGGCAATCTGCTCGCGCACCGCTTCCCCCAAGCCTTGAGCGTCCTCGACCAATAAGACCCGCATCTGGCGCCTCCTGTGATGGTTGTCGTGCAGCACCTTAATCGCCTTACCTGACGTGAATCTGAAGATTCAGCTGGTTGTCAGGAATGCTCCTTAGGGTATGCCACAGGCGCCGACCTCGGCAGGAGACAGATCATGAAAACAGGTTTTATTGCCAATGCCACGCTGTTGAGCTTGCTGCTCAGTGGTTACGCCCTGGCCGATGACGATTGCAGCGACCCGGTGAGCGACTGGCAACCGCGCGAAACCTTGCGTCAGCAGGTCGAGCGGCAATACGGCTGGAGCGTGCAACGCATCAAGGTCGACGACGGTTGTTATGAGCTCAAGGGGCTGGATCGAAAAGGCAACGCCATCGAAGCCAGCTACTCACCGGCCTCGCTGCGTTTGCGCACACTCGAGATCCATTTCCGCGACGACGGCGATGTCAGGGACTACCTCGGCAGCCCGCTCACCGAATGACGCCTCACCTGTCGATGAGTTTTTCCTGCGCTTCAGGTTGCTGTCAGCAAGCAGGTCCAGGCTCTCGACCTAACGATCAAAGGGACACCCTCATGAAAAAGATCATCGCAGCCACCTGCCTTGCCGGCGCCATTGCCCTGCCGGGGCTGGCCCAGGCCCGTGAAGTGACCTTGACCACGCAGCTCAAGGACTACAGCGGCAATGATGCCTACCTGGCGATCTACGTCACCGACACCAATGGCCAATACCAGAAAACCCTCTGGGTAGCCGGCAAGAAGGCCAAATATTACAAACACCTGGGCGACTGGGCCCGTGGCAGCGGGATGAACCCGAGTGAGTTTGACGGGGTCAGCGGCGCCAGTGTCGGCAGTGGGCGCACGCTCAAAGTCAGCGTCGAACTGGCAGACACCCTGATTGATGCCGGGTATCAGATCCGCATCGACAGCGCCGTTGAGGACAAACGTGACGCACGCGCCGATGTCAGCGTGCCGCTCACGTCCAAGGGCGCAGGCCAGCCGGTGACCGGTAGCACCTATGTCGAGTCCTTTACTTACGATCTGTAGCACCTGCCATTTCTGGAGGCTGAACATGCTTCGCCAGTCCCATTCCCTGCCCGGCCTGATCGCGGCCCTGTTGGTCATGCTGTTGGCCATCAGTGGTGCGATCCTGTCGGTCGACCCGGCGCTGGAACACTTGCACAGCACCGCCACCGGGCAACTCAACGTCGGCCAATTGGCCGGACGTGTGGCCAATCACTTCCCGGGCGTGGAGCAGATCCAGCGCACAGCGTCCGGGACAGTCATCGTCTACTACAACCAGAACGGTCAGGCCGGGGTTGAAACGGTCGATCCACTGACCGGCGAAGGCCTGGCACCCTATGCACCCTCCGCGTTCACGCGTTGGGTGAAAGAGCTGCACCGCTCGATGTTCCTCGGCTCACCAGGCCATGGAGTATCGGGTGTCGGCGCGCTGTTCATGTTGATGTTGTCGGTGTCTGGCGCGCTATTGCTCGCCCGGCGCCTGGGTGGCTGGCGCAACCTGCTGCGGCCGCTACGGGGCACTGTCAGCCAGCGCTGGCATGCTGAAGTTGGGCGACTGGCCTTGCCCGGGCTGCTGCTGTCGGCATTGAGCGGGCTCTACATGTCCGCCACCACTTTTGGGTTTATCGCCGACGGCAGTCAAAGTGAACCCGCCTTCCCCGCCCACGTCAGCGCCGGCCCAGCCTTGCCGGTGGCTACACTGCAAGCCTTGCAGGCCACCGACCTCAACGACCTGCGCGAGCTGGTCTACCCGAGCCCCGGCAACCCGCGCGATGTGTTTTCCCTGCGCACGGCCCAGGGCGACGGCTACGTGGATCAGGCCAGCGGTGCCTTGCTGTCCTATCAAGCCCACGACTCGATGCACAACCTCTACGAATTGATCTATCAGTTGCACACCGGCGAAGGCCTCTGGTGGCTGGGCCTACCGCTCGGGCTCTGCGCCCTCTGCATACCGTTGATGAGCGTGACCGGCATTCTGTTGTGGTGGCGCCGCCGAAAGGCTGGCCCGAACATTCGCCACAACAGCCCTGCCCACTGCGCCGACAGCGTGATTCTGGTGGGCAGTGAAAATAACAGCACTTGGGGCTTTGCCAAAACCTTGCACGACGCCTTGCACCAGAGTGGCCATCAGGTGCACAGCGCGGCGATGAATGAATGGGTGGGCGATTACCGCAATGCCCAACGGGTGTTCATCCTCACCGCGACCCACGGTGACGGCGATGCGCCGTCCTCGGCTTCGCAGTTCCTGGCGCGACTGGCCAAAACCGGCCTCAAGCCCGGCCTGCCCTTTGCGGTGCTGGGCATGGGCGACCGCCAGTTTGCGCAGTTCTGTCAGTACGCCCTTCAAGTGCAGGACGCCATGTTGCGGGCCGGTGGTTCGCCACTGCTGGGGCTAGAAACCGTCAACCGTCAGTCCCCTCAGGAGTTTGCGCGCTGGGGCCACGCATTGGGCGACGTGTTGGGGCAGGAGCTGGCGCTGGTTCACACCCCGCAGCATCCGCGCACCCATCCATTGGAGCTGACAGAGCGGATTGCCTATGGTGAACAGGTAAATGCGCCAACCCACATATTGCGCTTCAAAGCCTGCGGCGAGCTGCCGGCCTTTCTGGCCGGCGACCTGGTCGGGATTGTGCCGCCGGGCAGCCCGATCCCGCGTTTCTATTCGCTGGCCAGCGGTTCCCAGGACGGCGTGCTGGAGATCTGTGTGCGTAAACACAACGGTGGCATATGCTCGCAATTCCTTCATGACCTGGACATCGGCGCATCGATCGAAGCGTTTATCCAACCCAACCCACAATTTCGCCCGGCGTCGGGCACGCACCCAGTGATCCTGATCGGTGCCGGCACCGGCATCGGTCCTCTGGCCGGGTTTATCCGCAACAACAAGGCCCGACACCCGATGCACTTGTATTGGGGCGGGCGCAACCCGGCCTCGGATTTTCTCTACGAGCCGGAGCTCAACCAATACTTGTCGGACCGCCGCCTCACGGCATTGCGCGCCGCCTTCTCTCAGGCTCAGGACCGCAGCTATGTGCAAGACCGGCTGATCAGCGATGCCCTGGCCTTGCGCCGGCTGATTGAAAAAGGTGCCCAAGTGCTGGTGTGTGGCAGTCGCGAGATGGCCAAAGGCGTGATGCAGGCCCTTGATGAAGTGTTGGCGCCTCTCAACCTGAGTGTGCTGACCCTAAAGGCACAAGGACGCTACCGTGAAGATGTCTACTGAGTTGCAGCGCTATAGCCTGAACGGCGAAACCATGGGCACCCGCTACACCGCCCTGTTTTATGCCGGGACCGGGATCGATACCGACGAAGCTCGCCAGCGCCTGGCCCACGCCGTGGCCCGGGTGGACCAGCAAATGTCCACCTGGAAACCCGACTCGGACCTCAACCGCCTCAATGCCGCCCCCGAGCAGGAATGGGTGTCGGTGCCCAAGGAACTGGCCACGGTGCTGTCTACTGCACTGCGCGTCAGTCAGCAATCCGGCGGCGCCTTCGACATCGCTGTCGGTGACCTGGTGAACGCCTGGGGCTTCGGCCCCGGGGAGCAGACGGTCACAGAGCAGGCGATCGGCACGATTGCGCCGCGGGCCCGGCTGTTAGCCAGCGCCGCATTGGTGGTTGAGCCACAACGCAATCAGGTGCGCAAACGCGTGCCGCTGAACCTTGACTTGAGTGGCATCGCCAAAGGTTTTGGCGTGGATGAACTGGCCCGTTGCCTTGAGGGTTTGGGCATCACCCGCTACCTGGTCGGCATCGATGGCGAGATGCGCGCCCGGGGCGTCAAACCTGACGGCCAGTGCTGGACCGTGGCCCTGGAGAAGCCCAACCGGGGCGTGCGTGAAGTCATGGGCGTGATGGAACTCAGCGATGCCGCAATCGCGACCTCCGGGGACTATCGACACTGGGTCGACGTGGCGGGTCAGTCCTATACTCACACCATGAACCCGGCCACTGGCGCGCCGCTGTGCAACCCGCTCGCCGCCGTCACCGTGGTGGCAGCCTCGTGCATGCTCGCCGATGCCTGGGCCACGGCGCTGATGGTCCTGGGCGAAACCGAGGGCCCACGTCTGGCTCAGGAACGCGGGATGGACGCGTTGTTCGTGCTGCGCGAGGGTGAACAATTCAAAGAAATATCCATTGTCGGCGGCCAGTTGCAGGCGCAAATTGAAACCCGCTGACGCCGATTGCCGGCCCGCTCGGAACCCGTTCGACGTGAACCGCCTAATGACAGGGAGTCCTGTTAAACAATGAAATTCATGCACAGGCACACCGAGGCACACCGAAGCGATCGTATCGGCTGGCTGCGCGCCGCCGTCCTTGGGGCCAACGACGGGATTGTCTCTACCGCCAGCCTGCTGATCGGCGTCGCGGCCGCCAACGCCAGCCATGCCACATTGCTGGTCACCGGAATGGCGGGGCTGATGGCCGGGGCCATGTCCATGGCCGCTGGCGAGTACATTTCCGTGCACTCCCAAGCCGATACCGAGCGGGCCGACCTGTCCCGCGAACGGGCAGAACTGGCCAGCGACCCGAATGCCGAGCACATTGAACTCGCCAACATCTACATGCATCGCGGCGTATCACCCGAACTGGCCCATCAAGTGGCCGATCAGTTGATGGCCCATGACGCACTGGGCTCTCACGCCCGGGACGAGTTGGGCATCAGCGCCACTCTCACCGCCAAACCGTTGCAGGCCGCCCTCGCCTCCGCCGCCAGTTTCGTGGTGGGTGCCGCGTTGCCGCTGGCGGTGACATTTGTCGCGCCGGAGCACAGTGTGGTGCCCTGGATATCGGGCATGTCATTGGTGTTTCTCGGGACATTGGGCGCCATCGCCGCCAAGGCTGGCGGAGCCAAGGTCATCACCGGGGCCTGGCGGGTGACCTTCTGGGGGGCGCTGGCCATGGGCATTACGGCCCTGGTGGGGCACTTGTTTGGCGCGGTGGTCTAGCTGGACATGCGCTCTGGTTTTACCCCGGGGGTGGTGGGGTTCGGCATTGACTCGCCGGGCCTGCTCGGCCAGGTTCAAGGAAAGGCTGGCGCTTGCCTCGAATTGAACATTGCGCAAACCCCATCCTCAACCAGCACGGCTCACGCGGATTAAAACCCGGTGAGCCAAGGGCTCAATGCCTCGTCTTGCGCTCCAGCAAACGCACCCCCAGCGACAGCGGGTAGCACAACGCGAAGTAGATGGCGCCAACGAGGATGTAGATCTCCAGCGGCATGAAGTACACCGAGCTCAGATCCTGAGCCCGCAGCATCAAATCCGGCGCCGCGATCAGCGAGGCCACCGACGTGTCTTTCAACAGCGAGATCGCCACGCTACCAATCGGTGCCAACACGATACGTATCGCCTGGGGCAGCACCACCCAGCGCAACACTTTCAGGTGTGGCATGCCAATCGCCTTGGCCGCTTCGACTTGTCCCTTGGGCACGGCTTCAAGGCCCGAGCGATAGATCTCCGAGAGGTAGGCGGCGGCGTTCAATCCCAAGCCGATCATCGCCGCTTGAAACGAGCTGAACTGCACGCCGATTTCGGTCAGGCTGAAGTAGACGATGAACAGTTGCACCAGCGCCGGAGTACCGCGAAAGACCTCGATGTAGATCAGCGCGGCGCGGCGTAATGCCCGGTTACGTGAAAGCCTGGCCAATGCCACCAGCAGCCCGACAACCAGACCGATGACCAGTGCGCCAAACGCCAACTGGAGCGTGGCCCAGGCCGCGGCCAGCAATTCGACATGGGTTGCTTCCCACAGCTCGCCATAACCCATATCAATTCTCCTTGACGACTTTGAGACGGCGTTCGGTGCGCGCCGCCCAATGGGAAAGCACCAGACTCAGGACCAGGTAGATCATCGCCAGCAGGAAGTAGATCAGGTTGGTCTGGTAGGTGGCGGGTACGCTGGGTTCTGGCCGCGCGGGCGTCACGGTGGGC
>LNAP01001739.1_pt1 | contig 22803 bp, 17 predicted proteins | sample 602601 | NCBI WGS metagenome assembly LNAP01 (sample SAMN02440304, study PRJNA202911) | soil metagenome | biome: Subtropical and temperate rainforests or woodlands; isolation source: soil samples (1 kg each in a 20% v/v slurry with milli Q water) were... ...
CTACAAAGGTCTGGGCGAGATGAACCCGGATCAACTGTGGGAAACCACCATGGACCCCGCTCAGCGCCGTATGCTGCGCGTGACCATCGAAGACGCCATCGGCGCAGACCAGATCTTCAACACCCTGATGGGTGATGCGGTCGAGCCTCGCCGTGACTTCATCGAGAGCAATGCTTTGGCGGTGTCTAACCTGGATTTCTGATCGGGTGTAGGTTCACAGAATAGTTGATCATTTTCACAAATAGTTGATCAGACGCCCCCGACAGGAAAGCGACAAAAAGGCCAATTCTCTGAATTGGCCTTTTTTGTGGTGCGCCAGGCATGGCGCGTTGCGCGTAAGCGCAACCAGCTTGGTTGTGGTGACCACGCTGGTGACTTGGAGGTGAAAGTCCTCTACACACCCGGCAAGGGGAAGTGTTAGCCGAAGGCAAGGGTGTCGCGGGTGACTGCGAATCTGAAAGAAGCCCGAGGCAAAATGCTGGCCTGACGAACAGGAAGCGGATGAGGCGGTACAGCGGGGTAAGGTGGCCACAATCGCCAAAGCCCAATACTTGCACGGAACGCTGTGACGTAGAACCGCCGTATACGGAACCGTACGTACGGTGAGAGGACGGTGGCTGTAAAGCCGCCTCCTACTCGATCGCCCGAAAGGTCGGTTCCCCATGCCTTCCCACAAGGGAAGCGGCTGCGAGGAAAAAGGTGGCGAATTCAGAAGCCGCCTGAGGAAAACTCGTATCTGACGTGCCACACGTGAGGTGATGCACAAGATTTTCAGCCGAGTAATCGGGAGTGGAAGCTAATGGGCTTACTCAAAAAATTGCGCTGAGAAGAGAAGGAGCGCACGCGGGAATAATACTGGGAGTGTCGAAATTAATTCTGTACGCGTATGTACAAATATCAAAAAAAGTCAAGGGTTTGTTCGAAGATTTTCGTGGAGAAAGACGAGTGGTAGGAGTAAAATCTGGCACGCTCTTACGCCGTAAGAGCGTGCCAAGAAATTCAGCCGGTTACGTAAACTTGTTGAAGCAAGTTCCTAACGGCCACCGGTAACGGCTTCTGCTTTGAGCGTCTATCTGGAAAATAGACTTCTAGGCATGGCTGCTTTCGTCGACGATTCCATAAGGAGGCATCAAGAAATGTAGAAACTGCAGAATCAGAGGCTCTGACAGCGCCCACAACCAGGTAGAGATTGCAATCGAACCCGCGCAATTTCTGCCTTTTTTCGGCGCTTGTCAATCCTCTCCCAAAAAAACGACTTCAGCGAGGGCCCTCGACGGGGAAGTGTTGCCTGTCGAAAGCCCCGCTAGAGCCCGCTCTGCGCCTGAGTTGTCGGGTGCAGCGCAGGTGCTCGTCTCAAAGATTTGTGGAGGTGTTCAATGTCAGTGCGCAAGGTCATTACCAGAAGTTCGAATCATATAAGGATCTCCTTCCCTTCCGTGAAAAATGGCAAACCTGTTCAGTGTGAATCACAACTGGAAAGCGGTTTTGTCAGGCTTCTGGAGCTTTCTTCCTTGGTTCGCAGTTATGCCGTACAGCCAAGCTTGGAGGTGGTTTCGGTTGGTGGCGTGTCCAAAAAATACTATCCGGACGTTCGCGTACATCTCATGGATGGGCGGGAGTGGTGGTTCGAGGTTAAGCAGCAAAAGAGCCTACTGGTGGCCAGCGTCAAGCTAAAACTGGAGGCCGCGAAGCAGCATTTCGTCGCTACCGGTCGTAATTTTTCCATCGTCACGGACCGCCTCATCTTGCGTCAGCCCTTGGCTGACAACCTTCTAAAGCTGATGCATCACCGTCGAGGGCCTACGCTCACGAATTCCCGTATGCAGGAGGTTCGCGAGCAGCTTGAGGTGCACACGCCTGGAACTTTGGATGAGCTTATTGCGATTTTTGGTAAATCGGATGCTTGGCTGTTGTTGGGCTTAGGCATTGTAGGTATTGATCTTGAAGCACCTATTTTAAATGACTCAGAAGTCTTCCTTTGCGGGGGGCATCGCCATGCAAATATTTTCGCTTAAAGCAAAATTAGTTGTCTCAATACGCGGCGTTACAATGAGTCTACAACGACGACTAGTTGATCGGAGGCTGCTATTTTTTGATGAATTAGGAGAACCCACTAAGTTAACCGAGGCCGAGTTTTATAGTGGGTACGAAAAGCGCGAAATTGAAGTCTGTACTGATCAGCCATTTCTCGGAGAGGTCCCGTGCGTAAGGAACGTAGCCCCTGATCTGACTTGCTTTCAGCCCCATCATAGTCAAGAGGCTTTGCGTCGTCGCGAATACCTTGTCGGTTTGATGGGCGAGGGCCAATCTAAATTACCGAGTGAAGACATCATGCTCGACGAATTGAAGAAAATTGCAAAAAAAATCGGTGATGCGTGTGCGCCGTCAATTTGCACAATTAGACGTTGGGCTTCGAGGTATATCGGAAGCAACGTCATAAAGTTAATCCCACAACATTCGAAGAAAGGGCGCGCTGCAGCTATTACAGGAGAGCTTGAAGTTATCTTGGGCGGGGTCATCGATGAGTTGTACTTGAATGATAAACGCCACAGCGTTACATATGTAATTGGTGCCTTTAAAGAAAGACTAGAAGCCAAGAACCTTGGACGACTACCGTCTGATCAGCTGACGCTACCAAGTGATATGACGGTTCGCAGGTACATCGCCAACCTCGATCCCTACATGGTGGATGAGGCTCGTCTAGGTAAGCACGCGGCGAACAAAAAACATCGTGCGGCTACGGGAGTGCTACGGGTCAATCATATCCTGGAGCGGTGGGAAATCGACCATACCCTTCTTGACGTACTACTCGTAGACGAAGAGACCGGTTTGGTGATCGGACGCCCCTATCTGACGATTGTGCTGGATAGGTTTTCTCGCATGGTCATGGGATATCTCCTTCACCTCGCTGCGCCCAATACCGAATCTGTACTTCGGGTCATCGAGCGCGCAATTCGTCCTAAGGCGGACCTTTTACAACGCTTTCCAAAAGTGAAGAACGAGTGGCGGGCGCATGGCATGCCCACTCGAATCGTACCTGACAACGCTGCCGAGTTTCACGCAGGTGATCTGGTCGACGGCTTCAACGATCTGGGGATCGAGATTCTGTACCCCCCTTCCAGGGATCCGCAGAAAAAAGGAGCGGTTGAAAGGTTTTTCAGCACCCAAAATCTGGGTCTGATTCATAACCTCCCGGGTACGACGTTCTCCAATATTCAGCAACGTGGGGATTACGACTCAGAAAAGAACGCCTGTTTCACACTCGTGCAGTTGGAGGCTGCCGTCGTGAAATGGATTGTGGATGGTTATCACCAGACCCCGCACCGAGGCCTTAAGAAAAGAACACCTGCTCAGGTCTGGGCCTCAGATGAGGCGCAGCATTTGATCAGATTGCCGGTAGACCTGGATGCACTGGAGTGCATTCTTGCTCGACGCACTCCCGTTAAGGTCCACCACTATGGAATCGAGGTAGACAGCCTCGGCTATCACTCCACCGAACTCTCTGAATTGCGAATGCGCTTGAAGCCGGACGAAAAAGTCAGTGTTCGTTATCGAGACGAAGCTGGGCATGTCTGGGTACATGATCGTTTCAGGAATGTATTCCTGCAGGTGCCTGTCAAGGACAAGCGAATGATTGGGAAGAGCCGAGAGCTATGGAAAGCTGCACAAAAAGCGCTCCGGGAGGCTGGAGGTGAAAAGCCCAGTTTTGACGAACTGCATCGGACCTATCGCGAACTTCGAGAGGACGTTGCTGAAGCTCGGAACTCCCAGAAGTTGCGCCGCCGGCGGGAAGCCGCGCGTGCCAAGCTGGACAGGGAGGGTCGTAAGGTCGATGCGAATAGCTCTCCGGAAGTGGTTGCCGAGGTGGAGTGGGTTGACAGTCACTTCGCCCCGCCGCCTGCCGCCCCCCTCAAAGTTTCGTACCGTCCACCCTCTGTAGGAGGCAGGTCATGAAAACTGCGGAAGAAGGCACCCTACCCTTTTCCTTGCGTCACTTCTTCATTGATACCCCACAGGCCGTGCGAGCCTTGACGCGCCTGGCCGAGGTACATGGTGATACCAAACGCACTGGTTCGAGTAAGGGATTGGTCATTCAAGGTCCGAGTGGCGTGGGTAAGAGCACCATGATCAGGGAGTACGCCCAGCAGTTGAAAGCCGCAGAGGATGTCGAGACGAAGAAACGATCTGTTCTGGTCGTTGAAATTCCTTCATCGCCAACCAAGAAAAATTTGGCCACTGCAATGCTTAAAGCACTGAAGGATCCCTACGCAGATTCCCGTGGTCATTCTGCGGAGGTCAAATTCGACCGAATCATTCTGCTCATGAACAGGCTTGGTGTGGAAGTAGTGGTGCTCGACGAGGCGCAGCATCTAGTTGATTACCGCCGCAACGATGCGTACGAGGCTGCGGATTGGATCAAAAGCATGATGAACGAGACCAGTATCACTTTTGTACTTGTGGGGTTGAAGCGAACCGAGGGGCTTTTGTGGGCGAATGAGCAATTGCGTCGACGATTTTCTGCAACGGTTGACTACAACCGGTTTTACTACGGCGAAAGGACTTCGACTCAATTTGCATCGCTTCTTGAATCGATCGCGGGATTGTTGCCGGTTAAAACAATCAGCTTCTCGCAAGCCCAGCTCATACAACGTTTCCATCTGGCTTCGTATGGTTTGATCGACTACCTGATCAAGATCCTGGATAGGGCAGTATGGCTGGTTGAGCATCGAAATCTTGAAGGGATCAATCTCAAGGTGCTCGCTGAAGCTTTCATGGATGAGGTCTGGAGCCAAGCCACCGCCGAGCGAAATCCGTTCAGTGACAGTTTCAATTTCAAGCCACTGATCGGCAATCGTGAGCCATTTGAAAACTTCGACTTGATCGCGGCCTGATCGAAAGGCCGGGGGATAACTCCGGCCCTCTTACTCCAAAACCAAATTCTCGGTAGCTCATTGCTCTCACGGTACAGAAATGTTCGGTCTTTTAATCAACGTTCAACCTCATCAAGATGAGAGCTTATTAGGGTATCTACAACGACTGGCGGGGGCCAATGGCTTAACGGGTAGCGAACTGATCAAGGCTTTTCAGGACGCCAGTGACGAAGATGTCACTGACTGGTTTCGCAGCATGGTGCTGCCGGTTAGCTGGTCGCCAGTATCCAGCGAACTTAGACAACCGAAGGCCAAGGCGCTTAAGGTCTGGTCACTGCAGTACAAGCGGTTTTGTTCGTGCTGTTTGGCTGAACGCGCTTACTGGAAAGAGTCCTGGGATCTGACGCTAGTAACGAGCTGCTCTATTCATGGAGTACCCCTGCAGGACAGGTGCCCGGGGTGTTCTGCAAAAATGAATCGCAGCGCTATGCTGGCAAATAGCTGTAAATCCTGTGGTTATTTCCTTACTTCGCAAACTGCATCAACTATTGTTGCAGATGATGCGTGCGCATGGATGACGGCGGCGATGGAGGCGAGGCTTCGGCAGGAACACATATCGGGATGCAGCGGCTTGGATGCCCTGACCTACGAGCAGCTCCACGCCCTGTCGGCCCGACTCGCTGTCAGGATCGTGAGATCGGAAAGCTCAAAACCATTGAAGCTGGCGAATTCAGGATTGCTTGAGGTTTCGCGTGAATTAGCTCAAGCGGCTGGAGAAATACTCATGAATTGGCCGCGGGCGTTCAGAGATTTGCTGAGCGATCTTAGGTCGACCAGACCCTCAGGGATGGGTTGGAAACTTGCCTCCGCCTTTGGGCCGATTTACAGAGACATTCATCACGATCTGCAAGCGCCCTGCTTCGCATTCGTCCGCGCCGAGTTCGAGTCATTTGTTCAGCAGGCATGGGAGGCTCCTTTAGCGAAGAGAAACCGCTATCTGAGCGAAAATACGATTACGGACCATCGTTGGGTCTCAATTAATGAGGCGGCACGGTTAACGGGTTTGCTTAAATCCTGTGTACAGCGACTGCACGACCACGGCGAACTTGCCTCTCGGGAAATAATGCATTCAAGCGGCCGCAAGTCCAAAGTTGTGGATGTCATCCAGCTTCGCGAACTCGCTCTGCTTATGCAGAAAGCAGTGAACCTGAGGCAAGCGGCGAAACTATTACACATCAATCTTGAGCGTGTGCGGCAGCTGATCACGGGAGGGATTCTGAAATTTTACGGCGGCAAGCCCAAGGCCGGCGAAAGATGGCTGATCGATGTTGACTCGCTCAGTGGCCTGAGACTTGAGCGTACGCAGGCGCCCCCTGGTAATACGCTTGTAACGGTCAATTATCTGACTAAGCACCACCTTCCAACAGGCGGAGGTCTCGTTGAGATGATTGAGGCGATTCAATCTGGCGAACTGAAAGCTTTTAGGGATGTGGACCAAAGCAAGGCTGCGGTCGGGTATTGGCTTTTGAAACCTCAAGACCTAACAGGTTGGATGCAGCACGCGCTCCAAAAGTCCTCAGATATTCCAGGGATCACCGTAGCTAAGGCTGCAGTACTTTTGGGCGTCAAAGAAGAAGTCGCCTATGCAATGGTTCGGCTAGGGATCCTCTGGAGTACATCGGTTCGTAGAGGCCGGAGCACGATGCAGATGGTTAAGCCTGCTGCGATCGAAAGGTTCAGGCGTAGGTACATATTGGGCCCAGAGCTGGCGGTTTTCTTGGGAATGTCGCCCAAGCACATTACGCATCATCTCTGGACGAACGGATTTAGGCCTGTCGCGGGACCGTCGATCATGAAATCTCCATGCCGGCAATACGTCTGGCCTCGAAGCAAGAAACTGGTTGATTACTTGTCTTGGAAGGCAGCACATCACTGACAATGCTTCGATTCCATTTGATGGGACGGCGACTTTTTAGGGATATCGCCGAAGTGTTTGATCTCTCACCTCCGGAACGGCGGTTTTAGGCCGGTTGCTGGCACGTACATAGTCACATCTCGTTGCAGGCAATACGTATGGAAAAGAAGTAAAAAACTACTTAGCTATGTCGATTTGAAGACGGAGCGTAGTTGTGAGCCGCAACTATCCGTGGCGTTTTTAATTTAACCCAGCGTTGACTTATTGTTAGGAGGTTATTATGACAGACGATTCTTTTATCCCAACCACCATGGTAGGTATCAAGCGACTTGCCAAAGCAATTAAGCGTGAGCGCGAAATACCGCACCATCTCGCACTGGATATTGCGGCCCAGAAAGCTGGCTATCGAGATTACAGGCACGCACAGAAAGTGCTTTCCTCGCAACCACCAGAGCTTTAAGGCCCTGACGCCTTAACTAAGGGCTTATCCGAAATTACGAGTTGGAGGAATACCGGATTTCAAGCTCCAGGGAGAACCTATGTTGGCGCCGACGGCAAATTGACCCGGTTGCCGAGATGTCACTGACCCAGTCTGTTCCTCGCGAACCATTGCCTTTGCTGAGTTTGTGTAGATTTGGAGGTGGGTCAGTCTTGCGTCAGCACATGGGCTCAATAATTGATCGCAACTGCGGTATGCAGACCCCGCCTGCATGGCCAGCAAGCCCAGTCATGAACGGGCAACGCCGCTCAGATAGGGCTCTTGAACTTATGTACAGCGGCTCCTAGGTGGAGCGAATTCGGGTGTGATTGAGTTATTCAGGGGCCGTACTCAAATGGAGATCTCTGATTAGAGCTTTGCGATACCGCAACGGTGTTCCATTGAGCTCGATAAATAAAAGTCGATTTGCTGCGCTCACCAGCATGGGCATCCGGTGGCTGGGAATACACACATAGCCCGTCAACTGTTTGTTATTGATGTGGAGCGAGCCGATAGCCGCTGGTTGCTCTACCAAGGTGTCCAGCCATGGATCGGCTACTAAACGTAGAAGTGCTTCTGGATATTTGAATTCCTCTGGATCAATAACACGCCCCACCAAGGTCAAGGTGGCCATCTCCTTAAAGTGGCTCTTCCCTTGCCACCGGTCCGTAGGCCTGGATAGGTAGAACGACCAGCTAAAATCCCAGCTTGTGATCTGTATTTCATATCTAGCGAACAGCGTCTCTAACCGAGGGCGGCCACGTTTTTTTGAAAGCTTGCTCAGAGAAACTTTTGCCATAGCCTTTTCCGTTTACGCGAGAAGCCATGATCTGTCTCGTAAATCTGTCTCGCTGACAGGCTCGCTGAGCTTACGCTGCATTTAGCCAAGCTTCACAGAGCGTCTCTGCTTGATTGAGTATCAACTGGGCCGCTTCCTCTGCTTGATCCGGCGGATACTTGTACTTGCGCAGAATTCGCCGTACCAGGATGCGTAGTTTAGCCCTCACGCTTTCACGGCTGCTCCAATCGACACTGACGTTGGCTCGCAGGCTAGCGGTCAGCTCGTGGGCAATTTTCGCCAAGATCTCGTCGCCCAGTTCCCGCACCGAAGCCTCGTTGTTGGCCAAGGCATCGTAAAACGCCAGCTCGTCATCATTAAGCCCCAGCGCATCACCACGCTGACCCGCGGCGGCAAATTTTTTGGCCATTTCGATCAGTTCTTCGATCACCTGGGCTGTTTCAATAGAACGGTTTTGGTAGCGTTTGATCACATTAGCCAGTAGCTCGGAGAATTTCTTCTCCTGTGCCAGGTTGGTGCTGTAACGGCTCTTGATCTCGCCTTCGAGCAAGCGCTCCAACAATTCAACCGCTAGGTTCTTCTCGGGAAGGTTGCGCACCTCCGCGAGAAACGCGTCGTCGAGCAAGCCGATATTGGGCTTCTCCAGGCCAACGGCTTCGAAAATGTCCACCACCTCGCCGGAGACCACAGCACTGCCGATGATTTGGCGAATGGCCAACTCGCGCTCTTCGTCGGTCTTTTTCTGCTGACTCACTTCACGCTTGATCAATATCACCTTGATCGCCTGAAAGAAGGCTACTTCCTCGCGGACTACCTTGGCTTCATCCAAGGTACAGCACAGGGTGAAGGCCTTGCTCATGGCCAGCGCGGTGTCCGCAAAGCGCTTCTTACCATCTTCCAAGCCCAACACATGGTTGGCGGCCCCGGCTAACAGCTTGTGCCCGCCGGTGAGAAAATCGCTGCAATCGAAGCCATGCAGCAGGCTGCGCAAAACGTCGAGCTTTTCCTCCAGTACCGAATAGGCCTCATGAGCATCCACGGTCGGTCGGCCTTTGCCCTTACTGCCGGTGTACTCCTTGAGCGCGGCTTTCAGCTCATTGGCGATACCGATGTAGTCCACCACCAGGCCGCCCTGCTTGTCCTTGAACACGCGGTTAACCCGGGCAATGGCCTGCATCAGGTTGTGGCCCTTCATGGGTTTGTCCACGTACAAGGTGTGGACGCAGGGTGCATCAAAGCCGGTCAGCCACATGTCACGGACGATCACTAGCTTGAGCGGATCGAACGGATCCTTGAAGCGTTTTTCCAGGCGTTTTTTGAGCTGGCCCGAATAGATGTGCGGTCGTAGCAAGGCCTTGTCCGACGCGCTGCCGGTCATAACGATCTTGATCGCACCTTTCTCTGGATCTTCGTCGTGCCACTCCGGGCGCAAAGCGATGATCTCGTTGTATAGATGAACACAAATCTCGCGACTCATGGCCACCACCATGGCCTTGCCGGGCATCTGCCTCATGCTCACCAGACCCTGATTACGCTCCTCAAAGTGTTTGACGAGGTCGGCCGCCACGCTTTGAATCCGCGGCTCGGCCCCGACCACCTTCTCCAGTGCGGTCCAACGGCTCTTCAGCCGTGACTGCTGGTCGTCTTCTTCATCTTCGGCCAGCTCATCAACCTGATCGTCGATCGCGGGGAGCTCGCTGTCTTTCAAAGACAATTTGGCCAGCCGCGATTCGTAATAAATGGCGACGGTCGCACCGTCTTCGGTGGCCTGCTGCATGTCGTAGACGTGAATGTATTCACCGAACACCGAGCGGGTATCACGGTCTTCGCTGGACACCGGAGTGCCGGTAAAGGCCACGAATGTGGCGTTCGGCAATGCATCACGCAGGTGCTGGGCATAGCCGACCTGGTAACGGGTTTGGCTCTCGCTGGACTGAGTCCCCTCCGAGGTTTTCAGCTCGGCGCCAAAGCCATACTGGGTTCGGTGCGCTTCGTCGGCGATGACCACGATGTTCGCTCGCTCGGACAGTACCGGGAAGGTGTCTTCATCCACACCCGGCATGAACTTCTGGATCGTGGCGAAGACGATGCCGCCACTCGGCCGGTTGGCCAGTTTGCTCCGCAAGTCACCCCGGGACTCCACTTGGACGGGTTGTTCACGTAACAGATCCTGGGATAGCGAGAACACCCCGAACAATTGGCCATCCAGGTCGTTGCGATCGGTGATGACCACGATGGTCGGGTTCTCCATCGCGGCTTCTTGCATCACCCGGGCAGCGAAGCAGGTCATGGTGATGCTCTTGCCCGAGCCTTGCGTGTGCCAGACCACTCCGCCCTTGTGACTGCCGCCGGGACGCGAGGCGCTGACTACCTGCCTAATGGCGGCGCGCACGGCGTGGAATTGGTGATAGCCGGCTATCTTCTTCACCAGCCGGCCGTCATCCTCAAACAGTACGAAGTAACGCAGGTAATCGAGCAGCATCTTCGGCGTAAGGGCACCGCGCACCAGGGTCTCCAGTTCGTTGAATTGACCGAGCGGGTCGAGATCATGGCCGTCGATGGTGCGCCAGTTCATGAAGCGTTCAGCATCGGCCGACAACGAGCCCATGCGGGCTTCGCTGCCATCGGAAATCACCAGAATTTCGTTGTACTGGAACAGGTCCGGGATCTGTTCCTTGTATGTCTGAATCTGATCGAAGGCTTTGCTTAGGTCGGCCTTCACATCTGCCGGGTTCTTCAGCTCCAACAACACCAGCGGCAGGCCGTTGACGAACAGGATGATGTCCGGACGCCGGATATGTTTCGGCCCCTGGATGCTGAACTGATTGATCGCCAGCCAATCGTTGGTTTTGACCTCTGCCCAGTCGATCAGCCGCACGAAGTCGCCGCGGGTTTCGCCATCTTTTTGGTACTGCACCGGCACGCCGCTGACCAATAGACGATGGAGCAGGCGATTGGCAGACAGTTGTACCGGCAGGCCCAACTCGAGAACCTGCTTGAGCGCATCTTCGCGCGCGGCCAATGGCACCTTGGGATTGAGCTTGGTCATGGCGCCGCGCAAGCGCTCGACCAATACCACCTGGCGGTAATGATCACGCTCCGGGTTCTCACCGTCATAAGCGATATTCGGTCCGTAGAGGTGCGTGTAGCCCACCTCCGCCAGCCAGCCGAGGGTTTCCTGTTCCAATTGGTCTTCGGTCATTCGACTTCACTTCCTGTGTTCGGTCCACCGGCCAGCTCCGCCTCGATCTCGGCAATGCTCGGCAGATTTCGGCCCAAGGTTTCGGACAAATCGCGCAGCAAATGGTATTTGACGACGTCGACAGGTTTTTCGCTAGCCAAGGCCTCGGGCTCAGGGGCCGACTGCCATTCCCTCGAGTAATAACGGTGTCATCACTCGCTGGCCTCCCACTCCCTGGCTGACAGTTCGCCGGTCTGGTGGAAGCGACGTATACGGCCGATGAACTCGGCGAAGTCGCCATTCTCTTCAGTCAGTCGGTTACACATATCCCAGTCGATTTCGCTGCGTTCGCGAGCTGGGATCAGAATCTGACTTTCTGTGGGACTCTGTACGTCGAGCTGAATCACACCAATGCCATGAGCCGCAGCGAGCATGCGTAATTCTTTGAGCGTGCCGTCGCCCTCCACCGTGGCTGCCACTAGGTAGCCGAAATGCGCCCAAGAGGAGTTGGACACTGCCTGGAAGAAACTCTTGCGTGCATTGGAACGGTTAAGCAGCAACTTGACCTCGAATGACCATAGTCGAGCACGACGCTCGCCCAACACGCGGACGCAGTCACGTAGATCTAGCGTCCAGTCGGCAGTCAAGTCTTCTAGGCCTACCAAATCCGGATGCAACCATTCGTTACCACCGCTGCCGGCACGGTTGGATGAACGTTTTTCGTTGATCCGCATGGCGTACACCCGCTGCTCGTCAGTCAGCAGGTATTCCGCGAGAAGCGGATAGAGCGCATGCTCACGCAACGGCGAGGGCTCAGGTAGGTCTGACGGTACTAGTGTTACCCCTTCAGCTGCCGCTACCTCAGCGTTGGCATCCATGTCCGACCAGTAATAATGACGTGGCCGTCCTTCGGTGGTTTTCAGTTGAGGGTGCATCTGCTGCCAGCGAGGGCGTGAACCAGAGATCTCCGCCACCAGTTGCTGTACCAAGTCATTGTCTGTCTGGATATAGCTAGCACTGCCCGCTTTCTTGACCGCACATTCTGCAGGAAACTGCTCGAAAATCCATTGCGCCAGTTCGCGGGCGGTCTGCTGGGTATCGGGCAGCCTTTGCAGGCGTTCGATTACTCGTTGACGCAGATTCAGAGCCATATCAGATAGCCTCCGATAGGGCGTTTTCGACGTAAGCTTCCGCTTCTGCTAGGCGCAACTGGCCAGAAATCAGGCGAGGCAGTAGGGTGTCGCGGAGTTGCATGAGGGTTTTGGCTTGCTGGGTGCCCGCGAGGATGCGGTGGAATAAAGGGCCAGCAACGCTCTCGAAGCAAGCCAATAACGCATCAGGGATCTGCAAAGTTTTTGACGCGGAAAAAGTACTCGTCGTAATCGTGTCAAATACAGACCCATGTGCTTTCTGCGTAAGCGCATCAATTTCGTTCTTCAAGACTAAATAAAGGGCAACTGGTGTTCCGGCTTTAGATTCCAATGCATAGCAAGTCTGATTCATAGCCATTGTCATACCGAACATAACCATGCGCCCCGTTGTAGCGCCTCGCGCTACAACCACAGTACTGAATGCTGGAATCATTCTGGTAGCGCTTTTTTGAAGCCCGAGGGCCGTTATAGTGCGATCAGTATCCGTCAGAATGGAGTTAGCCGCTTGAGAGACATCTTTCGCGCTAGCCCACGGAATATCCCCTCCCCAGTATTCAGCGAGATCTGTCTTCGGAGTGCCTCCGCTTAATAGATTTGCAATATCGAGTATTGAGCAGATCTGCCACCCCCTAGGCACCAATCCCAGCTCGGACTCTTCGAAACTGTCGGGAAACAGCGCTGCGGTGGCCGCGTCCATGCCTTCCGGCTTCACTCCTTCATCCTTGGAGTGCACGGGGTCGAAATCGACGAACCAGGATTTAAACAGCGCCTGGGCGATGGCTTCTAGGGTGGCATTGGTTTCGCGTAGCAGAGCGATACGCTCGTCAATCGGCTTCAGGCAATCAACGACATGACGCTGCTGCTGCATCGAAGGAATCGTCACGGCCATCCGCCGCTGATCTCGTAGGCTGACGTAGTCAGCCATATCTGTTTGACCTTTTAAATAGCTAACTTGATGCAGGAACTCTTGACTGCTCATCCAGTAATACAGGTACTCAGGAAGAATACTTTCTGAATCAAGGGACCGCCAAAAGCAAAGCTGAGGTGAGTACACAAAACGTTGGCTATGTTGTTCAACAAAAGCAAAACGACCAACAGTACCCTTAGATGTAAAGACAACATCGCCAGGGCGACTGACCTTTGACCCTACTCGTGACAGTTCCGACACCGGGAAGAAATCAGCGCCATCAAATTTGAACCCATCGTTAATGTTTCCCGCTCGCGCAAACGGAATGCCTGTTTCGGCCAACTCAGAGTTTTTCGCTCGATAGCCATCTCCAATTTCAAGCAGTCCCGCACGGATTAACTCTTCAACGCGATAGGTCCTAGGCTCAGAACTCATAGCCCAGCCCCCCGAGCTTCTGACGGATCAACTGGTCGAGTTCTACGCCCTTGACAAGCTGTTCGCCCAGCAGGGCGGTGAGATTCTGCATCTTGACGGCAAAGACTTCGTCGTCGTCCTCGATGGCCTCGGCCCCAACATAGCGGCCGGGGGTGAGCACATGGCCGTGCTCGGCGATTTCGGCGAGGGTGACGCTGCGGCAGAAACCGGCCACATCGACGTATTCGGCAACCTCTCCGTCCACATGCAGCGGCACCCCGCGCCAATTGGCGACGGTCTGCGCAATGCGTTCGATATCTCTGTCGAGCAATTCGATCTGAACTCGACTGATGTTAGTACCGAGTTTACGCGCGTCGATAAACAGCACTTCGCCGGGGCGAACGACCTTTTGTTTGGTCAAAAACCACAGGCAGGCCGGAATTTGGGTATTGAAGAACAACTGGCCGGGCAGCGCGACCATCACTTCGACTACATCCGCCTTAATCATGGCTTGACGAATGTCACCTTCGCTGTTCTGGCTGGAGCTCATCGAACCATTGGCCAGAACGATGCCGGCGCGGCCGCTGGACTTGAGGTGAAACAGCATGTGCTGCAGCCAGGCGTAGTTGGCATTGCCCTGCGGCGGCGTGCCATATACCCAGCGCGGGTCGCCTTCGAGGCTGCCGTGCCACCAGTCGCTAATATTGAACGGCGGATTGGCCAGGACGAAGTCGGCGCGCATGTCGCTGTGCTGATTGCGAATAAAGGTGTCGGCCGGCTCACGGCCCAGGTTGAAATCGATGCCACGAATGGCCAGGTTCATCGCCGCCAGACGCCAGGTGGTCGGGTTGGACTCCTGGCCGTAGATCGAGACGTCACCGAGTTTACCGCCATGGGCTTCGATGAATTTTTCCGACTGGACAAACATGCCACCCGAGCCGCAGCAAGGGTCATAGACCTTGCCGTGGTGCGGGTTAAGGACAGCCACCAGGGTTTTGACGATGCTGGCCGGGGTATAGAACTGCCCGCCCTTCTTGCCCTCGGCACTGGCGAATTGGCCGAGGAAGTATTCATAGACCTGGCCGAGTAGGTCGCGGGCCTGGTTGGCATCGCCACCGAAGCCGATGGTCGAGATCAGATCGACTAGTTCACCGAGCTTGCCGTCGGGCAGTTGAGCGCGGGCGTAGCGCTTGTCGAGGATGTTTTTCAGTGATGGGTTTTCCGCCTCGATGGCGGCAAGCGCCTCATCGATGCGTTTGCCGATATCCACCTGTTTGGCCGCGGCGCGTAGCGACTCCCAGCGGGCCACTTCGGGGACCCAGAACACGTTCACTTCTTTGTAGTAGTCGCGCTCTTCCAGCTCGCTAGCTAAGAGGTCAGAGTCCACACTGCCCAGGTAATAGTCGTCGCTGACGTCGGCAAAACGATACTCCAGTTCGGTACGACGGCCGGCGAAGCTGTCGGAGATGTACTTGAGGAAGATCAGACCGAGGACTATGTGCTTGTACTCGGCGGCGTCCATGTTGGCGCGCATCTTGTCAGCGGTAGCCCACAGGGTTTTTTGCAGGTCCTGCAAGGTGTTACTGGTGGCGCTGGCAGCGGCTTTACGTCCGGGCTTTTTCTTCAGGGGCTCAGGATCTGCGCTGGCGGTGGTCTCGTTTAGCGCATAACGGGCACGGGCCTGGTTGAGCGCCTGTTCAGCGAGACTGCTGGCGGCCTGTTCGGCGCCTTTTTGATCCGTCATGGGTATTCCCTAACTTCGACGCAGAAAAATTGCGTGACAAAAAAATGAAAACCTAACCACCGAGGGCCGGGCGAAGATGAGCGGCATGATAACGGCTCGATGACTTTTCGTCTGACTTCCTCGGAAAGATCGACTCCTCAAAACATATCAATTCTGAACGACTAGACTGCCATCATTCCCACCAAGCCAATTGGACGTTTACATGGCAGTTCCGAATGTAGCTCTGATCGCCAGCTCAGAAGGCCCCGTGAACGGTGATCTCTTCGATGATAGAAAAGCTTTTTCAAAGTCACTGACTTCTGAAATCGTCATCGCACTCTGTGGCCCCATGGGTACTCCACTCCATGAGGTTGCACAAACCTTTCAAAAGCTTTTGTTGAGTAATGATTTTGGCTACGAGGAGGTTGTAATCCTGAGGCTGAGCGATGAAATTCGGCGTATCAAGGAGCTAAAAAATGAGAAATCTATTGAAAAGTTAATCGAAGCTGGGAACGAGCTACGTCAAGAGCATGGGAATGCGGTATTAGCCCGGCTGGCCATTCAAGACATCCTCCTCTCACGAACAAAGCATCAAGACGAAGCAGATAACAAGCTACGGGCAGAAAATCCTGAAACCGATCCTTCGCTCACCATGCCGCGGGCTCCACGTCGATGCTGTCACATCATCGACTCCGTAAAACATATTGATGAGCTCCAGCTTCTGCGGTCGGTATATGGCGACATGTTGCATGTCGTAGGCGTTTATTCACCAATCGACATGCGTATCGAGCGCTTGGAGAAGCGTAAGGGCCCTGATGACCAAATTCACAGGCTAATTGATCGGGACTCCGGTGAAGAGGTCGATTACGGTCAAAGTGTAGAAGAAACCTTTCCGCTTTCTGACTTCTTTCTTAGGGTCGACTCCGCTACAGATTCGCAACGCAACACTCGAGTTCGAAGATTTCTTGAGCTGATGCTGGGCACCAACATCATCACGCCGACGATCAATGAGCGTGCAATGTATGCCGCATTTTCAGCAGCTCGAAATTCTGCGTGTCTCTCTCGCCAGGTGGGTGCTGCGATTACGAATGAGGAAGGTGAGATCCTCGCAACGGGCTGGAACGACGTTCCTCGGGCGTTTGGTGGTCTCTACCAAACCGTTGATCAGAACTCATCCAGGGACGACGATCGCCGCTGCTGGAACATGGACGGGGGCCACTGCTACAACGATGAAGAAAAAACCCTTATCGCCAATGCAATGGTGGATCGGTTGATTGAAAACGGCTTGGTGGCTGAAGACAGTAGGTCTAAGGCCTTTACCATGATCAGAAAGGACTCGCAGCTAAAAAGTCTCATCGAATTTTCGAGAGCCGTTCACGCAGAAATGCATGCGCTGCTGACGGCCGGGGAGACAAAAGGATCGCAAATTCGTCGGGGCAAGCTGTTCGTAACTACCTACCCGTGTCATTCTTGCGCCCGCCATTTGGTAGCGGCAGGTATTAAAGAGGTTTTTTTCCTTGAACCGTACAGGAAAAGCCTAGCCACCAAGCTACACTCCGACTCAATCACTGAGCGGGAAAGCGATGAAGCGAAGGTGCGTTTGATGCCATTTGATGGGGTCGCACCGTCCAGATTCTTGAAATTTTTCTCGTCCCACCCGAGTGGAAGGAAGGACGGTAATGGGAAGATGCATGTCCGTGAGGCATCTCCTGTAACGTCCATAACGCTTGAGGCAATTCACACGCTTGAAGCGTTCGCGCTTCGGGCACTACAATCCCGCGGCTTGAACAAGTAGTGGCTCGAAATGTCAGACGATACTCATAAGCTGATGGTGAAACAGATGGATGGCAACCAGCTCTCCTTCGTTTTTGACTCGGAAACCCTGAGTCCCGCCCCAGAAGCGTCCAATCTGGTGAGTGTCGCTCCCACTGAGCCTTGCTTGATGCTACCGGAGCTTCGCGTAAAAGTGATGTCCAGCGCGAAAGTGCTGCAATTCTCGCCTCCCGGGACCTCCACTGCACCATCGCGAACCTCAAGTTTGGTCGACCGTATCGTCAATAGCATACGGCTATACAACTAATCGAGGCTTGCCGTGTGCGACCCTTGCCTAATGCCTTGCTTCCCAAGTCAATTACATGCGGATCAGAGCATTATTGATGAAGTGGAAGCGATGCTGATCGCCCGGCATATGACTTAATTCTCTTTTTGGATTATCCGGGGTTGCGAATGGTATTCCCTCGGCAGCTGGGTAATTGCACAGACTTGCCCATTTGTTTGCATTCGACCTGACCAGCCATTTGCACCGGATTTGACCAGCACGCTTCGTGGCCATGACCGGCAAAGAACGACCCAAAGCTGACTGTCACACGCGCAGAAAGCGGAAGGAGACGGATATCCCAATTGACGACCAAGCTCTAGAGGGCACTTGCCGGGGTATCACTAATGCACGGGGCGGCCGCAACGAAATTACCCTTGGGCGTAAAGAGACAGCAAATCACACCCATATGATCCTGCCGCCTCTCACCCAAAAGTGCGATTCGCAACCGCTCTTCAGCCAGACGGAAGGATGCAGTGTCGGACGCCCCAGTGGATTTATGCTGCATGTCCATCTTGGTTTTACATCCCGGGGCAACAGCAGCTCTATTGTCCTACCGCATCCACAGGGGCATTTGAAACCTACGCACCAATCCTCGGAGCCATCCCTGACAAGAACCAGCTCGCGAAACGGCATCTGCTTAGGGAGCACGTCCCCCTCGACAACCCGCAACCCTCGTGCGGGAAGCAGGCTATCGATCCAACGATAGAGACGTCTCTTGATTGCGCGGAACATTAGAAGCCACCCGAAAGGTCAGCGATACCAAGAAGAGGCTCTGCCGCTCCCAGCGCAAGCCCAGAATCTGGAGTGTGCCGAAAGCCGCTCTCGGCGGTAAATTCCTGTTCCGCCTCCCTGAACTTGATCAAAGTCCGCGCGTAATTGGCGTTTGATTCCTCCCGCATTGGGAATGCGCGAGCGAGGAACTCCATCACACAGGTTGATGCCGCCAACATGTTCAGCGAGATCACGGCGGGAGCTTCTTCGTGAAAGCCTTGGATGTATCCGTGCTGAAGCTGTTGTTGATATGCCTCAGGGTTTGCAGCTCGCAGGCTTTCCGCGCGAAGCGACTCGCCGGTATAGACCTCACGATCGGCGAGCGAGGCGCCACCAGGTTTCACGTAGTCGATGCGGCCATAAACGCCGGCAATCGTCATGCCCACGGCCTCAACCTTCATGGTAGGAATCAACACGCCTACATCGAAGAGTGGGATGAGAAAACGGCTGGCTAGTCTATCGGCGATCATCCTGGCAAACCGCGTATCTACACAGCAGAACAGGATGTCTGCATCGGCGGCAGCCAATACTGCCTCACGCGTGCCCACCGACTTGGAAACTGGGTATGCGACCCCTTTGCCCCGGACACGCTCGATGGCATCGGCGAACATCTCTACCTTAAAGGCTGAAGACTCGGCGTCAGCCATCGTGCTGTTCAATATCCTGTTGAGATTTCGCGGCTCAACCCGATCGTGGTCGATCAGGATGATCTCGCCAAAGCCCAACCGTGTGACTTGCTCGGCAACAACAGAGCCAGTACCGGAAACCCCAATCACCGCCACGCTGAGCTTCGAGAGCGCCTGCGTCATCTCGCTTGTGAAAGCCAAGGGCACTCTGGACTTACCGTCGATGAGTGCACAGCCATCAATGCCGTTGAAGTACAAGCGGATGTCATCCCCTATCACCGAGACCAGTGCAATATCGGTAGGACACTGCGAAGCATCGTAGAGCCGGGCCGCAATGGTGCCATCAGGAATCATGATGGCAGAACCATGGATCACCTCTACACCAGCGAAAAGCGAGCGCATCGTTATACGATCGCTTTCGTCATCCAGCTCCGAAAAGCCCAAGAAGCCGCCTGGATGAGAGTGGATAAGCATAATCGACAACTGGGCTGCTTCACTCTCACTGATCGCCCGCTCAAGGTAGTCGCCAGGCCAACGCAAAAAGTCTCCCCTTCTCTCGCATACATCATACGGTACCAAGATCATGGATTTTGCGATCAGCTTGGTGCGCTTGCCTTCATAGCGAGTGCAAATAACGATTGCCGCTGCTTCCAAACCGTCCCCCGGGAACAGATGTTTCCGGAGTGCGGTGTGCAGGGCTTCGGTCATGACGAACGTCGCCCCGGTTTTCATTGGCCAACCTCCTTGTGAAGGCAGCCTTCAACAAGTGCCATTTGGGAGATGACGTTGTCGGCTTGCGGGTTCCAGGGCGTGATGGTGCGGTGGCGAGACCATCCCTGGAAAACAACACCATCAATCTGTGCAGTCAGTTGCACATTCGGAGGTAGCACGCCTGACATCAGCGACACGTGCGGATAGAGATAAAAGCTGTCCAACGGCTCCACTGGATAACCTGGCAAAACCTGCAGCGCGAGCTGAACATGTCGATGGCTGTACCCGGCTGGCAACTCAAAGTCATGGATCAACAAGTAGCGCAGGCCGTCCGTGCCAATGCAGGTTTCCCAACGCAGCCCCAACTGATTGAGGTAGGCCACGTCCACCGGCAGCACGTTGAAGGCACGGCGGGGAGCTGCAGCAGCTTCACCGTTGCCGACATCTTTTGGAGTGAACCGCAGTTTCTCGATGCCTGGGGTACGAAGGTCGATGGTGTCGTCAATGGTCACGTCTTGCGAATTGTGGCCTTGGACGGTAAGGGTGATTTTCCAATGGAGCGAGAGATCGATCCCGGCACGCTCAGCCGCTTCACGAACAGTCACTTCATACTTGTCGAACTCAAGCGGCACACCCTGCACCTTGAGCTTCCAAGTAGCTTCGCGGCTCACAAAGCGCTCGATGCCCTCATCGCCCAGATTGATTGTTTCCGTGTCTGCGAGCTCACGATCCGGTTCGTCTTCGAGTTGCTGCAGGAGACGCATGTTCTCAGCAACCTGCGCCAACTTGCGGATGGTGCTCCCGTTGATGATCCGACATGGCCACTCGTAGCGCTGCCCATCAACAGCCAAGAAATACGTGCGATCAGACTCTGCGACGATGAAGCGGCGGGACGTTTCAACTAAATTAACGATCTCGTCAGGGCGGATGTCTTCAAACACTCCGGATGGCAGCGCCTGCAGAACTATTGCCATCTGATCTGGGCTAAAGCCACCAGCACGAGCAATCTGTGTGCCTATCGGGGTGTCGTCATTGATGAGCACCGGTTTGAATTCCAGATCCAAGCCAGCGATGAAAATGTGTTTCTGGTTTATTTCGTTCATAACAGTATCTCCACGCGCTCACTTGGAAACGCGATTAGGTGCCCTGACGGGCTTTCTAGGTGTGTCAGAGCACCGAGCAGCCTTGACTGCCCGATGGCGCATGAAGATACTGAATCTGTGCTTGCATACTTCATGCACTTGCTGGGACGCAATTGCAGTTGCGTTTCCCAGCACCCCCATTTCGTTAGAGCGTTACGTTTTTTCTTCGCTAGGCAACCCCCTTCCTTTTTCGCCGTTTAGTCTTTCGCCCATTAGTCGCGGTGTTACCTTCCAGCTCCCAAAAGGCCTAATCTCATTATTTAGCCGAACCACGCTGCCATTCAGTCGTTAGTGACCGAGCTAGAACCAGGCAGTCGCAACGGGCGGCTGTACCTGCTGAGATCCTTTAAAACGAACGGTGGGGTGTGTCTGTACCGAACGATGGCTGAACTCTGCGCCTGAACTTAACACCCTGTCAAGAGGGTTTTAATTGTTCGGTACAGTGGTACACTTACCAAACGACTTAGAGAGGTAGGAACGTTGGCATCTAGCCTTGGAATGAAAATCGCCGCCCGGAGGCGAGAACTGGGTATATCTTTGGATCGCTTAGCGGAGCTGACCGAATCCAGCAAAAGTTACCTGTGGGAGCTTGAGAACCGGGACAAGCCAAACCCCTCGCTGGACAAAGTGAACAAGATTGCGCTCGCACTGAACATCACGACGGAAATGCTGCTGGGAAGCTCTACTGAAAATCCCGAGGCGGAGACCGACAGCGCTTTTTTCAGGAAGTATCAGGCGCTTGAAGAAGCGGACAAAAAACGCCTTCGCAAGATCGTGGACGATTGGTGGGAGGACTGAAGATGCGCAAGAGCCCGAAGAGCGAGGCGAACAAAATCACCACTGTCCTTCGCACACTCGGGGTCGACCAACTTCCGGTCAAGGTACGAGACGTCGCGCTGGAGTACTCAAAGGCCGTATGCCCTCAGGAGCCCATAACCTCGATTAGGCCGGTACCGGTTCCCAATTTCGAGGGAATGCTGATGAAAAGTCCCAAGGGCGATAAATGGATCATCGGTGTCAACGAAGATGGTGCTTCGTCAGGACGCATCAATTTTACGATTGCTCATGAGTTCGCTCACTACATCCTTCACCGTGACCTACAGCAAGACTTCCGGTGTGTGCAGAAGGATATGCACACTTGGGATGCGCTCGGGAAGAAAATCGAAATGGAAGCCGATGTCTTTGCTTCGTATCTGCTGATGCCTGCCGACGATTTTCGAAACCAGATCAACGGCCATGACCTTTCTATAGAACTTCTCAGACACTGCGCAGATCGCTACGACGTATCCCTTACTGCCGCAGCGTTAAAGTGGCGAGAGATTGCGCCGGGGCGTGTGATTGTTCTCTCCGCGAAGGAGGGCTTCCTCGACTGGTCATCCTCTAATGAACGTGCTTTCAAATCCGGAGCGTATTTCGCTACGGCGAAGCAAACCATTGAAGTCCCTGCAGCCTCAGTGCTTTCGCGCGCTACTCGTTTGGCCTCTGGGCAGGTCGCAAGGATTGATGCCAGGGTTTGGTGCCCGTCGGAGCCTGCTGGTCTAGAAATCGTGGAGCATGCTTTCGTGGTAAAAGGCGATGGGTTTGACTACACGCTCGGTATCTTGATTCTGCCGGATAATGATCGCACTGAAGTTGAGGACGAGGACCTTCTCTCCCCACTTACCGGTAATATGAGCTTTCGATGACCCTGGTTCAGCTGTCCCAACTTTCGTAAGCGGTCAACCAACGAACGTTTAGGGGGAATTCAACATTCCTCACCCCAGAGACCTACAAGACACGGTTGTGCAACTGGTGGCCGATGAGGACTCACTTGATTTTGCCGTCGCATTTTGGGGGATTAGTGCTCAGAAGCTAATCCATCCGGATGAATCCAAACCTATCCGGGTCATCTGCAACCTGCGTACGGGCACTACCAATCCCAAGTGATCGAGCACTTCTTAGAATTGTCCACCCGAGCCGTTAGGCACCAGATCGCGCTGGGCCAACATCCAGCTTCGAAATTTCTGGCTCCGTGTA